>Ga0316229_1002314_pt1 | contig 16729 bp, 18 predicted proteins | sample TBH18023metaG_FD_206011 | JGI IMG/M metagenome (GOLD analysis project Ga0316229, IMG submission 206011) | Freshwater microbial communities from Trout Bog Lake, Wisconsin, USA - TBH18023 | ecosystem: Environmental > Aquatic > Freshwater > Lake > Hypolimnion/Profundal zone | place: USA: Wisconsin... | reverse complement strand
TGCGGGGTATTACATTGAGCGCAAAGAGCCTGACCCCGCGCCACCGCTTTATGGAAGATCCATTACAGCTTGACAAGAATGGGTCTGCGAAAGGCTGGCTCGCCTGCCCCGTAAAGCCTACAGGCGAGAATGATCAAAAGGCTTTAAAAAAGCTGCTCATAAGCCTAGAAGATGTGATCCAAGAAGAGCCCGAGCTGTCTTTAAGCGTATTGCGTTATTTTGCGCAGAACGCTCACCCCAGGTTAAGTGGCATTCATTTTGAAAATCCGGATGAGCCGCAAGACGCGATCAATTGTTTGCGCTGGCTCAAAAAACTGGGGCTTAGCAATGAGGAGTTGCGTATTGAATCCTATGATTTTAAGAGCTCACGCTCACAATCTCTTGGCCAGTGGCAAGAGTCATTGGGGCTAGGTGCTCCAGAAATTAAAGTAATCAAACCTTCGATTGGCAGAAAAGATTGGTCCCCGCCTTGGTTGTGCATTACGCCCATTTTTCAAGGGGAGAACGTCAGAATCAAAAAAACTAAAAACCCTAAAGAGGCGCCTGGCAAATTTAAGGGCCCCTCACTCGCATTTCGTTATCTGATGTTGATGGCGTATATCGCACAGAATTAATTCGAAGTGAATGTCAGATGGCTATAAAAAATCTTCGACAACTAATGGAAAGTGAGAGCGTGTCCACGCCCTCTATCACTTTGTTTTATTTAACACTTTGAAAGTCATCTCCGGGCGACTAGAATGATTTGATGGACTTCTCTCCAAAACGGTGGCAAAGAAAATACATGCCAGACTTCAAAGAGATTTTTCCCGACGCGAATGTTTGCATCCACATGAATGAAGTTAAATGCTGGTGAGTTTTAGAACTTACCTTTTTTGATAAGGTTACCCTTTATGACGCAAGAAGAAATTAAATATAAAAATTCAAGGCTTTACTTACATCCAGGCGGTGATTTAATTAAGACTCACGCGACTTACGATAAGAAAAAAAACAGTATTGATTTTCTAGATTCCGATGTAACTGATCGTGCTGTTGAGCACCTGTTTGAAGTTATTCACCTGGCCCCCGGCGTTCTTATGTACGATGTATTCGCATTAGTCGCAAGAGCCCCATTCTTAAAGGATCTTTTTCGTCATTATCAGATTGAGCAGTTGTTGGTGGAGGCGGCCAATGCACCTAGGGTGCCGTCAGATGCCGATACTCAGAAGGCTGGATGTATGGAGCTTTTCTGGGTATGGAAGATCGACGAAAATAATGCCGCGTTTTCTGGGATGGAGTATCCACAGTTGCGTGCGGTAGGACCGGTCCAAAGGGAGGATTTCATCGAGAAAGACTCTGGCCTCTTCGGGGCGGGCGGCAAGTCTGAGCATGAGCTTAATTTATGCAAGTTTTCTACCCTGCTTAATTTGCCCTTGCGGGTCGAGAAAGAAGTTAGGTTCGGTGAGTCAAATTCCGGCACGCTTGAAGAGTCGCCTGAAATGAAAGCCCTCAGCGAGGCTACATTAGGTCAAATGATGGAGGGGTTATTTAGGGGGCTTTCTTCCTATAGGGAGTCCGATTCCGGGTTGATGACTGCCGCCCAAAACGTTACTGATTGGGGGCTCTGACGGGTAGTTAGCAATTAACGCAGATGGCCGCTTTGAATCTAGAGGCGGCCACTTATTTGATGGGTGTTGGTAAGTCTTGCTAAAAGCTATTGAAATATTGGGGGTGGAATATGCCGTCCTCGAATGAATGAGAGCTTATAGCCCTTCGAAATGTTTTAATAATTTATCGAGTTCGGCCAAGATTTTCCTAGCCTGTTCAAATGCTTCTTGAGAAAAATGGGGCTCATAATGGCGCCAGTCGGTCATGTCTGCCTTTGTGTGCGACTGCAAATTTCTTTTGCAGTCTGCTGAATTTTGCGGAACGGGTTTGCTCAGTACGCTCAGAAGCAAGCCCTCAAGACAGGGTCTTGAACCCACCATCTCCACCTTATTTTCCTTTGCAATTTTTTTGAGGCTATCGGACCAGGCAATATCCGTATCTAAAAGCGCAATCTTTTTATCGAAACTAGCAAGCCGTATATGGCGAAGAACCTGATTCACAATACTATCTGGTCCGCCGCCTTGTGCGTTGCGAATCGTAACGTTAACGCCAGCGCCGTCCGAGCAATACATATTTCTTAAGTGCTTCAAAAATGCGTACTCGCAATCTCCCTCACCTACTACTAGGAGCGTTTTTCGTTGATGGCGATTTGGTTTAGTCATAGCCGAGCATCAAACCTGTGGAATAGCGCCATACGCGCCAGCCATGTACTTGGCATATAAATTGTCATCCGCTCTAACACCTTTTATGCTATCTAAGCGCCAGGCATCGCTCACACAATCTTGATTTTTTTCAACTAAAACAACTTGAGATTTATGTAGGAGGCTGAGCACTTCAACCGAATGGCAGGTGAAAATAATTTGCGCGTTTTTTGGATTAGTTTTTGGTGAAAAGAATAGATCCAGTATTGGATTGAGCATATGGGGATGAAGATCCGCCCCTAACTCATCAATGATGGCTAGACCACCGTTATTTAATATCGGCAATATTCTTGAAAGTAATAGGTAGGCGCCTTGAGTTCCGCTCGATTCATGCTTAAACATTAGTGCATGATTGGTATCGCCTACTTTATGTAAGCCAAAGGGCACAAAAATATGCTCTTCCATTCCAGATTCCTGGGTATGAATCTGCTTTTCCACCTTTACTCCAGAAAGGCCTAAATCCCAACCGCACAATAGGTTATTCATTTGATTTCGAATGAGCTCATCGCCAGCATATATTGCAGAGGCGCCAATAATCTGCTGGTCGTCCAAATGCTGACGTCCGAACACATTAACGTTGCTCAAAACAAATTCCGACACAATTTGTAGGGCAAGTGGAACTTCATATTGGGCGGCAGTGGCAATTAAGGACGCATTCTCACGAACCTTCTCAGCTTCTTTTTGTAAAAGGCCAAATTGTTTTTGCTTAATGATGTATTTGTTGTTTACTCCATCCCAGACCCGAGTGAAAACATACGAAAAAGCACGACTTTGCTTGCAGTACAAGGATTCTGAGTAAACACGATGCTCGTCTGCATCTAGTGAATATCTCCACTCCTTTGCGTCCATTTCAAACTCAATTTCAAAATGGCTTGGCTGATCTTTGGCTGAAAAGTGTGAGGCCAAAGGAATGGGGGCATCTACCTTATTTTGGAATGAATGTTTAATAAACCAGTCTAAAAAGGCCATTGACTTAATCAGGGCGGTTTTACCGCTCGCATTGGGGCCAATAATAGCCATCGCCTTAGATAGTCTTTTGCCTGCAGCGGTAGTAAATGATCGATCATCATCGGGCACGTGCTGACTCATTTCCATGGAAATATGGACCTCATCCAGAAAGGACTGAAAGTTTTTAACCTTGATTGAATAAAGCATTTTCTATTTTTTTCCGTTAATTTCAACAATATTTTGTTGAAATCTATTGTATACGGATATTTTTAAGCTGCCAAGGGTAATTATCCGGCTATAAATAGTGCTTTTAGCTCTTGCTGCTCATAGGACCTCATTACAAACCCCATAGAACTAGTGTTGGCCGTAGCGTTCGCTGCAAACCATCATTGAGCGGCATAGTCGGCACCAACTCTAGGGCTTGTGCGGGCGTAAGCATTACGATAGCTCATTCATCAAACTTAATGAAATACATATTCAATTTGATATAGATCAACCAGTTTGCAGGTAAATTTATATCAGAATCGTGAAAAGTAAAATGTTGGATTAAATTAAAAAAATGGATAATATTTCTTAATTAAAGGGGTATAAAAATGGCATCCGGATTTATTAAGATTCACGGAAATTTTACGTTAGTAGATTCGGATGATGCAGATACACCAATCGTAAAACATTTGCAGAAAGATGGTTATGGTTCTATAGATTTAAACATTCTAGAGGGGGCTGATAAATTTATTCTCTTTAGACCAAGATTGGATGAAATGGTATCTGGAGAATTTTCAGTAGAGCCCGACGGAAAGAAATTAAACGTAAAATGCAATGCAATATTTAAATTATCAATAAAGCCAGATCATTTAGATAGCTTCTTAAATCCTAAAAGTAAATGGGTCTTTAATGGAATTGCCGATAAATTCTTAACTAGCTTTGAAGCTGATGTTGAAAAAGGATTGGAATCCGAGGCATATAAATATAAAAATCGCTTTGGCGAGGGCGACGGGTTAAGGTATTTAATTGAGGTCAAAACGGCGACGAAAGTTAAAGACCTATCTTAGTCCCCCAGAAAAGGAAGCCCCTAGTCAGTTAGCCTTAACTCGAAACTGATTAAGGTAACTCTCCAGGGCAAATTCATCAATTTCATCTTTACATGAATTGGATTGCTAAATTAACTTAATAACCACTTTTTATATTCGGGGGTTTGGCAAATAGCATCCAAGATCCACCCATGATTCGACTGCGCCAGATCCACCATATTCTCAATAACATTCACCTTGCCAACCTTCACACCTTTAAGGCAGGTAGAGGCTCTATATCTCAAAAAGTGCTGAGCTTGACCATCCTCGCCATCAGTTGTGTAAACCTCAATACTTCCATATTGAAGTTTGGGATTTAAATTCATCAATGAGACGGCTAGCTCATTCGCCATATCATCCGGAATAGCCTTGGCAATATAGGAGTAAAGAGATATCCCCAAGCTTCAACTCCTCTGTACTACCGGCATCGAATAATTCTTCGGAGTCTTTTGAGACATTGGCTACAAATTGAACTCTAGGCATTCGGTTATTGGAAATATTTTGAACGGAAAGCTTGGCGTAAATATTGATATCGCCTTCAGAATCCGGCTCCGCACGCCAAATTGAACCGCCAATAACTAGAAGCTGATTTTCAATTTCTAGCCCTGGCAAGGACGTAATTTCGTAAGCTTCTAGAGGAACTGAGTATGAGCCTAACTCCCGCTCTTTAGGAGAGGTAGCCATCACCTTAACTAATGCTTGATACTTTTGACGATCACCATTTAAAAGTGCTCCGGCGACCCTCCAGATAGATAGCTCTAATTCAGAGCTATCTCCAGAGGCTATACCCTCCTCCTTGGAATTGGACTCGCCAATCTGTTGCCCCGCATCATTTAAGACTACGGCACAAAGTTCCAGTGAACTCCAATCATTTTTAGTTTGATTTTCAATACTAATTTTTAGCGAAACTGTGTAGTCCCCGTACTCATCAGGACCTTCAGCGCTAAATTCTTCTATTTCTGCGCCGAAAAATGGAAGCTGAAATATAGAAGTATCGAAATTTAAAGGTGAAGACATGATCGTTTTTATCTTAAGCTAACGTGATTAATTATTATCAAAATTAGAATAATTAAGTATTTTTTTATATAGTACTAGAGTTAAGAGTTAATCCACAAACATTTAGGCTGCTATTTTCTCGGGGATAACCATATGTTTTACCAATCCATCTAGATCACTCTTTAGTAATAGACGCTTTTCTAGTAATCCATCCTTTATAGCAAGCAAAAGTTTTTTGTTTTTGCTTAAGATCAACTTAACAGCCCTATATTGCATTTGTATGAATTTCTTAGCCTCAATTCGATAATCCTCAGAGTGCGACTCAAAGCAACCATTCGCAACTACTAATAGGCTGTCACCGTCATACTCATTTATGCCATAGTTAGAGGAAAAGCCATTTTTAGTCATCAAATTAAATACCTTCCAAGTTGCCTCCTTAAGATCGCTGTTAGCGCAATCTGCACCAACATTAAGCTCGCCAAGAATTAGCTCTTCGGCTACCCTACCGGCTAAATCTATTCTGATAGCAATCCGTACTTGTGAAAATGATCTAAATAAACCCCCGCGATATATATGTCTGTAATCTTGAACCATTACTCCAGCCATATCCTTAGATGGAATAATGGACACCCAATCCGGAATATTCTCAAAACCTGATTCAGCCATTGCAACTACAGCATGACCTGCTTCATGAGCTGCAATTTGCTCGGGGTCTGGATAGTCCTGAAAACTCAAGCCCTCCCCAGTGCCATTGATTGCCACTTGAAGCACATCTTGCAGGCCTATCTTTCTCTTTTCCCTAAATGCCACTCTTTTTAAAGTCTTCTCTAACATTCCAAATCTGCGCTTACTAGCAAAATCTAAACATAGAATGCACCCCAATCTATGCTGGTCATTCAGTAAATCATCACTCACTATGTCAGCGCCAAGTTGCTCCAAAAAATCACTTGCGTGAAAATTCGGCTTAGGCGAAGCCCAAAGAATATGGCGATCGAATTTATTTTGATAGCGGAAAGCCTCCGCAATCTCTCCAAAAGAACTGCAGATACTTGTAATAACTTTTGACGTGCCGTTAATCAAATCTAACGCTTCAGAAACAAGCTTCCTATTTGCTAAATCTTCTTCCGATGGATTTTCTGCTTCTAGCCATCCGCCAGACTCAATAAATATGATTGTGGGTCCATCAGCCTTACTTAGTAAATCTTTAAGGGACTGAAGGCTGTCTTGCTGCACTTCAATAAACTTGGCACCCGCAATGTCGGATACCCACTTTAAAAAATCAAGATAAGCATCCTTATCTGTAGCCTCAATCATTAGCCCATTCCCCAATAAGCCCCAGGATAGATCCTGCTTGCTAAATGGATCACATAGAGAGCTAAATTCAGTTAACCACTGTGCCAATGCTGGCTGACGCTCCTGTAATTTCATAAACTCTATGTTTTTGTTTAAATTTTTCATTATTAACTCTAATTATTGTTTGTCGTTATAGATTGATTCGCAAGAATCTTTTGTATTCATCGCAATGGTTAAGCAATCTTCCATAAACTCTTTTTTATTACCGATTGCTTGCGTCAATGCTAAGGAATCATCTGAATTTTTTGCAACCACCTCTAATGCCGCATTGTGAGAAAAAATTACACTCATGCAAAAGATGCTAAATACTCCAAGTGCAAGTACTTTCCAGAAATAAAACAGCACAACACCTAAGACGATTGCGGCTACAGCATAAAAAACAAAAGAATCAAGGGTTGAGTTTTGAACATGTAGAACATCACTTACAAATGTATACATATCCCCACCTATCTATAGATATCGCAATAAACATCTACTGGAACTACAACATTCCCAAATTCAGTTCTTTGCGAGACATACTGAACTGTGGGTTTTAATTTGGCAGAGACGCATTCCCGTGCTGCCTGGATTACTTCAACACGGCTCATCTGCTCTGGACTCTTAAACCCAACCACTTTAGGACTGGAACATGCCGCCAATGAACCGCATAGCAACAGGAAATAAAGGTATTTCATACTTACTCCTATTTGTTTATCCAGTTTTCTTTATACAGATCTACAAGCTCACAAGATGAGCCTATTATGAGTTAGTCAATTTATTTTTATAAACGAGACTGAAATTGAATTTCAATCACTATAAATTTCATCGCATCAAAAACAGATGAGAGCTATCCCCAATTGTTTTTTATAAAATTTGCAGGAATAATTCGTAATAGAAATTAATTGTTTTTTACCCCTCTGGCAGTTATATTGACAATTCACCTGTCAACAGAAAAGCTGCCTTGCAACTACTCTCCAAAAGCAAAATCATCTCAGGCATCCAGTGTCATAAAAAGCTCTGGCTGGAAACTCATGTCAAGAAAGATATATTGGAGTCTCATCTTTTTGCACTTGGGAATCGCTTCGGAGATTTCGCCAGAACACATTATGGTGACGGCGTTAATTTAGATGGTAAGAGTAACAAAGATGAAATTTTTAATAAAACAAATTCCGCTTTATTAGATCCCAAGGTTAATGTTATCTATGAAGCTGCATTTGAATTCGAAAATGTATTGGTAAGAGTAGATGTATTAAAACGTGACAAAGATGGCTGGGAAATGATTGAAGTCAAATCATCTAAAGAAGCCAAGCCGCATCACCTAAATGACATTGCTTCCCAAGCCTATGTAGCACTGGGATGCGGCCTTAAATTAAATTCAATGAAGATTGCCCACATTAATAAAAATTTTCTTTATAAGGGTGATGGAGACTATTCAGGTCTGCTAGTTGAGGCGGACGTCACAAGTGAGGCAATCGAAAGACTATCGGATGTAAAGACTTGGATCAGTGATTTACTCCCCATAGTTCAACTCGATTCGCCTAGGCCTATAGAGGATATAGAGGACTTCAAATGCAAAACTCCGTATCCCTGTCAATTTCTTACGCAATGCTCTGCAGAGCTGCCTAAACTAGCGGAAGTTCCAATCAGCATTCTCCCCAATACCGGGAAAAAACTGGCTGAAAAATGGGGCAAAGAAAAAATCTATGATTTGAGAAACCTTCCGGATGGAGCACTTACAAATGAACGTCACGAAATCATCAGACAAGCGCATCAATCGAATACTCCTTATATTAGTAAGGAGATGGTTAAAAAAGTGCGCTCACTACCAGGGCCTTACTTTTTCATGGACTTTGAAACGGTAATGCAAGGTGTCCCACTCATTCCCAATACTAAGCCTAATGATGCAGTTCCTTTTCAATGGAGCGTTCATTCTATTAAAGACCTAGCCAATACAACGGGACTTAATGATGGAAAGGCATTCTTAGACTTTTTAAGTCCGACCTTATTTAGGGATTTTCTAATAAGCCTGATTAGTGCCCTAGGTGAGTCAGGCACTATATTTGTACACCACAAATCAACAGAAATTAAGGCTTTGCTTTATCTTGCAGCCCAAAAGCAATGTGAAGATCTTAATGAGGCTGTTGAGAAAATTATTCTCAGAATTGAAGACACGCTAGATTTAGTAAGAGATGGAATGTATTTCCCAGAGATGGGACTATCCGAAGGAAGCACTTACTCTATTAAGACTATTATCAAAGTCATTCCAACCTCGGTTGACTACCACGAAGATGGGGAACTGGGATCTGGGAACGATGCTCAACTGATTTGGTTCAAATGCACTGATTTAAAGCAGAGGCCATCCGAAAATGAAATTCAGGCATATAGAAAAAATCTTCTCAAATATTGCGCAAAAGATACGTTAGCATTAGTTGATTTAGTTCGCTTCATTCATACACAACCAATTTATTAAAAGAGTCAATATGACTAAGTCAAATGCCGCCCCTGACATATCGAAATATATCTTCTTAGATGATGATGCGATTAAATTCGCTGTTTATAGAATTGATCTTGTGCCAACAAAAGATCTTTATACAAACTTAGAAGCAATGGTCGGCAAAGAAGCAGCTGCAATTGAATATCAAGCTGTGATTGATGAAGATGCCCCTCCTCCGTCATTTGTAGTTGGAATGGGGTCAACTGGCGGTGGGATTTACGATACAGTTTATGCACTTATGTACGCAGAGCAAACATGCTTCATCGGTAATGATATTTCTCTGGGCGGGAAAGAATCTGTTTTATATAGCGCAGCTGGTTACAGCTACACAAGTAGTAAAGAGCCCGAAATTGAAGATGATGAGATCATTTTGAATATTGATCCACAAAATGAAAAAATTATTCAAGTAATTATTGATTCATTCAATGCAAACTTCGAACTAGACACTACTGACGATGATGATGAATTTATTCAATCTATAGTTGACTTAGGTAAAGCACTTAAGAAGTTTAAAAAGTTTGATAATGTTTACACATATGACTGGGATGACTTGGATGATTTAATAGGGCTATCTAAAGTATGGCCATTCACCCTATCTTTCGATGATTAAATCTATAAAAATTAGCGAACTATTGCGCCCCTAACTTTAATTACCCCATCAAGCTGTATGGGCGTATCTACATATCTAGCATAAGGATCGTCCCCGAGAACCCAACCTCTTGGCATTTTTGATCTATATTCGGACTTTATTAATTTATTTTCTGACTGTGTCAGTACGACAATATAAGAAGTTTGTAGTAATATTTTTTGAACCTCATCTAGAGAGCGGCTTGACTCACGCAACAGATCCCTAATTACACTTGATGGAATTGGATGCTCAAAAGTGAACGACCTCTCAGGTTCACTTGTATTATTTTTAGGAAATACTGTTTTATTTCTTATATAAGGCTCCCGTCCTTTAAGATATGATCTGGCCAATCTTGATATCTGATACTCATCATTTGCTAGTGAAAATTTTGCTATGTAATTCATGAGTCCATACTGCGTATCAGCCCCATGATCGAAAATTCCATCAACATTTACCAATGCATATACGCAATTTAAATAAGTTTTATGTAATTTATTCATTCTCAAATATTAACTTATTGATATGAAAAATGTGCAGAGTTCCCCCATCTGCACATGCATCTCATTCCTAGATATAAAGGCGACCAAGATGATCCAAGAGGTGGTGTGAGATGGATTATTCCTGAAAAAGCGAAGTATTGGGAATGACTAATTCTGAAATTCTTAAACTCTTTAGCGCAATCAATTGTGCAAAGGTTGGTGATGGCTATGCTCCCCATAAGCCAATTCTCATTTTACTATTGCTTGAAAGAGTTCTTAACGGCCATGTCAACAGCTTTTCATTTTCTGAGCTTAATCATGATCTCAAGAAATTACTTGAGAAGTATGGCTCTAACAATGCTTCCAATACCCGCAATGAACCCTTCTGGCGCTTAAAAAACGATGGGATAGTCGATATAAACGCTCCTACCGAATTACTTGAGCAGTCAAATACCCCTACCCCTAATCAATTGATTGAAGCTAATGTCTCTGCCCAGCTCAAAGATGGGCTCTATAAAGACCTGTTGCATGACCCAGAACTTATTGCGCACATTACCAAGGCTCTCGTTAATCAGTTTGTATCAGAGCCATTCAGAACATCCTTAATTGCAGATGCAGCTCCTAGCATCCAACTTCTAGATCGACAATACTGGTGGGTAAGCCAAAACCAAACATACCGCCAAGAAGTTCCAGGTAATTTCATGTGGTCGCCCAAGACCAACTCGAGGGGCGGCAGAGTTCCTTCATATGACTTTATGGGAGATATGAAGGTAGGTGATGTTGTTTTCTCATTTGCCGACACATTCATCAAGGCTATTGGGGTTGTGACAAGCCCAGCACAATCTAGCGTTAAACCTGACTTTGGTAGTGCGGGCAGCAATTGGTCAAATGACGGATGGTTGGTAGACGTTGCATTTCAAGAGCTTGGTGTGGCTCAATTTAAACCTAAAGACCATATGGGTCTTATAAGACCTACACTGCCTGATACTCTCTCCCCCATTCGTACCGATGGATCCGGGAACCAAATCTATCTCGCCAAAATTTCAAAAGAAATGGCCGATATCTTAATAGCCCTATCTAAAGGTGTGGGCGATGCCATCGTGGATGAGCTTTCCCAAAACCTCGAATTTGAATTACCCGAGGAAGAGCTCGCTGTTGTAGATCAAATCATAATGAGAGCGGATATTGGGGCTACTCAGAAAACGCAAATTATTAATTCAAGACGTGGCCAAGGGGTTTTCAAGGCTAACGTCCGCTTGGTAGAAACGTTCTGCCGTGTTACTAAAGTTGCAAATTCAAAACATTTAATTGCTAGCCACATCAAACCATGGTCTAAATCTAACGATATTGAAAAGTTGAGTGGATTTAATGGGCTCTTACTATCACCCCATATCGATCACTTATTTGATAAGGGTTTTATTTCTTTCGAAGGAAATGGTAATTTAATTCTTTCAAGCCAATTAGATAGCTCTGTGCTGGATAACTGGCATATAGATAAAGGAATTAACGTAGGTGATTTCAGAAAAGAACAGCAACAATTTTTGGAGTATCACAGGGATGTGATGTTGGTATAGGACGTATAGCTCATGCTTTGACCCTCTAACGAGTTTCCATATAAGTTTTATATGGAGAAAATGATGGTCACCAAGCTATGTACTAACTGCTGCAACCGCTTTATTGCTCGTCCACAAAGTCCGGATCAAGAATTCTGCTCAGATGGACCCTGTCAAAAAGAAAGACGTAAGCGTTGGCGTCAAAAGAAGATGGAAACAGATCCAGACTATCGCCTTAACCAGTCAAGAGCGCAGCGCGCTTGGTTAGATCGAAATCCAGAATATTGGAGAAGGTACCGAAAAAATAAGGAGATCAAAAGAGAAACGAAGCCAATTGGAGATCAAATAAGTATTGAACAACCACTCTCCGGCTTATATCAAATACGGTTTATCGACAACAAAGAGCTTGCTAAGAGTGACGCATGGATCGTTGAAATTATCCCTGTCAATAGCGTTTGAGTTTGCAAATGCAACGCCTGCAAAGAGATCACTTAATGGTGCTTCCCCTGCTTTGCCCTTAGCGTGACATCTAACGACCAACATTTCACGATGACGTTTTATGCAAACCGACAATTCAAAAGAAGAAGATTTAGATCGGCCCATACTTTTTAGGGCGGCTGAATATGTTCGGATGTCCACCGAGCATCAGCAGTATTCAACTCAGAATCAGGCGGATAAGATTCGGGAATACGCAGCACAGCGTGGGATTGAAATTGTGCATACCTATGCTGATGAGGGTAAGAGCGGTTTAAACATTGGCGGGCGTTTAGCCCTGCAGCAACTAATTAAAGATGTAGAAACTGGCGCTGCTAACTTTCAATTGGTGCTGGTGTATGACGTGAGTCGTTGGGGGCGCTTCCAGGACGCAGATGAAAGTGCCTATTACGAATACATCTGTCGCCGTGCTGGAATCCAGGTGACCTATGTTGCTGAGCAGTTTGAAAATGATGGCTCGCCCGTCTCCACGATCGTCAAAGGAGTCAAGCGGGCCATGGCTGGCGAATATAGCCGTGAGCTTTCGGCCAAAGTCTTTGCTGGGCAATGCCGCCTCATTGAATTAGGTTACCGCCAAGGTGGCCCTGCTGGGTTCGGACTGCGTAGGGTATTGATTGACCAGAATGGTTCGATCAAGAGTGAGCTTGTTCGCGGGGAACACAAGAGCCTACAAACCGATCGGGTGATCCTGATGCCAGGGCCAGAGGCTGAAGTAGACACGGTCAATCAGATTTATCGCTGGTTCATTGAGATGGGGATTTCTGAGACAGAGATTGCTGAGCGTTTAAATCAGGGCGGCGTTCGTACAGATCTAGATCGAGACTGGACGCGGTCTACCGTACGGGAGATTTTGACTAATGAGAAATACATTGGTAACAATGTGTACAACCGGATTTCATTCAAACTGAAAAAGCACCGGATCGCCAATCAAGCTGATATGTGGATTAAGAAGGAAGGGGCATTTGAGGCGATTGTTCCGCCAGAGACTTTCTATGTGGCTCAAGGAATTATCAGGGCAAGAGCCCATCGGTTTAGCAATGAAGAGCTAATCGAGAAGCTACGTAACCTTTATCAACATAAAGGCTTTTTATCGGGAATAATCATTGATGAGGCTGAAGGGATGCCCTCTGCGGCCGCTTATATTCAGCGCTTTGGTAGCCTCATTCGGGCCTATGAAACGGTGGGATTTACGCCAGATCGAGATTATCGATTTTTGGAGGTGAATAAGTTCTTGCGCAAACTTCATCCTGAAATCGTCGGAAGTACAGAGAGCGCCATTCTTGAGCTGGGCGGAACGGTGGAGCGAGATCCGGCAACTGACCTGATCAATGTAAACCGTGAATTTACGATTTCGATCGTGATTGCCCGATGCCAAACACCGGAGAGTGGTCGCCATCGTTGGAAGATCCGATTTGATACAAGTTTGGCTCCTGATATTACGATTGCCGTCCGATTGGATCAGGCAAATCAAAGACCACTTGATTATTACCTTCTCCCCTACCTTGATTTTGGGTCCTCGCGCGTTAGCTTGGCTGAGCACAATGGGGTTGAGTTTGAGAGTTATCGCTTTGATGACCTTCACTATTTATATGGCATGGCGCAGCGGGCTCGCATTAAACGTGCCGCATAAAACCAAAAGAGAGCCCAGATGAGTAAAACCTATCCAACGAGTAATCTTCAAATTATTGCCATTGATCAAATTGAGGTGCTCAATCCCCGCGATCGTAATGCGCGCACTTTTGATGACATCGTTGAGAACATCAAAAATATTGGCCTTAAAAAGCCCATTACTGTAACGCCGCGCAAAAACGCCGATGGTAGTAGTAAGTTCTTGCTCATTTGCGGTGAAGGCAGACTCAAAGCATTTAAGTCTTTGGGTGAGAAGACCATTCCGGCCATTGTGGTTGATGTGAGTGATGAAGATGCCTTCATCATGAGTTTGGCTGAAAACATTGCCCGCAGGCAAGCTCGCACCATGGAGCTTTTAGCTGGTATTGAGCAATTGCGTGATCAGGGTTACGACAAGATAGAGATTGCTGAAAAGACAGGGCTAAGCCGGGAATACATTCAAGGGATCTTGCAGTTATTAAAAAATGGAGAGGAGCGCTTACTTATTGCTGTAGAAAGCGGCCGCATTCCATTAAATGCTGCTCTGACAATATGTGGCGCGGGTGGAAGCGACAAGGATGTGCAGTCTGCCTTGCAAGAAGCTTATGAAAACGGCAAGCTGCGAGGAAATCACCTTATCTATGCGCGTAGGTTAATTGAGAAGAGGCGCTCTTTAGGACGTGGAGTATCTAAAACAGGTCCACGTAGATTGCCAGGGGTCACCTCCTCTAGTTTAGTGAGGGCCTATCAAAATGAAGTGGAGCGTCAAAAGCTGATGGTGAAAAAAGCAGAGCTCGTGCAGCAACGGCTTTTATTTGTTACCCAGGCATTGCGACAACTTCTCGGGAATGAGAACTTTACTAACCTCTTGCGAGCTGAAGGTTTAGATACTCTGCCGCAATATCTTGCCGAGCGGGTATGGGAAGGAAGCCACGCCATATGACTGACTCTCACTTAGGATTCATTCCGGAGCCGATTACTGTACCGTTTGATAAATTGCTCCCCTCACACCAAGTTCCCGAGCGCCTTGCACACTCTAAAAAGTTCAAACAAATTCTCTCATCCATTGATGCCGTTGGTTTGATTGAGCCACTAACAATCACTAAGCTCAATAAAGCGAGCGGCATGCATTTATTGCTCGATGGGCATCTGCGCATGCTTGCCCTGCAAGAGCTTGGATTTAGTGATGCGCCCTGCTTGGTCGCGAAAGATGATGAGCGCTACACCTATAACAATCGGATAAATAGGCTATCTACCATTCAAGAGCATTACATGATCCGGCGAGCTGTCGAGCGCGGTGTAACCCCGGAGCGCTTAGCCAAATCCTTAGAGATTGATGTTGAGCACATCACTAAGAAGATTAAGTTACTAGATGGAATATGCCCAGAAGCCATTGGACTCTTAAAAGACAGGACCTTCTCGGCGAACTTGAGCCCTGTTTTGCGCAAACTCAAGCCCACTCGGCAAATTGAGTGTGTGGAATTGATGGTTGCGACCAATAATCTAACCGTACCGTATGCGCAGGCACTTTTGGCAGCAAGCTCGAACAACATGCTAGTTCAAGAAAATAGTGCCAAAAAAATTACTGGGGTGACACCAGAGCAGATGGTCAAGATGGAGAAAGAGATGGCCAATCTAGAGGGCCAGTACAAATTAATAGAGCAATCTTATGGAGAGGATGTCCTTAATCTGGTATTGGCTAAGGGCTATTTGGCGAAGCTGCTTGAAAACGAGACGGTTATTCGCTTTCTGTCACAGAACCACCCGGACTTCTTAAGGGAGTTCTCCAATATTGCAGAGGCTACTGCATTGGATAAGTAGCCTTTGATTATTGAGCGCGTAGTTTAATTAAAAAATTGAGATCTAAATCCGATGATGGCTGTAAGCCTTTTTCTTTGAGATATGCCTTTGTTGCCAGCCTTGTCTTTGGGCCGACCACTCCGTCTGCAGAACCTGCTTTGTAACCCTTTTGATTGAGTAATGTTTGCACTTCGCTAATTTCTGGAGAGGTCAGCGCACGATTTGGGGCTGGAGCAACAGTAGGAGACGCCGGAGGCTGAATGACTGTCTTTTGATTTAAAGAAGTCAAATACCAGATAAAAATAGCTCCAACTAATAGACCGAATGCAATTTTCCAAGGGTTAACTGTGGAGGCGGGATGTGTGCCGACATTATTTTCGACGCTCGTACTTGAATCAATTTGCTCGGCTGTCGCGTCGGTTGATTCATTTAACTTTTTCCAGCTTGTGGTGTCTTGATAGGAGAGTCCGCTACCGGGAATGCCGACAGAGCTACGGATTCCTTTTGAGCCAATACTCAAGCCAAACCCCTTGGGCCCCACGCCAACCCCAATACCAGTTTTGCTGATATTCAAGCGCAGCAACCCGCCAAGTGAAAAGACTTTACGAAAGCGTAAGCCCATGAGCGGCCTTAAGCTTTTAGCTTCAAATAACTCACTACCGCGTTCCAGTCAGGAAACTCCGGTGTGGCGAAATGAATATGTTCGCCCTTAAAGCGATCAACTCCATTTTTAAGGCGATCATCTACCAAGAAGTCTCCGTCATTGAGGTTTTTATGATGACTCAGAATAAGGCGTTTATAGGCTGGCTTGCCCAAGTATTCTTTTACCCAGAGCAATTTATCGGACCAAGCGCTTGGGTTGCCCCAAGGTGCGGTAGAAAGAATGTAGGTATCAAATAAAGTGGATAACTCTTCGTAGGCAGCAATTGCCCCTGGTATCGGATCCATTAAAGAAAAGATCCCAGGAACTTCATCTAAGCGGCCATCAAATTCATCTTGGATATGTTCCGGCGTTCTTTGAATTCCACTTGGGAAATCCAC
>Ga0316229_1002306_pt1 | contig 16791 bp, 20 predicted proteins | sample TBH18023metaG_FD_206011 | JGI IMG/M metagenome (GOLD analysis project Ga0316229, IMG submission 206011) | Freshwater microbial communities from Trout Bog Lake, Wisconsin, USA - TBH18023 | ecosystem: Environmental > Aquatic > Freshwater > Lake > Hypolimnion/Profundal zone | place: USA: Wisconsin... | reverse complement strand
AGGGACGATATGGCAGGAGAGTTTGGTCATATGCCCATTGACGACACCGGCCCTGCTTGCGGCTGCGGAAATAAAGGCTGTTGGGAGACATTCGCGTCGAACCGGGCCGCCTTGCGCTATTACCGCGAGATGGCGCCAGGCAGCACCATCTCATCGTTTCAGGAGTTGCTTGGGCTGGCATCTGGCGGGGACATTCAAGCGCTGCGGTCAATCGATAAAATGACGAGCTACCTCGGCCGTGGACTAACCATGATAGTGGCCGGCCTGGCACCCGAGGTGGTAATTATTGTGGGGGATTGCACCGCTTTGTGGTCGCGCATATGCCCGCTTTTGGAGAGCCAGCTCATTGCAAAGTCGTTTACGGCGCACACCCCGCGCGTAGAGGCGGCGATGGATGGCGATACGGCACGTCTGCGGGGCGCTGCGGCATTGGTGTTGCACAGGCTCTTGTTCCGGCGCCCAGAGTTTGAGCAGGTAGATCAGCAGAATGCTTATCGGTAAGTGAGATCAGCGCGATGACAGCTTCGCGCTGAGATACGAGAGCAATCGGTATCTTGGATTGACACGGGCACACTGGATCGAAACCTGCGCCTGGGACTGCTTAATTGATGAGTTGGAAAAGTGACAGTTTGGCGGGAGCGATGAAATCCATGAGAGTTGGAATTATTGGCACGGGCGCAATCGCATGGAAGCATGCTCAGGCGTACAAGAACATCGGCTACCAGGTAACAGTTTGTACAGATCGAACTGCGGAGCGCGGGCATAAATTTGCTGAAGCCACTGCCGCCGAGTTTGTGGCGACTCCGGAAGAGCTTTGCCGGCATCCACTGGTGGACTATGCGGATGTATGTACCTTTCCCGCGTACCGGCTGGCTGCAGTGGAGTTGTGTGCAAAGTATGGAAAGCATGTGCTTGTTCAGAAGCCGATGGCGGTTGACCTGCCGACAGCCGCACAGATGATTGCGGTAGCGCGCAATGCAGGAATTCAGTTGGGGGTTGTAAGTCAGCATCGCTTTGATGACTCAGTACTTTTTTTGAAGCGGGCACTGGCAGCGGGACGGCTGGGCAGGATTGTGCAGGCCGATGCCTATGTGAAGTGGTACAGGTCCGCTGAATACTATGCGCGCCCGGTGAAGGGAAGCTGGGCGGGCGAGGGTGGGGGCGCGCTGATCAGCCAAGCCATTCACCAGGTGGATGTGCTGCTCTATTTGATTGGTGCGGTGGAAGAGGTATTTGGATATTGGCAGCGAGGGGCGTTGCACAAGATCGAGTCAGAGGACTGCGTGTGTGCCGTGATGCGCTATGCGTCCGGAGCTACAGGCGTGGTTCAGGCTGCGACCGCGCTGTGGCCAGGCTATCCAGAGCGCGTGGAGATTCACGGAACGAAGGGGTCGGCGATAGTGACTGGCGATCAATTGACGGGATGGGATGTGCAGGACGACGCGGGAGAGGCAGTGCCGATTTCAGCCCAGACCAAATCTGGAGCCTCCGATCCCATGGCTATCTCGATCATTCCCTTCGAGCGGCAATTGGCCGATTTTGGAGAGGCATGCAAGGCGGGCAGAGTGCCGTCCTGCTCAGGCGTGGAGGGATACAAAGCACTGCAACTGGTGCGGAGTATCTATGACTCCTGTGCCGAGGGACGAAAAGTACAGTTGGACCCAGTGGCGTTCTAGTTAGATTATGCCTGCGTTGAGTTACCAGTCAGTCAGCGTCCCGTCGAGTTTCCGGTTGATGGGCAGGTAGGCACGCTGGTATGGGTATTTGGCTGCAAGCTTCTCATCCAGATCAACGCCGAGGCCAGGCGCATCGCCCGGATACATGAAGCCATCCTTGAAGGTGTAGGCGTGGGGGAAGACCGCATCCGTCTCATCGGTGTGAGGCATGTGCTCCTGTATGCCGAAGTTGTGGATTGCGGTATCAAAGTGCAACGCTGCGGCCATGCAAACGGGCGATAGATCGGTTGCGCCGTGGCAGCCGGTACGGACATGGTACAACTCTGCAAAATCAGCGATCTTTTTCATAGGCGTAATGCCGCCGCCATGCACGATTGTCATTCGGATGTAGTCAATCCACTGGTTCCTGATGAGGTCATGCGCGTCCCAGACGGAGTTGAAGACTTCGCCTACGGCGATGGGTGTAGTAGTGTGATCGCGAATGATCTTGAAGCCTTCCTGCAACTCAGCGGGTGTTGGGTCCTCGATCCAGAACAGGTGGAAGGGTTCCAGTTCTTTTCCTAGGCGGCCAGCTTCAATGGGCGTAAGTCGGTGATGGCAGTCGTGGAGCAGATGCAGGTCGTCACCAAAGGTCTCGCGGACGCGCGCAAATAGTTTGGGAACCTGGCGGAGGTAGGGTTCAGACGACCACTCGTACTCCGACGGGAGTCCGCGCTCGGCGGGCTCGTAGCGGCCTGCGCCCTTGGTTACCCCATAGGTGGCCGCGAGGCCGGCGACGCCACTTTGTACGCGAATCGCTTTATAGCCGAGTTCCTTGTGCATGGCGACATCTTCAAGCGCGTGGTCGATGTCTTTTCCAAAAGCATGCGCATAGGTGAGGATGCCGTTGCGGCTCTTGCCTCCGAGCAGGTTGTAGAGCGGCGTGTTGAGCGTCTTACCTTTGATGTCCCACAGGGCTATGTCGACAGCGCCGATGGCCGCCATGGAGACCGGGCCCCGCCGCCAGTAGGGACCGCGATAGAGGTACTGCCATATATCTTCAGTTTGAAATGGATCGCGGCCGATGAGACAAGGGATTACATGATCAGTAAGGTAGCTGGCCACGGCAAGTTCGCGGCCGTTTAGCGTGCCGTCTCCGAGGCCGTAGATATCTTCATCGGTTTCAATCTTGATGGTGATGAAGTTGCGGCCCGGCGAGGTAATGTTCACAGAAGCTCTGGTGATTTTCACTACGGCATTGCTCCTCGGATGGGGTAATTGTAGTTGGAGTCTGGCAGTGGCGCACTACTGGTTGACGCCGCTGGACAGGAAGCCGCCATCGACGGCGATTATTTCACCGGTGATGAATGATGCTGCTTCGGACGCCAGGAAGATGGCTGTTCCCGCCAGTTCCCGGGCTTCGCCGAAGCGGCGCATCGGGGTGCGCAGCATCAGTTCTTCGCCCCGCGGCGTGCCTTGGATCAGCGATGCGTTGAGCGGGGTGGGAAAGATGCCTGGCGCAATGGCGTTGACGTTGACGCCGCTCTCGGCGAGTTCAATTGCCAGTACCTTGGTGAGCGACGCGACCGCGGCCTTGCTTGCGCAGTATGCGGCTACCCTGGAGAAGCCGACAAAGGAACTGAGCGACGCAATGTTGATGATGCGGCCATAACGGGCCCGCACCATGGTTGCTCCGAAGATCTGGCAGGCGCGTAACGTGCCGGTGAGATTGGTTTCCATGACGTGGGACCAGTCGTTCTCCGCGGCTTCAAGCGTGGGCGCAGTCGAGGTGATGCCGGCCGCGTTGACCAGTATGTCTATCTTTCCGAAGTGCTTGAGAACCGCATCGTGCAGTGCCTGGATGGTGGGGCGCTGGAGCACGTCGCAGGGGATTCGCAAGGATCGGCGGCCCGTGGCTTCGATTTCTGCTGCCACTTGCTCTACCTGCTCAAGCCGCCGTGAACCGGGAACGACGTCTGCTCCAGCGTTGGCAAGGCCAAGAGCGATGGCACGTCCCAGTCCCGTTGTACCGCCGATCACTACGGCAACTCTGTCTTTCAAATCGAATAAGGTCTGGCTCATTTGTTCATTGGCCCGCCGGGCCGGCAACACCTTGGTTGCGACGCTGATGTGGTGATTGGTCACCGCAGATAGAACTCTCTTCACAGATCGCAGTCGGTTCTGGCCTATTAGTTCGCGTATCGAATAATAACAGAAAGGAAATGCCAGAGTTCGCCAATTAGCGACGCTTGGGGCGAGAAGGTTTGCGCGGGATGCCTTTGGCATCGCTGAGGTGGCTAAGTTGCGATCAAGGGACAACGAAGCAGATTGTTTCCGGATATTGCTATTGCAGGTATGAGGTTCACGTGGCTGGAAGGAGGGAGAATTCTTGACATCTATCCCTTGGGGAGAATAAATTCGCGTCGAATAGTAACTCTATTTTCAGGGTGGTTCCAGGGGAGCCTTTGATTAGCGGGAGTTTGCTGGTTGAGAATGGTTGGGGAAGGCAGGGGTGGGGTATGAGCGACTTGCAAAAGAAGGGTGTTTCGCGTCGGGGTTTTTTGAAGGCGGGACTTGGGGCGGCTGCGGGGGTGGGGTTCCCTGCCATTGTGCCTTCAACGGTGCTGGGGCAGTTTGCTCCGAGCAAGCGAATCAACGTGGGAGCAATTGGGGTAGGACGCATCTCACGCGGACATGACATGCCAGGGATTCTGCAATATGACAGGGCGAAGATCATGGCGGTTTGCGACCTGGATGCGCATCGCCTGGAGGATGGCAAGAAGCTCGTGAATGACTATTACGCGGCCAAGATGGGCAAGGCCTACGACGGCGTAACGGGCTATGCGAACTACCACGAACTGCTGGCGAACAAGGATATCGACGCGGTGGTGGTGAGTACGCCGGATCACTGGCATGCGCTGGTGGGCGTGGATGCGGTGCGGGCAGGCAAGGATGTGTATCTGCAGAAACCTGCATCGCTGACGATTGCAGAGGGCCGGGCGCTGAGCAATGCAGTGCAGGCTACAGGAAGGATTTTGCAGATTGGCAGCCAGCAGCGCTCGACGGTGCAGTTCCGTTATGCGGCGGAGCTGGTGCGGAATGGGCGTATTGGCGATTTGCAGCGGGTGGAAGTGGGCCTGCCGGGAGACCCCGCGGGCGGCGACAAGACACCGATGGCGGCACCTGACTGGTTCAACTACGAGATGTGGCTGGGGGAGACGCCGTACCAGTACTACACTGTGGATCGCGTCCATCCGCCGAAGGGATACGACCGGCCGGGATGGCTGCGCTGCCGGCAGTTTGGCGCGGGCATGATCACGGGCTGGGGCGCGCACCATGTGGACAGCGCGCACTGGGGCATGAATGCGGAGTACACAGGGCCGGTGGAAGTCTGGGGCCATGCGGAGTTTCCGGATCATGGGCTGTGGGATGTGCATGGACCGTTCAAGACCGAGGCTCTGTATGCAAACGGCGTGCGGATGAGCGTAAGCGGCGATTACACGAACGGCATCAAGTTTTATGGAACCAAGGGCTGGATCTTTGTTTCACGCGGGAACGAGCAGGTGACGAAGAGCGATCCGGTGGCCAAGCTGAGCGACGCAAGCGCACTGGCGTCGAGCGACCCAAAGATCATCAAGTCAGTGATCGGTCCGGACGAGATTCATCTGTATGAGAGCAAGGAACAGCATGGCAACTGGCTGGACTGCATCCTGAGTCGCAAGGAACCGATTTCGCCCGTGGAAATGGGACATCGGGCGTGCTCGACCTGCCTGATTCACGATTTGGCGATGGTGCTGAAGCGCAAGCTCTATTGGGACCCGGTGATGGAGCGCTTCAAGAATGACGACGAGGCGAACAGCATGTTGCACCGCCCCCAACGCTCACCTTACATGTTGTCGTAACAGGAGAATAGAGATGATCAGCAGACGCGATGCACTGGTTGGATTGCTGGCGATTCCGGGCGCTTTGCGCGCTACGGCGATGGCGGCGGAGACGGAGCCGATTCTTGGACCCACTGTGTTCAGTTGGAAGGATATGAAGGCGGTAAAGACGGAGAAGGGCGAGGTGCGTTCGCTTTGCAAGACTCCGACGGCGACTCTGGATCAACTGGAGATGCATGTGACCACGCTGAATCCCGGGCTGGAGTCGCACCCACCGCACCGGCATTTGAATGAGGAGTTGATCATCCTGCGCGAGGGCGAGTGCGAGACACTTTCAAGCGGTAAGTGGGTGAAGGTCGAGCCGGGAACGGTGGTTTTTAATGCGTCAAACAGCTTGCACGGTTTCCGGAATGTCGGGACGACGCCGGCAACGTATCACGTGATCAACTGGAGCCCGAACAAGGACATGGCAGCGAAGAAGTAGCGGATGGCTCTTGGCAAGGTGGACCGTGGGAGCGCAGAAATGGCCTCTTTCTGCAAGGAAACGGGCCAAAATGGGCTGATCCATGACGTTTTTGTACGGTGAGGTGTTACTAAGTAGTTAGCAGGCGGATATTTTAAGCGGTTTAAAAAGAACAATTTGACGAGTTCAAAGGGTGCGAAAAATGTGGATTTTGCGACCAGGGGAGGGGGGTATGTTTTTTGCCCCCTCTCCTGTGCCGGTTGGCGGCATTCCGCTTGAGATTATTGTGCGCCTTCTGGGTGTAATTATCTGCAATTGCAGAAGGCAGGGGTCAGGGTGCGGATTCCGTGTCTCACGCTTTTGCTTTGGGGTTCTGGGTTGATTGGCTGATAACGAACCAGCCTCTTCGTCCTTCGAAGAGGCTACATCCCGGATTACTAAAGCGTGCGGCGCACTGGGGCGAGACCGATCAATACGGTTCCCAATTTGCCAAACAATGCGGAGATGACTGTTGCAGAAGGTTTCCGAGAGGCTTGTAGCGGCTGCCGTAAAAAAGCAGGGCATAGTAGCGTATGAAGACGGCGAGCGGGCCGCCGAGACAGGCTGCTACAGCGAATCCGATGCCGAGGCCGAGCAGAACGAAAACGCCTTCAAGGGCTATGTGGAGGCACTGGAGCGCGCCGGTGGCGTCTTCCAGCAGAGAGTTGAATCCTGCCGCTGACATTCCGAGAATCCAAAAGACAGGCAGCAGAAGCAGCGACGCGGCGAATGCCAGAACCGCCCCTGCAAGGAAGGGAATGAACAGGCGCAGGATGAAGTAAGAGAGGAAGGTCTCTTTTTCATCGCGGATGAGAAGGCGCACAGCTCGCCATGCTTGGCGGAAGGAGAGATTCTCAATCACCATGTGGGGCAGGATGAAGTCATGCATTATCACCTCGGAGGCCAAGGCCGCGATGCACACGAGAAACACGAACCCAATGCAGGGAAGGTAGAGCATGAGAAAGACGCCGGGATCGAGCTTGCCGTCGGGCGTGCGCAGTGTGAGAACCGTGAAAGCAAGGACTACAACTCCCACTACGACCAGAATGACCGGAACAAGAAACGAGAGCCAGACCAGCACGTTCGCCTTGAAGAAGCGGTCTACTTGGACGGGATAGAGGTTCCAGGCCAGCCGAATCTGCCTAGATTGATGAACCAGGCAATGAAAGAAAGCGATGCGGAGCTGAACGGCCAGATGGAAGATAAGCAGGCCGACGGTAAATGCGGGAATGAGAATTTGAAGTTGACCAGGACGCCCTCGGTGATGGCGGCCACCGCGGACAGCTTGAGAAATGTCTCCCATGCGAAGGGCTGGAAGAGGTAGGACCCGGTCCGCTCGATGGCGGGCCAGACTGCCTGAGAGGCAGAGAAGGCTTTCATTGCGCTCGCTCCGGAACTGCCCAGCGTAGCACAGTTAGTGTGTGGGGCTGTGCGCGGGGTTGCAGAGATTGGATCGGGATGTGGAACGGCGCGGGGTTTAGCGGACGAGGCTGCGATTGACAAGAAGGTAGCTTCGGACCGTCACGCTGAAATGCTGGCGTGGACCAAAGCCTCACCTCTGGATTCCAAGCCGGTCTGACTGGGATGATCCAGGGGACGCAGAGTTTTGCTCAGGCTTTCCGCTCGATCATAAGTACCGCCATGAACTTTGCAATCGGCCAAATATAGAAGGTTGCCACGACCCACATCGCAAGCGAACAGGCGAAGACCGGCGCAACGATGGCCGGTACGGCGTCGAGGGTTGCCATGGAGACCTGGGCGACGCTAAAGACAATCGCGCTCAAGATCGCCGAGGGCATCAGGTTTATAGCGATTGAGGGGTGGAAGGCTATGGCGGCGGCGTGGTCTTCTATCAGCGCAATCCCCGTAGTTGGCCCGTTTCTAGCCCCGGCCATCGCGGCTGGCGTACTTGCCTCAGTAATCGCCATCGGCGCTCATCGCAAGCCCAACTGACCAGAAAGCGCTCACGAGCACACCTTGTGCTCATTTCGGCGAGGCTGAGGGCCGTCTCGGGGCTGGTTTCCGCCCTAATGACGGGGAAGCACCGGAGGCGTCATGTACTAGATCAAGCGGGAAAACGGTAGCGTGGCCATTGTGGACTGGAACGGCAAGGTTATCTACAACGTGGCCGAGGACTATCTAGTGATGTTCCAGAAAAACGGCACTCCCGTTCAAGTCGTCTCCGCTGGCAAGCTGTCGGACGCCGAACTACTCGAAGCCTTGGCCAGCCCAATCAAGATCAGCCTCGACTAGACCGCCCGAATCTCCAGATTCTTCCCCAGCACCTTCAGCGCCCCGGCGATACCGTCGATCTTAGACGTGTGACGCCAGTCGATCAGCCTGTTCACTTCCTGCCTGGTCATCTTCAGCCGCCGCGCCAACTCGGCTGGCCTGACCTTCTGAGCCGCCATTTCGCTCAAGAGCAGGATCTTCGCGGCGTAGCTGGCCGGGAGTTCTACCATATGCTGGCCGCGCTTCAGTTTCGACGGCGCGGGAAAGGGCAGACCCTCCTCGATGTAGTAATCAAAGGCTGATTCCAAAACGTCTGCCGCATGGAGCAGAGCGTCTTCCACGTCTTCACCCTGGGTGATTGCCTCGGGGACGTCGGGGAAGGTGACAACGTAGCCGCCTTCCTTTTGCAGTGCGAGATGTGCCGGATAGCGCATGTTTCCTCCTATTTGAGCCCTAGCTGCTTTTTGATGCCTTCGACCAGCCCGGTCTTAAGTTCCTTCGAGTGCATCGGCAGGAAGGATGTCTTTCCGTTCAGCTTCACCTTCAGATGGGAGCCTTTTGCGCCCTCGAATGTCGCTCCCTGTGCCGTCAGCCACCGTTTGAACTCCGTGCTCTTCATGTGTCCAATGTACGCAATACTGCTTACATTATCAAGATAAATGTGAGCAAAAATGAATACTATTTTCCTTTTCCTGTTTCGCGGTGTGGGAAGGCGGTTTTTGGCCCCCGTTTCGCTCTAAACTGTGTCTAAACGGCCACACAACGCGGCCAAAATGATACAGAGGGCGACCCGATGAGTTCCCTGTTATTTCCATCCACGTTGGTAGCTGTCCCACCGTTGCGACAGAGAAAAGTCGCAAGGATAGGGCACGGGGTTGCGGCTTTGTTGAATCCCAGGTGTCAGAAGCTAGGCCTGGGGCAGCTGGATTTCATCTGCGCTGGAATTGCGCGACTCGCTGCGGGCGTGGGCGCCCGCAGGACAGCCGGTCTGGAGACCGGCACTACAGTTAGGTGAATGCGGGGCTGCTGCATTAGACGGGTGGAGGGTTGCGCTCTGTATATTGCCGCTGATGCCAGTAGGGATAGATGGGCGCTGTTTCACTTGCCTTGTCGAGCGTTGCCACCTGTTCCGCGGTGAGCTGCCAGCCGACCGCGCCCAGATTCTGGCGTAACTGTTCCTCGTTGCGCGCCCCGATAATCAGCGACGAGACCGTGGGGCGCTGCAGTAGCCAGTTGAGGGCAATCTGCGGAACGGTCTTGCCGGTTTCAGCGGCTACTGCGTCGAGGGCATCCACCACTTTATACAAATGCTCCTCAGGCACTTGCGGCCCTTGAGCCGAGGTGGTGTGGAGGCGGCTAACTTGTGGCACGGGCTGGCCGCGGCGGATTTTGCCGGTGAGGCGGCCCCAACCGAGGGGACTCCACACGAGCGCGCCCACATTCTGGTCTTGAGCGAGGGGCATAAGCTCCCACTCATATTCGCGACTGACGAGGGAGTAGTTGACCTGGTGGGCTACGAACCTGGTCCAGCCGTTGCGGTCGGCGACGGAGAGGGACTTCATGAGGTGCCAGCCGGAGAAGTTAGAGCAAGCGATGTAGCGGATTTTGCCTTCGCGGACAAAGGTGTTGAGGGTGTCCTGGACCTCGTCGATGGGCGTGAGGGCGTCAAAGCCGTGGAGGTGGTAGATGTCTACGTAGTCAGTACCCAAGCGGCGCAGGCTTGCTTCGAGAGAGTTGCGCAGATGGTAGCGCGAGGAGCCTACGTCGTTGGGTCCGGTGCCGAGACGAAACGCTGACTTGGTGGAGATGAGAGCCTGGTGGCGACGGCCCTCAAGAGCTTTGCCGAGGACCTCTTCCGACTGCCCGTCTGAGTAGACATCGGCGGTGTCAAAGAGGTTGACGCCGGACTCCATGCATATGTCAACGATGCGGCGGGCTTCAGCGATGTTGGCGGTTGCGCCCCATGCCTTGAAGAAATCCGTAGCGCCGCCGAAGGTGCCAGCGCCAAAACTGAGAACGGGAACTTTGAGGCCGGAGCCTCCGAGAAGACGGTATTCCATGGCCGTTTGGATGCGGCAGGGGGCGGGAGGATGCAAAGTGCGGGTGGTGTGGTGTCGTTCTGTCTCACCCCGGCGTTGTGTTTGCGCGGATTATGAGTCGGGGTCTCTGTGGAGGTCCATTTAGACTGGAAGAGCTATGAGCACACTGAAAGCCGTCCGTGGGACGCGCGATTTGCTGCCGTCTGAGACGGTGCTTTGGAACCGCATTGAAGCTACCGCCCGGGCCGTGTTTGCCCGCTACAACTTTGGCGAGATTCGTACCCCCGTGTTTGAAGACACGGCGCTGTTTGCGCGCGGGGTGGGCGAAGAGACCGACATTGTGTCGAAAGAGATGTACACCTGGGAAGACCGGGCGCGGGCACAGTCAGAGAAGACGCAGTCTTTGACGCTGCGACCGGAGAATACTGCCGGGGTGGTGCGAGCGTACATCGAGCACCAGTTGGGCGAGAGCGGGCAGCTACAGAAGCTCTATTACATTGGGCCGCAATTCCGGCGCGAGAGGCCGCAGAAGGGGCGGTACCGGCAGTTCTCACAGATTGGCGCGGAGGTAATTGGGCCGCCCTCTTCAGGCAGCGAAAGTCCGCTGCGCGATGCGGAGGTGCTGGAGATGCTGGCGACGCTGCTGGATGAGCTGGGGATCTCCGGCTGGACGCTGGAGCTGAACTCCGTTGGCTCGGCAGCCGACCGAGCGCGGTATAACGATGCGCTGCGTGCGGCGCTGGTTCCCGTAGTGGGACAGATGTGCGTGGATTGCCAGCGGCGGGCTGTGACCAATCCTTTGCGGGTGCTGGACTGCAAGGTGGCGGCCGATCAACCGATTATTGAGACGCTGCCGGTGATTGCCGACTTTCTGGACGAGGCCTCGAAAGCGCACTTTGCCGCTGTGACTGCGGCGCTGGACGCGGCGGGGGTGCCTTATACGCGGAATCACAGGCTGGTGCGGGGGCTGGACTACTACACACGGACGACCTTTGAATTTACGCATGGCGGGCTGGGCGCACAGAATGCGCTGCTGGGCGGGGGACGCTACGACGGGCTGAGCGAGATGCTGGGCGGACCGAGAGCGCCGGGAATCGGGTTCGCAATGGGCGAGGACCGGCTGGCGTTGACGCTGCAGACGCTGGAAGCTGCTCCGGCGTTGAAGGCGGACGCGTATATTGCGCCGCTGGGCGAGGGGATGAACGCGGCGGGTTTGAACCTGGCGCGGGAGCTGCGCCACCAGGGACTGTGGGTAGAGCTGGGCGAGGGGAGCTTTCGCCTGAAGAAGTCGTTCGAGGCCGGGGACAAGACGGCGCGGCGGATTGTGATCCTGGGCGAGGACGAGCTTCAATCCGGTATCCTTACAGTGAAGGACTTCGCCACCGGCATACAGACAAAGGTTGCCCGCACGGAGCTGGCGGTTTTTCTGGCTGAGTGATGGGACGGTTGTATTTGTGCTTTTCCGCCCTGGCTTTTGTGGGTGGATGTAGTGGCAGATTTGGGTTCGTCGTATGGCAACGGTCTTGGTTTCAAAACGAGCAGGCAAGTAAAGGACACAGGTTGTGCTTGATTTTCTAGGTAGTCTCGAACGGACGCATATGTGCGGCGATTTGCGCGCCGCCCACGCTGGGCAGCAAGTGGTTTTGATGGGCTGGGTAAACCGGCGCCGCGACCACGGCAACCTTATCTTTCTTGACCTGCGCGACCGCACCGGGCTTGCCCAGATTGTGCTGGACAAGGAGTTGACGCCAGACGGCCACCTGAAGGGCGAGCAAGTGCGGCCCGAGTACGTGGTTGCCGCCGTGGGCAAAGTACGGCTGCGCGACGCGGACGCCATCAATCCCAAGATGCCGACGGGCGAGATCGAGATTGAGGCGACGGAACTGCTGGTGTTGAACGACACGAAGCTGGCGCCGTTTTCGCCTTCAGACGAGGCTATCCAGAACGAGGAAGTGCGTCTGAAGTACCGGTACGTTGATTTGCGGCGGCCGGAGATGCAAAAGAACTTCAGGCTGCGGCACGATATTACGCTGGCGATTCGGGAGAGCCTTAGCACGCAGGGCTTTCTTGAGGTTGAGACACCAATTTTGACCAAGAGCACGCCTGAGGGCGCGCGTGATTTTCTGGTGCCGAGCCGCGTGCATCCAGGCGAATTTTATGCGCTGCCGCAGTCGCCGCAGATTTTCAAGCAGATTTTGATGATCAGCGGGTTTGACCGGTACTTCCAGATTGCGCGCTGCTTCCGCGACGAGGACTTGAGAGCCGACCGGCAGCTTGAGTTTACGCAGGTGGATCTGGAGATGAGCTTTCCGCGCCAGGAGACAGTGTTTGGGGTGGTGGAGCAGTTTCTTTCAGCGGGATTTGCCGCAGCGGGCGTGACGCTGGCTACGCCGTTTCCGCGGATTACCTATGACGACTCAATGCGGCAGTTTGGCAGCGACAAGCCGGACCTGCGGCTGCCGGGGCTGACGGATGTGCGCTCTGCGTTTACAGACGAGAACCTGGCCACGCTGAACATTGACCTGGCGCTGCCGGTGGTGGCCTTCCGCATTCCGAATGTAGGCGAGTTGAGCCGCAAGGAGCGCGAGGACAGCCATCCGCTGTTTGACCTGAAGAAGGGCGCCAAGTTTATTGACGACTTCAAGCGGCTGGCCAAGGGATTTCCTGAGGCCGCGGTGAAGGTGCGGGAGTTGGCAGGGGCGGCGGAAGCCGACTTTGTGATTATTGTGGCCGGAGACCCGACGCACCACATCAAGGCGAGCGATACCAAGTTCGAAGGACGGTTGAGCGAGCGCGAGATCAACGTGTACTCCGCCGCCGGGAACTTCAGGACCGAGCTGGCGAAGAAGTATGCCGACAAGCACAAGGCATTCAACGTAACGGAAGAGATTGTGCAGACGGCCGACCCGCGCAGTGGAAAAGCTGTGGATGGCACGGCTGCATTCAATCCGATCTGGATTGTTGATTTCCCGATGTTCGAGTACGACCTGGCGTCCGCGAAGTGGATGCCGGCGCACCATCCGTTCACTTCTCCGCATGAGGCGGATATGGCGAACCTGGTGAGTGATCCGGCGAGCGTGCGCGCCAACTGCTATGACCTGGCGATGAACGGGCTGGAACTGGGGTCGGGGTCGATTCGAATCCACCGCAAGGATGTGCAGCAGCAGATCTTCCAGTCGCTGGGCATCTCTGAGGAGGAGGCCAAGGCGCGTTTCGGGTTCTTCCTGGATGCGCTGGAGTATGGCACTCCGCCGCATGGGGGGATAGCGCTTGGGCTGGACCGCATTGTGATGCTACTTGCTGGCGCTCCGAGTTTGCGCGAGGTGATTGCGTTCCCGAAGACGGCGAAGGCGATTGACCTGATGGCCGATGCGCCGACGACGGTAAGCGAGCACCAGTTGAAGGAACTGCATATTCGGGTGGCGCTGAAGAGCTAGGACAGGGCCTTACTCGGCGTGCTTTTCGGGTTCGTTTTCTTCTTCGCCTTCGACGGAGATGCGCAGGGAGCGCAGGAAGTGAAGGTCGTTGGGCGTGAATGCGCCGGCGGAGTCGCCTTCCAGGGCGGCTTCGGCAGCATCTTTGGCCTCTTTGGCGGTTACCTCATTGAGGCCGATGGTGGCTTCAAGCATGAGGAGCACGTCAAAGCCGTACTTGCGGATGTCCTGCACCACCCCGGCGATCTGTTCGCTCTCAATTACCGACTCGTGGATGGCTTCGCCCAGTTGCTGAATGAGTTCACGCAGACGGGATGTCACGGTAACCTCCAGGAGCAGCGGCTCGCGCGGGACGAGGCGCGGGTTGCGGCGAGAGTTTTATCTACATTACTTCCATCGGCGTTTGCGAGCAACTGGAAAGCGGCAGCAAAGTGCGGGAAGCAGTCTGTGGCGCTGCACTGGTACCATCATAAACGGAATGAGACCACAGACAGTTGGCCGCGTATTAGGCATAGGACTGCGCCTGGCAGGGCGCGCCGCAGTTGAGCGCCTGGAGGGCAGTGGGCAGGCCGTAGCAGCGGCGGCCCAGCCCCAGCAGGTGGCGCAGACGGTGGAGCGCGTGCGGGCGGCAGGGCAGGCAGTAAAGCAGGCTCGCGGCGGGGTATCCCGCGGCTTGGGAGGCTTTCTGCGCCCCTTCAGGCGCGTGGGAGGCATTATCTGGCTGGAAGTGACAGGAGTGTTCTTCCTGCTGCCGGTGATTGTGTTTGCGCCCAACCTGTGGCGCATGCGGGCAAGCTGGGCGACAGGCCCCGACCACAAGACATTTCTGGTGACCGCGCTGGTGGTGGCGGTATTTCTTTACCTGGGCGTGACCTCGTTCTGGCGGGCGCGGCGCAGGTAAGGCGGCGCAGCGCCGGTTCGACGATTTGAAGCTTGAGCGCGTTGCCTAAAACCAGCGCCTTCTGCGTCGCGCGACAACCCACATGACCAGAGCGGCAAGCGCCGCACCAATGAGCAGCCACTCAATGTCTCTTTGCGTGATTTCGCCATCCAAGAGCCGAATACCGCGCCAATTGGCTAGTGCCAGCGCATTGCTGAATACGATTCCCATGTCTTCTCCCGAGCGCCGGCCCTGATCTCAACCCGCTGCATGAGTAAGAGCATCGAGTTGCCTCGCAGGTTGCCTGACAGGCAGAAAGCCCGGTATATCTGCAACTTTGCCGACACGGCGCTGATGAGGATGCGCGTGGCGCTTCTAGCTGCGACCTGGATTGCCCTTAGTTCTTGGGTGGGGTTTTCTCGGTGGGCAGCCGGACGATCCAGATGATGATGCCTATGGACAGGACGGCGAAGATGATGAGCGGTATGCCGCCCAAAGACCCCAGCAAGTGAAGGCTGAGAACAGAAACGCCGCGCCACAGCGCCAGCGCAATTAGACACGCAGTTAACATAGCGCCTCTCCACATACCAGGTTCTTTTGCCCAACTGCGTCAGCTCTTGAGACCTGGAATTGGCAGAAAGAGTACTGCGAACTGACTCCAATTGGCAAGGGTGGGCTTGGCTGGCATGGAGCGAGCGGGGCTAGAAGCGCGGCTGGTCAGGCGGGCGGGTGAGACGCCATACGCCAATGCAGATGGAGAGGATGCCGAGCGCATAGGCTCCGAGGGCGTGGGAGCCGGTGTGGATCTTCCAGCCCTGGTACAGGGCAAAGCAGCCAGCCCCCAGGAGCAGGATTCCGCGAAAATGATTCATGGTGTTTCCCTTCAATGTGAATGGGTCTTCTTGATCGTAACGCTCGGAGGGGAGTTTGACCCCACGGCCACAAAATCCTATGGTGGGAAGGGTACCGCAAGGTTGCCGAAAGGAAGGTTCCGCCATGTCAATGCACAACCCTAATACTCCCGAGCTGCCAGTATCAGAAACGCCCGCAGCGGCACCGCTGAAGAAGACCCCGCTCAACGCCACCCATCGCGCCCTGAAGGCCAAGATGGTGGACTTTGGGGGCTGGGATATGCCGGTGGAGTATCCAGGGCCGGGTGGAGGCTTGATTGCCGAGCATTTGGCTGTGCGCACAGGGGTGGGATTGTTTGACGTGAGCCACATGGGCGAGATCCAGTTTCGCGGGCCGGGGGCGCTGGAAGCTGTGCAGCACATTACGATGAATGACGCCTCGCGGCTGAAGGACGGGCAGGCCCAGTACTCCGCGCTGCTGACTCCGGAGGGGACCTTTGTGGACGACATCCTGGTTCACCGGCTGAGCGAGAACGACTACCTGCTGGTGGTGAATGCCGGTACGAAGGACAAGGATTATGCCTGGATTCGGCAGCAGGTGGGGGCGCGGCATGGAATCCACATCAGCGACTACTCGGCCTATTACTCGCAACTGGCGCTGCAAGGGCCACGGGCGCTGGAGACGATGCAGAAGCTGACGAAGGTGGATTTGGCGGGAATCAAGAACTACTGGTTTGCCTGGGGCACTGTTGCGGGCGTACCGAATGTGATGATTGCACGGACTGGATACTCCGGCGAGGACGGGTTTGAGGTTTATATCCCCGCCGATGAGCCGACCACGGTGAAGATGTGGGAGGCGATGATGGAGGCGGGCGCGGAGTTTGGGATAAGGCCCTGCGGGCTGGGCGCGCGCAATACGCTACGGCTGGAGGCTGGAATGCCTCTTTACGGGCATGAAATCTCCGATGATATCAACGTGCTGGAGTCGCACGTGGCCCGGTGGGTAAAGCTGGAGAAGGGCGAGTTTATCGGGCGCGATGCCTTGCTGGCTATCCAGGCCGGCGGCGGGCCGCAGCGGAAGATTGTGGCGCTGGAGATGGTGGAGCGTGGCATTGGGCGGGATGGATACCCGGTGCTGGACCTGGACGGGCATGAGATTGGCGTGATTACTTCCGGGTCGCCTGCGCCTTATTTAAAGACCAATATTGCCATGGCGCTGGTGCCTGCGAGTGTGGCCGCGAGTGGCGCGGATGTGCTGGTGCAGGTGCGAGCCAACCAGGTGAGGGCGAAGCAGGTGGCGCTGCCGTTTTACAAGCG
>Ga0316229_1002293_pt1 | contig 16883 bp, 13 predicted proteins | sample TBH18023metaG_FD_206011 | JGI IMG/M metagenome (GOLD analysis project Ga0316229, IMG submission 206011) | Freshwater microbial communities from Trout Bog Lake, Wisconsin, USA - TBH18023 | ecosystem: Environmental > Aquatic > Freshwater > Lake > Hypolimnion/Profundal zone | place: USA: Wisconsin... | reverse complement strand
TATCCACTATGGGGAAGGAAATAGTGCCACCTGCCACCAAGAAACAAAGGCAAAGAGGGAAAGAAGAGGTAGCCACAGATGAACACGGATGGGCACTGATAGCGGCGTTCAGTTCCACAAAACCGTTGTCGGGTGAGAAGATTTGGAGGGATGAAGGGGTTGTTCATGGGACAGAAGTGGAGAAGTAGATGGGGAGAAAGGATCGGAGGACGCGGCGGAAGAGTGGACGGAGGCGGGATGCCTGCTGATAGTGGCTTGGGTGACGCCGAATTGGCGGGCGAGTTGCTGCTGGATGACCGGTCAATAGGCCAGTCCGCCAGAAGCCCGCCGGCCACGCCTTTCTCCGGCGCTGCAACGGGCACTGTGTAAACGTGGAGCGTTGACTGATCATTTGCTGGCGAGTGTTACAAGGCTCACGCGATAGGGGAAGAGGATTCTTCCGGCGTCAGAGCTGCTCAATCGTTAATCCTCACGGCTCCTCGATCAAACCATTCTTCGCAACGATCCAATCCCATACCCACTTTGACGTGAAGAACGGTGATAACCACAGACCTATGCTCGCAACAGCCACCATCCAGACCACCGCCCGGCGCCGTCCTCGAACGATCCCGATGATCGCCAGTAGCCAGTGGAAGCAGTCACGGAAACGAATGTGACGCAGAGAGGTGTATATGGCTGAACAGAAACCCGTTGTTGATCCCCCGTTGGACCCTAAGTTTGCATTCGATCCAAATGATTTGGACATCATGGATCCTCGTCACCCTGACAACATAGCAACAGGGTTGAAGCATGATCAGGAAGAGGCCATGAAAGAGTTGGCTATCTGTCGCCGTCTCCAAGTGGTCACGATCAGGATGACATGCAGACAGTGACATGGTCGGGAACGGAGCCGTAGAAAATCGCCGATCTGATGCACAGGAGGATGATAAGGATGGACTGCATTCAGTTGGTCGGTTGACTGGTCGCCTGCCGCTCCCATTCCTTCCGCTGACTCAACATGCGCTCCAGCAGCAACTCCATGCCCTTGGCGACGTCAACTTTCTGAAGAATCTTCGGGTCCAAGCTCAGCGAATGTTCATAAATGACCGGGTCACCGTTGTTGTTAACCTGGACCCAGAATGTGCCATTTCAGCAATTCCTTCACCCCCCCCCTAAACAACGACTCCCGCCACACGCTATTGATGCGAGTGGCGGGAGCCTAGATTGCGGAGTTGCCCAAAGTAGCCGAGCGGTTCGGATCAGGCCATGCGGCGCCGGCGAGCCAAGACGGCGAAGCCAGCCAAGCCGATCAGGGACAGAGATGCTGGTTCGGGTACAGAATTGTAGGTGTAAGTAACCGTGCCACTCACTTGTCCTTCAGTTACGCCGATGGCGCTGGCGTTGCCTCCGGTATAAAATGCGGCGTCCTGAACCTTGGTCCACGCAGGCAGGGTCATTGTCGAGCTTCCAGTAAAATTGGCCATATCACCAGCAGTGGTGTCAACCATTGCACCTGTCTGACTGTATGTGATATTGCCGCTTGTCGTCTGTTCGCCTGGCGCCATGCCTTGGCCGCCATTTTCCGATGATAGGTCGAACATGTCGGGGTTCGAATTGTAAATAGCCAGCGTCTTAGGTAGCCAGGAAGAAATCGAACCCCCATTGCCCAAGTATACGGGGAAATTCTGGGCAGCATAGGCCTGACTATACACGTCACTGTTATTGGTAAGCGTGATGATGGTCTGGCCGTTGAGAGTCAGATCGAATTCGACCTTGACAAGCGTACCAGGAGTAGCCGACGGATTGAATTGATTGAAGGTGAGGTTTTGTGTCCAGTCTGTGCTGGATGGCTGACCACTTTCCGCCTGAGCGTCCATGGCCGCAGTGCTTGAAACAGGAAAAGTTTCTGTGAAAGTATTGGCCGAAACGCTGGCAGTGAGGACCATGCAAAGCCCTACAGCCAACGACGCTATACCCAAATTAATCAAATTCGCCCTACGCATGCAACTCTCCGTTCTTGCCATCCTGGCTGGCATATCCGCTCGACAATAAACAAGCGAGCGACAAAACCTGTAACCAAACAACGACAACTTAAAACACAACATAGCATTCCGCATGGCGCGGTGAATACTACGTCAACCAAACATTTTTATAATGAACTTCGATGCGGTTGTCAACATAATAGTTCTAGATCGCAGTTGGTATTTCCTGACTTTTTCTCCGCGATATGAGTAAACGTATAAATCCGCTTCGATCAGGCGATTCTGCGACGCCGGGCGAGCAAAATAATTCCGCCCAAGCCGAGCAGCGATAAAGAGGCTGGCTCGGGGACTGAATAATAGTAAGTTACCGTTGGGGTAAGACTGACGTACGTGTTGTCGGTGATTGTATTATTGCCGCCGCTGGTTCCATCCCAGTCGTATACAGTTGTGTAGGCGGGCAAGGTCATGGTTGATGTGCCTACATAATTAGTCAACGCCGTGGAATTTGTGACCGATTGCCCACCAAGCCCAGAATAGTCTATTTCTGGCAGGTCAAGTGTTTGACCTGCATTGACCGTAACAGAGGTCTTGCTTGAGGATGCGTCGATGACTAGCTGCGAATCGTTAAACCAACTCGAAGTGCTGCTGTTGCCCAGCCACATGGTCAATTCTTGGAAGACGCCACCGCCCGGTGCGGAGAATGCAGTACCAGAGCCGTTATTGGTAACCGACATCCAAGTTGACGCACTGCCGTTGAATCCGAATACCACTTTTGTCAATTGGCCTTTGCTGGCGTCGAACTGATCAAAAACAATACTTTCAGTCGGCGTCCCAACCCAGTCGGTCTTTGTCGTTGATATTCCAGTGGAATTGGCGACATAGCTCAAATCAGCCATGGCCACGCCACTGAGCCCCCAAAAAACACCACCTACAAGCAAGGTGACTGGATGCAATCTCAAAACAAAACGTCTTGTCATAGCTAAATACGACATCTTCACTCCTCTGCACTTCGTAAGTCCGAATCACTCTGTTGGTCAAGAACGTTCAAGAGCAACGATATTCTTGTAAAATGTTCAGCATGTCAATTCTGTGCCAAGGACACACGGCGGCGCCGGCATCCAAGGATGGCCAATCCGCCGAGGGTTAGGAGCGTCAGAGAACCAGGCTCCGGTGTATAGTAATAAGTGACGGTTCCACTAAGATCGGCGGAGGTCACATTCGTGAAAACGCTATTGCCGTCGGTTGAGCTTTTCCATGTGTATACTTCTGTATACGCTGGCAGCGACATCTGTGAGACGCCATTACCGACAAAGTACGCCAATTGCACAGCATCGGTGACACTCTGTGAACCTGTGGCAGTAAAATTGTATGGGTCGCTTTGCGCGAACTGTCCCGGAGCCAGACCCTGACCGCCATTCCACGACTTCACGCTGAATGTATCTGCTGTATCGTAGTCGTCTATTATCGTCAAACTGGTGAACCATGGCGTGGTGTCGTCACCCACGTATACAGGCAATTCCTCGTATGCCGAATCCAGGCCGTAAGAGGTTGGACTGTTATTGGTAATGGTGAATACCGCCGAGGCATGCGAGGTCAGCGTGAATTGGGCTGCGGTCAATTTGCCCAAATTGCCATTAAACTGGTCAAATGATACAATTTTGTTCCAATCCGTCAACGTCGATGGAACAGAACTAATGGGGACACTGTACTGGCTGGCAACGGCGGCGTTGGCAACCCAAAGGCAAATTCCCACGCCAAATAATGTCGTTGCGTGAAAAATATTAAGTCTTGCCCTGCTCATCACCACTCTCCACACCCGCAGTTAGTCAGGGATGACCAACCAATTGCTGGGCACTCACTTTGCCAGAAGCCACTACAATCATGCACAAGCATTGTCAAGGTACTCAAAATGCTTGGTTTTTAGCCTAGGTGGCATCTGACCGAACCAATCACACAGTATATTTAGGGGAAACGGATGTATTTGTCAATAGAAAGAAGGAGTAATAATTCCGTATCCCGGATTAATGGGTATGTCTGCTTGATTGACTTTGGCCAGCTTCGGTTGAAAATGCTAAAGGTTACGGTTCCACACGAAAAGTGTGATTTTGAATGGCGGCATTGCGTCAGGATTGCGTAGTATCCGGCGTGGAGCTGGTGCGGTGAATTTCACGGGTTAGCGACGCTACGCGGCAAGCACAATATGCGAGCGAATACGAGAAGAAAAGCAATCACCACGCATTCCACCGCTGGAATACATAGCTGGCTCAGGTTGCGATGGGTACGCGGCGTGGTTTGCGGCGTATTATTATGCATTTTTGGCATGGGCGGCGTGTGGGGATACCATGTGTATTCCAGGCATACGCGGGCGGCGACGCTGCGTATACGTGGGCTGCAGGCTGCCGCCGGAGGTGATTATGCGTCGGCCGTGCGACTGTTGGAGGAGTATCTGTACCGTTACAAGCCTGGCGATGTGACGGCGCTGCGGGCGCTGGCGCACGTGCGGCCGATGTTAAAGACCACGGACGGCAGGGAACTTGCCGAGACGGTTGCAATCCTCAATCAACTCTTGCAAATAGATCCGAGCCTGCGTGAGGAACGTCTGGAGTTGCTGGGTTTGTATGTCAAACTAAATCAACGTCAGGAAGCGATGGAGACGGCCGATGCAGTGCTTCAAAATGATGCAGGTAACGTGCGTGCCCTGGACATCAAGTCGCAGTTGTTAGTGGAGTCGGAACGATTTCGCGAAGGATTGGTGGTTGCGGACAAATGGGTTGAGCTTGATCCCAGGAGCTTCGAGGCGCATTTCCGGCAGGTGGTGGCGCGACAGAAGCTGGGTTACGGGATCGGGGACGCGCTGGGTAACGTTGCCCAGTGGCAGCAATGTTACACGGAAGATGCGGCGCAATGTGACTTATTGCGGGCGATGACTTATCGGTTGTACGATGATCGCGCCAACAGCCTGTTGTGCTTGCGCCGGGCGGCCAAGCGGCCGGTGCTTGACGACCACTTTTGCCAGATGCTGGTGGCACAGTTCATTGCCGTGGGCGATAAGGGCGAGGATGTGGCGGTACTTCAGTCGTTGGTGGCAGGCGGCGCCGGTCCGACGGTAGGTGCGATGCTGCTGTCGCGATTATGGGAAACAGGGCAATCAAAACAGATAGTCGAGTTGGGCGAGAAAATGGAATCATCGGGAGGGACGCAGCATCTTGGGGTTGGCGCGGAGGCCATGGTGGCCATGGCGTATCGCAATGAACGAGATGAAGTCAAGGCACAGGAATGGAAGGCGAGGGTGGGTGAGCGTGCGGGCCCGGCGGCGCTCGCATGGACGGCGATTCTGGAGCAGGTTCCGAGCAAGCAGATGGCGCGGGAGTTGGTAGTTAGTGGGTGGCGCGAGATTTCCGAAAAATGCGCTGCGGCACTGGCCCGGGAGCCTCGGGATGTGTACCTGCGTTTCTTTTTAGGGGAGGCGCTGGCCGCCCAGGGGGAGAGCGACCTGGCGCTGGAACAATGGCAGTTGGTGTCTGAGACCCAGCATACGTGGGGTTTGCCAGCAGCTCGGATGGCGGGCGTGTTGCTGGATAAGGGCCGATTGGTGGCAGCGCGGCAGGCGGCAACAGTGGCTATGGAGCGTGGGGCGGGTGCCGCCGGAATGCGTGTGGTAATCAGGATTGCCGCGGCGCTTGAGGAGCACCAAGCTGTGCCACGCGAAGAAATGAGTCGGTTTCTCGACAGGCTGGACAAGGCGATTCCCGGCGATGCGGATATTGCCATGCTGCGCGTGGTGTTTCAGGCGCAGGCCGGCGGCAGGGACGAGACCGTGGCGGGAATCCAGCGGTTGCTGCACTTGCCGCAGCAGGCATCAGAGCCGCTGCTGCTTCGGCTAGCGTCGGTCAGCGAAGGGCACCAACTGGGTCAGGAGGAGGAAATACTGGCGACGCTACGAAGGTTATACGGAATAACGCCGGAATTGGCGATGCATGAGGCCATGGTCCAGGCCAAGTCGGGCAAAGCTGTCGAAGGCCTGCGGTTGTTCGACGGCGATTGGCAGGCATGCGTGGCGGCTGCAAGCCGGCCGACGACGGGTTTTGCCGCGAGCCAACCGGCGGGGATGCCGCTGGCGTGGCAATTGGCGCGTGCCGGCTATCTGGAAGCGGCGGGGCTGCCTGGCGCCCGTGATGCGTATTTGGCGTTGTGCGAGCAATGGCCGCAGGATCTGGCAGTGCAGCAGGCGGGTATGCGCAGTTCGGCGTTGCGCGATGATCGGCTGGCCCGCGAGCGAATGGTGTCGCGCATTGAGACCATATTGGGCGGGCAGAGCCTGGCCGCGTGTATGGCGCGGGCGCGGATGCTGGTGGAAACGCGCCGCAGTGAAGCCGATGATGCCGCGGCCATAGAATTATTGAAGCGGATCACCGTTGTACATCCGGCGGTGGCTGAGGCCCACCGTCTGTGGGGGCTGGTGTGCCAGCGGGCGGGCAATCTGGATGAGGCGATTGCCCAGGGGCGATTGGTGCTCCAAAGCGATCCTGAATCTGGCTCGGCGCTGCTGCAACTAGCCACGTTGCACTACAGCAGAGGCGAGGAGGATGCTGCCCGGCAACTGTTGGACCGATTTGCCGCCGGTGCCACCTTACGCTCGGCGTCCGAGGTCAAGTCGGCGGCCGGACTGTACGAGGAACTGGGTGACGGGGACAAGTACCGCGATTTACTGGGTGTTTTGGCGGAACGCATTGTGGATGATCCGCTGTTGCAGGCCGAGTATTTCTGGCGCAAGGGCGAGACGGAGAAGGCGGGTGCCTTGTTTGCCGACCTTTTGAAGAAGCCGCGTGTGGAGGTGATCGACCTGGCGGCGAAATTCTATCTGTCGCAAGACAATTCCGATGCTGTCCGGGACGCATTTGGCATTCTTGATAGCATGAACCTTCCGGCCGGACGGGCGCAGTTGATCCGGGGAGATTGCTACGGAGCAGCCGGGAGGCAGGAAGATGCGGTGCGCGAGTATTCCCTGGCGAAGGAGGCAGCTCCGCAGGATGCCGCGACGTGGAAGGCCTTGGCGCAGTACCAGTTTGCGATTGGGCGGGGTGGGGATGCGAAGGCGACGCTGGGTGCCGTGCCCGCGGCGACAATGGATGCGGTATTGCGCGACTTGCAGGGAGCGGCCGAGGTGGTGGCGGTGGTGAGTCGGGTTCCGGAGCTGCGCCGGGTGGTGCGGGAATACGTATACGATCCGGTAAACCATCCCGCTGCCCTGGGCATAATCCAGGCCGCTGCCAAGGCCGCCGCCGGCGATGGCCAGGCGGCGGTGGAGCAATCTCTTCTGCTGGCCAGACAGTATCCGCGGCTGGACAGCGTACAGTTGTGGGTGCTGAGGGTTTGCCTGCGCAATGGGAGAATTCGCGAAGCCACCGCTCTGATGGACGCGGCACTTATGGCCATACCCGGCTCCGATGCGATAGCAGTTACAGCGACGCAGTTTTATGCCTCGCGGGAACAGTGGGCCGATGCTTTGGTTGCCGCCGATCACTGGAGACAGATGTTGAATCTGCGTCGGAATTCATCGGCGCAGGTGCAGGCGGCCATGGTTTTGGCAGACGCGGCTGCAGCCCGGGCACTGGTGGGCATCGAACAGCCGGGGTTGGCGTTACAACGGCTCAAGCCGTTCATTCAAGCGGCATTTCAGAAACCGGAAGAGAACATCGAGTTTCTCATGACCTACGCCGATGCTCTGGTCGGTGCCCGCCTGGATTTGCGTGCATCGCAGCTGTTGCTGCCGCTGGCGATGCGAGGCGGAAATTTTCGCAACGTATGTATCGAGTTTGCCGGTACGCGCCTGCCGCCAGACGAAGCGCGGCAGTGGTTGGAAGGTATTGGCAATTCGATGCAGTCCCCTTCCGCCGACGATCTGGCCAGGCTGGGGGACGCCTGGGCGGCATTGGGCGCGCGAATGGATTCAGGCGGCTCGAGCCTGGAGCAGGCGGCGAAACTGTTCGATCGCATCGTCGAGCAGCCGGTGGCGCCGGTGGCCGCGCTGGAGCGGGCGGCGATTTATGCGGTGACGCGACAGCAGCCCGACAAAGCCATTGCCCTGTATCGCCGCATCCTTGCCATAGATGGCAAACGCGGAGTTGCGCTGAACAATCTGGCGATGCTGTTGGCAGACGCAAATCAGAAACGAGATGAAGCCCTGCGCCTGGCCATGAGTGCGTGTGAAGCGGAGCCGCGGCAGCCGGAGTTCCTGGATACTGTAGCCATGATCAAGTCGCGGAACGGCGACGTGGACGGAGCCATTGAGGTCATGCGCCAGGCCGTCGCTATGGCGCCGGAGGATGCCCGTTGGCGTCTGGCTCTGGCAGAATTTTTACTGGCCAAGGGCATGCGCGAGGAAGCTGTTAATAACGTCACGGCCATAGAAACGACGTGCGTTGATGTGTCGCGACTGGGCTCTCAACCGACCGAAAGGCTTCTCGCCTTGCGAAGGAAACTGGGCATAGGCGCGGAGGCCACCACCGCGCCGGGGCCGACTAAAGTGGTTCAGTGAGAATATGAGTTGTTGAATAAACTCGGAATCAGGGTTGGACAACTTGCACAATAGGCTTGTTGAGGGCATTATCGCCAGACAGCAATATGCCACTTCGTGAGGGTGATATTTCGTGGCAGGTGCTCCGCCGGATCGTCCATGAGTGGATTGGCGACACGGCGGAGTTGGCTGAGGTAAAACACCTCGTCGGGGGCTCTATAAATACGACTTTGGCACTGGCGACAGCTGATGGAGGGCGTGCGGTGTTGAAGATCTCGCCGCATCGCATTGATCGCAGCTATGTGCGTGAGGCCTACCAGCTAAACGTGCTGCGGGCCATCGGACTGCCGGCGCCACAGGTCTACGCCTGCCGGCTGGGTTCGCTGGACGAGCCCTATAGCTACCTGTTGATGGAATTCATGGCGGGTATCAGCCTCAACGAAGCGAAGCAGAAGTGCGATACCGGACAGTTCGACCACCTCCAGTCGCATCTTGCCGATCTGCTGCTGACCATCCACTCCAATACCGCCAGTCGGTACATGCGGGTCACCGAAGGCCGCCGTGAGGAGTTTGCCAGTTGGCCGCAATTTTACCGTCACGTTTACGATGATATCTGGCAGGAAATCAGGGAATCGCCAGAGTTGCCGGCGAGGCTGCGCAAGGGCATTGCCAGAGTGCATGAGAAACTCGACACGCTGCTGGCCCACGATGACTGTCCGCGTCTGGTGCATTCGGACATTTGGTCGGCAAATATTCTGGCGCGGCCTGATGAGCAGGGTCGCTGGTGGGTAAGCGCCATCCTCGACCCCAATTGCAAATACGCACACATCGAGGCGGAACTGGCGTATATGGAACTGTTCAACACCATCACGCCGACGTTTATGCGTAGTTACCAAGTGACCAGACCGCTGCCGCCGGAATATCACTCGATCCGCAAACCAGTTTATCAACTTTATGAGATGATCAACCACGTGCGGACATTTGGACAAAAATACCTAGAGCCACTGGATGCGGCGATGAAGAAGGTGGCGAAGATGGCATAGAGGGACGCGCTGAACGGAGATGATCAATGATGAGACGAGGTAACGACGTTTATCCCTTGAGCCGTCTCAAGGTCTTGTCTAAGCGAAGGCAGGCCAAATGCAGACTATATTAAAACTGGACGGGGGGCGTGGGGACCTTTATTTCGTGAATAGTCTTCTCACAGGCGATAGTGCATAAGCTCAACATGACAATCGACAGGAGCAGGATATAGCGCATGATGAATCCTCGGTTTTATGGTGGCCTTACGGTAGCGTAGGTTGCGGCTATTGCAACAGGTGGAGGGGCAACTAATGAAGATACTGGTGTTATTGAAGCAGTGTGGGAGGGTCGGGAAACAGGCTGGATTCCATGGCGTCGCAGAAGCGCTGAGTCAGGACGGTTTGGGAAAGCTGGCGGACTACCAGTCGCTGGGCGGTGTCGCCCAGGGAATGAAGCTGGGCGGAAGGGATGTGGCGGATGCGGTCGATTGTGGCGATGGCGCCGGCGATGTCGTCGTGATTGACGTGCCAGCCGAAGCCATATTTGTCCAATAAATCACTGATGTGCGAGGGGCTGGGGCCGAAGAAAAGGATGGGCCGTCCAGCGGTCATGGCGCCGTAAATCTTACAGGGATGGACAATGCCGACCATCTCCTGGCCCAGAGTTACGATGTGGACATCGGCAGCGGTCAGGGAATAGCGAAGTTGTTCCAAAGGCTGATAGGGGAGCGATATGGCATTAACCAAACGATGGTCGCGGATGAAAGCTTCGACACCTTTCTTGGCGACTCCGCCGCCGACAAAGAGAAAACGCATATCATCGTCATCGCGGAAATGGCAAGCGGCCTGAAGGAAGGTGTCCAGGGGGTTGGCGGGGCTGTGGTTGCCGCTGTACATGAAAACGAACTTGCCCGCCAGGCCATGGATACGACGGAAGGGGTTGGCAGCGGAATCTACGCTGCGGATCGCCTCCTCGTGCGGCCAGGGAGGCATGACCAGCATTTTGCGGTCAAATTGGCCAGGATAACCACGACGGCGCAAACGATCGGCCATGAAGCGGTCCAGAGCGATGATCAGGCTGGTGCGGCGGAGAATGAAGCGATTGACGCTTTCCAGAAGCCGGGCCGCAGGGCTGGAGGCCGATAGCTTGCCGATGGCAATAAGCTGGTCGGGGTTAAGATCCATGGCCCAGTAGGCGATGGGGATGCGGCGGAGGAGCCCGGCCATGGCCGCTATCACGCCGATCAGGGGGGGCGAGGTGCTGAAGAAAATGGCATCAACATCAGGGGTCAGCAGGGCCGTCAGGAAGGCCTGGACCATGAAAGACGCCGTGGCCAGAATGCGCAGGAGAATGAACTTTTTTCCGAAAGAGGTAAGGGGCAGGCGGCGGATTTCCGCGCCTTGGAGAGTTTGGCGAAAAGAATAGCGGCGGGTGGGGTCGTCGTAGCCGCGGGCGCTGGCGCAGACGCGCACACGGAAGCCGCGCCGGGCCATCTCGAAGGCGACATCGGCCATGTGCTGGCCGACGCTGGCGGGATCGGGTACGAAGACCTGGCTGAGGACCAGCAGTTTCTTAGCTTGGGGACGGCGTTGCATGGCCGGTCATTTCTTGGCGTTCATCTGGTCGTAGATCCAGCGATAGGTTTTTTCCATGCCGTCGGCCAGTCTGGTGTTGGGCTGCCAGCCGAGGAGTTTCTGGATCAGGGTGTTGTCGCTATTGCGGCCATTGACGCCCTTGGGCGCGGTGAGGTTGTAGTTGCGTTTGAGCTTGATCCCGGCGATTTTCTCGACGATGTCCACCAGCCCGTTGATAGAGACCAGTTCGTTGCTGCCGAGGTTGATGGGCTGGAGGATGTCGTTGGTCATGATCAGGTCCAGGCCTTTAAGGCAGTCGCTGATGTACATGAAGGAACGGGTCTGATGGCCGTCGCCCCATATCTCGATGGACTGGCTTCCAGCGAGTTTGGCGGCGATGACCTTGCGGCAGATTGCGGCCGGGGCCTTTTCGCGGCCGCCGTCCCAAGTGCCGTGCGGGCCGTAGACGTTGTGGAAACGGGCGACGCGGGTCTGGAGTCCGAAATCCTCACGGAAGTGGCGGCACATGCGTTCGCTGAAGAGTTTTTCCCAGCCATAGCCGTCCTCAGGCATGGCGGGATAGGCGTCGGCTTCTTTGAGGGCGGTGACGTTGGTATCCACCTGTTTATCAGCGTTGTAGACGCAGGCTGAGGAAGCGTAGAAGTACTCGCCGATGCCGGCTTCCCTGGCGGCCATGCACAGGTGGGTATTGATCAGTACACTGAGCATGCACAAGGCCTTGTTGTTTTCGATGAAACCCATGCCGCCCATATCGGCGGCGAGGTTGTATACGACCTTGGCGCCGGCCATGGCCTTGCGGCAGTTGGACAGATCCTGCAGGTCCATTATGAGGTTTTCGGCCTTGCCGGAACGCTGATACCATTCAGCGAAGGGCTTAATGTCAACGGCGCGTACGTTGGTGTGGCCCTTGGCCAGCAGGTCGGCGACGAGATGTCCGCCGATGAATCCGCCACCGCCGCAGACGACGACCTTGTCTTGCTTGTCAAATTGCATAAAGAAAGCCTTTCGCAGAAAGTTCTCGGATGGGCAGGCCCAAACGCGATGGGATGCCGTGTTTACGGTTTTCCGATTGTTCCAGGTTGAATCAGCCGCGCCGTCGCGCGATTGTTATCGAACCATTCAATTGTAGTGCGCAGACCGTCTTCAAGCGAAGTACCGGCGTGGAATCCCATCTTCTCGGCGGCGCGGCGGACGTCAAGACAGCGACGCGGCTGGCCATCGGGCTTAGTGGAATCCCAGACGATCTGGCCTTCGAATCGCGCGAGTTTGGCAACCAGTTCGGTGAGCTGAAGGATAGTGATCTCACGGCCGTTGCCAAGGTTCATAGGTTCGGGCGAATCGTAGGCTTCCATGGCTCTAACCAGGCCCTCGGCGCAGTCATCAACGTAGAGGAACTCGCGGGAGGCCTTGCCAGTGCCCCAGGCGATGATCTGTTGGTCGCCGCGATCGCGGGCTTCGACGCATTTGCGGATCAGGGCGGGGATCACATGGCTGGTGTGGAGGTCAAAATTATCGCCTGGCCCGTAGAGGTTGACCGGCAGTAGGTATATGGCATTGAGGCCGTATTGCTGACGGTAAGCCTGACACATCACCAGCAGAGCTTTCTTGGCAATGCCGTAAGGGGCGTTGGTTTCTTCGGGATACCCGTTCCAGAGGTCATCCTCTTTGAATGGAACAGGGGTGAATTTCGGGTAGGCGCAGATGGTGCCGACCTGAACGAATTTAACCAGACCGTTGCGACGGGCAGCTTCGATCAGGTTGAGGCCCATGGCCATGTTGGCGAAGAAATAACGCCCGGGGTTGTCGCGGTTGGCCCCTATGCCTCCGACTTCGGCGGCCAGGTGAATAACCACCATCGGCTTGGCGGTTTCGTAGAGGCGTTGGGCATCAGCCTCATGAGTGAGATCGTAGTCTTCGATGCGGCAGGTGTAGATGTTGTTGTAGCCGCGATCCCGGAGCTTGCGCAGAAGAAAGGCGCCGAGGAATCCGGCCCCGCCGGTGACAACGATGCGATCTGTTTTGGATATGTCCATGGGGCGTAGAGTAGTTTATTCGGAACACAAAGCCGAGGACGACGTCACAGACAATGCCTTGGATGAGGGCCGTCTGAATTTTGGGCCAGAAGCCGCTCGCGCTGGGCCGTCTTCCAGTCGGCCTCAGTCATCAATCTTGCCAGATCCTTGAAGGTCACCTGTGGCGCCCATTTCAGGTCCCGCCTGGCTTTGGCTGCGTCTCCCAGGAGCAGATCGACCTCCGCCGGCCGGAAATAGCGAGGGTCGATCTCAACGTGTTTGTGCCAGTCCAGACCGAGGATGCCGAAAACCTCATCGAGGAATTCGCGCACGCTGTGGGTCTGGCCGGTAGCGATGACGTAGTCGTCTGCCCTGAGTTGCTGGAGCATGAGCCACATGGCCTGGACATAATCTCCGGCGAATCCCCAGTCGCGTTTGGCTTCGAGGTTGCCAAGGAAGAGCTTGTCCTGAAGGCCTTCCTTGATCCTGGTGGCAGCGCGGGTGATTTTACGGGTGACAAACGTCTCGCCGCGGCGGGGGCTCTCATGATTGAAGAGAATCCCGTTACAGCAGAACATGTTGTATGATTCGCGATAATTGACGGTTTGCCAGAAGCTGTAGACTTTGGCGCAGGCGTAGGGACTGCGGGGATAGAAAGGCGTCAATTCCGTCTGGGGGGATTCACGTACCTTTCCATACATCTCGCTGCTGGAAGCTTGGTAGAAGCGAATGGGCAGCCGTGTGTCGCGGATGGCTTCCAGCAGGTTCATGGTTCCCAGGGCGTCGCATTGTACGGTGTAGACGGGCTGGTCAAAGCTGACGCGCACGTGGGACTGGGCGCCAAGGTTGTATACTTCGTCGGGCTGGACGCGGGTAAGTATCTCGCGTAGGCCGGTGCCATCGACAAGGTCGCCGTAATGGAGGAACAGGCTGGTCTTGGGATTGTGGGGGTCGCTGTAGAGATGCTCAATGCGTTCGGTATTGAAAGATGAACTGCGGCGTACAATGCCGTGGACGATATACCCCTTGTCCAGCAGAAATTCCGTGAGGTACGAGCCATCCTGGCCGGTAATCCCGGTGATCAGAGCTTTTTTCCTCGAGGTTTGAGGCATGATGGCCTGACGAAGCAAATAATTCTCAGGAACTGACGTAAATATGGTTCAACGCTTGCGCAATTTAATCGGTTAATGGCGATCATGCAAGATGTTAAAGATCACTCGTTAAAGATCGCCCGCAACTAACACAAGTAAAGACGGATGGAGACGAACAGCAGTCGTTGTTGGCTGTCTCATCCATGGATGGGAGGGTGATATTATCGCGCTACTTGAAGACTACGGGAATTATCTGGAAATCGCCGATGGGCTGGCCGGCCTGGTCGAGAGGTGGTTCGAACCACCATTTCCAGGCGGCGAGGTAAGTGGGTTCATCAATCTGATTGCTGCCGGAGGAATGGAGAATGGTTACGTCGGCGACATTGCCCGTGGCGTCTATTTTGAGGGCGAGGACCACCAGTGCCGTGTGCATGGACATCACATCGAGCATTCCGGCGTCAGTGAGGCGAGGGCGGACGAATCTTACTTTGCGGCCATCGCGGGCGACAAGTTTGCCGTATTGGAAATAAAAATTGTGGTCTTTGGTGGCCGGATCGGTGTCGGTGTCGCTCTGAAGGCCTCCGAGGCCGCCGCCAGTGGATGGAGCCGAGGGCGTGCCGGGGTTTGGAGATCGGAGATCGTGAGTCGTGGGTCGGTGGGCGGGCATGTCGGAGGCGGCTGGTTGTACGGCGGCGGTAAGGATGGAGGCGTTGACGGATAAGGTGGTGGGAATTGGAGGGTGATCGGGAGTGGTTGGAGGCGTGATTTTGGAAGCATGATCGACGGGCGTCGCGTTGACGGGGCGCGTCGCAGACTTGATGGCCACTTGTTTGGTGGTTGGGGAGTCAATGGAGGCAGTTGAATCGGAACTGGAGGGGCGAGTGACGGGAGTGGCGCCGTCGTCGGTAGAGCCGATGGCGCTGATGAGGGCGGGACGTTTAGCGCGTTGGTGCGGTGGCGGCAATGGTGGTGTTACGCTGGATTGCGGCATACCCAGCGGAGGAACGTTGTTGGCTGGGTTTGGAAGGAGATAAGTGGGTACGGCGGAGGCAGTTTGCGAATAGGCGGACGAGGCGTCGGAGGGGGTGTCGGTATTTCCGAGAGGTTGTTTGTCGAGTCCGCCTTGGCCGCCGTTTCCAGTGGCGTTGCGACCAGGGGTGGTCTGCGGATCGAATCCCCACTGGGCGGTGGGCGATTTGCTTAAATACGCCTGTTCGGAGTCGAACGGCATACCTTGCAGAGGTTTGTCGCCTGGGGATGAGTTGAGGGCGTCGCCAGTGCCGCCGTGTTCGCCGAAATCATCCCTGAGGAAGAAGGGACGGGATTCCCTGGGAGGGGCGGGGATGAGGAGAGCGAAGGTATCGGAAGAAGTGTTCAGTGATGAGGACTTGGCGGTAAAGGCAAGGCGATTACTGGTAAGGCGGTTGTGGACGAAGACCGCAGTGTCGATACCAAGACCATGGACCACCAGGGAGATGGTCAGAGCGATGGTCCAACTGGAATCACGGCGACGACGCATGCGCATTCCTGCAAGGATGGTCAGAGAGTTCCGTGGTTTGTGGAAGACACAAGATTATAGAGGGGAGCGGCGCCGGGCGGAAGGCGGACATAGGTACTTTTCTATTCTAAAGTGCCGTGCTTGTGCGGCGAAGATAATCAATGGCCGGAGGCACGGCTGAGAAAACCTGAAAGTGGCGGCGGGCCTTGGGCTTGATAAAGCCGTGTTCGATGCCGTGGTCGATCATCGCCAGGAGGGGATCGTAATAGCCAGCGATGTTCAGAAGAATCACGGGCTTGACGTGGAAGCCTAGGACATGACTGACGATGATCTCAAAGATTTCCTCGAAGGTGCCCAGGCCGCCGGGAAGAGCGATGAAGGCGTCGCCATGTTCTTCCATAAGGGCCTTGCGCTGGCGCATGTCATCGGTGACGATCAATTCGCAGAGGGTGTCGGCGGCACCTTTGTCTACCAGCAGACGGGGGGTGACACCCAGAACCTTGCCGCCGGCGGCGCGCGCGGCATCGGCGACGGCTTGCATGAGGCCCAGGGAGTTGCCGCCGTAGATCAACTTCCAACCAGAGTTGGCGATGGCAGCACCCAGATCGCGGGCGGCCTGGAAAAAGGCGGCGTCGCAGGCGTTGCTGGAGGAGCAATAGACCGTGACGGCTTTGAACGGGGCGATCACGGCAGGTATCCCTTCTGGCGGAAATAGGCGATGGCTTCATCGCTGTTGGTGAATACGCGTGTGGCGGTTTCGGTAATGAATGGTGAAGGCATGCCGTGACAGGCCCAGATGACGTAGACTTCTTTGCCGCCTTCGAAGGCGTGGTGCAGTTCGCGTTCGACGCCGCTGGAGAGTGCGGGTTTGCCGTTGGGCAGTTCGGGAACGAGGCTGATGATCATGTCGGATTGATCGATCATCTTGAAGTCGCGGGCATAGATCTGGCCCATGATGTCGCCGCTGATGTGTACGATATCGGAAGTCTTGAGGGTGAGGGGGCCATCGGCGGCCTGGACCTGGACGGTGGCCGCGCCGTCCTGGATGGCCTGAACTGCTAGCTTGTGCAGGATGAACTCGTCGACATCGGCGGGATCGAAGGCGATAAAATGGGCATTGATGGCAGCCTTGAAGCGGTCGATCTCGGCCAAAGTCTGGGGCTGATCGACGACGTGGCTCATGGGG
>Ga0316229_1002288_pt1 | contig 16907 bp, 9 predicted proteins | sample TBH18023metaG_FD_206011 | JGI IMG/M metagenome (GOLD analysis project Ga0316229, IMG submission 206011) | Freshwater microbial communities from Trout Bog Lake, Wisconsin, USA - TBH18023 | ecosystem: Environmental > Aquatic > Freshwater > Lake > Hypolimnion/Profundal zone | place: USA: Wisconsin... | reverse complement strand
CCCGCCCAACCCGCCCCACACCGTCCCCCCGCCTCACGCCCCCAAGTCCCCTCGCTGGAAATCCGTCCCCCGCACTCGGCCCCCCAGTTCCTTCCCCCACTGTCTGAGTTGCAGGGGAATTCGCGATTGGGGCTTGCCCAAACGGCGTTGAGCGGCTATATAGGGGCAGCCCAGTCGTCGTGCGTGGTCTGATGCCACCCGGGCGGCTTTGGTGGCGCGAATGTGTAAGACTTTTATGAAACGACCGGATTCAAACCAAGGTGCTTCCGCGGCAGGGGCCAAGGAACGTGGAGGCTTCACCCTAATCGAGTTGCTTGTCGTCATCGCCATTATTGCGATCCTGGCGGCCATGTTGTTGCCGGCGTTGTCCAAGGCCAAACTCAAGGCCCAGAGCATCCAGTGCATCAGCAATCTAAAACAGCTCACCTACGCATGGACCATGTACGCGGGGGACTACACGGAAACGTTGGTCCCCAATTGGCTGGGCGACAGCCGGGCGTGGATCGATGGCACCATCGGGAATGTCAGCACCACGACCGGTGCCACCAACCAGATCGCCATCAAGAACGGTCTGCTCTTCAAATACAATCCGAATCCGGGAGTTTACTTGTGCCCCACCGCCACGGGCGGAGGGGATGAGAATAATCTCAATCACGTCCGCCTGGCGCGAAATTACTCACTCGAGGGTCGAATGGGCGGCGCCACCGCCGTCGTCGCCGCCAAGTACGGCGTGTCCGATACCACCTGGGTTTACGGGACCACTGCGGTGCAGTACCAAAAACTGACGGATATCAAAGATCCCCACCCCGTGGACGCCCTGGTATTCGTGGATGAGAGCATTCAGACCATCGATGACGGGTTTTTTGCGGTGAATCTCGCGGATCGAAGGAACGAGTACCAGAACTCACCGACGGCGCGCCACGGCAAGGCGGGCGTGTTTTCGTTCGCCGACGGGCATTCCGCGCGGTGGGGCTGGCGCGCCCTGAGCACGGAGCAATACCTGGACGCCCCCTGGACCGGTTCGCCCGCCTCGCCCTACACCGGCACCTACGGTGACTACAAGAAACTAACGAACTCGGTCTGCCCGACCGGGCAATGAGTCTTCAGAGCGCCTGGCCCGTCAGGCGCTCATAAGCATCGAGGTACTTCGCGCGCGTTCGGGCCACCACGCCCTCGGGGAGGGCAGGCGCGGGCGGCGTTTTATCCCAAGTGAGGGTCTCGAGGTAATCCCGGACAAACTGCTTGTCGAAGCTGGGCTGCCCCTTGCCGGGCTGGTACTGGTCGGCCGGCCAGAACCGGGAGGAGTCCGGGGTGAGCACCTCATCGATTAAAATGAGCTGGCCGTCGAACAGGCCGAACTCGAATTTGGTGTCGGCAATGATGATGCCGCGGCCGCGGGCGTAATCGCGGGCGGCGTGATAAATCTTGAGACTGGCCGCCCGGGCGCACTCGGCGATGTCAGCTCCCACGATCCGCGCCGCTTCGGCGAAGGAGATGTTCTCGTCATGGCCGGTCTCGGCCTTGGTGGCAGGGGTGAAGATAGGCTCGGGCAATTCCGAGGACTCTTTCAGACCGGGCGGGAGTTTAAGGCCGCAAACCGTCTGGGACTGTCGGTATTCCTTCCAACCGGAACCGGCCAGGTAGCCGCGGACCACGCACTCGATGGCGAGCGGTTGGGCTTTTTTGACGATCATCGCGCGGCGACCCATTTGCGCCGCATAGGGCTGCAAGACGGGCGGGAGCGGATCCCCGGGACGGGAGAGCAGGTGGTTGGGCTGAAAAGACTCGGTGCGGTCGAACCAAAAATAGGAGATCTGGGTCAGCACTTCGCCCTTGCCGGGAATGCCATTGGGCATGATGCAATCGAAGGCGGAAATCCGATCGGTCGCCACAAAGAGGAGCCGGTCGCCGAGATCAAACACCTCCCGGACTTTGCCGCTCTTAATCTTTGGGATGCCCGGCAGGTCGAGTTGAAGCAGTGTCGCATTAGCCATGGGGCTATTATGGCGCAAGGGAGCACCGGAGCAAAGTGGAAATGTGATGGAGGCCGGGTGCGGCAGGGGGTAGAGTGGCGGCATGATCATCATGATGAACGCGGGCGGAATCGCGGAAACGAACTGCATCCTGGTAGCGGACGAAACGGCGAGACAAGCCGTGATGTTCGACGCGCCAGATCACACCGCCGAACCGCTCCTGGCGGAGGCGGTCAAACGCGGCTGGGACCTCATCGGGCTCTGGCTGACCCACGGTCATTTCGATCATTTTGCCGACCACGCGATCGTCAACCGGCGTTTCCCGGGCGCGAAGGTGCTCATCCATCACGAAGATGCTGCCAAGCTCGAAAACCCCAACTTGCAAACGCGGCTCTTCGGGCTGCCGTTCACCATCCCGCCGCGCCATCCGGATGGCGAAGTCACGGACGGGCAGCAACTCCGCATCGGGTCCATCGAAGTAGTGGTGATCCATACCCCGGGCCACTCGCCGGGCCATGTGGTCTATCACCTGCCCCAGGAGAAGGTGCTCATTGGAGGGGACCTGATCATCGGCGGATCGATTGGGCGGACCGACCTGCCGGACTCGAACCCAGCGGACATGGAGATCTCGCTTCGGCGGGTGATGGCCCTGCCCGAGGCTACCCGGTTGTTGGGCGGCCACGGACCGGAGACCACCTTGGGTCACGAGCGCCGCACCAATCCCTTCCTGGGGCTGGACTAGAACTCGACCTGCATGCCCAACTCGACCACGCGGTTGGGGGGGATGCGGTAGAAGTTGCCCGCCGACTGGGCGTTACGGGACATGACTGAGAAGAGCCATTGGCGCCAGCGGGACATGGAAACGCAAGTCTTGGGAACGATCGTCTCCCGACTGAGAAAGAACGTGGTGTTGTTGATGACCACAGGCTTGCCGTCGAGGGGAGCGGCCGCCAGGAGTTCGGGGACGTTCGGTTCCTCCATGAACCCGTAGTGGGCAATGATGCGGTAGAAACTGGGCGCGAGCCGATCCACGAACACCCGTTTGTCGGCCGCCACTTGAGGCACTTCGTCGGTGACAATGGTCAGAATAACGTTGCGTTCATGGAGCACTTTGTTGTGCTTGAGGTTGTGGAGCAAGGCGATGGGCGTGCCCTCCGGATTGGCAGTCATAAACAAGGCCGTCCCCGGAACGCGCTGCAAGCGCTTGCTGTTCTCGACATCATCCAGGAACGTCTCCAACGGCATCGAGGCGGGCCGGAGCTTGGCCCAGAGCATCTGCCGGCCTTTTTTCCAGGTGGCCATCAGCAGGAAGATGACCACGCCCATGGCCAGCGGGAACCAGCCTCCGTTGACGACTTTGAGGAGGTTGGCGGCGAAGAAGGCGGTTTCGACCACGATGAAGACGCTGCAAACCAAGGCGGCCCGAACCGCGCTCCAATGCCACAAACGCCGGGAGGCGAAGTAGAACAGCACGGTGGTCGAGAGCATCGTCAGAGTGACCGCGATGCCATAGGCCGAGGCCATGTTGTCGGAGGAACGGAAACCGAGCACCAGGCCGATGCAGGCCACCATCAAGAACCAGTTCACATGGGGCATGTAGATTTGTCCCCGCTCGCGTGAGGAGGTATGCTTGACCGCCATGCGCGGCAAATACCCCAACTGAATGGCCTGGATGGTGAGGGAAAAGGCGCCCGAGATGAGGGCCTGCGAAGCAATGACGGTGGCGGCGGTCGACAACCCGACCAGGAGGTAAAGCGCCCAATGGGGAGCGAGATAGTAAAAGGGATTGCTGATCGCGCTGGGATCCCGCAAGACGAGCGCACCTTGGCCGAGGTAATTCAGGAAGAGACCCGGCAGGACCAGATTGAACCAGGCCAGGCGGATAGGGCGGCGGCCGAAATGACCGACATCGGCGTAAAGCGCCTCGGCGCCGGTAACGGCCAGGAAGACGGCCCCGAGAACCACGAACCCCTCGGCGCCACTGTGCATGAGGAAGCTAAGCCCCCAACGGGGGTCCAGCGAGAAGAGGACCTCGGGAGCCTTGAGGATGCCATGGACGCCGAGGATGGAGAGGACGATAAACCAGACGACCATGATGGGGCCGAACACGGCGCCGACCTTGCCGGTGCCCCGGCTTTGGGCGGCGAACAGGCCGATGATGATCACAATGGTGAGCGGGATGATAAAGGACTTCAAGGCAGGCGTCGCGACATCCAAGCCCTCGACGGCGCTGAGGACGGAAATGGCCGGCGTGATCATGCCGTCACCGTAGAGCAGGGCGGCGCCGAACACGCCCAGTCCGATGAGCAAGGCGCGCCGACGGCCGGCGCCAGGCTCCTGTTTGGGGAAGGCCAGGGCCATCAAGGCCAGGATGCCTCCCTCGCCGCGGTTGGTCGCCCGCAACACGACGCTGAGATATTTCATCGAGACGATCAGCAGGAGAGACCAGAGGATCAGAGAGAGAATCCCGAGCACATTGTCGTGGGTAGGCTCCAAGGGATGGGTGCCGGCAAAACACTGCTTCAGGGCGTACAGCGGGCTGGTCCCAATGTCGCCATAGACCACCCCCAAAGCTCCCAGGGTTAGCACTGCCAGATAACGGCCCGTAGCCGGTTTTGGTTCCATAATGACTAACGAACTCCGAATTTTTGATTGGCACAATTCGGCATGCTCACAGGTTCGAGGGCCAACACTACTCTCGGGGCGGGGAAAACTCAAGGCAGTTTGAGCCGTACTTCTGCTTTCGCTCGGAGACGTGATGTGCTAGATGGAAGCTCAAGCGATGAGAAAATTGATGACATTTTGCGAACTGGCCGTGGAACATATCCCTCTTATCCCGTCAAAAAGACTCTGGCGCGGCGCGACGGCAGCCCTGTTGCTGGCGGCTCTGGGCCCGGTCTTCCCAGGCAGCAGCGCCCGCGGGGAAGATGAAATCTCCGCCGAATGCCGCAAATCGGCGGCCTTCCTGGCGCCGGTGGACGGCGCCAACGGGCGGCACTACGCGCCAGAACTGGAGGTGCGGATGCTGCACCTGGCACTGGATGTCACGCCCGATTTCAAGGCGCGCAGTGTCAAAGGTCAGGTGACGCTCAGGTTCAAGGCGCTGCGCCAACCGGTGCGGGAACTTAGGCTCGACGCGGTCAAGCTTACCGTGACCTCGGTAACCGCGACGGAGAAGCTCCAAGGCTGGCAGGCGACGGATGAGAACATCATTCTGACCTTCGCCGAACCGCTCAAGCCGGACCAGGAGGCCAGCGTCACCGTCACTTACCACGCCGAGCCCAAGGCGGGGCTCTATTTCCGGACGCCGGAGCAGGGTTATAAGCCGGGCGACACGCATCTTTTTTCCCAGGGCGAGGAAAGCGAAGCACGCCATTGGTATCCATGCTTTGACGCGCCCAATGTGAAGTTCACCTCGGAGCTCACCTGCCATGTGCCGGCGGGGATGACGGTAGTCTCGAACGGTCGGTTGGTGGGAGAAAACAAGGACCCCAGTGGGGACCTTACGGCAATCCACTGGTCGCAGGAGCAACCGCATGCGAACTACCTGATCACGCTAGTGGCGGGGTATTTGAGCAAACTGGAAGCCAAACACGGGCGGGTCCCGCTGGCCTTCTACACACCGGCCTCGGAAGCGCGGGAAGCGGTCACGTCCTTCCGCCATACGGAGGACATTATGGCGTTTTTCGAGAAGGAAATCGGGGTCGCCTATCCGTGGGCGAAATACGATCAGTTGTGCGTGAACGACTTCGTGGCCGGGGGCATGGAGAATACGAGCGCGACGACGCTGACCGACAGCACCCTGTTCACGGAGGCGACCGAGAACCTGCACGATAGCGACAGCCTGGTAGCGCACGAGATGGCGCACCAGTGGTTCGGCGACCTGGTCACCTGCAAAGACTGGTGCCACACCTGGCTCAACGAAGGGTTCGCCACCTATTACGAGGCGCTCTACCGCGGCCACAGCAAAGGCCACGACGACCTGTTGCTCGAGTTCTACCAATCATCCCGCCAGATCATCAGCGTGGCGGACGACAACAATGCCATCGTGCGCCGGGTTTACGGGCAACCGCGGGAATTGTTCAGTTACCTGGCCTACCCCAAGGGGAGTTGGGTGCTGCGGATGCTGCGCGCCGACCTGGGGGACGACCTGTTCCGGCGCTGCATCAAGACTTACCTCGAACGGTTTCGTTATGGCAGCGTGGGCACCGAAGACCTGCGCGGGGTCATCGAGGAACTTTCTGGCCGTTCGTTTGACCAGTTCTTCGACCAATGGGTTTACCACGCCCATCATCCTGAGTTGGAGGCCAGCTACAGTTGGGACGAAGGTGCCCGACTGGCCAAGGTCAACATCAAGCAGACCCAAAAGCTCAGCGACAATGTGCTGCTTTTTCGGGTCCCGCTTTCAGTCCGATTCAAGGGCCCGTTCGGCGTGGCGAACCGGGTGATGAAAGTGTGGCAGACGGAGGAGACTTTTTCCTTCCCGCTGGACTCCGCGCCGGAGAACGTCCGGCTGGATCCCGATTGCGAATTACTGGCCAAGATCAACTTCACGGTGCCCAACGCCATGCTCCTGGCGCAGTTGGCCGACGCCCAGGATGTGCTTGGCCGTTTAATGGCGGTCGAGCAGCTTGCCCGGCGGCAGGACAAGGAGGCCTTGGCAAAACTCAAACAGGCGCTGGCCCAAGACAGCTTTTACGCCGTCAGGACCGAGGCGGCCAATGGTCTGCGGAGTATTCATTCCGATGAGGCCCTGGCCGCCCTGCTCGAATCCGTCCACCAACCGGACGCCCGGGTCCGCAACCAGGTTCTGATGGCTCTGGGCGGGTTCTACACGGACGCCGCGTTCACTGCGGAGCGCGAGAGTCTGGACCAAGAAAAGAACCCAGCGATCGTGGCCAATGCGATCCGGAACCTGGGAGCCTATTTCCGACCCGGAGTGCGTGAGATCCTACTGAAGTATTTGGATTCCGAGTCGTATCAGAACGCGCTGGCGGACGCCGCCATCGGAGCCATGCGGACCCAGGGCGACCCAGATTATGTTGCGCCGCTGCTGAAGAACCTCGAGCGACGGGAACGGGCGTTCACCGCACACGGATTTGGCCAGGCGCTCGGGACGCTCGCCTGGCTGGCCCGGGACCAGGAAAAGAAGGACGAGGTCCGCGAGTTTCTGCTCCGTTACGTCAACCACCAACGGCGGATCCTCCAGGTAGCCAGCATCAACGCCCTGGGTGCGTTGGGCGATCCCAAGGCCATCCCGGCCCTCGAGACCTTCGCCTCGGCAGGCAAAGAAAACGTGGCTCAAGGACCGGCCGAGCGGGCCGTAGCCCAATTGCGCGCTAACCGCAAGTCGGCCGAGGAGCCGCGGAGCCTGCGCCAGGAGTTGCTGGATCTTCAGAAGAGCAACCGCGACTTGCGCAAGGACCTGGACGACCTCAAGAAGAAGGTCGAAGCCCGGCCAGCCAAGCCGGCGGCGCCAACCAATTCGACCCCGCCGCCACCGCAGAAACCGAAGGGACTGGTACCGGTGAAAAGCCTCTAAGACCGTTTGAAATCCTCCGCGCGGCGCTTGCTTCCGGGAACGCGCGGATGAAGGCATCCGCGCTCCTAAACCTCAGGCCTCCGCCGGCGTCTCGGCTGGTCGAGCCGGGTAATCCGGGAACCAGATATGATCGTCGATCTCGGCCTGCAAGGTCGAGTCCTCGACGCTTCGGCCGAGGCCGGCGTCGCGAGCGGTCTGGGCCACTTTGAAGGCAATGAGGCGGCTGGCGGCGCGCAAGTCACGCAAACTGGGGTATAAGGCGTCGTTCGCTGAAGCGGTGGTCCGCGTGAACTCGGCCAGGGCGCGCGCGGCGGCCAGGAACATGGCGTCGGTCACCCGGCTGGCCTCGCTGATTAGGACCCCCAAGCCCACGCCAGGGAAGATGAACACGTTGTTGCATTGGCCAATCACATGGCGCTGGCCGGCGTAAAGTACCGGCTCGAACGGCGAGCCGGTAGCGACGAGGGCCCGTCCATCGGAGTGGACCAGGGCCTCGGAAGGCGTGCATTCGGCCTTGCTGGTGGGATTGCTCAACGGCAGGATGATGGGCCGTTCGCAGTGGGCAGCCATACCGCGGAGGACACCGGGGGTAAAATCCCCTGGTTGGCCCGTTGTGCCGATTAATACCGTCGGTTTAACCGTAGCGACGACCTCCTCGAGGGTGGCCGTCGGTGGATTGGCCAAACCGAGCGCCGCCAGGTCCTCCGAGCGCAAAGCCACGTCCCGCTTATGCGCCTCTAGTTCCGTCCGATCGGCATGGACGACACCGCCCGAATCGATGAAGATCTGCCGCTGGCGCACCTCGGCCTCACTCAGTCCTTCCTCCAACAACGCGGTCCGGAGAAGCCGCCCGATGCCCACCCCGGCCGCCCCTGAGCCAGCCAAAAGAAACCGTTGCTCCCGCAGTGGCCGACCGGTGAGGCGCAGCCCGGACAGGATTCCCGCCAGCGCGACGGCCGAGGTCCCCTGGATGTCGTCGTTGAAACTGGGCAAGCGCCGGGCGTAACGCTCCAGCAACCGGAAGGCGTTGGCTTTCTTAAAATCCTCCCATTGCAGCAGGGCGCGGGGGAAAACGTTCTTGACGGCCTGGACGAATTCCTCGAGGAAGGTGTCGTACTCGGGACCGCGCAAGCGCCGGCCCCGATAACCCAGGTAGTAAGGATCCTCCAGCAGCGCCCCGTTGTCGGTCCCGACGTCCAGGCTGATCGGCAGGCAGACCGAGGGGTGGATGCCGGCGGCGGCCGAGTAGAGCACGAGCTTGCCAATCGGGATGGCCATGCCCCCGGCCCCCTGGTCCCCGAGCCCCAAGATGCGCTCATTGTCGGTGACCACGATGAGGCGGACATCGCGTTGGGAGAAATTCCGCAGCCGATGGGCGAGTTGGCCGCGATCTTCCGGACACAGGAACAACCCGCGCGGTCGCCGGAAGATGTGGCTGTATTGCTGACAAGCCAAGCCCACCACCGGGGTGTAGATGATCGGGGTGAGCCGTTCCAGGTTCTCTACCAACAGCCGGTAAAAGAGCGTTTCGTTCCGATCGAGCAAGGCGATCAGGCCGATGTATTGTTCGAGGGGATCGTGTTTAGAGAAGATATGCTCCAACTCGGTGGCGCACTGTTGCTGGATGGTCAGCACGGCGTGCGGCAGCAAGCCCTCGATGCCGTGCCGGCGGCGCTCGGCATTGGTGAAGGCTAGATCTTTGTTCTGGGCGGGGTCGCGCAGCATCTGCTCGCCCCGCGACCAACGCGCGGTGGAATCGGTTTTTCGGTTCATAGACCCCAAGGATGACATTTTGACCGACTATTACCCTCATTCTCCACCCGCAAGCCTTTTTGGCTACGCTTTCCTTGGCATTCGCTGGGCCTTTATTGGCCAAACTCACGCTGATTCCTCCAGGGTATTAGGCGTGCACCAGAAGCTTCGCCATTCGGAACGTGCGCCGACCATCGCGAAGCGTCTGGAGAGTACTACGCCTCCCGCCGCTTTGGGGCAGGGGGCTGATGGCGAATGCCGCGGGAGACCAAGAGTCCATTCCTCGCCGTGTTTTCGCCCACGCCACTTGATTCTTTCCCCGTTCGGCCGACCGGGCTAGGCTGGCTTGCATGTTAGCCATTCTATTGCCGTTGCTCCTGCTGGCGCAGGGAACCCCCGAAAACTATCTGCTGGTGGACTCTGCGGAGCTCGAGGCCGCGAAAGCCAAGGCCGCCCAGTTTCCCTGGGCCAGGACGGCAATGATCGAACTCATCGGCCGCGCGGAAAAGGCCGTCAACACCCCTCTGGAAGTGCCGGATCGCGGGGGACAGTGGGGGCATTGGTATAGTTGCAAGCTCGACGGGGTCCGGCTGCGCACGATTTCGCCCACCGAACACCGTTGCCCGGTCTGCGGGAAGACGTACAGCGGCGAGCCCTACGATGCGGTGGTGATTTCGAGTGTCCATAGCCGCAACGGTGCCGCGATCCGCGACTGTGGCCTGGCCTACCGCCTCTCCGGGCGGCAGGAGTTTGCGGCACGCGCGGCAGAACTCCTGAAGGCGTACGCCGCCCGGTACCAGACCTATGCTTTGCACAACATCAACGGCGAAGCGAAGGTCGGCGGCGGCCGGATCATGGCACAGACCCTGGACGAGAGCGTCTGGCTGATCCCGGTGGCCTGGGGTTACGCCCTGGTGCGCGAGACCTTGTCCGAGGCGGACCGCGGCCAGATTGAGCAGGATCTGTTCGTGGCGGCCGCGGACGTGATTCGCCAACATCAAATGGGGATCCACAACATCCAGTGCTGGAAGAACAGCGCGGTGGGCCTGGCCGGGTACGTCTCGGGTCGGGCTGACCTAGTACGCGAGGCGATCGACGATCCGGTGCGGGGATTCAAGGCGCAGATCGCCAAGGGCATCACGGCGGATGGGCTCTGGCACGAGGGTTCGCTGGGGTACCACGTCTATACCATGTCGGCAACGTGGCCGCTCGCGGAGGCGGCTCGCCATCGTGGCCTCGACCTCTACAGTCCCCAATATGGCACCATGTGGGACGCCCCGCTGGCGCTGGCGTTGCCCAATGGCGACGCACCCGGCTTCAACGACAACGCCGGCGCTAACGTCGGCACCCTGGGCTCCCTCTACGAGGTTGCCTTTGCGCGCTGGAAAACGCCGGCCTATGGCGGGGTCGTGGCCCGCAGCGCCCGCGACGACATCAACGCGCTGCTTTACGGCGTGCCGGAGGTTCCCCGTGTCCCACTCATCCCCACCACCAGCGCGCTGCTGAAGGACGCGGGCTACGCCCTGTTGCGGGCCGGAACCAATGCGGCGGCCATGCGGTTCGGCATGCAGGGCGGCGGGCACGGCCATCCGGACAAGCTCAATCTCGTCACCTTCGGAAAAGGCACGCTGCTGGGCCTGGACCCCGGCTCCATCAATTACGGGGTGCCGCTGCACGGAGAATGGTACCGCAGCACCATCGCCCACAACACCGTTTGCGTGGACCAACAACTCCAAGCCGCCAAGGACGGAAAACTCGAGGACTGGCAGACGCATGGGGGTGCCACCACCATCGCCGCCAGCGCCAACCAGGCCTATCCCGGTGTGCGCCTCAAGCGCACGGTGACCCTGAGCCCGCAAGGGGTCATCGAAGACCAATTCGAGTGCGCCTCGGCGGCGGCCCACGTTTACGACTGGGCTTTTCACGTCGCCGGAACACTCGATTCGTCCCTCACGTTTGCCGACCGAACGGGTACGCTCGGTGGCACCAATGGTTATCAGCATATCAAGGAACTCGCCTCGGCCCAGACCAGCGAGCCCTTCTGGATGAGATGGCAAGCCGGCGACACCACGCTCACCCTTTACTTTAAAGCCGCTCCAGACACGGAGGTAATTCGAGGCGTCGCCCCGGGGCGGAACCCCGCCGACAAGGTCCCAGTGGTCATTGTGCGACGGAAGGCGCAAACCACGACCTTCGACGTGCGCCATGAGATAAAGTGAAACAAACCGGGTGGGTTCAGGGTATAATATCCATATCGACGTTCGAAGATTGAGACTATGAAATCGAGTTACCCGCGATGGGCCGGTGTGCTGGCCGCCGTGTTGATGATCGGCACCCGCCTCCAGGCGGCGGACCTGGAGAAGAATCTGGAGAAAACCTTCCGGGTGAACCCCGGCGGGAAACTCGTGATCCAGGCGGATCGAGGTTCGATCACGGCCACGACGGATGGAGGCGATCAAGTCCGGGTCCGGATCTTTCGCGAGGTTAAAGGCGGGAACAAATCGAAGGGGGAGGAATTGCTCGCCAACCACGAAGTGAGCTTCCGGCAGGAGGGCAACGCCGTAACAGTGATCGCCAAGGACAAGCGAAAGCGGGCCTGGTCCTTCAGCCTGAACCAGGCGTGGTTGGAGGTGCGTTACGAGGTCACCTTGCCAAAGAGATTCATGATTGATTTTCAGACGGCCGGAGGCGACGTGAAGCTGACCGACCTGGAGGGGGACGCCAAGGCACGGACGACGTCCGGCAGCATCCACTTCGGGAAGATCGACGGCCAGGTCGAGGTAGCCGATGCGGGCGGTGACATTGTGATCCAGGAGGCCGGCGGCGACCTGGCCGCCCATACCACGAGCGGATCGATCCGGGTGGTCAAGGGTGGCGGGAAGATCGAGGTGAGAGACGCCGGAGGGAACATCGAGGTGCTGGAGGCGGCCGGCGACCTCAAAGCGACCACTACCAGCGGCAGGATCGTGGTAGGCATGGCCAGAGGCGAGGTCGAGGCGGTGGACGCGGGGGGAGACATCCGCATCGAGGCGGCAGATAAGAGTATTGACGCGCGCACGACCAGCGGGACGATCCGGATCCATTCGGTGCGGGGTCCACTCAAGGCCAGGGACGCCGGGGGCGACATCATCATTGACCAGGCTGCAGGCGATGTCGTGGCCACAACCACCAGCGGGTCACTGAAGATGAAGCGCGTTCAGGGCCACCTGGAGGCGCACGATGCGGGTGGGGACATCCGGGTTGAGGAAATCGGGGGCGACGCGCTGGTGCAGACGACCAGCGGTCCGATTGTCATCGGCCTGGTCAAAGGCAAGCTGGACGCGCGGGGGGCGGGCAGCGACATCACGGTGTCCCAGACACGGGAGGCCGTGACGGCGCACACCACGAGCGGATCGATCCGAGTGGGGTTTGGCGTCGCTCCACAGGCGGATTGCCGACTGGAGGCCATCGGCGGAGGCATTCAACTTACGCTGCCAGGCTCGGCGGCGCTGGACCTCGATGCCCACAGCGCGGGCGGCGAAATCAAGTCAGACCTCCCGGTGACGAGGAGGGATTCAGGCCGTTCGCCGACGGGCGGATTGCGGGGGAAGATTAACGGCGGTGGTCCCGTGTTAACGCTGCGCGCCAGTTCCGGGGATATCCAGATCAAAGCCTCCGCGGCCGCGGCCCCGGCGCCGGTCCAGGCGGAAGACGAGGAGCATCGAACGCCATGAAATCCTCACATTCCCCCGGCGCGATGGCTTGCGCGCCGCGCTCCTGGCCGTGCCCGTCCCAGGTTACGTCTGGCTGCTTGTCCGCCCTCCCGCTAGTCGTGGCGCTGGGGTTGCTTGGGGCCGGCGCGCCCGTGAGGGCGCGCGCTGCGGTTTCGCAGGCTGCGACCATCATTTCGCCGAGCGACGCCTCCTACCTGGAGAAGCTCGCGGCGCATGAGGTGCGACGTTACGTTTATTTGTGCACGGGTGAGTTGCTATCCATCCGATCCGACTCCGGTGCCGTGCCAGCACGATCCGACCTGATCGTGGTGGCACGGCGAGGACGGCCGCAGATCAAAAATGCGGTGAGGAGTGACGCAGTGGTTGCGGCGGTCGATTCACTGGGGGCGCAGAGCTACTGGCTGGTGAGTCTTGGCGCCAGCGATCCGGCGACCAAGATCGGGCACAGCATCCTCGTGGTCGCCGGGGGGGACGACGCCGGGACACTTTACGCCGCTTATCGCCTGGCGGAAGTGCTCGGCGTCCGCTTTTATCTGCACGGTGACGTGGTGCCCGATGGCGCGGCTCCCTGGCGCATGCCGCTGGTGGACGAGCGTTCCGCCCCGCTCTTTGCCTTGCGAGGCATTCAGCCGTTTCATGATTTTCCGGAGGGCCCCGACTGGTGGAATCGCGATGACTACCTGGCGGTGATCGGGCAGTTGCCAAAACTGCGCATGAATTTCTTTGGCCTCCATACTTACCCCGAAGGGGCGCCCAATGCCGAGCCGACCGTTTGGATCGGGACACCGGCCGACGTGGGTAAGGACGGTCGCGTCGGGTTCAGTTACCCCGCCAGTTACCAGAACACATTGCGGGGCAATTGGGGCTATGCTGCGACCAAGACTAGTGATTACGTCCTGGGGAGTGCCGAACTGTTTGAGCGCGACGCCTTTGGCCCGGACGCCCTGGGCGAGTCGGTGCCCGCGCCGACGGCCCCCGAGGCCAGCAACCGGGTGTTTGACCAGACCGCCGCGCTGCTGCGCGAGGCCTTCAGCTTCGCGCACCAACTGGGTGTCAAGACCTGCGTCGGCACTGAGACCCCCCTGGTGGTTCCCAAGCTGGTCCAGGAGCGGCTTAAGCAGGCCGGAAAGAACCCGTCCGACCTCGCGACGGTGCAGGAGCTTTACGAAGGCATTTTCCGCCGCGCGGCCCTGGCCTATCCGCTCGATTACTATTGGTTCTGGACGCCTGAAGGCTGGACGTGGTCGGCGGTGAAAGAGGAGCAGATAACCGCCACCAAGAACGATTTTGCCGCAGCAATAGCGGCGCACCGCAAAGTCCAGCCGCCCTTCGGCCTGGCCACCTGCGGCTGGGTGCTCGGTCCACAGCAGGACCGCGCCCTCTTCGACAAGTTCCTGCCCAAGGACGTCGCAGTGAGTTGCATCAATCGTGAGGTCGGTTACACGCCGGTCGATGCCGGCTTCGCGGACGTGAAAGGACGATCCAAATGGGCGATCCCGTGGCTGGAGGATGACCCGGCGTTGACCTCGCCGCAATTGTGGGTGGGGCGCATGCGACGCGACGCCGCCGACGCTTTGGCCTATGGCTGCGACGGTTTGATGGGCATCCATTGGCGCACGCGCATCCTCGGGCCCAACGTCAGCGCCTTGGCCCAGGCGGCCTGGGAGCAACGGCCCTGGGTCGCCGATTACCGAGCCCACGCCTCACCGCCACCCGCTCCGCGGGTGGCGGGACCGGTGGGCGGCCAGGTAGCGGCGTTCCCTAACAACCCAATCGCCGGCACGGATGACCCCACACTGTACCAAACCGTTCGCTACGGCCTTTCCGCCTATCACCTGCCCTTGACCAACGGCCTCGCCCGCGTCTCCCTCAAATTCTGCGAGCCGCATTACCAGGCAGCCGGCAAGCGGGCGTTTGACGTGAAACTACAAGGCCGGACCGTCATCACCAACCTGGACATCTTCGCGCGCGCCGGCAAGGATCGCGCACTCGATTACACGTTTCCCGATATCGCGGTGACCAACGGCTGGCTGAACATTGATTTTGTGCCGCGCATCGAGTTCCCGAGCATCGCCGCGATCGCAGTCGAAGGGGCTGGGCTGGCGTTAAAGATCAATTGCGGCGGACCGGCGTATAAGGATTACCTCGCCGACCTCGCTCCCGGTCCGGAACCGAAACCCCTCCTGCCCTCGACCCGGGACTTTTACCGGGACTGGGCATCGCATCAATTCGGCCGGCAGGTGGGCCCGGCGGCAGCGGAGATTTTCGAGCGGATCGACGGCGCGCTGCCGAAACCGTCGGTTTGGACCTCGGGTCCGGGCGGCATCCGGCCCGACCCGCGACCCTGGGAAGATGTGGGCAAGGACTATGCGTTTGTAAAAGAGTTCGCCGCTTTGAGCCCCGAGGTTCATGGTCCCGGGAACGTCGAGCGGTTTAATTACTGGCTGAATACCTTCCTCTATTTCCGGGCGATCGGAGAGGCCAACTGTGCCTGGGCTGAATATGAACGCGCCCTGGCGAAAGTGAAGCAGGAGAAAGACCCAGCCGCGCGCCAGGCCTTGGCTCGCCAGGAAGGCTTTCCGGCGCGGAGGAAGCTGGTCTTGCTGGTAAGCGAGCTTTACGACCGCCTGCTCTCCACCCTCTCCACCCCCGGCGAACTGGGCACCGTGGCCAATTGGAACCAGCACAACCTGCCAGAGCTCTTGACCAAGCCAGGCGAGGAGCTCGCCCGGCTCACCGGGGCGCCCCTCCTGCCGGAACTCCAGCCCGGACGCCATTACCGTGGCCCCGCCCGAATCGTCGTTCCCGCCGTCCGGTCCAGCCTCAAGGCAGACGAACGGCTAACGCTCAAGATCCTGATCCTCTCGGAGACGCCACCCCGGCAGGCTGGGGTCTACTGGCGGAAACTGGGGGAAGGGCGTTTCGACAAGATCCCGTTGCAACACGTCGCCCGTGGGGTCTACTCGGCAGCCCTGCCGCCGGCCCGGGAGGATTTCGAGTACTACGTGCAGGCTGAACCGGCCCAGGGATCGGCCTGTTACTACCCGGCCACCGCCCCGCAACGAGGCCAGACGATCATCGTTGTCCCAAACTGAACGGTCGCCCCGCTGAATTGGCGGGCACGCCAGGGGCCGGACACGGCTGACCTGGGCATGTGGGGGCGTTTTATGGCGCAAGCTACGAAGTCTGCGGCAGCTTGGGTTTACCAACCCCAATGCCGCCAGGCTTTAAGCGTGCGCATCCCGGAGGGAGTTGAAGTGCTAGACCAACCTCACCCAACGCTGAAGCCTGGGGCTAAGACCTGGTGACTCCGTGAAAACCAAGGGCCACCCTCTCCCCCCTCATCCCTAAGGGAGAGGAGGCTTTACTCCACTCGATTGCGAGGCTCACCGCCGTGGTCCGCCCTCGCGGTCGCGACCATCACGTTCCCGGCCTTCACGTTCGCGGGGCCGTTGGAACTGGCGCAAGGCGCGGCGCAAGGATTCGATTTCGCGCTCGTCGGCGGTTTTCTGACGCTCGGCCAATTCGAGGGTGTCCAGGACTTCTTCCAAATCGTCTATGGCCAGGCGCAGACTCTCCAGCACCTCGCCGACCTCTTCGATGGCCTTCCGAACGGCCTCGGGTGAGGCGGGTTGGAGTGGCCGGGATGGAGGCTCGGGCGGCGATGTTCGCCGCTCGGGCTGGGGCGCGCGGTAAGATGGTCTGGCAGGACGGGACTGCGGCTCGGAGGCACGCCGGGGTTCGGGTTCATCGAGGTCATCCGCTTCCGTCCGGGCTGGCCCGCCTGCTTCCGTCCGACCCAGAACGTCCGACGGTTCGGGCTCGCCCGCCTCGACCCGCTCCGGCGCGGGTTCCCCCTCATATTCGGCTTCGGGTTCATCCACCGGCGCGTGCTCCTCGAGCGCCTCCGAATCGTCGGCCGGATGA
>Ga0316229_1002274_pt1 | contig 16999 bp, 15 predicted proteins | sample TBH18023metaG_FD_206011 | JGI IMG/M metagenome (GOLD analysis project Ga0316229, IMG submission 206011) | Freshwater microbial communities from Trout Bog Lake, Wisconsin, USA - TBH18023 | ecosystem: Environmental > Aquatic > Freshwater > Lake > Hypolimnion/Profundal zone | place: USA: Wisconsin... | reverse complement strand
ATAAGACAGCCGCCCATGCCACGCCTTCCACGCCTGCACGTTCTTGAACCCCAGCTTATGGCACACGGAAAGGTCAGTGAAACCGCTCGCCGAGGCATAGGTGTTGCGGTCAATCGAGCCGGAAACCGCCACCGGCCGATCATCCGTGGGCGGATTGAACCACGGCCCGCAGGGCGGCGCGCCTGGCGTGATGGCCCCGCACGATGGATTGGGCTGGGTGCCCGGACTCGGGCAGGTCCCGCCGCTGGGCCAGTCGCTGCGGTCATCATAGCGCGAATAGGGCGGGATGCCCGATGCCGAGTAGGTGGGGTCGGTGATGAGCCGGTAGTCGGGCACCCTGGTGCTGTTGGCGTGCACCGCCACCGCGCTATCCCCCGTCCTCCGATGCTGGAATGGCCCGCCCAGGAACCACCGCTGCGTGCCCGGCCAACCGTCGCACGGCGGCCGATAAGGAGGTCCAAAAGAGCCAGGCATAGGCGTTTCAGGCTATGGCATGCACCAGCACCACCGACGGTTCATCGGTTAATCATCCCCAGGCCCGTCCCAGGGTAGAGGTTCAAGTAAACCAGGCCGATGCTGCTGTCGGTGTTATCGGTCATGGAACCGTTGTCACTGCCAGCATAGAGGAGCCAGAGGAGGCCGGCTCGGCCATCTCCAAAATTGACAATACCAGCGGTGGTGGCGTCGAAGACTTGCGTGTTTTCCCAGGGGTTGCTGGAGATGGGAAAGAGGTCCTCGCCGAGCATGTAATAGGTACCTTGGGCCGGGACCCCGCGCATCAACTGCGATCGCCTGGCGCCGGCGACGGAGGATCCGTCAACAATGAGGTAGCGAAAGCCGTTGTAGTAAAACACCTGGGGCTCACCGAAACCGTAGATGTTCACGTAGCCGCCATAGCTCCCGAAACCGGCATTGGTCATCTGGACCCCGTGCGAGGTCCAGGTGGTGCCGTCGGTTGAATCTGAGTAGCAGACGCAACGCCCGACGTTGAGGTACCAGCTTTCCAGCTTTCCGGTGTTGGGGTTGACGACCAGCGAGGGGTCGGCCCCGTAGGGGTCGATCCCCTTGGTGACATTGGTGGTCCAGGTGAGGAGGTCGGTGGAGTGTTGCACCGAGATGCCGTTGGGAGAGCCCGCGCTGGCGTAATTGTTGAAACTGAAATACCAGGCGTTGCTGAACCAGGCAAACCCGCCGTTGCCGATGATGTAGTCCGTTCCGCCTGGGGTGAGCAGCGAGTTGTTGACGTAAGTCCAGGTTTTCAGGTCTGGCCCGGTGAAAAAAGCCGAGGCCCACTTGGAATTGGCGACGCTCCAGAGCGAGACGGTCATGGCCCAGGTCACCCCGTTAGACGACACTGAGGGCGCGGCCAGGGCGTCGGCGGTCCAGCCGTTATAAACGCCGCCCTTGGCCAGGACCGGGGAGGCCGAGATGCGGGTGCAGACGGCGGCGGGCAGGTTCGTCGAGTCCAGGTGCAGCAGCAGGGTGGTGTAGGCATCGTTGGTGAACGGGAGGGTGGCGGGGGTGTAACTGATCGAGTGGCGAGCGACGCTGCTGAAGCGCACCTCATCGATGATGCCCTGAAAGGCGTCCGAGGTGGTATCGCCGCGCCCGAAACAGAGCGAGACCGAGGCATAATTCGTGAAACTCCCCGCCGCCCCATTGGTCACATAGGCCCCATCAATGAACATCCTGGCCGTCGTTCCGTCCCAGGACACCTCGATTTGATGCGGGTTGGTGTCGGCAATGGCGCTGGGCGAGGTGAGCTGGTGAAAGGTCTTCGAATTGTCATACCAGGCGTAGGCCAGCTTGTTGGCGGAGGAGAAGTACATCAGGTAGCCAGCGGCAATGGGATTGGGCCATTGCCCGAAGACTTTTTCCTGGCCCGTCCTGGCCCGCTTCACGGTCAGTTCCACCGAGCCGGCGGAGGCGAAGCTCCAGATGTTGCCCGGTCCCATGAACAGGGCATCGGTTTGCCTGAGGTTGTCCACGCCGCTGAAAGAGATGGCGTTGCCAAACGCCGAGCCAAGCGGCGAGGCGACGATAGCAGGGGCGCCCACGAGGGTGGCGTTGACGGCATTTGCCGAGCTGTCCCGCGTGGTGGCGACGGTGGTGGCAAACGAGGAAAAGGACTGAAGCGCGAGGGCGGCGCTCAATAACCAAAGGTGGTGCCGGTGATGTCCCATGTGCTGCTATTATTGTTGTAGATGAAGGCGTTGTAATCGGTCTTGGCGGATCCGGTGGTGGCCGCCGGGAGGGCCACGGTGGCGCCCGCCCGGTAAGCGGTGCCCCAGCTCAGCGACTGAGCGCTGGCCGAGGTGATCCGGATCAGCAACTGCTGCCCATCGGTAGGCGTGCCGGTTGGATTGGCGATAAAGGTGGACTGGGAGAGGGTTAAGAGCACACCCAGGTCGGTGGTATCGGCATTGGGGGTGACGGTGGCTTGATCGGTTAGCTGAACTGAGCGGCGCTTGAAAAAGACATTGGTCAATCCCGCCCCATTGCCGGTAAAGCTGCCGATATAGGCGTTGCTGGAGAGGATGAGGTTGTTGGTGGCGGTGGTGGCCACGCCGCTGGCGTCATAGACGCCCGTGCCGATCTTGCCAGTGAGCCAGGCCGAGGTGATGGAGTTGGTGGCCGTCTGGGCCGTGCCCGACGCGTCCAGATCGGCATAGGCATGGTAGGCCGCCGAGCCCAGCGGATTGGTGGCATACCAGGACCACATTTGGCCCACGCCGACGCCGTCATAAACTCCCGATCCTATCTTATTGGTAAGCCAGGCCGAGGTGATGCTATTGGTGGCGGTGCGGGCCGTGCCCGTCGCATCAAATGCCGTCGCATCCGTGAGCGGCATCGCGGGCAGCGCCGACCACGGCACGCTCGCGGCCGTGCTGGCCGTGCTCGCGTTCCCGGCCAGGCTCCCGGTGAAACTCCCGGACAGTGTCACCCCGGTTTCGGTATTGGTCAGCACATTGGCCGGCACACTGCCGCCGCTCCCGCCACCGGTGGCGTTGATGGTCACCGACCCGAGTCCATTGCTCGGCGTAATCCACACATTGGCCCCGGCCACCAACCGCGTCACATGGGCCGCCGAGTTTGTCCACGTCCAAACCAGGTTCGTCGTGAACCAGACCGCCGGCACCGGGCCAAACCCCAGGTTCGTCGTCACCAGCATCGGAAAACTCTTGGAAATCCCCTGGATAGTCACCGTATAAGCCCCCGGCCAGAGGTTCGTGACGATGTCCGTCGCCGCCGGCAACACCAGCGGCGCCCCGGTAATCACGCTCGTCCCATCCGTCTGGAGCAGCGTCGCCGCAGTCGGCGTGATGGTGATGCTCCGCGAGGCCGCCACCCCCGTCAGCTCCCGCGTGGTAAACTCCACCGCCACCGGCTGCGCCAAGGCCAAAGGCCCAAGACTCAAGGCTAGAATGAGGGCAACATAGGTCTTCCGGCGTTGGGTCGGCTTCCCCCCTGCATCGCGGGCGGCTCTTCGGCTTTTATCCTTCATACTTTCTCCTTTGTCCTTTCCTAGTATGGCGCTGAGGCCAGCACCTTGACCTTCTTCACCGCTCCCGTCGCCGGGTCGCACACCGACAGCTCCACGATGCTCAGATCGTGCTTGGCCGGCGTCGAGTCCATGCAATCATCCACATTGATCGTCACCGACCCCTTGGTGGCATCCGCCGCATCCGTCACCGGGTCCCGATACCCCAGCACCAGCCCATTCACCCCGCTCGGAAACGCTCTCAAAAGTGGCACGCTCATTCCGTTTGATCCTCTTTCCTCACGCCAGCGGCCCGATCGTCAAACTGGTGTATGTCGCCAGGCTGTGCGTGGTATCCTGTTTATGGTCCACGCCCGTGGTATCGAAGCTCGCGCTGATGCTGGCCGTCCCCGAGCTCCGGTTGCTCGGCAGGTTGTAGGTGGTCCGCCACCGCGACGCCCGCCACATCTCCACCAGGCCCGCCGCATCGATGCGCGCCGCCGGGCTGAACTCCACCCGCATCTCCCCATAGTGCGGCCGCACCTCCACGCTCTGGACCAGCAGCCCCGTGTACGTGTGGCTCGGCCCGGTCAAGCTCAGCGTCTGACCCAGGGCGATATCCGTCCGCAGCGTTTGCCCCAGCAGCGTGATGCTCCCCGCGTATTGCAGCGTGGCCGCGCTCGTGTAAGCCGCCAACGCCAGGCTGCCCGACGCCGGATAGCACGGCGGCACCAGCTCGCCCGTATCCAGCAACTGCGAACCCGAATAAGACCCGGTGGTGGCGTTCGTCAGAATGCATCGGAGGTGCAGCACCCCGCTCACAGCCGAATCCTTCACCGCATGCGCCGTGTCCCGGCACCGCAGATACGTGATCGGCACCGAGATAATCGCCTCGATCCAGAGCACCCCCATCCATGAAGCCACCTTCGAGCCCGGCATCAGCATCCGGGGATAAACGCCCGTATCGATGGCCGCCCCCGCCGGCGTGGTGACACTGATCGGCACGCCGGCCGTGATGCTGCCCGGTGTGATATACGGGTCGCTCAGCGCCGGATCCAGCGCCAGCCAGAAGTTCACCCGGTCCGCGAGCGTCGCCGAGTAAGCCGGCGCCAGCGCCAGGGCCGTCACACTGCTAAAGAGCGTCGTCACCTTCTGGCCCGGTATCTCGATCACATGCGTCACCACGTTCGGCGTGTAATCCGTGATCGACTCCGGGTATTTATCGAAATACAGCCCCGGCCAGGGCACCCCATCCACCAGGCCCACCTGCTTATAGCACAGCATCACCCCGGCCAATTGCCGATCGTATTGCGGCGCGATATTCACCTCCCGCTCCTGCTGCGCCGAGAGCGTCAGCGCCGTATGGTCCAGGCTCGCGATGTCCCGGATATTCAACGTCGGCGGGCTGGTGGTATAATCGAACCACGTCACCGTCGCCGGGAAATACCGCAGGATCTGCACGATCGCCTCCGCGCAAGACACCGCTTGCGCCCGGATCTTGGGAAACACCTGACCGCAGTCAATCGTCCCGATCTGAAGCACATCCTGCGCATTATCCCGCCCGATGGTCGCCCCGCGCTTCGTCGCGTTCCAGCACTCATTGGCGTAGCTCAGGATCTCGGTGATCGACTGCGCCCCCGTCCACATCGCGGCGCTCGGGTCCTCGCCCAGGAACGTCTCCGCCGTGAACGCCGTCGCCAGGAGGGCGCCGGAACTCGGGTGTCCCGGCCCGTCCACCCAGCCGCCGAAGACCTTCCGGCTCTGCTTGAACTGGAGCCGCGTGAGCAGCCACCACGGCCCGCTCACCTCGTAACCCATCGCCTGGTGCGACCCCTCGGCCGACGTCCGCATCTGGCTCACCAGCCCCTGGAACACGATCGAGCCGCCGCTGAAGCTCCCGCCGCTCAGCGTCCGGTCCCGCTGGAGGACCAATGCCGACCCCCAAGGAAACTGCGCGTTCGCCGGGTCAAACGTCTCCACCGTATTGAGCGTTAGCCGGTCCGTCTCCTTGTTATGGAAAGCCAGCGCGAAATCCGCCCGCACCCCCCAGTCCGCCAGCACCTTCTCCGTCCCCGCGTATGTCAGCGTCCAGTAGCTCATACCCCCCTCCAAACCTTTGTCGGATCCCTCATCGCACCCTTTGTCCTCATCAATCGTGGTTTTGGGAGTTGGCCAGTTGGGCTTGGAGATGGTCGATACGGGCCTCCTGCCCCAGCCGGCGAAGGGTCTGCAGTTCGGCCCGGAGTTGCTCCAATTCGGCCTGCAAAACCGCCATCGACTCGTTCGGCGCGCTCCACCCCTCGGTGGCGGATTTGGGGGCGGCAAGCAATCCGCCGCCCAGGCGCGCCTCGATGGCTCGCCCGTCATGGCCAGCCCGTTCCGTCCGCACGGCGCGCCCGGTGTCGGCTGGCGGCAGGAAGCCCGATGGGTGGGTGCCGGCCACCGGCGCCTGCGGGTCCGGCATCGGCGACCGCGATCGGATTGGGGCCGGCCCGTCCGCCTCCGCCGGCGAGTCCCAGTGTTCCGCTTGGGGCACGGCCGATTCGGGCCGTGGAACCGCGCGCGCAACTTGAGGCCTCGAGTTTGGCCCCGAGCCCGATCGCTGAGCCGCGGCCTTCCGAACCGTCTCGCGGAGCGCCGGGCTCCGAAAGAGCACCTTGATGAGCAGGCCGCGCAGGGCCCTTCTGGTGGAATCGGATAGCGTCTTCACGGTTGGTTGGTTTACTGACTTCGGTTTTGCCTCACGCCGCCCCGGTAACCTGGTATCGGGTCTTGGTGTTCAACCCGGTCACCTCCACGAGGCTCACCTCGGCAATGACGGCGCTGGCGAAACTGACGGTCCCGGAATCCTGGGTGACGGCGATGGCGGCGTCCACCGGCACTGACGCCGCGTGGCTCCAGATGAATTGGGCCACCGACGCCAGGTCCGCGTGTTGCCGGCTCACCGTCCAGGAAAAGCTCGTCGCCCGGTTCCCGCGTCCGGCGGCAAACACGCGCTCCGCCAGGGCCAACTCCTCCACTTGCGCCCGCCGCCGTTCCACCGGCAGCGGCGGCGGATCGATAATATAGTCCCCCACCGAGTCATCCCCCAGCGTAAGGGGCGTCCCGGAGGGCAGTGGGGTGACGATGATTTTCATTTGAGTCTTGTGGGGGTGTCGCGGCTGTCCGTCGTAACCTGGGCGGCGCTCTCACGAGCCGCCGCTGCGGATCAGGCGGAAAACACCAGCAGCGGCTGCGCCACGCCGCCGACAAACTGCACCGTGGTCACGAACCCGATCTCACCCGTCCCCAGTTTCGTCCCGCCAAACTCGAAGCCGGCGCCGACCACGTCGGCAGCTTTCAGGGTCAGGGTTTTGGCGTTGGGACCGCTGAGCACCAGGTCCGCCGCGGTGGCACTGCCGGCGACCTGGCTGCCGAGCAGTCGTCCGTGGTTGATGCCGATAGCGGCATCGATCTGCGTATGGGTGGGGCCGAAAGGTCGCACCCGAGCCAGGAACTTCACCGAGTCCAACTGGTAGGCGCGAACCAGCTTCTGCACCGGCAGCGGGCGGTATTTGACTTCACTCGAGATGACCCATTCCTCCTCGGCCTCGATCGGGCTGCCGTTGACCTCGCCGCCAAAACCCACAGCCGTGCCCCACACGCCCGTCCAGGCCCCGCGCGCGAAACCACCCAAACCCATCTGCCCGCCGGGATCGGCCGCGCCCGATTCGGTGATCGTGTAGAGCGCCGCGGTGTCACCGAGTTGCTTGCCGCTGGCGACCAGCGCGGTGATCTCGGCCTGGCCAAAGAGCGTGCTGCCGATCCCCAGGTGCAGATCCGGATGCCGGGTCACTGCCGCGCGCGGAAAACTGTAGAGCCGGCCATCCGGCGTCCAGATCTTGCAGGGGACATCCGCCGCGCCATGGGGACGCGCGCCGATGGCCAGCGCCCCGGCGGTGGCCCCCACGCTCACGCCGAGGCACGGCGGAAACAGCATCCCCAGCGCACCCCAGTGGTCGAAGGGCGCCAGCACGATCTTCGCCACCGCTCCCGCCAGCACCCCCGTCACCCGGCCATGCATCGCGCTCGCTACCTCCACCACTTCCTGCTCGATGCTCGCCCGGATCTCCCCGTGCTCGCCCGCCGGCCAAAGCGCCGTCCCGTTCATCCACACCTTTCCCGGTCCCGCGTACAATGTGCTCATATGTCAATTTGCCGATGCTTGATTACCGCTGAGAAATCCCCCACCCCACTCCTGCCCCCGATGGACCGCTCAAGTCGTTACCCCCACGTGGCTCCGGACCCAGCCCTCCTTATACGCGGCATACCGCAACCCGCTGCCCGTGGACGCCAAGGGTCCCTCGTATTTCATGGCCGCACCGTTCCCCGATCCCGGAAAACTCCCGTCCCGCGTGTAGTAAATGTCCGCCTCCGCGGTGGCGCAACTCAAGGACACCGCGGAGCCGTCGGTTTGCACGACCGGAGTCGCCACGCGCGGCAGGGGGAGGCCGGCCGCTTGCATCTGGAGTTTCACCCGGTAGGCCACCAACCCGTGGTAGCGCTGGGCGTCCCAGACCACCTCGCGCAGCGAACTCTGGCCCACCATCCCGCGCGGATCTTCCGTCCGCCACAAACCCCGAATCGCCTCCTTCACCGCGCAGACCACCCCCACGCCGCCAATCTCCCATTGATGTGAGCTCTCGAGGATGAACTGGGCGACGGCTTCGGCACTGAGACCGGTGCCCGCCGCCGGTTCGAGGTTGAGGTTGGGCTCCTCCACCACCACGCAGGACAACACCAGGTTCCCCACCGGCCCCGGAACCCCCGGATGCAACACCTCGAACGACGGCATCTCGACCACCACCCCGCATCCGGCCCGCCCCTGCCGCGGCGTGGCATACACCGCCGTCCAATCCAGCTCGCTCTCCAAGCGCAGCTTCCGGTATTGAACAATGTTGATGAACCCCAGCGCCGGCTCGCTGAGCAGGCCCCGCGCCAGGTCCTCCTGGATTTGCACGAGATCCGTGGTCGTCTTCATGAGTCGCAGTGGTCTGGGGACCGGCTTTGCATCCGGCCGGGCACCTTGGGTGCGGAGCCCCAACTCCCGCTCGGAGCGTTCACTCCCGGCTGCGGCGGTTCAATGCTCAACTGCTGCCGCCCGGCCGCGTCCAATCGTGCCTGGCCGAGATCATGCGCCGCCTGCCGCTCGTTCGTCTGGAGCCGTTGCAGTTGAGAGAATGCGATCAACCACCGCCACCGCGCGATCGCCACCACGTCCGACTCGATCTGGTCAGGGATCGTGCCCTCGGCGCCCAGCTCATACCCACCGGCCCGAATCGCGCCCCGCGCCGCGGCCACCACCCGCGCCACGATGCTCGGCAACTGGTCCGTTGCCCCCTGAATCGCCTTGAGCGCCGCCTGTTCCTGGGGCGTAAACTCGCTCAGCACATCCTCCGCCGTTACTGTCTTCCAGCTCATGTTCTTAGACCTTTGCCGCTGCCTTTGCTTGCCCGCCATCGCCCCGCTTCGGACGGGACGACGGCGGGCGACACGCGCCACCGCTATGGGTAGCGAACTGGAAGGATCTTCTTGCTCACGCCCATATTCATGTTCGTGATGAAGTACGTCACCCCGCTGTTGGTGATGTTGAACACCCCCAGCCAATTGGCGCTCCCGATCTGCCAGCTCGGGAGATTGGTGAACCAGTTGATCCGGTTAGTGGTGTTGATCGGGATGGCCAGGGTAATACCGCCCACCAGGTTGCTCGTGGTTTCCCACTCGCAGGTCTGGAGGTTGGTGCCCCCCACATACACATTGGTCCCATAGATCACTTGCGGCGGCCTCGGCGAGGGCGATCGCAGCAGCGTCACCGTCACCGTGCCCGCCGTGATCGTGCCATTCGTGATGTCGATCACGTCGCCCGTGAACCAGAAACCCACCTCATGGTAGTTGCTGATGTCCACCGCTCCCCCCGTGCCGTTCCCGATCCCGTTCGAGGCCGGCGTGTTGGTCGGCCAGCCCGTGATAGCCCCCTGCGTGTTGGCCGTCGCGGCAAAATACAGGAGATTGGTAGTGTTGAAACTGTCCGCCGCCGCCGGCAATGCCATGCCCATACCCAGCAAGACCATCCCCGCGGTCAGCAGACTCGATTTTAAGTGTCTCATATTGTATTTGTTCCTTTCTATAGGCGCGCGGTCCCCGCGCGCCGTCTGGTTCTTCAGCCTTTAGCCCTTTCCTAGCTGCTCGTGATGCAGAGCCCGCCGCGCTTGTCGCCCACCGCCGCGCCCAGCATTACCTGCATGCGCCATTCGGCGTAGCCGCCCGTGTGGTTCACGTACTGCACCAGCACCACCGAGATGCCCAGGTCCGGTTCCGTGACGGTCGCCACGCTCCCGTAGCTGGCGCCCGGCAGCGCCTGCGTGTAGTCGTTGCTCAGCCGCGTCTTGGCGATCACCCCCGCCTTATGCAGCGCCATCCCCACCAGGTTGGTCGTCACCGCCGGAGCCGCCAGGTTCGGCGCCTCGATCGGCTCGAACCCCGCCAGCTTCGGCAGCCGGCTCTCGGTCATGATCTCCGGCGCCCGCTGCCCGCTGAAGAACGTCACCAGGCTCGGGTCGGTCGCGAGCTGCTCGAAGTAGTCGCTCGCCAGCAGCACAAAGCGATCGTTGATCGGCACTTCGTTGGGATTGAAGATGGCCGCGATCTTGGTCAGCGTCGACCGGGCGAAGTCCGTGAGGCCTACCGCGTATTTGGCGTAGGCGTTGGGCACCTTGACGCCGCTCTTGGTGGCGTAGGCGCTGTAGTTGGCCAAAGTGAACAATTTGTAGATCTTCTCCACAAAGTACTTGGCCAGCGCGTAAGAGGCCGCTGGCGCCTGCTCGTCAAACAGCCGGCGCACCGTCGAGGCCAGCATGTTCGCATCAAACACGATCGGCACCCCCACATGCTCGTCCAGCGTGATGGACACATCCTTGGTCGTCGCCGTGGTGACGGTGGACCAGCCCGCCGGACGCCCCGCGGTGTCGGCGGCAGTGCTGTAGGTCTGGACCGAAGGCACCACGATGATCCGGGTCGTCTCGGTCTGGTTGAACTGCGCCGGCGTGTCCGAAAAGTCGGTATAGACCTTCGTGATCGCCGGAAACGCCAGCTTGAAGAGCTCCAGCGTCCGTTGCGCCACCAAGGTGCCGGAGAGCGTCCCCAGGTTGGTGTCGCTCACATCGGCGGCCTTCAGCGGCATGTCCCGGAACTCGCGGAACCGCGGCGAGATCTCCCGCGCATACAGCGCGCCCATGTCCCGCGCCAGGTCGCCGCGCTGGCGGAACCCCGCGAAACTCATGTCCTGCGTGCCCGCGTTCTTGAGGGCCAGGTGGCTGTAAGCCTTCATGATCCGCGCCGGACCCTCGCTCGCCTGGAGCCGTTCGCCCGCCCCGGACGTCGCCGCCCGCGTGACGCTGCCCTCGGCCAGCACCTCGTTGCTCGGCAAAGTTTCGAGCATCATCACGTTTTCCGGATCCGCCTCGATCGTCTTCTGCCAGCGCGCCTTCAGCGGCTCGTCTTGTGCGGGAATGGCCCCGCGTTTCACCGCCCTGGCCACTGCGGCCTCGGCGTCCTTCTTCCGTCGCGCCTGGTCCGCGGCCTTCAAGGCCGCCAACTCGCCTTCCAGCGACGTGATCTTCGTTTCCGAGGCCCTGAGGGCTTCGGTGCTATCCGCGGCCTGCGTGTTACTCGCGGCCACAGCCGTTACACTGCCTTCCATACTGGTCTGTCCTTTGGTTGTGGGGCTGGTGGCCCCGTTTTGGTTTGTAGCCGCGGCATCCGCCGCGGAAATCGTCGTGGCGCGGGCATCCTGCCCGCGTTCCCGTGCCCACAGCGGCTCGATCTCATGAAACGCCGGCTTATTCACCAGGCTCCCCATGCACAGGTCCCCATCCGCGCGGCAAATCACCCGCGCCGGATCCTTCCGCGTCACATAGAACACCGGAGAGAACGCGCGATAGTCGCGCCCCTTGATGGCCTTGGCGCCCGACTCGCTCAGTTCCGCCCGGCAATAAACGCCCGGCTTGTCCCCGTCCTTCCAGAAGAACGCCACCGGCCAGCCCGACGCCGGGCCCGTGTCCTGGTGATCGAAGTCGAAGTACGCCCGCTGCTTGCCGTCGCGGGCCAGCAGCGCCTGGAGCTGTGCCTCCAGCGCCACGGCCGCCGCCGCGTCCACCACCACCGTCCGCCGCACCGCCTCGTCGCCCTGGCCGAACCAGCAGGTATGCGTCCCCGCCGGCATTATCATAAACTCATAGGTGTCCCCGTCGCCCGGTGCCCCCACCGCGCTCGGCATCATCCTCGCCCGCAACGGCGCTTCCTTATCGCGTAGCGACGTCTCGGCAGAGCGCCGCTGATCGGTCTTCGTTTCGGTTTCTGTTTTCATGCTGGGTTGTGCTCTGGTCTATGGGCTGCCGCTCGCCTCCGCAGCGCCTGCGGCGGGCCGGCCGCCTTTGTCGTCTCCTGGGTCGATCCCCACACAGTCCGGCGAAGGTGGGGGCAAAGGTTGCGACTCAGGTCTCGATGATGGATGTGATGAGCGTCCGCCAACGACTTCCTCCCCCTCCTCCGGCACCGGAATGTCGTGGCGCTTATAGAACCAATTCTTCGGCAGCACCGCCCCCGCCGCCAACAACACGGCGTCCCGCTCCGCGTTGGCCTGCGGGTCCGCGACCGCCCTGGGCGCGGGCCGGAACTCCGGCGCCTCGCTCGTCTCGCCGTAGTTCAGGCGCAGAATGCTCGGGATCAGTTGGGTGTTGATGACCCGCGCGCTAAAGTCCCCCGCCGCGCGCACCACCTCGTCCTTGACTCCGGCATGCACCTCGCCCAGCGCCCGGCTTCCGCCCTGCTTCGACACATCCGTCGTCAACGTCTGGCCCAGAATGAGCAGGTCCATCTGCTTCTCCGCCCGGTCCAACAGGTCTCCCTGCGCCGACTCCCCGCTCCCGCGCGCCGGTTCCTTGAGCTCGACCTGGGTCCCCACCGGAAACGCCGCCCACGTCGCCGTGCCCATGTTCTTCAGCACCGAGCAAATCGAGTCGATGGTCGCCTGCGGCGTGCTCGGCGGGTAATTCGCCCACCGAAACGGCACGCCGAAGATCTCCGCCAGGTTCATCAGCCAATCCCCGCTGAAATTCGCCGCGCACCACCACCACGCCAGCGGCCGCAGCAGCGCCCCGCCCAGCGCCGTCCCTGACTTCGCCTTGCAGATCGCGATCAGAAACTTGTGGGCCGGAAACTCGCCGACCTGGCTCGGCCTCGGCTGCATGGACGTCGTCTGCCACACGCCAGGGGTAAGCTTTGCTTGCCCCTGCCGCGCCGTAGCGCCGGCGAAGCCGGGCCGATCCGCAATCTCCAGCCGCAATCCCAGCCGCCCCTGCATATCCCAGCTCACGCACGTCGGATGCACCCAGTAACTGGCGCGCGGCGCCAGGATGGAGCCCAACCCGGCGACTTCCCGGGCCTCCCAATCCACCTCGAGCACGCTCTGCCCCTTGCCCCAGGCATCCAACAGATCATAAATCGTGCCACTGAAATCATTCTCATCCGCGGCGGGGTCCGGCCGCATCCCCCGCAGCGCGCTGCTGACCACTCGTGCCTTGGCCAGCGCCCGCTCGCTCGGCGCCCGGTTTTCCTCCTGCCAGGGATACAACTGCCAGTCCAGTCCCACCACCGCCCGCTTCACCTCGTTGAGGTTCTTCATGATCCTCGGCGACGTATCCTCCATCAGGTCGAACAATTCCCAGGCCTGGACGTGACTCCCCGCCAACGCGCCGCGCAGCACCATCTCGATATACTGCGGCTTGATCGCCGCCAACTGCGGCAGCAACCACCGATACGCCGCCTGCGGCCGCAGGATCTTGCTCAGCGACCGGCTGATGTCTCCGCCCCCTGCTCCCGCCTCGCGTCCGTCGATCGCTTCCGCCCTTTGCTCGTTGTCGCCTGGTTTGCGCACGCGATCGTTTTCGCACGTTTCGACTCAACCCCAAAACCTCCCATTGACTCCATGGACTCCATTACCTTTTTTTGCTTTGGCGGCCGATCGCAGTTCGAAAAGGTCAGCATCGCCCCACGCCCCTTCCCTCCGTTACGCTTGATTCCCCGGCCCCTTGCCACATACTCCCCGGCCAATGAAACGACTTTGCATCGCTCCCGCCGGCCTTGTCCTGGGCCTGCTCCTGCCGCTCTCCGCGCTTCGCGCTCCCGCCGCAGCCGCTGCGCCGCGCAAAACGCTCGCCGCGGCCGTCCAGCCGTTTGTGGATCACCATACCCTGGCGGGCGCGGTGATGCTCGTGGCCTCAAAAACCAACCTCCTCGGCCTCGAAGCCGCCGGCTGGTCCGACCTCGCCGCGCAGAAGCCGATGACGACCGACGCGCTGTTCTGGATCGCTTCCCAGTCCAAGCCCATGACCGCCGCCGCCTTCATGATGCTGGTCGATGAAGGCAAGGTGAGCCTGGACGATCCGGTGGAGAAATATCTCCCCGAGTTCAAAGGCCAAATGCTCCAGGTCGAGCGCGACGCCGACCATGTCCTGCTCCGCAAACCCGAGCACCCCATCCGCGTGCGGGAGATCCTCAGCCACACCAGCGGCCTCCCCTTTTCGTCACCGATGGAACAACCGACGCTCGACGGCCTGCCGCTGCGCGACGCCGTCCGCAGCTACGCCATGAGCCCCCTCCAATTCCCGCCCGGGACCAAATACCAATACAGCAATGCCGGCATCAATACCGCCGGCCGCATCCTCGAAGTGATCAGCGGGATGCCTTACGAGCGGTTCCTGCAAGCGCGTCTCTTCGAGCCGCTCGGCATGAAGGAGACGACTTTTTGGCCCAGCGAGAAACTGGCGAAACGGTTGGCCAAATCCTATAAGCCCAATGCCGACAAGACCGGCCTCGAGGAAACCACAGTCACTCAATTGCGCTATCCGCTCTCGGACCGCGTCCACCGCTACCCGATGCCGGCCGGCGGCCTGTTCTCCACCGCCGCCGACACGGCGCGGTTCTGCCAGATGATTCTCAACGGCGGTCTCTGCGGCGGCAAACGCCTCCTCTCGGAAGCCGCCGTCCAGCAGCTCACCAGCCGCCAAACCGCGCCCGGGATCCCCGACAGCTACGGCCTCGGCTTCGCGGTGGGCCCCGACTGGTGCGGCCACGGCGGCGCCTTTGCCACCAACATGCGCATCGACCGCCAGCGCGGCCTGGTGTTCGTGTGGATGGTCCAACACGCCGGCTTTCCCGGCAACGGCGCCTCCAGCCAGGACGCCTTCAACCACACCGCCCTGGCCGCCTTCGTGAATGTGAAGGGGTCGGGCCTAGAAAAGTGACAATATCTCTACCCGCCCTGTCGTTCCTCTCGCCAACAAACCGTTCGAGCAGCCGCCGCCCGGCGTGCCAGCCCACGCGAGATCGTGCGGAGGCTATTCCACTTACCCCCGCAATTGCCTTGCCAGGTCGTGCCCCTACTGCTTGAGTAGGACCTGTGAATGACGCGCGGCAGAGCCGTTCGATGCCTTTTCATTCCTGCGCCTGCAGGCAGGCCTCCCGAGTGGGTTCGACCGTGTACCAACGCTCCGCGCTTCCGCGCCGCCGGTCCCGGTTCCGAAAAGTAACCGGGTCAACCCATAGAGAGGTTCATTATTCATGTTTCATTCTTGCCCTTTTTGGCCCGTTGGCTCGACCCCGCCTCCGGCCCGGGCTGGCCGCTCATATACTTGTGCAGGTTGGCATTGGCGCCTTTGGAGGTTCCCAGATGCACGCGCGCGGCGATCGCGTGGACCGGTAAAGGGGGCGGTCCTAAAATAGCGACATAGTAGTTCAGGATGGCATAACCTTCGTTTTTTCGGCGTTGAGAACCCAGCAGGGTGACATCTTGTCCTTAGCCCATTAGCCCATTTAGGGCTTGATTGGAGCGGGCGTCGGGGTTCTAATCAGCTTATGGCACGGGAATTACACATTGCACGACCCGGCGGGCGCTATCACGTCACGGCCCGCGGGAACGAACGCGAGGACTGGACTACGCGGTGGTGAGCCAGAGCCTGGCGCGCCTCGCGCACCGACTGGCTTGGGCCTTCGCCTGGCCCGGCCGACTGGCTGCCATAGAAAACCAATTATCTCTATGAACCGATCTAACCCCAATGGCTTTACCGCCCCAAGGGGCGGCGAAGAAATCGGTGCTGGCCTGGTGGTTTTGCGGCGGCAGACGACGGTGACGTTGCGCTGGGCGGGGCAGCGGCTGGACCTGGGCCGCTCTACGCGGGTGGCTCCGCTTCGCGAGCGATTACGCAGACCGCTCGAACAGGAGGCGCCGTGAACACGCAAAAGTGTCAGTATTCTAGGACCGACCCCTTCATCTCCACCCACGACAATTTTCGTCCAGAAAGTAATAAGGGTAAGAATAATCGCCTAAATATTGCTGACCAAAGCGAACAAGGTAAGTGCAAGTACTCCGAGCGGCCAGGTGTTGTGCTCGACGAGGCGGCCTACTACTATGATAAGATAGCGGGCAAGTTCATCTTCCGCTGTACGGGGAGCGATGGGGCGTTACCGAAGACGAAGGAAGTGCCTGTAGATACTTGGGCTATTGCCGATGCTACCCGCAGTCCCGCCAAAGTCCTAAAGCAGAAGCCGGTTGCCAGCGCCACCCAAGCCCAACAGCCCCAAATCCGCTCGCAATTCCACCGTCCCATGCCTTAAAGGAAATGAACCACATGAAGATCGCACTTCGTAGGTTTGTTGTCGTTCTTTTCTCCGGTTTGAGTCCAGTGTGGCTGGTCGGGTGTATGCAGACGCCTCGCCAAAACGTGTCCACGAATGAACCAGTTATGCAACACTCGCTGAAGAACTTCTCCCGGGAGGAAGTTACGACGCGCTGCTGGCAATCCCGAGGCGGCCAGCTAATGGAGTTCCTGGACCTTTCACTCGTACCGATAAATGAGAAACTATCGCTTGCCGTTGCAAAGTACGGAGTTAAAGCAACAAGTGACACTTACTGCTTAGACTTCTATGAGTGTCGCCCGGCGCTCGAACCGGGTGAGGTACGACTTTACCTGCTTTGCCATGACACAGGTCCGTGGCATGTCACGGATCTCAATATCAAGCGTAGTTTAGTTGAGCTATGCATAACGGTGACGCGGGACAGCCTGCCTCTTGTATCCTCAAACGTCGTGAGGAGTATGTACTCTTACTCTTACAGAGAAAGCGGAAATATCGTTCGAAACATGGGTGAGTTTTTCTGGGATCTGAAACCCGGTAGCAACAACTAGATCCTATTGTGAAGGGGTCGGGCCTAGAAAAGTGACAATATCTGCACCAGTCTGGTCGCACCTCTCGGCCACAACCCCTTCGAGCTGCCGCCGACCGTCGTAGTAAGAAATGGACTCCAAATTTCGGACAGTGAGCTAAGTTAGAGCGTGTTTGAAAAGTGCGCAAAAGATTTCTTTAACGTTAACTTGTACCTCGTACCGCAATCAGCTATACGCTTGCGATGCGATATACATCTGA
>Ga0316229_1002271_pt1 | contig 17020 bp, 14 predicted proteins | sample TBH18023metaG_FD_206011 | JGI IMG/M metagenome (GOLD analysis project Ga0316229, IMG submission 206011) | Freshwater microbial communities from Trout Bog Lake, Wisconsin, USA - TBH18023 | ecosystem: Environmental > Aquatic > Freshwater > Lake > Hypolimnion/Profundal zone | place: USA: Wisconsin... | reverse complement strand
TTGGGAGACAATCCCGAGTTCCGCAGCGGTCTCGGGCACTTCTTCAGCCGATGCCACAACTTCAGTCACAGTCTCAGCCTCAACCTCTGCTGGTTGGTCGCCAGACTGTTCTACGTTTTGTTCAAAGTCCTGTGTCAGATTCTGCTCCCGACTCTCGTCCACCACCGGTTCCATGACCGGCTCAGTCAATTCCGTTTCCAATTCAACAGGCTCGGGCTCAACTTCCGGCTCCGCCTCTACCACTAATTCCACAACCGGCGCTTGCTCACTTACCGTCGGCTCTTCGCTTGATGACTCGGCTTCTTCCGCCGCAGCTTGTTGCGGAGCCTGCTCCGGAGCCTCTTCAACGGGCGCCTCAACAGGGTCCTCTACCGCAGAGGCCATCTCAACCACCGGCTCAGCTTTGGCTACAGACTCGGGCTCAATTTCAGCCTCGGGCTGGGCCACCGGGATCACTTCAACCTGTTGCTCCGGATCATCAATAAGATCAGGCTCGTTCACCGAAGGGGCTTCTGCGGACTGCTCCTCGACCGGCTCAACTGCCAACTCCTCAATCGGCACAGCAGCAGGTTTAGAAAGTGGCACGGGCTCGACTTCAACGGGCACCGTTTCGACTACAGGCTCAATATCAACTGCCTCCGGCGCTGCATGCTGCTCAACTTCGGCCACCGGCTCTGCGTCAGCGACGATCGGACTTTCAGGCTCGATCGCATTAGAAAATTCAGCAGCGGTAATGGCTTCAGCTTCAACCGGTATTTGCTTTACTTCAACAACCGGTTGAGCCTCGACTGCGATTTGTGGCTCGGACTCTGCCACAGGCTCGGATTCAGCGGTTGCGGAAATGGGGCCAAATTCGAGCGATGAGTCAGGAAGACGTTCCTCCGGGGCTGAAGCCCGTTTTAATTCTCCCGGCATTCCGCGAGGGTTGAAACCCTCGCCTCCATCCGGCCCGGATTCTTCCACACCCTGTACTGGTCGAGTTGGCTCGATTGGGTTTGAAGCACGATTCAAGTTGTGCCCTGATATTGAATCTTCAGTTCCCTGCTGCAAATGGGGCACTTCCGCAGCGTGTTCAGTCCCAGAGGTATGCACTTCAGGCTCTTCGGTCACGACCAAGCCTTTTACCACACCCCCTTCAGTCTCCGCTTCAACCTCCGGCTCATGCGCCACAATAGCCTCAGCAACCACAGCCAGCAGACCAGCTTCCACGGCTGTTCCCGGCGCGGCCACAACCTGAGCCGCGACAGGACTTAACTTCAGCGAATCTTCAACCACCACTGTTTCTTTAACCCTGAATTCGGACGCACTCTCCGCAAGCTCTGGTTCTGAGGCAGCCCTTGCCTTTTGCGGCCGGGAGAAGAGCCCGAAGCCTGAGCGAATTCCGTCCAGAGCGAAACTCAGGGCCTTGCGCCACCACGGGAGTGTCTTTTCTTCCATCGGCTTTCCCTCGGCGGCCAGGCAGCCGCCCGCGGCCCTTACTTCATCTTCATGGCGCTTTGAACCTGTTCCATGGTCACTTCAGCGCGAGCGCGGGCGCGGTTTCCACCGTCTTCGAGAATCTCTTTAACCTGCGCCTCAGAGTAGCTTGCGCGCCGCTCCTGAATCGGCTGGAGCACCTGCACCAGGGCATCCGCTGCCCAGCCCTTGCACTCGATGCAGCCAATCCCTGCGGACCGGCAGCCATCGTACACCTTCGTCAGGGTCTCTGCCGTGGAAAAAACCTTGTGCAGGTCACCAACCGGGCACTTGTCGGGGTCGCCCTTGTCTGTCCGCCGCACCCGCGCGGGGTCAGTCACCATGGTCTTGAGCTTCTGCCGGACCACCGGCTCGGCATCCGTCATCTGGATGGTGTTTCCGTAGCTCTTTGACATTTTGCGGCCATCGGTACCAGGGAGCTTGGGCGAGGGCGTGAGCAAGACCTTGGGCTCGGGCAGAACCTCCTGCTCGCCGAGCTTGTAGAACTGGTTGAACCGCCGCGCAATTTCGCGGGTCAGCTCGACGTGCGCCTGCTGGTCTTGCCCGACGGGCACAAACTGCGGCTGGTAGAGGAGAATATCTGACGCCATGAGGACCGGGTAGCCGAGAAAGCCGTAGGTTGTCAGGTCTTTATTCGCCAGGTTGTCTTGCATCTCTTTGTAGCTGGGCACGCGCTCAAGCCAGCCGAGAGGGGTAATCATGCCGAGCAGCACGGGCAGCTCATAGTGCTGCTTCACATGGCTTTGGACAAAGATGGTGGAGCGCTTTGGGTCGAGGCCCGCAGCGAGGAAGTCGAGCGCCACTTCCATGGTGTTCGGCAAGATGCCGGAGGTATCCGCATAATCCGTTGTGAGCGCGTGGATATCCGCGATAAAGAAGTAGCACTCGTACTGGTCTTGCAGCTTGACCCAGTTGGCCAGCGCCCCCATGTAGTTGCCGAGGTGCAGCTTGCCGGTGGGTCGCATGCCGCTAAGAACGCGCGGACGAGGAGATGAAATTTTAGTTTCTGGCATTTTTTATTCTTCGATTCCGGGATAGTACGCGAAAGTGGCGCCAACTTTCAGAAAATCTCTGAAATGGCTCATTCCATTGTAGCGGGAGGCAGTCGCCCGGCGTGGCCGCCGTTGGCGCGCCCTCTGAATAACTGGCTGAAATCAATGGGCGCAGCCGCTACAGCCCCGTAGGCTGGCCGGGCGTGGAGACGCCCTTGAAGCATCCCGCTCTAAAGGTGAATCAGCGCGGAGTAGATCAATTCCAGCGCCGGGCTGAGCAGCATCCTGAGGATGTAGCCGCCGACGAAGATCATGAGCAGGTAGCTCATCCATCCGTTGATGCGGTCGTACACCTGCACGGCGTTGTAGGGAAGCAGGTTACGCATCACCCGGCTGCCGTCCAGCGGCGGAATCGGGAGCAGATTAAAGAAGAAGAGCGACAGGTTGATGAGAATCGCCAGCGTGCAGAGCAGCGCCAGAGGATGCGGAGGAACGGCACCGCCGGGACTGAGTGCGGTAACAAACGACGACAGGACAATCAGGCGTCCGTTGGGAAAGGTAAGCGCCATGGTGACGAGAATGGCGAATGCAACCAGCACGATCAGCAGGTTTGAGAGCGGCCCGGCGAGGGTGGTGAGGTTGTCGTCGCGAACGATCTTGCGAAAGTTGCGCGTAATCACAGGAGTGGGTTTCGCCCAGCCAACCAGCATTCCGCCAAACATGCCGAACCCGATAAACGGGCCAAAGATCATCAGGGCAGGAAACACCAGCGTCCCAATGGGATCAATGTGATACATGGGATTGAGGGTGATTCGCCCCTGGAGCCGGGCGGTCTGGTCGCCGAGCATGGAAGCAGCCCAAGCATGCGCGCACTCATGCACGCTCAACGAGAAAATGAGCAGAACGAACTCAAATACGGCAATAAGAAAAGCACTGGATTGCAAATGGAATCTCCACAGGCCCGAAAGCTCAGAGTAGCATGGTGGGTCGTCAGAATTCGATCGGCAGCCAGGAACAGACTGCGGGAGACAGCGCCAGGTTGGCCGGAGTTTCCAGGCGAGAGGGGGATGCTTATGCGGCGATGGATTGCTGGGGTGTGCCTGTTTATAGCGCTCTCAGGAGCTATGGGTACCATTTTTGCGCAGCAGGATGAGGCTGCGCGGGCGAATGTGCTTTATTCGTCGGGCAAGCGCGTTGATGCCCTACCGCTGTACGAGAGTTTGGCAGCGGCCCACCCCAAAGAGATGTTCTACGCCGAACGACTGGCGGACTGCCTCGGGGCCGCAGCCGCACAGTCCACCGACCCTGCGGTGGTGAAGGCGTTGCGGATACGCGAGCGGGATGCGGCCAAACGCGCCGTCGAGCTGGGTGACACGGCAGAGTTCGTCAAAATGATGGCCAACATCGACCCCGATGCCCCGGTGATGATTGCGCCCGCAAGCCCCGGAGGCGCGCTGCTGCAGGAGGCTGAGAAGGCCTTCACCGCCGGGGACTTCCAAACCGCCATGACCAAGTACATGGCCGCTGCCGATGCCGATCCCAAGCTGTATGAAGCGCCGCTCTACGCCGGCGACACTGCCTTTACGCAGCACGACCTGCCCACCGCCGCCCATTGGTTTGCCCGCGCCATCGCCGTCGATCCCAACCGCGAGACCGCTTACCGCTACTGGGGTGACGCAATCATGAAGGATGGAAATGACGCCTCGGCGGCCCGCGAAAAGTTCATCGACGCGATTGTCGCGGACCCCTATAACCGGCTGGCGTGGCAGGGCCTGAAGCAGTGGGCGCAGATTGAGAAGGCAGTGTTACAGACGCCAAAGATCTCGTATCCAGGCGAGGTCTCAGCTGACCCGAAGAATCCGAAGAACATCAACATCAAGATCTACGCCTCAGCCACCGACGAAAAAGCCCATCCCGGCTCATCCGCGTGGCTGATGTACTCGCTTGTGCGGGCAAGTTACCAGGGCGACGCGTTCAAGAAGAACTTTCCTGGCGAGCAGCACTACCGACATTCACTGATGGAAGAGAGCGCGGCGCTGAACGCGGTGGCAGAAGGCGTGAGGAACCATAACGTCAAGACCAGCGATCTGGATGAGAGCCTGCGCGCCGTGATGGATTTGCACGACGCCGGAATGATCGACTGCTTCATCCTCATCAGCGGAGCCGATACCGGGATTGCGCAGGATTACCCCGCCTACCGCCAGCAGCATCGAAGGCTGCTGCACGACTATCTGAGCCGCTTCGTAGTGCACGGAGGGGTGAACTAGGACTGCGATTGATCACCCGAGTTCAGGAGGAAACCGGGATGTGAGGCCGAGCACTCACATCCGGTCGCTGGGAAAGGTCCCCACTGCTTCGCCTTCCGCAACATTGTGCCCTGCCAGGACAATGGCGTGGCTGGCGATGCGTGCGCCGGCTCCAATCACCGTAGGCTTCAGGGTCACCTTGTCGTAGTTCAGGGGATCGTGCGAGTGGGAGAAGATGCGCGAGTACGAGCCGATCACGGCGCCGTTGCCGATGGTGATGCCGCCGCGGTCGTTAAGCAGCGCACCATGGCGAATGGTGGCGCCATCGCCGATGCGCAGGTTATAGCCGAACGTGAGGTCAACACCGTGGTAAAACTTTACCCCCGCGCCCAGGTGGTCAAAGATGTGCCGGCCCAGCATGCAGCGAAAGCGCAGGCCCAGCCAGTGGTTCATCCCAATGGGCGAACGGTCAAACATCTTCCAGAACCACAGCAGCGGCTTGCGCCGGGCATAGCGTTCCCGGTCCGTGTCGGGGAAGTACTCCGCCTCAAGCGTCACGTTGGCCGGGTCAAGCGAAAGGCCGAGGATGTTCCCCGGCAGCTCCGAGGTCAGCGTGAGGTTGAGCTTGGTCCCATGGGGGCGGCCCAGGTAAAGCTGGAAGAGCTGATCGCGCACGATCTCTGAGCGCCGTTCCGCCGAGCTGTGGCGAACCAGTTCGTCGTCAAGAAACTGGAGCCAGCGGCGATAAAGTTCCTCCGCCTCAGGCGCGGGATGCGGGATGCTGTATTGAGTTTGCATACGGATTGGAAGATACACCAACGAGGCGGATTTTATCGAGCCTTGCACGAAAGCGCCGGACTCACCGCAATAAAGAACCCCGCTCAAGCCAGGCCTGAGCGGGGTTCTTCAACCGGAATGGAGCGTTACTTTTTACCCAGAATCGTCTTGGGACCACCGGGCGACTTCTTTGCGGCCCGCTTGGCTGCAAGAGCGTGCATCTCTTTACCGATGCTGGATTGATTGATGCCAAGCTGAATGCCCAGGTTGATAATGTTGCCCGTGCCCCAGTAGAGCGCCAATCCCGAAGCAAAGTGGAGCATCGAGAAGCCGAAGATTACCGGCATGAGGAACGCCATCATGCGGCGCTGCGCCGGGTCCATTCCGGGAGACGGAGTGAGGAACTGGACGAGGAACATGGTGAAGATAATAAGAATCGGCAGAATGTAAATCGGGTCTGGCATGGAAAGATCGGCGAGCCAGAACCAATGCGCCTGGCGCAGCTCAATCACGTTTGCCAGCACGCGGTAGTAGGCAAAGAACAGCGGCATCTGGAGCAGCATCGGCAGGCAGCCGCCGTACATGTTCACGCCCTCTGTTTTGTAGAGCGCCATCATCTCAGTGTTCATCTCCGACCGCTTCGGGTCGTTCATTTTGAGATTGGCGTACTTCCTCTTGATGGCCTCAACCTTGGGCTGGATGCGCATCATCTTGAGCGACGACCGCATCATCATGATGCGCGTGGGCAGCATAAGCACGTTGAAGATTACCGTCACGATGATGATGGCCCAACCCCAGTTGGGAACCCCATGCTCATAGAGGAAGCGCAGGGCAAGATAGAGGGGCTTGGCGATTACCGTGAGCCAGCCAAACTGAATCAGCGGCTCCAGTGACTGTCCGCTGGCCTTGCCGTCTGGCCCGATGGCGTGAATGGACGAAACCACATCCATGGCCTTGGGGCCGGCAAAGAGGCGCACGCGGGTTTCGCCGGTGTTATCGCCGATTGCCAGGCCGATAAGGTCTGCGGGGCTCTTGGTGCTTGTGGGCTCGCTGAGGTTGCTGGGCAAGTCAATGGAGTTGTGGAGTGTGACGAGCGTGGTGCGCTCAGGATGCTCGGGCAGGAACGCCGCGGCAAAGTAAAGGTCAGTAACGGCCACATAGGAGTAGGGCAGCTCGATGGTTGCATTTCCGCTGACCTTCTTGGCTGCCGTCGAGTCCTGCTTGCCATCCAGCGACCAGGCAAAGAACGAGGGCGTGCGAACCTGCGCGCGGGTTACGGACGAGGGAAGAAACTCCTCCATGTCGCCCAACCCTGCAGGCCACTGCACGAGCGCCCGCACCGGCACGCCGTTGCGCTTAACTGCCGTATCCGCAGTGACCACGTAGCTCTGGTCAAAGCTGAACGACTTCACGACGTCAAGTCCGTTGGCCGCGTAGTGGAAGGTGACCGTATTCGGCGCCTGCACGAGGCCCGTAATGGTGGGCTTGGCACCGGCGGTCGTCACCTGATAGAGAGCCTGATTCAACTGGCCCGTCAGACCAGCCTCATAGGTATAGAGAGACAGGGGCAGTCCAAAGCGCTCGGCGGCCTGCGGCTGTACCATATCCAGCGGCTTGCCGGCGGTGTCTTTGTACTTTTTCAGAATCCAGTGCTTAACCTGCGCGCCGCGATTGGTAAAGACGATTCTATAAAGATCGTTTTCAACCGTGGTCTCGGTTTCAAGCTGCGCGCCAACGGCCGGAATCGCAGCGGCTGCCTGCACTTGCCCGGTGGCCAACTGCGGCTGTGCCGGGGCTGACTGTTGCGCGGCCTGCTGCGCCTGTTGCGCCACCTGCGGCTGGGTCTGGCTGGCCGGGGGCGGGGCTGGCTTGAAGAAATACTGATAGCCCAGCAGGACCACCAGGATCACCATGGTGAATACCAGCGTGGAGCGCATGTCGCCGCCGCCACCGCCGCTGCCGCCTGACCCCTGCGACTGAAGATTGGGATTGCTGATTTCGGGCAAAGGATACTTCCTGTCGGTTGGAACGGGCAGCCGGTCGGGCTACCGCTCCTCTTATGGTAATGGTTCGTGGGGAAAAGGTGTTGCCTGTGGAGCAGCTTTTGCAACTGGCGGAACCAGATCCAGTCCGCCCCTGGTGAATGGATGGCAACGCAAGACCCTCCACACGGCGAGGGCCACACCCTTCATGGGGCCGTGAGTGGCAATCGCCTGCCCCGCGTATTCCGAACAGGTGGGCAAATAGCGGCACCCGCCCGGACTGAGCGAGTGGATCGCCGGCGAAAGCCATCGCCGGTAGAAGCCGATAAGTGCGAGCAGAATGCGCGTCATGGTCTGGGTGCTGCCGACACGGGTGCTTGAGCGATTGCTGGCGCGGATGCGGAGACGGCAGTTGCCGCGCTGCGCGCCGCCTCAGCCCTGGCCTGTTCAAGGATACGCACAACCTCCGCCTCAAGTTTCCGGAATTCCATCGTGAGTATTCCGCGGCGGGGATGCAGAATCAGATCGCTGCGCAAAGGCAGCAGTTCAACGTGGCGGCGCAATACCTCGCGCATCCGACGCTTGATGCGGTTGCGCTCGTGCGCCTTGCCGAGAACTTTGCCAACAGTAAGGCCCACGCGCGGACCCGCCGGCTCCGGCGCCCCAGCATAAGCAGGCGTTTGCGGAGCCAGGAACCAGCTCATGGACGAGGATTGACGCTTGCGTCCCGCAGCATAGGCACGCTGATAATCGGCGTGTTTGCGCAGGCGCAGGCCCGTCATTGACTGGCGCTCGACAGACTTTGGAGGGGGCTTCATCGTGTTGCCCCTGTGTGCTCGTTCCGGAACGGCTGCTCTGTGCAGCACATTCCGGGCCAAACAAAAGGGTGGCAGAAAGATGGGCTGAACGGCAGGAAGGGGTTAGTCGCGGAAACCGGCGCTTACTGCGACGCGCCTGCGGCCGACTGCACGGCGACGGCTAAGTACCGCTGCGCCAGCCTTGGTCTTCATGCGCGCCCGAAATCCGTGTGTCTTTACACGGTGGCGGCGGTTGGGTTGAAATGTGCGCTTGGGCATGGAAATGCGCTCCTGTTTCCTATAGAGAATCTGCGCTTTGACAGCATCTCTGAGTATATCCCAGCAGCCGCCAGGAATCCAGTCCCGCCCCCTTTGTCGCGGGGCAAGCGCCTCCAAATGGGAGGCCGGGCGTGAAAGACAGGGCCTTTATGGGCCGAGGAGAACACCAAAAACGGCAAAGCACGGGATCGTGAGATTTAGGATCTTTCCGTGGCGTCGCAGCATTTTGATCGAAAGACTTTTTGAAACATGGAGCAGATTTATCTTGTTTCAGATTCAAATTGAAGCCGCAGCAGGAAGTCAGCCGTGTTGGAATCCAAGAGTCTGCCGCCTTGGCAAGAGTGTATTGAGCCGTGCGTTTCGTCTTTCATTGCGCGAGCAACGGCCATCTAAAAAGTCGCACTCTGGCGGCCTTTGGCAGTGACTCTGGTAACCTTGTAGCAGAGTTTCACCATCAATGGTGCAACTGATTCAGACCGAAGAAAACTTATGTTAATGAGGCATTGCAACACCCTCTAAATGTGCTACTATCGGGACCGTTCAAGAAAGTTTTTACCGTCTCACGGAACGGGCCCTTATCCACCGCCCCGAGGTCATTTCAGGGGCATATCAGCGGCAAACAGGTACTCGGTCAGCAGTTCTGACGAAGAGTGAAAACTCTGCGCCCTCAGAGAGCCATTGCCTCAATTCCGCAAATAAACCGGCCCCATGTTCCTTAGGCGGCTTAAGCAAGGATTTGTAAGATGGCATTCGCGACTTCGCCTACCCCGGCTCTCAATCCCTGGCTCCAGATTCTCTCAGCGCTTGAGAAGAAGGTGATTCGCCAGTCTTTTGAGACTTGGTTGAAACCCACGCGCTTTAGCCATGCCGCGGGGAGGACGCTTTATGTGCGCGTGCCTTCGCCGGAGTTTCAGCACATTGGAGACAAGTACGGCGACCTGATTCAGGAGGCCATCGACCTGCAGTCGCTTGAGTTTGACGACGTCAGCTTTGTCACGGTGGAAGAAGACCCCTCGATTCCCCCTCAGCGCAAGGATGGCGGATTTGGCCCGGTGCCTTCGCACGCTCCTTCGGCGCCTGCTCCGGCGCCCCAGCAGAAGAAGTTTGACTGGGAAGGCGCGGCGCAGCTTAATGCGCGTTACACGTTTGACGCATTCGTCATTGGCAACGGCAACCAATTTGCCCGTGCGGCGTCTTTGGCAGTCGCTGAGCGCCCTTCGCGCGCCTACAATCCGCTCTTCCTGTACGGGGGTGTCGGGATGGGCAAGACGCATCTGATGCACGCCATCGGCCACGAAGTGAAGCGCCGGCAGCCCATGGCCTCGATCTCCTACGTCTCGGCGGAGAAGTTCACGAACGAGATGATCAACTCCATACGCAACGACCGCATGACCAGCTTTCGCGATCGTTTCCGCTCCGTTGACGTGCTGCTTATTGACGACATCCAGTTCATCGCACAGAAGGAGCGCACGCAGGAGGAGTTCTTCCATACATTCAATGCCCTCCACGAGAGCATGAAGCAGATCGTGATCGCGAGTGACCGTCCTCCAAAAGAGCTTACCGAGATCGAGGACCGGCTTCGTTCACGCTTCGAGTGGGGCCTTATCGCCGACATTCAGCCGCCTGATCTTGAGACCAAGGTGGCCATTCTACAGAAGAAGGCGGAGAGCGAGCAGGTACAGCTCCCTACCGACGTGGCTCTGTTTGTAGCCTCCAATGTGCGCACCAACGTGCGCGAGCTTGAGGGCGCGCTGGTGCGCCTGATCGCATGGTGCCATCACAACAACATGGAGATTACTCTCGCCACCACGCAGCAATGCCTGAAGCAGCTTATTGACATGCAGGTGCGCAAGATCACCATTGAGGCCATTCAGCGCGCCGTCGCCGAGCAGTTCGGCATGAGGGTGAGCGACCTGAAGCAGAAGAACAACTCGCGCAACGTTGTTGTTCCACGCCAGATCGCAATGTACCTTGCCAAGCAGATGACTGAAGCAAGCCTGCCGGAGATCGGCCGCCAGTTCGGCAACAAGCACCACACGACGGTGATGCACTCAATCGGCAAGATCGACGAGCAGCGCCGTACCGACAAGGACCTGCACCGCACGCTGAACAAGCTGCAGGACCAGTTGAACGGGTAGCGCGGTTAATCCGCATGCGCACAGAAGGCCGCGCTCTGCGCGGCCTTCTGTGCGTTGACTTTAAATTTAATGCCGTGCGCCCCAGGCGCCGCCCTTGGGGCTGCTGAATATCAACTCACTTCGCGCCCGTCATCAGGTCCACAAACATCTTCTGAAATCGCGGTAGATCGAGATCCGTCTGTGCGTGCACGAGCTTTACGCCGCCCGTTGGTTTCAGCTTCTCATTCCAGGTCAGGGTATTGCCGTAGCTGGGGCCGTGGCTCAGATCCACATCCATGTACAGTTGCTTTTCTTTCGTGATCAGCCCCGGATCAATCCACGCGCAGGCCGCCAGCTCATCCCACATGTAGTAGCGGCTCTGGCTCCATGCGGCGATGTAGCGGGCCGCGGGCTTTTGGGACTTTGCAATCTGCTCAACCATCGCCAGCGTGAACGGCGCCTTGATCGACACATCCGCCGTTGTCACGTCGATGCGCGGCCAGCCGGCCCGCAGAACGATATGCGCCGCCTCCGGGTCAAACCAGAAGTTGAATTCATGGCGCGGGCTGGTGGCAAACTCGGGGTCGTCTGTCTGCGGATTCAGGCTTCCGCCCATGAGGACAATCCCCTTCGTCAGCCCTGCAAACTCGGGATCAATCGCAATGGCCAGCGCGATATTGGTCATCGGCCCGGCTGCGTAGATGGTCACCTGGCGCGGATGAGCCCGCACCTGCCGGACCAGAAAATGCGCCGCGTCTTCGTCGATGGCCTTCAGGGTTGGCTTCCCCTCCGGCATGGGAGGAATTTCATAGGGGCCATGCCCGACGCCATTTCCCGCGGGCACCGGCACCGCACCGTTTGGCGTCTCCGTGAGCATCGTCGACCCCTGGCCCCACGCGCCCAGGTACGTCACCTGGCCGTCCAGCGCCGCAGATAGCCGCGTCTCCTGCTGATTGCGCACGAGGGGAAAGACCGCGCCACGCGCCAGGGGGACATTTGCATGGCCGGTCAGCTCGAGCATGCGCAGCGTGTGCTGCGCGGCCTCATCGCGCCAGGCATCGCCGGTCACCATCGTGATGCCCAGCACCTCAACCTGCGGCGACTCCAGCAGCGACAAAATCGCCATCTGGTCGCTGCCGCCCGGCCCGGACCCATCCTGATCGACCAGCACCATCCGCTTTTGGGCGCAACAAAGCGACGCCACAAGCGCAAACGTCAGAAGTAGCGTTCTATTTCTCATAATTTTGGAAGTCTGCTACCTGTGCAGCAATCACTGTCCACTGACCACTGACTTAACGCCGGCGTTCAAAGCCTCTCGGCTTCATGGGTGGCGTCACTGGCAGATTCGTTTTGCCTGCCGGGAAGACCGCCAGAAAGCGGTCTTGTCCCTCGCCGCTGCTTGCCGTCTCCACGCCTTGAATATCGCGGAAAGACATGTGGAGGAGGCGGCGCTCGCGGCTGTTCATGGGCGGGAAGGCATAGGGTATCCCGCTGCGAATCACTTTTTCAGCGGCGGTCTCGGCCTGCATCCGCAACTCCTGGGCACGCAGCGCCTTGAAGTTGGCGGCATCAAAGCTCACGAGGTCGTTTTCGCGCTGGTCCAGCCGCAGCATTTGAGCGGCAATGGTCTCCATGGCGCGCAAGAGTTCTCCGTTGTGCTGGGTCACCAGCGGAACATCCGGGCCGCCCAGTTCGACGTAAATCTGGCGGGCCTCAAGACCCTGGGGGTCGCGCGCGCCATCGCCCGCGGTAATGCGGTATTTGAGGCGCATTCCACCCCGTTTGTTCAGGAGTGAGAGGAATCCGGCTATCTTTTGTGCGGCTTCTTGGAGGTCAAGGATCGGCATAACTGATTAGTATCGCAGAGCCGGACGAAAATGGCGCGCAATATGGGAAGAAAACCGCACGCGCCCCCGCCCGACCATCAGAAATCAGGTATCATCCTCTGTCCTGCAGTTGGGGCCTCCGATCCGTTCCCTGCGGGACAGGAAAGTGAGACGCCATGCAATTGCGCCGCAGGATTACACTCCCCCCGCAGGCCCTCCTCCTGTGCCGGATTTTCGGCTTTTGCATCTTTGCCGTGGCATTTTTGTTGCCCGCCTGCAAAGACACCTCTCCTGGCTTCAGTTCCATCGAGGTGTACCCCGGATGGAGATGCGCCTGGATCACCCTTGGAGCCCTGGGCGACAAGGAGACGTATCAATCCTGGGATTCGCTCGCCGCCGTGAGCGGCCTCATCAACCCCCTTATCGTCGCCTATCTGGGCTTCACCTTCGTGCCCCGCCTGGTCCTTCTGCGCAGAATCCTCGGCATATCCACGGTCGTGTGCATGGTCGCCACCTGGGTTTTCTTCTGGATGGCCCACCTTATCCCGCTCATCGGCCACTTTCTATGGATAGCCGGGGCCCTGCTGATTCTGTTGCCTGAGGTCACAAATCCACGGACAACCCCGAGCAGTACCTAGAGACCTTTTATTGCCAAATTAAGCAGATATTCAGGCGCCGATTGTATTCTTCTGATGTGACCATGCGGAACAACTTCTGGTGCGCCAAATTTTGGCCTCTCTCTCGATGCCTGCTCGGCGCTATCGCGCTTTTGCCGCTTGCCTCAGCGCACCTTTACGCGCAGAGCGACGCCGCCCCGCCGCAACCCACCGTCCTAACGCTTGACGAGGCCATTCAGCGCGCCGAGGCCAACGAGCCCACCTACGCCGCCGCCCTGGCTGAGAGCAGATCCGCCGCCCTCGACCGCTCGATTGCCCGTGGCAGCATTTTGCCCGGCGTGGTTTATCACAACCAGGCCCTCTACACACAGCCGAACGCTCCGAGTTCAAATCCGCAGTCCGCGCAGAAGTTCATCGCCAACAACTCTGTCCACGAGTACTCAAGCCAAGCCGTAGTCAGCGAAAGGGTCGGTCTCGGCTTGATTGGCGGGATGCGCCATGCCGATGCAGCTTCAGCGATGGCGGCGGCAGAGCTGGAAGTCTCCCGCCGCGGCCTTGTCTCCGCTGTAACCGGCCTCTTCTACGGCTCGCTGGCTGCGGACCACAAACTGACCGTGGCCCAGCGCGCGCGCCAGGAAGCCGACAACTTTACCACCCTCACCACCCGGCGCGAGCAGGCCCGTGAGGCCGCTCATGCTGACGTGGTAAAAGCGCAACTGGTTGCCCAGCAGCGCCAGCGCGACTTTGAAGATGCCAAGCTAGCGGCTGAGAAGGCCCATCTTGAGCTCGGCGTGCTGCTCTTCCCTGACCCGCGCACGGCCTGCACCCTTCAGGCTGCCGACTCGGCACCGCCCCTCGCCTCGCGCGAAGACGTTGCGCAGGCCGCCGCCAAGAACAATCCCGAGTTGAAAAGCGCCCTTGCCGCTCTCGCCGTGAGCAATGCTGACGTGCTCACTGCACGCGCCGCCTATCTGCCCGACCTGGGCATGAACTTTACCTACGGCATTGACGCCCCTCAGTTCGCCGTCAACGGGCCCGACAAGACGCGCAACCTCGGCTACTCCGCCAGTGTGACGCTCGACATTCCCATCTGGGACTGGCTTTCAACGGCGCACAAGGTGAAGCAAAGCGAGATTCGCCGGGCGGCCGTACAGACGGCTCTTAGCGCCGCGCAGCGCAGGCTTATCGCCCGGCTGGACGAGACATACTCTGAGGCCGCCGCCGCGCACGAGCAATTTGCCTCGCTCGATGCCAGCGTGGCCACCGCGGCTGAAAGCCTGCGCCTCACCCAACTCCGCTATACCAACGGCGAGGCCACCGTGCTTGAAGTGGTGGATGCGCAAAGCGCCTACGTCAGCGCTGAAAATGCGCGCGAAGATGGACGCGTCCGTTATGAAACCGCGCGGGCAGAACTGCAAACACTAACCGGAAACATGTGAGCCAGCAATGAGCAGCCAGACCAGCAGCAGGACAGGCAGGAATCCGATTCAACAGGCGCTACGTTCCCCGGCGCGCATCGCTTTGCTGGGCGCCATGGCGCTCCCTCTGGCCTTGATGCCGGGCTGCAAAAAAGATGCACCCCCCGAGGTTGAGGTGACCGTCCAGGCCGAGCATCCCGAGCAGGGCCCCATCGCCGCACACGTTCTTGCCGACGCGGTTCTCGCCCCGATTGCCCAGGCAGCCATCGAGCCCAAAATCAGCGCGCCGGTGCGCAAGTTCTTCGTGCAGCGAGGGGCGCATGTGAGGGAAGGCGAGTTGCTCGCCACGCTCGAGAACAACGACCTGGCCGCCTCAGCCATGGACAACAAAGGCTCCTATATGGCGGCCGAAGCGGCTTATGCCACCGCCACCAAGGCACAGGTTCCGGAAGACACGCTCAAGGCCGAGTCAGATTTTGCCCAGGCCAAGGCCAATCTCGACCTGAACCTGAGCATCGTGAAGGGCCGCAAGCAGCTGTTTGCCGAGGGTGCCATTCCTGGCCGCGACCTGGATACCGCCAACGCGGCGCTGGTGTCGGCACAGGCCGCCTATGACTCGGCCGCCAAGCATCTCGATTCAGTTCGCAGTGTGAGCCGCGAGGCAGCACTGAAGTCCGCGCAGGGGCAGCTAACCTCGGCAGAAGGCAAGTTCAAGGGCGCTCAGGCCCAGGTAAATTACTCCGAGATCCACAGCCCCATCAGCGGCGTGGTGACGGACCGACCGCTTTTCGCAGGTGAAACCGCTGCGGCCGGGGCGCCCCTGGTGACCGTGATGGACACTTCTTCACTGCTCGCCAAAACCCACATTGCCCAGAGTCTCGCTCAAACAATGGCGGTTGGCGACGAAGCCACTGTAAAGGTCCCTGGCCTCGCTGAGCCGGTCACCGCCAAAGTGTCCCTCATCAGTCCCGCACTCGACCCCGGCAGCACCACTGTCGAAGTATGGCTCAAGATCGCCAACCAGTCCGGGGCACTCAAAGTCGGCACTCCGGTTAAGGTTTCCATCGCGGGACGCACCATTCCGAAAGCCTGGAAGATTCCCGCGGCTTCAATTCTCACGGCGCAGGACGGCAGCAAATCCGTGATGGTTGTTGGCAGCGACGGTGTGGCCCACCGCAAGCCCGTGAGCCTTGGCATTCAGGATGCTGAAGATGTCCAGATCACCGGGGGACTTTCGCCCACGGATACGGTTATTACCGGCGGCGCTTATGGCCTGGATGAGGGTACGAAGGTCAAGGTTGGCCCGGCCACAGATGACGACAAGGCCCCCGCGGCCGGCAAAGCCGGAGGCACGGACTGATGCACATTGAAGCCCCCGGCGCCCACGCCCACCCGAACAGCTTCTGGCTGGCCCGCTCCACGCATACGATCTTCTTTTTTGCCGCCGTCCTCTCCATAGCCGGAATCTACCTAGGCTTCCAGCTCCCCATTTCCGTTTTTCCCGAGACCGACTTTCCGCGCGTCGTTATCGGGGTTGATAACGGGGTAATGCCCGTTGAGCAGATGCAGGTGACCATTACCAAGCCCATTGAGGACGCGGTTAACTCCGTCCCCGGCCTGGTCACCGTCCGCTCCACCACCAGCCGTGGCCAGGCGGAGGTGAGCCTCTTTTTTGACTGGAACGTGGACATGGTCCTGTCTCTCCAGTTGGTGGATGCAGCGCTCGCGAAGGTAGAGCAGACGCTGCCACCCTCGGCCAAAATCTCGACCAACCGGCTTACCTTCGCCACCTTCCCCATTCTGGGCTACAGCCTTACGTCCGACACCGTTTCCCAGACCCGCCTGTGGGAGATTGCCACCTACGACCTGAAGCCGCCGCTGAATCGCGTCCCCGGCGTCAGCACCGTACTCGTTCAGGGTGGCAAGGTGCCGGAGTTCCATGTTGTTCCCAACATGGCCCTGCTTCAGGCCTCGGGCGTCACCATTACGGACCTGGTCAACGCCATCCAGGCCTCGAACATCATTGATTCGCCCGGCCTCTACGAATCCAACCACCAGTTGATCCTTGGCCTCGTCGGCGCGCAGGTCCACGACGCCAACGAGTTGCGTCAACTGGTCGTCAAGACCACCTCCGCGGGGGCTCCGGTGCGGATAGCGGATGTGGCCTCAGTCGAGCCGGGCACCCTGCCCGTCTACACCACCGTCACCGCCAACGGAAAAAGCGCGGTGCTGGTCACCATCTCCCGCCAGCCCTCCAGCAACACCGTCGCCGTGGCGGACGCGGTAGCCGCGCAGGTCAATGAACTTCGCCGCAAGCTGCCCCCCGGCGTGAAGCTTGAGTTCTTTTATGACCAGTCGCAACTGGTCCGCGACAGCATTTCCTCGGTCCGCGACGCCATCTTCATCGGCCTGGTGCTGGCCTGCATCATCCTCTTCCTTTTTCTGCGTGACTGGACATCTTCGCTCATCGCCGGGCTGGTAATACCCGTAACC
>Ga0316229_1002254_pt1 | contig 17141 bp, 15 predicted proteins | sample TBH18023metaG_FD_206011 | JGI IMG/M metagenome (GOLD analysis project Ga0316229, IMG submission 206011) | Freshwater microbial communities from Trout Bog Lake, Wisconsin, USA - TBH18023 | ecosystem: Environmental > Aquatic > Freshwater > Lake > Hypolimnion/Profundal zone | place: USA: Wisconsin... | reverse complement strand
GGCTACCCACATTAAAAATCCGCCCACTATCATTCCAATTGAAGCGATTATAGATATTTTTCCTTTCATATTATCCTGAAACTCTTTCATCTCTTCCATTTTAATCTCGTGTGCTGCGCATGGCAGTTTTTCAAACAATTCTTTTATATCTAAGACCGCCTGCTTTGTCGTGGCAACATCTTCGAGTAGTTGAATTTCTTTTTGAGCTGATAATGCCATTTAAACTATTTTACTGTTTAACCATGCATCCAACTTCATTATTGCGATATATTGCTCGGCTCTCGTCATGTCTACTCCCGGCAATGTTATTGGAAGCGATTTTAATATATTATTTACCGATTCCGACCTTGCTTTTGCCGAAACATAAAGGCCTAAAACTATGTCTGTCTCGTTGTCTATAATTCTTTCGTGTACGTCTATTATTTTCCAATAATTTCCGACGATGCCCTTAAAACCCTCGTCTAATTGTATTGCCATGTTAGTTGTTATTTAATAGTTTTATTTTTCTTATGTTGCCATTTGAATTGACTATCATGTAATCACCCGAATCTCCTCCGGCAGAGTTAGCGACGTTATCGCTCCCAAAAATGCCGTTTTGGTCAACAAACAATGGTACTGGACCTCGTTTTTTAGTCACGTCTACTCCGCTTCCCCATGCTCCTCCGTTATCGTTAAATGCTGGGCTTCCGGTATCATGACCGTCGGTTGCGTTTCTTATCAATCTGTTTCCGGTGCTGTTGGCTCCGGGCTGCCAGTTCCAACTAATCCAGTACAAGCTTCCACTGTTGTCGTCGGTCACGCTCGCTGTTGCCGGGCTAGATGAGTAAATGTTCGTTACTCCTAATAATCTTTTCGCGTATATGTCTATGCTTATAGTTTGCCCGTTGGCTGTATATGAGACTGGGTTGGCCACGCTTCCGGCTGTCCATCCGTTCTTTGTATCTGTAAAATTACCGGCATCTATAAAATAATTGAAAGAATGGCCCTCGGAGTCTGATTTTAATATACGGCTATATGTATTTTCTATGTCTACTGAAATTGTATAAACGTATGGAGCTACTGTTCCAGTAGACCAATCCAAATCCCCTCCAGTGTATGAGGAGGTGTCATTGACTGAAGTTCCCGATGTCCCGGTGTTCCAATAATACGTCGTGTAGTCATAACCGTAAGACGGGAAGTTGTCTTGCCTTTTAAATACGGCGCTATAACCGCTCGGATTGTCGTAAGACAAGAGTATGTCATATGTTACCCCAACGGTATTCGGTGTGATCACCGGAGTTTCTTGTGTCCAGCCACTACCACCAAATGTCGTGTCTGTATAAGTTGCTGTGCTTCCAGTATCTATTCTGTCGTAATCATAAGTTCCATCGTTAATTGTAGTTTTTACATTTGTTGCAGTTGTAGTCCAGTTGATTACATTGTTGTAGGTTATCGTAGCAGCAGTGACTGAGGTATCTATCGTGGCTGTCGGGCAAGAATCATAGGACTTTGAATATGAAAGTCCAACATCTTCATAGCCAGAATTAGTGCCATCTGTGAGGAAAACAACATAACCTATTTCATCGCCAGTTGCAGAAATCGCCCAAGTTAAATCAACCCCATTGCTTCCTGTAAGATTAACTGTTGGAAGGGCTTGTCCTGAGGAATAAACATATTGTCCGTGAACTACCTTATAAGCATAAATATACCCATCAATAGTAGTTCCTGAGAATGTACCAGTTCCTGAACTATTTTCAAGCATAGTCAAACTTGTAGGATAGTCTTGTGTCTTTCCATTAGAATCATCATCAGTCAAAGTAATTACTGCTGGAGTTGAGTTGTAGACATCTGCTCCGTGAATATTATCCATTCCATAAAGGTTATAGGTTCTTCCAGTTCCATTTGCTGTAAATGCACCACTACCATCTGTTTTATAGTCTATATAAGAAGCATTATCAGAAATTCCATTTGCAGTTGCTCCGTTAGAGTTGTCATCTGTAAATCCAGAAGTTACCTCATTAACAGAATAATTTGCGCCACTGTTATATTTTGCTTGGTAGTTTACTGTATAACCACTTGCCGTATATTGACCTCCTCCGTCGGTTCTGTATTGCGGTACTGCGGTAAAGTTGGTCATGTCTGATAGTCCGGTATTCCCCGGCGTTGGGCTTGTTATACTCGCCTCAACATGACCCGAAGAGTAAATATTCTCCATTCCATTACTTGCTTGATTATACATCTGGTATGAATGGGTTTCGTTGTAACCTGTGTAATATGGACTCCAATCTGGCAAAGTAGCACTATTCCAACCATAGCCGAGGTCTGTCCAGTCGCCCAATATTTGTCCGCCAAAATCTTGGTATGTAGCCCAATTATCCCAACCAGTACCATCATTAAAGTTCCTGTAAATCCTTACACCATCATAATTTGTTCCAATTCCTATCTCTGATAGATAAATCAAAACCGAGAAATAAGTAGATATTGTGTAAACATCTAATTGAGTGGTTTGTGCATAATTGTGTGCGAATATTCTTGTGCCGTTTGTATCTTTGTATGGATAAACTCTGTAGATGAAGTTAAATGCTGGGTTTGCACCGCCGTTATAATAATTTCCCTGCGTGTCATCTTCCGTTGGAGTTGAGGTCATTCCTGTTGATATTTCGTCTGGAATGTCAAATCTATTTATTGTTAAATTGGTGGTGTTTGTCGGGTCTGATGGTAATGTATAATAATTTATTTGTCCTGAAGCTCCGCTTGGGTCGCCCACTGTATCCTCTCCGCCAAACTGAAACTTATTTGTCGAGATTGAGCCGGGTGCCATAAACTTCACGACCCTATTCGATGGGTCTATAACTGCGTCATCGTCTGTGACGTAGTTAAAGCTTCCGGTCGTTCTCACGAATTTGTTTTGTGAGGCGTTGTTATCTGAAAATCCATTAGAATAAATATGTCCGGCTGAAAAATTATAACCGGTCTGTATTTGGGTTCCATTTAAGTACATCGTCGAGTTTGCTACCTGTCCGTTAGCTCCGGCTATTGGAAAATATCCTTGTGTTAGGTTGGCGGCCTTTAAACTGGCCGCAGTTATTGCTCCGTTTGAAGTTATTGGTCCGGCTGATAGCGGAGCGATCATTGTTTTTGTCACTCCATCATAAGTCTCAACTAATGCGCCGTTAAAATAAAACTCATACACCCCGTTCTGCGCGGTTATCCAAGAGTCGGTGCCAAGGAATGTCCTTTGTATATCATAAGTCAGAGACCCTGTCGGGCTAAATTGTGTTTGGTAAGTATATTTATTCCATGCATCGCTACGTACGCTATTTGAAATCCTGTAGTAATATGCGCCTACGCCGTAAACTGTGTTTGTCGTTGGGTTTATTATGTCTCCTCCGGCGTATGCCCATGATCCGTTAACTGTATTTATCGGGGTGTTGTTGGTTGCGGCGGTTGCTGTAAAGGTATTAGGTCCGGTTCCGCTTGATTTGGTGAATACCAGTCCGCTATTTGAGCCGGAGCTATTTGTCGACAATACAACGAGGTCGCTTCCAATAAAGACAACTGTGAAAGTTATGCCGTTATTAGTGTATGTCGAACCCACTGCAAGAGCCGGCACTGAGCCGGGCGTTATGCTTACGTTCCAAAAATAGTTATAGGTTATGCCGTCTTTTGTTGCTTTCAATACGCCGGTGGCGTTGTCGTATAAAATAACCCTATCTTTTACTAATGCGCCGTCTGCGCCTCCGTATGTGTAATCTATGCCGGTACCAAAATTAAAGTTTTGGTCTTTTATGTTTACCGATTGCCCGTTTGTTCCATAATCAACGACATCTGAATAAGCCGTAATGTTATATTTTGCTTTTAGATATGCTTCAACTTGCTGTATTTCTATCGGGTCAAGTATTCTGTCAAAAGTAATAAATTCAGCAAAGTCACCAAACCAAGTTTCACCTAATTTTAGAGTTCCATTTGAGTTTGCTTGCCATCTGGCAGTAATTATCTTTGGAGTAGCCATCGGAGCAAAGGAAACTGAAGAAGTCTGTGGGTTGGCGTTTATGACATTATTCAAACGAACATCTATTGGATTGTATGCTGAGTATTGAATTAAATTATTTTGAGCTGTTCCACCTCCAGATAGGGTGCAACCACCACTGCATACATATCCACCATTCTTACCAAAAGTAGAACCAGAACCATAAGTCCAATTTCCAACTGCTATTATGGTCTTAAATGTTGCTCCACCAGAATTTTGTAAAATATTCGAACCATTAAATCTATATACTGGTTTTCCGTTCCAAATGTTTGTCTTGAAGGTCGGTCTTGAAGCTCCGCTTGATGTAGCATTTGAACTATTCCCTGATTGGTCGTGTGCAGTAGAAACCAAATCTCCGTCATTATAGCTCTCTGCGTCTGCCTTATACCACCTTGAAAGTCCGGATATTTTGTCTGGTGTCACTCCAATTAAAGTATGGGGAGTTGCCGAGTTTGTGCCATGTGAAAATAATTTACTGTTTAATGAATTTGGGTTGTAGTATAAAAACTCGTATGTCCTTGAGGCGTTTCCGCTTGGCAGTTGTCCGGCAGGAAATTTTGCCCACGCTTGCTGTGAGCCGAAATATCCCCACATTGTTGAGCTCTGTGAGTTTTGACCTCCGCCGTTAATTCCTGCTGCCTCGTTCCACATTCCTCCGTTTCCTCCGGTAGAGCCTGCTATATCGGCCATGGCGTATCCTCCCTTGCTATCTCTTTTAAATTGAGTCGACGAACCTGCAAAGGTTTGTGGGAATGTCGTCGCTCCTATTTTCCCGCCAAAATTATAAACGTCTATATAATTTGAATCCCAAACCGAGGCGTAAGAATCGCCGTCAGTCGCCGATGCATTTCCGTAAACTATATAAATTATTGTATTAGCTGTCGAGCTTATTGTCGGCACCTTTACCGTAAACCAGCCTTTGCCTGATGAATAAGAGCCACGCTCGTAAGAAAGTATATTGTCATTATCGTCCACAAATCTGATGTCGTATCCGTTGGCTTTGGCTCTTGTGCTTATGTCTGTATCATTAAAATAAATCAGTATCGGATAGTTGGTTAAATCTACGTCTGGTTTTGCCAGAATTATTTTTTTAACATATTGCCAACCGGCGAGAGCCGTTGGAATTGGGCGTTGGGTTTTTGATAAATAGTACCTCTTTTTTCCTATTGAAATATCATCTGCATTTTTTGGCGACATTATTCCGGCTATTTCCTGCCATAAACTGTCACCTGCCGGACCTTGTGGGCCTGTCGCACCGGTAGGACCAGTTGGTCCGGTAGCTCCTGTCGCGCCTTGAGGTCCTTGTGGGCCGGTAAGTCCTGTATCACCTTTTGCACCGGTGGCTCCCTGTGGACCCTGCGCTCCTGTATCTCCTTTATCGCCTTTTATACCTTGGATACCCTGAGGACCTTGTATGCCTTGGCTTCCGGCGTCGCCTTTGTCGCCCTTGGCTCCTGTCGCACCGGTAGGACCTTGTACCCCCTGATCGCCCTGTGGGCCTTGCGCACCCCTAACATATCCGGCATCGTAATCATTCCCTTGGGCGGTAACGTGCAGGTGGTAATTTCCGTCAACATAAGCTCCACTTACCGGACCGTCTCCTTTCGGACCTTGTTGGGACATCACAACTGAAATCGTGACAACTGATATTGTCGCCACAATTGCAAACTGCTTGATTGTGATGTTTATATCCTGCATTATGATTTTCTGTTTGTCACAGGGTCTACAATATTAAATTCTCCGGCCTGAATTGCCGAAACTGCACCCGATGCTGATTTTAGTTTCAGGTCGTATAAATAATTACCGGCATCAATCGAAGTGTCTGTGTTAGACAAAACAATTGTCGTTTTCCCATGTGTCGGGTCGGTGTGTGAAGTGATTGTTTTTTTAATAACCGCGTTTGCGTCAGTCGTATCCAGCTCGTCTATTTTTTCAGGTGTTTTGACTGTGAAAAATACAGTCTGTCCAGTTAGGTCAACAGCTGTGCCATTTGAGTCAGCAAAAGTGACTGCAAAAGATTGGTCTGTACCGCGTATGATTGATATTGTTGTTGGGTTCATAGATTTGTTTTTAATTATAGAAATATACTGTGCCGGAACCGTATGTATTATTATTTGTCCCATCAAGATATATTTGCAAATTTGTTCCCCAAATTGTATGTACCCCACGATCAATCCCAGACCCATTATATGGTCCCACAGAAACTACACTTTGGAATAATGACGTGGGTCCATTTTTTGCTATCAACATTACTCCATCGTATGGAACATATGGGTATCCTGCTCCGGCCGGCCCATTTTGCATATTGTAAACTACGAGCGCAAAGTTCGCTCCTGATGGGATAGTGACACTGGCCGTATTTGTTGTTGCACCCCCGCTCGATGTACAGCTGAATGATGCCGAGCTGATATAGTTCCAGTGTAATGCCGACAAAACATATTCTTTATTTGCCGCGTCTGTATTGTTTGTCGGGTCGGGTACTATCGGGCTACTTAAAAATGTTTTTACTCCCGAGATGTTTTCTGCGACGTTGCCACCGGTTCTTACAAAAACTGTTGGGTCAATTGCAATTAAATATGGCCTGACATCGTTATAAATATATCCATTTGTTCCATCGGTTGCGTCCTTGATTGAAGTTTCTCCGGCTACGTTATAAACCTCGCAAATTACAATAGTTCCATCTGTCGGGTATGCCGGTGCGCTTGGCGTTCCGGTTGTTGGCGTGCCTTGCATTATGGCAAGTGTGCCTACCGAGTTTATTGTTAAAATATCTATTCTTTTATTCCCTGCTGACGGCGCTGAAAAAGACGGAGAGTTTCCGCCTGCAAAAATTACTCTCGTTGCGCCTATATAACAAACTCCCGGCTCGACATATAGCGTCATTCCCGGACTGGATTGTTGATGCGCCAAAAGCATCGCGCCTCCGTAGGCATCTGCCCTCAAATTATTATATTGTGATGCAAGACCTTGCTGTCCTGCTGTTACTGCCGAGCTTCGCATGTTTGTTTATTATTTAATAGTAAGCCCTTGGACTGTCTATAATGAAATTGTTATTTGAACCGTCGTATCGAGTCCCGGCGTTTTTACATATGGCGTTGCGAATAACGCGTGGTTGAATATCGTGCCGGAATTTGGCGTGCTTGTACCACCTATAAAACTCCCCGCCTCGTAATATGTTGCATTTGGCAAAGCCGAATCAGGAAAGAAAGCCTGCAATTGCAACTCGTTGTATCCAATGTCCATAGAGTCCACGACTACCGATCTGGCAGATTCAGTTGTTAGTTGAGTGTCTGAATTTGCCGGAGTCGTTTGTCCGGTGCCTATGCTTATGTAGTTTATAGCCAGTCCGCATACCGGAGTCGCCAAAAATCCGTTTAAATTCTGAATAATTAAATCTGTGCCACAGTTGGCGGCCTGAATTATCAGATTATGGTTAGAAATCTGCTGAACCTGCCCTATTTTGAGAATACCCTGTATTCTGGCCCTTAATTTGCTAATCTCGCCACGTTGGGCTGATTTTTGCGATAACATGCCCTGTAATTCAAGCATTAAGGGCGCAATCTTTGCCAACGTCCCCTTTTTGTATCCCCTGATGGTAATTTTTCCTTTTATGTTTAATTTTTCAGCTGTTTTTTCCATAAATTTTTAGTGTAGCACACTTCTTTTTTAGACTTCGGAAAATAGTGTGTTATAGTTTTCCGAATCGATTAATACCAAGTAAAAAGTGACCAGACTATTGCCGGAGTGTATCCGGGTCCCCATTTGTATGGTGGCGGTTCGCAATTTGCGGCCGCCGAGTCTGTTAAATTTAATGTTTCGGTTATGGCTTGTAAAACTTCTATAATTGTCGAGTCGTCCACCGGGTTGTCCTGATTTTCTTTTTGCAGAATAGTCGCCATTAAGTCCACGAATGTCACCTGATCTGACCCGTAGGCTTCCACCTGCCATTCAATTTGCGTTGGCGAGTATCCGTTGCCGGTCAGTCGTCTTATCGTCAAGGGTATGTTTGTGTATCCAAGCAGTGTGCTGTTTAACAAAATGGTCTGACCTACTGCCAGTCCGGGTTGCAGGGTGTTGAATTTAACCGTATAAACTGCGTGGCCATACATTGCTATTTCCGCTTGCGCTCTTGCGTGGGCTTCCGGCGTTGTTGTTATTTGTTTGTCTACAATGCTGTCCTGAATTTCTCCGTATGCTGAAATTGCCGCCGAGTCTTGGGCTTGAGCTACAATCGGAATAGTCGCGTTTCCATAAACTACCAGCGATTGTCCGGCAGTCGGTGCTCCGGCTGTAAAAATAATATACCGTCCGGCAGGGTTCCACAAAACTTGAACCGACGATGGATTAGTAACTTGATTTTCAATTCCAACTGTCTGTATCACTCCATTAAGTTTTACTGTAAAAGCCGAGTCGTTTGCGTAGGTGTAATAAAGTCCGTAACCTTTTTTTACTCCGTCTGTCTGGTAAACATCGTTTGTATTTCCTGCGGTAAATGTCTGCTTTCTATTTCCCCCTATAACCACCACGCTGTTTTTCATGTTTGTTAAATCCATATCAATTTCTAAGCTCGGCCATTCAATCATTCCCGAATTGTCATCTATATTAAAAGGTGCTAAAACCTGCTCGGTTAAGAAAAAATGCACGTCCTTACTCGGGTCAACATACCAATCCCAACCAATCATACTGGCCAGCTTCTGAATGCATTTTGTCACCGGCTCATAATTAAATTTAATGCTCGGCACAAGGAAGTTTCCGCGTTGGACGTTTGTATGCGTATATGTGCCATTCGTAAAATTCGCCAAAATGTCAATTATAATATCCGCCGGGTCCATTTGTGCATAAGTCTTTTTGACGAGCTTGGTGTCCATTTTAAAACTCCAGTCTGTGCAGGTAACCAATACCTCCGGCAATATACCGGCTCCTCCGGCGATAGTAGTGTCTTTTTCGGTAACCGTTCCGCCAAATATATGCGTGCCGTTTTGATAAACATCAATCTGGTCGTTTAAAGATACGGTCGGGTCTGATGGGGTTTTATGGATATAAAATTGAACCTTAGATACCTCTTTCGTTAAAACCAAAGTCACCTGCAAACTGTCCCAATGCACGCTGGAAGATATATCTGTGCCATTTTTTTTGACTTGTAGTGTTGTTGGCATTTCATTTTTTAATAAGTCCTCAGCTTGTTCGATTTGTTTATCTCTCTTGCCATCTGGTTGAAAAGTTTGCGCGTGCTGTTAGGGTCGGTAAATTGTCCGCCATTTATTATAATGGTTACCCCGCCACCGCCTCCGTATCCTCCGCCTCCGCTCAACGGCACAACGGCTTCCGGTCCGGCTTCTCCAATTAAAGCCAAAGTCGGGCTGTTTACTATTCCGCCCGATGCCAAATGGATTGAAGTTAAAGCTCCTAATGCGGAGCTTAGCCCTGAGCTGACACCTTTTGTCGCCGAGCTTACCACGCTTCCTATCGAGTTAGCCACGTTCATTAAAGGCTGTATTAAATTACTGACAAAGCTGATCAGGTTTTGGAATCCCGATTTTATTCCGTTAATAATGTTGTCAAAAGTTTGTTTAATCCCACCCCATATTGCGGTAAAGAAATCGCTCATATTCTGCCACAAAGTATTCCAAGCTCCACTCAGCCATTCAAATGCCGGCTTCAAAAAGTTCTGCACGTCAGTCCAAACCTTAACCACAGTATCTTTTACTTGTTGCCAATGCGTAACCATCAAAACTATAATTGCTATCACCGCGACAATGGCGGCGATAATCAAAATAATCGGGTTGGCGGCTAAAAAGTCCAAGGCTGTGCCAAAGGCACCCACAACCATCGAACCTATTTTCAATAAAGATATAAAAGAAGAAACTATCTGTGCCACACCGGCAATCGCACCGGCCAGCAGACCTACCGCGGCCAAAGTCCCCATTATTCCTGCCGTCAAATTTGGATGTGCCTTTGCCAAATCATTTATTGTCTGAAGCACCGGCTCTAAGGCTTTTAAAACATTGGTCAAAGCCGGGACAAGCGTATTCCCAAATGTCACGCTCAGCTCGTTTGTTTCTGCGGCCGCTATTTTCATTTGTCTGTCCAAATCCTGAGACATTTTTTTCGCGTCTCCGCCAAATCTCTGGTTTAATATTTCCAAAGCTTCCATCTGAGTCAGATTGTCCTTTGCGGTTATGCCCACGCTCTTTAAGGCCATGCTCATCTGTCCGTTATAAATCTTGGAGACTGCTGTGGCGGCCGCTCCCAGCTCCATGTGTTTTCCCACAGCCAAATCCATAGCAGTCGATAAGGCCTGCGTTGATTGCTGAGTAGTAAGTCCGGCTTGGCTGAATGCTGTCAGGGCGTTGTATGTATCGGTCATTGTAAATCCGAGATCAACGTTCTTTTCAGCCAGTCCGGTAAATGATTTTACCGTTTGCTCCACGTTCATCGACACCGCCGCCATCCTGCCATTTATGGTGTCCAACTGTTGTTGCAACTTGTCGTCTGTCTGGTTAAGTTTATCAACCTGAGACGTATAATCCGCCCATGATATTTTTCCCCTGTCCACCTCGCTGGTCAGTTTTGTTATCTTAGCTTGGTTTGCTTCTATCTGGTCTGTCAGTCTTTTTTTCTGGTCGGCTACCGTTGAGTCTGCGTTTCCGGATGCTATGGCGGCATCTTTTTCGTTCTGCAAGGTCACCGTCAAAAGTTCCAATGCGCTATCCTGCTCAGACGCGGCGTTTACCATCAAACCTATCGGTGCCAATATCGCCACAGACATCAAGCCAAACGTATTCCTTACGTCGTCGGCTGATTTTTTTACGCTGTCCAAAGACTTGGCAGTGTTCTGCATATTGCCTCCCATCTGTTGCAATGCCGACGAGGCATTATCCACCAGCGATGCGACTATTTGTAGATTTGTGTCTGCCATAACTTGACAACTATTTTAAATTATGTAAAGTTAATGTATATTATTAAAATTATAAAAAATATGTTGGATATAATATTTTTTGCTCTTGCCGGTTTATTTTTAATATTAGCTATCGTAGGCGGAGTAAAACCGGAGCTGTTTAAAGATAAAAAAGGCGGTGTTGCGGATAAAAAACAAATCATAACTGGGTTTACTACCTTTGCCGTAATCTTATTTATTTTAGGAGCTGTTTTTACCCCGTCAGATAATTCTTCTAAAAAAATAGCGCAGATGGATATGTCTATTAAGCAGGTTACCTCTATGGAAGCTTTTAAAGATGACCCCAATGCAGCCGGCGGATGGGTCTTTGCTATCAAAAATAATAATTCCTTTGAATGGAAAGACTGCGATTTGAAACTTAACGACACCTACAATAATCACTTAGACTCTATAAATATTCCAAAAGATAAAAATGATTTTGTTTATCTTTATGAAAGCAGTTTCTACAAAACAGACGGGATACCTTTCAATCCAATTTCTCAAAGACCATTAAAGCTAAGCATTTGTTGCAACACTCCGACAATCGATTGCTATGTGGGAGGCTGGACTAATTAGCCACCCTGATCCCTTTTAATTTTCTCTGCCTCACTGCTTAAATATGCAGTGAGGTTTTGTATTAACCAAAGTGGCTGGTCTCTAAATTCTTGGTGCGTCCATTTCATCTCTCGACATAAAATGGTTTCAATCATAATCTCCGGATATTCCAACGTTCCATGAAAATTAAAATATCTGTCCCAAGCGGCGGCTACTTCGCCGTCGGAAAACCCGCTTTGAAAATTTCAATTGATGCCTGCTGGATTACAAATGCCTCTGCTGACGGCAAATCAAGGATATTCTCAATCACTTTTTCTGTTTTGTCGTCCATGGAAACCACAACTGCCCTCATGACCTCTGTTGTAAATTCCATCGCCAAACCTATCGGCAAGTTGGCTGTATTTATCGAGCTGATGTCTTTTAAGCTCTCTTTTTTTGTTATAGAGTTTGTTTCGCGCTGGGTCAGGTATGTTTTTAAAACTACCTTATGCCCTCCCGGAGTTTCGATTGTTTTTGTTTCTCTTTCCATATTTGTTAGACGGGCGCTGGTGTCTAACAAGCTCCAGCGCCCGTTGTTAGATAAATAATACTTAGTAAGTAGCGTTTGTATTCGTCAGAATTGCTTTGATCATCAAAGCATCTGTCAGCGAATATGCGCCGGTGAATTTGACTGTCTGGTAAACCAATTCTTTCGGTGTTCTCTTTACCGATATTTCAGTAAAGAATGCCTTTGCCAAGCTGACGTTCAATTCAGGATGGCTTGGGACTGTTCCGATATTTACATCGGTGTTTTTTACATCGATAGAAATGGCTTTGTAAGTATTCGCCAATGAGGCTGTTTTAAAATCAGCCTCGCTTTGGAATATAGCCTCAATTGTCCCCTCCACTTTAAATTCCTTGTTTAGGAAGTCGCGCGGAGATGTACTGCCAAGGACATCGTCATCGTCTGTGTTTTGGTCTGCGGTCAGCTTCAACGATTTTACGCCGATCGTTGTGCCTCCCGACAAGCCTGCATAAGATGATGCGACCTTGAAAGTCACATATTGCGGGACAAACCTGTTTTCAGCCGTTTGGACCGGCGTTAAAGAAGAAATCTGGACCCCCTTTTGACCTTTTAAAGTAAAAGAGATTTCCAAAAACTTCTTTAATGCAAATTCAATGTCCATCTTTGTCACGACTGCGTTAGCATGCGAATAGTCCTGACCGCTTAATGGGTCGTGGACATACGCGGACAAAGATTGGTGCTGTACAGATTGAGCGACTGTAAAAGAATGGTCATAGACTGTCGTTTCTCCGGAGTGTGCTGCGACAGAATATCCGCCGAGCAGTGAGTACAAAAGCAATCCCAAGCTGTTATCAACCAAGGGCATTTTTACCGTTCCCTCTGCCCAATTTTTGACTCTTGTTTGGTTTGCGTTATCCTCAATTACTCCGTATACTTCCACGTCTTTGACGTTTTCGTATTTTTCCTGCAAGTCTAATTCCGACCATGCTAAATAATAGCTTGGTGTCGCCGGGGATGTTCCCCTTACCGATTCTTTTACTATTCCGAATTGTACTTGTCGTCCTATTCCTTTTTGTGACATGTTTTTATTTGTTAATTATTTTTAATTTTTTGCTTTTAAAACGACCTTTTGTTTTTATCGATTTGCTTCCTTGCATGCTTTTGTTTTTATGTTTTTTAATCATTTTTAATCGCCAAGCTGGTAGATTGCCTTGGCATTTACTAATATTGATGTGCAAATGTATACTTTGTCGCCGGATATAACTTTGCCGGTCACGCTTTCTACGGGCAATATGCCTCCAACTGCTGTGCCTCCGGCTGTAAAATCTGTGTCTAAAGCGTTTAATATCGCGTCCAGCACGTCCTCAACGTCCGAATCTCCGGTCATATTCTCGGCTTTTTGCATAATGAAAACCTGAAATTGGTATGTCCTGATGTTGTTTTGGTTGTCTGCCGCGTCTGATTTCACCTCTCCCGGGCCTATAATCGCCACCGGAAACTTGGCAATGTCCATGGAATATACGTCTGGTTTTGTCCATTCTATCGAGTCAACCTCACCTAAAATGCCATCATCTATCAATGCCTCCAAGTCCGATATTATTTTTTCTTTAATTGGCGATGCTAAGCTTTTCATTTTGTTTGTTCTGAAATTTTTTCTGTTATTTTTTCCAATGCTTGCTCAAAGTATCCCTGTATTCTCGGCGTAGCTTCCTCGGCTATGCGTTCCATAAAAGGATTTGGTTTTGTCCCGGGATGGTGGACATATTTTACTACCGGTCCGTCATCTCCCCCCCAATGCAACGCTTTTTTAACTTTCGGGAATATCATGTGTGGTGCTGTGCCGAATTCCACGAATGCTGCATAATTTACCAATGGCGACCAAGTGAATTTCATCGGCTCCTGCAATCCCTTCCAGTTATTCAGCTTCAACAAGTTTCCTGTTTTGTGCGGAACGTTACTTGGATTGGTTGCGTTGGCTAACGCTATCTTTGAATTCAGGAATGCCCAGTCAAACTGTGTTTTTGCAACGTCCGGTGCTTGATGAAATGCGTTCATTAAGGCTTGCAGGTTCGGTATGGTTATTGAAAATGTTGTATCTGCCATGGTCTACATTATTGTAGGCACTCGGCGGTAACGCTTAATCGTGTCCAAATCTTGCTGATCTAACTGCCTGTCGTATCTGACTACTGTGCTTTCCAAACTCTGTTCGCTTTTACCTGCCTGTTCTCTACGTTTAAATTGTCTTATTACAATGTTTTCGCAGGTTCTCGTAATGTCTGCCGGCAATGTATGGGTTAATCCGTCTCCGGCGTTTTTCCAGTTTATTAAATATCCTGCCCAATAATCCCCTTTCACTGTATTGTTAAAAATTGATGACATCCATCCGTAAATCCTGACTATTCCGGCTTTTGCGTCATCTACCGTCTCAAACTGTGGCGGAAAGAAGCTTGTCCAGTTCGGCTGGTCCGGTGTGCCGGCTCTGTATTGCAAACTGGTCAATCCGTTTATAAATATGTGTGCGTCTGTGCTGTTGAATATGAAGTTATTGCTTATGGTTATTACTGAGCCTGTTACGTCTGTTATTTTTGTGCCGGGAAGTATTCCGTCTCCGTAAATCGGCATACCTTTTTGGACTCCGTTTACGTTATTTAAAGTCACTGTGTTTTGTCCGCCGACGATTGTGACTATGTCTGTTAAAAAGAAAACCGGAGCGTGTCTTAGCATTCTGAATTTCTGTTTTGAACCCCATTGCGAGAATTGCTCTGAAATGTAAAAAGTCATCGCAAACCTGCGGTTGCATTCCTGCTCTAAATATTCGGTCACTGCGTTAATCTCGCGCTGTAATATAACGTCAAAATTAGAGTTGTCTAATCCAGGGATTAATGCCTTAACGCGGTCTAACGTCGTCAAAGCGTAGGGGAGTAATTGAGCTTCTGGCATTTTGGTATTGTTTAATATTTATGTTTTCTAAAATTATGTTTTTTATTGTATTCTGCATGGCACCTATAACACATCGCAATATAATCCTCTAAAACTCTGCGGTAGCGATGGTCTATATTTGCCCATTGAACGTTATTCGATGGGTTTCCACAAACTTCACAAATTTTTGGTCTGCCTTTCCATCTGGCTACCCATGCATGAATTGCAACATATCCGGCGTTATCTCCTTTCCAATGTGGATTTTTTTCTCCTTTTATAGCTGGGCGACCATCGAGCCAAGCGCCCTTACACCCTTTTTTAAACCACCCTTTATTGATTCCATTTTTCGGAGTTCCTGTTGGCATTTTATTTTCTCTCCGTATTTCACACCCAACCTTACGAGTAAAGGTGTGAGATACGAAGCGTAAGGTTAATTTTATGCTTCGTATGTTTCACAAGAAAACTAAGTATTGCTGTTAGCAGTAACGGATGGAAGCTCGAAGCCTCTGCCTAATACTATTTCACCAAAAACGATACAGGCTGGTGTTGTACCTCCGACAAATGTCGGGGTGGCTACTACCCTCAAATATCTCTTTCGGTTGAGGTTGTTTAATCCCTCGATTCTGGCCTCAAGGTCAGCTCCTGCGGCTGCTGTGATGGCTGCTGTGCCTCCGATAACAACTCCTGTGTTATCTAATGCATCAGCGAAGTTTCCGTTTGATGTTGCACATTCTTGCAACTTAACGGCTACTGTTGATGGGGATGGAGAACCCGACGCGGCGGATACTCTTACCCTCAATACAGCGGTGTTAAAACCAACTGTGTCGATGGCTGAGCCATCAATCTCAGAACCTGTGTTTGATTGGCAATCAATTGATGTGCTGAATTGCACATTCTCGTATAAGCTTTTCATGGTTTTGTGTTTTTTTAATTGGCTTTAGGTCTTATCAGACCCCTCACAGACGACCTTTTTTATGCCTTGACAGGCATCGTTGCAAGGACGGGCCGGGCTTCCCGTTAGCGCTTAATAATTACCCGAGAATTATCCGGTGATGAGCCGGACAATCTCTCGAACAACAATTATGCGTGTGTCGAAATGTTGATGAATGCTTTTGGCAAAGCCAAAACCAAGGCGTGTCTGTGTCTGTAGACAATACCTTGTTGATCTGCCAAGGCGATTTCCTTTCCACCAAAAGTTCCTGATACAAACTTTTCCATGCTCATATCGCCTCTGTCACCGAAAGCCAAGGCTTTCATGTTTCCAAAGATTGCGAATTGAGTTGAAGCTGATGCTCCATTGCCGGCTGGCAATGTTGGCAACCAGCGGTTTGTATAAACAGGGTAACCCAAGATGTAGCCGGCTGGTTTTACTGGACCGCCGCCTTTTTCTTGGCTCAAGGTTTCAGGAGCCCACGCTGCATAAGGCAAAATATAATTTCCAGCTGTATCTTTTTGAGTTCTCCAAGATGCCCAGACTGTTCTATGTGTATAGAAAGCTGCACCGTCCAAAATAGATTCCTCTAATTGGCCGATTGCACTTGAACCGTCAACAAGAACCTCAAATCCGTCCGGTGTGGTTGGATTGGAGTTGCTGAATTTTGTTTTGCCAGAGTCCAACGTTAATGTTGGAACGGCGGCGTTCTTGAGAATACCAACGAATGGTCCACCAACAACGACTCCGTTTGCAGTATTGCCGGATCCTCCAATTAATCCCTGTTGATCAACCATGTTAGCCAACGCCTCTCCGGCGATTGCTAATAGCCAATCTGCAAGGTTAACGGATGCATCAGACAATAAATCGTTTCCGACCGCGAATGCTAATTGCCATTTCTGGGCGATTAATGTTGCTTGACCAAATGTCAATCCGGTTATTACACCGGCAACATCAACTCCGAGATAACCACCTGTTAGGTATGAACCAGTGTAGTTAGGAATTCCTAACTGATCTGTTTTCATAGTCCATTTTTGAGCTTGGCTCAAAACTGTTCCTACAGATGCGGCAATTCTTAAAATGGCAGCTGCCAATTCGACTGATACTAAGTATCCGCCGCGATTGTCTTGCTGTTCAATTAAGGCTTCGTTGGATTTGGTAACGGCTCTATTCCAAGCAATTGATTTTGCTGCTTCGCACAAATCTAATTTTTGCTTTTCGTTTAAGCCAGATACGTCGCGTCCAAATGCTGCTCTCTCAAACCTCATTTTTTCAACTTGGCTCT
>Ga0316229_1002240_pt1 | contig 17224 bp, 11 predicted proteins | sample TBH18023metaG_FD_206011 | JGI IMG/M metagenome (GOLD analysis project Ga0316229, IMG submission 206011) | Freshwater microbial communities from Trout Bog Lake, Wisconsin, USA - TBH18023 | ecosystem: Environmental > Aquatic > Freshwater > Lake > Hypolimnion/Profundal zone | place: USA: Wisconsin... | reverse complement strand
TTCCGAGGTCTATGTCCTCAGCCCCCGCCTGCATCCGGTGACCCTGGCGGCCGCGGCTTTGGCCGGGGCCGACCGGGTCTTCGACCTGGGCGGCGTGCACGGCGTGGCCGCCGCCGCCTGGGGCCTGGCCGGGGTGCCCCGGGCCGACCTGGTGGCAGGCCCCGGCAACCGCTTCGTCACCGGCGCCAAGCGCCTGCTCTACGGCGACGTGGGCATCGACTTCCCGGCCGGCCCCAGCGAACTGCTGGTGATCGCCGGCCCCGGCGCCCGTCCCGCCTGGATCGCCGCCGACCTCCTGGCCCAGGCCGAGCACGATCCCGATGCCCTGCCGATGCTGGCCACCTTCGACGCGGACCTGATCCCGAAGGTCAACGCCGAACTGGCCCGCCAGTTGGCCCTCCTGCCCCCCGACAGCCCCGCCAACGAGAGCCTGGCCAACGGCTTCGCCGTGGTCCTGGGCGACGACGCCGCCGCCGTGGCCCTGGCCGACGCCCTGGCCCCCGAGCACCTGGAACTGCAGGGCGAGCGGGCCGAGGCCCTGGAAGGGCGCTTCCGGAGCTACGGCAGCCTGTTCGTGGGCGCGGACTCCGCCGAGGTCTTCGGCGACTACGGCAGCGGCACCAACCACATCCTGCCCACCTCCGGCTCGGCCCGCTTCACCGGCGGCGTCTCGGTCGCGACCTTCCTGAAGATCCTCACCTGGCAGCGCACTTTGCCCGAAGGCCGCGCCCCCCTGGCCGCCCAGGCCGCCGCGATCGCAAAGGCGGAGGGACTTGCGGGCCATGCGGCTTCCGCCCTGATCCGGATCCGCGACCTCTAGACGAGGATCCATCGGTCGGCGAAGCTCTCGGGAGCACCCATGACGAAGGAAGTTGATAACCCCCACGTCCCTCGGCCATCCGACTTTCCACCTGGAACAAGCTTCGTGATCAAGGAATTCGACGTTCCGCTCGCGTGCATTCCCTCGGGTGACCAATGCCGTTGGGTGAACTGGTACGGCGGCCAGCCGCGTCCGTACGATGTCCAGTGTCTGAAGGTCGACAACAACTGGCCAGCGGAATCCTTTGAGGAATGGGCATTATTGATCGCCGCTTCCATCAAGCATGGGTAGTCGTAAACAACCTTCTCATTGCTTTTACCTTTTATTATCCCCGCCCATTCCCGTTCATCCCCGGCAAAAAAAACCAATGATGTTGCCAAGCTGCGTTGTACAGGCAAATCGACAACATCATTGGCTTTTTTTGCCGGGGATGAACGGTACTACTGGGGCGGTTGGGGGCTTGCCTGGGGGATCGGAACTTGGTCAGGCACGGCCTTCGCTGGTCCTAAAGTCCCCGGTATCACATAGAAACCGAACAGGCACAGAGATCCACAGAGGATCAGAGGGCACAGAGGAAATTTGGGGGCTTGGCTTCGCATCATCGGGGAGCCGGGGCTTGCTTCTCGACCCAACGCAGGCCCTGGCCCGCTGGCGCGTGCCAGGCAGCGCTGCGCGCTGCCGGCCAGGGGCCTACGCGATCTCTTGCGAGCACGCGTCGCTTCGGCCCCTGGCCTATTCGGGCCTTGACGGTTCGGTTGAATGCGCCCCGTCTCCCTGAGGGTCTTCAAGACTCATGGAAAATCGGGACCAGCCGAAGGTACCGGCTTGTTGTCAGTGACCTTGAATCTTGTCGCCCGTGTGGCAGGTTGCAGCCACCGCAGCCTTCGGCCTCGCCGCGGGAGCCGGGGCGTCCATTACCGACCCGCCAAGGCCCGATAAGGCCAGGGGCCGAAGCGACGCGTGCTCGCAAGAGATCGCGGAGGCCCCTGGCCGGCAGCGCGCAGCGCTGCCTGGCACGCACCAGCGGGCCAGGGCCTGCGTTGGGTCGAGAAGCAAGCCCCGGCTCCCCGATGATGCGAAGCCAAGCCCCCAAATAGTAAGTAAATCGGGCTCGCCGGAACCCGGGCCTTCGGCTGGGTCGGCGCGCTGACGCGCAGTCCGATTTACGGTTTTGGACAAGCCCGGAGCGGCAGGGGGCCGGCGCGATCAGGCTATGGGTTTATCGATGCCCGATGGTGGCTTGGATGGGACCGATTGGTCCTGCAAGTGCTGGTGACGGCCGCTGATCTGCCTTCCGTGAGCGGTGGCCCTGGCTGGCTGTTCCGGTGGAGGCGGACCCCGGTCCACCCACCCGGGATAGGCAGAGATGGTTCGGTCGCTATGGGCGTTGTGGGGCCGATTAGCATGGTTCCTCACCGGGCGGTGCGCGGGTGGAGGCCGGCAGGGGCGTCCGGCGGAGGGCACCGCCGCACTTCGGGCAGGTCCTGGCGGCCTGCTCCAGCCGCTCGAGGTCGGCGGTCTCCTTCTTGGGCCGCTTGCAGGCCCCGACGAAGCTCCTTGCCCGCTCCAGCAGACCGCCGGTACGGACCGAGCCATAGAGCCCTGCATGACGGATCTTGCGAAAGCCCTTGGGCAGGACGTGCTGGATCAGGCGGTGGAGGAATTCGACAGGAGGAAGCGTGATGGTCCGGCCCTGCTTGGTGGCGAAAGTTACCCTTTCCTGGCCGACCTCCTGGATCCGGGAGTTGGCGATGCCGACCCGGTGGGTATAGCGCGCCAGATAGGCCACCACATGGCTGGAGTGGCGGAACGGCTTTTTCGCGTAGACCACCCAGGGCATGGCGCTGACCGCCGCCATCCGGACGGCGTAGAGTTCCTTAGGGAGGCCCGGAAAGGCGTCCTTTTTCTGGAGCGCGCCGAGCGCGTGGAGCATCTTGGCGCGGAACACCTTGCCCATCATGCCGATGGGAAACAGATACTTCCTCCCGCTGGGCACGATGCCGCTGCCATCCAGGGCCAGGCCTCCGGCGGTGGCCAGCACGTGGAGGTGGGGGTGGAAGCTCAACTCCCGGGTCCAGGTGTGCAGCACCAGCATCAGGCCAGGGGTGGCTTTCAGCCGGGTCCGGAACAGTTTCAGGAGGGTCTGGGTCACGGCGCGGAAGAAGGCGCCGTAGAACTTGGCCGGGTACTGCTTGGCCAGGAACCGCAACTCCGCCGGGAGGGTGAACACCAGGTGGAAGTGCGACAGGTCCAGGAGGCGCTGGGTCTCCTTGGCGAGCCAGCGCTCCTGAGCCAGGGCCTGGCACTTGGGGCAGTGCCGGTCCCGGCAGGAGTTGTAGCTGATCTGCTCGAAATCGCCGTGCTCGCAGACTTCCTTGTGTCCGCCGAGGGCCGCAGTGCGGCACTGGCCCATCGCCGTGAGGACGCGGCGCTGCTGCCGGTTCAATGAATACCGGGCTTCCAGCGCGCTGCGGTGCAGACGGACGATATCGGCGATGTCGAAGCGGGGTCGGGTGAACCCCACCGGATCAGTCCGGCAGGTCCTCCAGCGGGCTGCGCACGGCGGCGATCTGGCTGGGGGCGACCTGGGTATAGATCTGCGTGGACTTGATGCTGCCGTGCCCGAGGACCACCTGGATCTTACGCAGGTCGGTGCCCGCCTCCAGCAGGTGGGTGGCAAAGGCGTGGCGCAGCATATGCGGATTCACGATCTTGCCGATGCCCGAGGCCGCCGAGGCGCACAGCAGGGCTCTCCGGGCGGTCTCCAGGCAGATGGGTTTGCCCGCCATGGACGCGAACAGCCAGGGCTTCGCCGGCTGTGTGTGCTTGTAGTAGGCCCGGAGCAGGCCGTAGAGCTTGGTGTCCATCGGCACCATCCGGTCCTTTCCGCCCTTACCGTCGCGCACGTGGATCACCTTCTGCATGACGTCGATATCCCGGGTCTCCAGCAGGCTCGCCTCCCGGATGCGCAGGCCGGTGGCGTAGATCAGGGTGAAGAACATGCGGTACTTGGCGCTCGTAAAGCCACCCAGCAACCGGGCTACCTCTCCCTTGATCAGGATCGAGGGCAGCGGCGCCTTGGCATGGGGGAGGGTGATCCAGGCCACCTTGTCCGGCTGACCCAGGGTCCGGCCATAGAGGAACTTCAAGGCCGCGTAGTGAAGGCCCAGCCGGGAGGGCCCAATGGCCTGCTGCCGGAGGAAATCCACCCATCGCCGCACGGATTCCTGGCTGGCCTCGCCGAGGTCATGGCCGAGGAATTCCTCGAAACGCCGTGCGGAGGCGACGTATTGCTGGATGGTCTTATGGGCGCGGTTGGCCATTTCCAGATCGCCCGAGAATCGGGACAGAGATACACTGACCGCCATTGCAGTCCTCCTTGAATGTGGGGCAGGTGCTCGTTACACCGCCATATTCAAGGAGACTGCAAGCAGTCGATTCCGCAAGCCTTATCGGGCGACCGGGCTGGACGGATGTCTGTCACCCCTGCCGCGTAGCGGCTTCGTCCAATTTCCTCTGTGCCCTCTGATCCTCTGTGGATCTCTGTGCCTGTTCAGTTTCTATGTGATACCGGAGACTTTAGGACCAGCGAAGACCATGCCTGATCACGTTCCCATCCCCCACCCAAGCTCTCAGCCGCCCCAGTCGTGACGGGGATGGACGGGGGATAAAAAAAGATGAAAGCACTGCTCCCAATGGGAGACCCCGGCCAAGGAAATGCGGCCAGGCGAATGATCAGCTGCAGGTGATGGGTTTCCCGATCACTTCTTCGAAGGCACCTGGATCAGCGGCGTCGCGCCGCCGCCGCCGGTGATGATCAGGTTGCCCTTCTCGCCCACGTAGCGCAGGGCCTGGATGCGCTGGTATTCCAGGATCTGCGGCGTCAGGCTGGCCGAGACGATCTGCTGGGCCTTGGCCTGGCCTTCGGCCTCGATGCGCTTGCGTTCGGCTTCCTGCTTTTCCTTGTTGAGCACGAACACCATCCGCTGGGCTTCCTGGTCGGCGGCGATCTTCTCGTTGATGGCCTTGGTGATCTGGTCGGGCAGGATGACGTTGCGCAGGAGCACCTGCTCGAGGTTCAGGCCGCGGCTCTCCAGGGAGACCCGCAGGGACTTGGTGACCTGGTCCATGAATGCCATGCGCTTGCTGGTGTAGAGCTCGGTGGCGGAAAGGCCGGCGGCGGTGTCGCGCAGGGCGGCGCGGATCTCGCTGCGGACGATGCGCTCCTCGACGTCGGTGCCGATCTTCCGGTAGATCTCGGAGACCCGGTCGGGGCGGAGGGAGTAGAAGACCGTGGCGTCGAGCTTGAGGGTCAGGCCGTCGCTGCTGATCACCGCGATCGAGTCGTCGCCCTTGCGCTGGCCTTCGTCGGCCACGTTCGACATGGTGTAGTTCCGGGTCTTGATCTCCATGGGGATCACTTCGCAGAACGGGTTAATGAAGTGCAGCCCGGAGGGCAGGGCGTCATCCTTGACCCGGCCGAAGATCACCACCACCGCCGCGTTGCCCGGAGGCACCACCACGGCCATGGAGAACAGGAACAGCCCGGCGCCGGCGGCCCAGGCCAGGTACTGGATCATCACCAGCCGCTGGGACAGCGGGAACTCGGCCCGGGCCTTGAGCCCCCAGGCGGCGAAGCCGACAAGAATGAGCAAGGCGGCAATGAAAACCATGAATGGCTCCGATCAGAAAGGAAGGGGTAGACGCAAATTGCGTGATCCCCAGACTTCTATCCTACCACCTTGAAATAATCATCCGTCACGGCCTTGAGTTGCCGCAGCCAGGGGGTCCGCTCGGCGTTGGTCACGAAGCTCGCGATCAGGCTGTTCCGGGCCACGTTCGCCAGGTCCTGGGCCGTCAGCTCCAGCGCCCGGGCGGTGGCCAGGTAGTTCTCCAGCAGGTAGCCGCCGAAATAGGCCGGATCGTCGGCGTTGATGGTGACGCAGAGGCCCAGATCCAGCAGCCGCTTGAAGTTGTGCTCGGCGAGGGAGGGCACGACCTTGAGCTTGAGATTGGACAGGGGGCAGATGGTCAGGGGTATCCGTTCCCGGGCCAGCCGGGCCACCAGTTCCGGGTCCTCGGCGCAGCGCACCCCGTGGTCGATGCGTTCCACCTTCAGCAGGTCCAGGGCCTCCCGGATGTAGGAGGACGGTCCCTCCTCGCCGGCGTGGGCGACGGCGCGCAGGCCCAGGTCCCGGCATTCGGCGAACACTTCCCGGAATTTGGAGGGGGGATGGGCGCGTTCGGAGGAGTCCAGGCCCACCCCGTGGATCCGCGCCAGGTGTGGCCGGGCTTGTTCCAGGGTGGCGAACGCCTCGGCCTGGGACAGGTGGCGGAGGAAGCACATGATAAGCCGGGAGCTGATCCCCAGCTGGGTGCGGGCCACCCGGCAGGCCCGCTCCAGGCCGTCCAGGACGGTCGGGAACGGAATGCCCCGGGCGGTGTGGGTCTGGGGGTCGAAGAACAGCTCGGCGTGGACCACGCCGTCGGCCGCGGCCCGGTGGAAGTAGGCCATGGCCAGATCGAAGAAATCCGCCTCGGTGACCAGCACCGCCGCGCCGGCGTAGTAGATGTCCAGGAACGACTGCAGGTCGCTGAAATCGTAGGCCGCCCGGACCGCCTCGACACTGGCGTAGGGCAGGGGCAGGCCATTGCGCCGGGCCAGGCCGAACATCATCTCCGGCTCGAGGCTGCCTTCGAGGTGGAGGTGAAGTTCGGCCTTGGGCAGCGCGCGGACGAAGGCCGCCAGATCCATGGCCCTACTTGCCAGGCATCTTGGAGGCGACGCCCTGCACGTAGTAGTCCATCTTCTCCAGGTCCATGTCGGAGATGGTGGTGCCGGCGGGAACGCGGATCTTGCCGTCCTGGTCGACCACCGGCCCGGCGAAGGGATGCAGCTTGCCGGCGATGATCTGGGCCTCCAGCTTCTCGACCTGGGCCTTGACGTCCTTGGGCACCAGGGGGCTGATCGGGGCCATCTTGATCAGGCCCATCTTGAGGCCGCCCCAGACGTTCTCGGGCTTCCAGGTCTTGTTCAGCACGGCGTTGATGGTCTTGGTGTAGAAGTTGCCCCAGGTGTGGATGGTGCCGGTCATCTGGGCCTTGGGGCCGTACTTGATCTCGTCGGAGTTGTAGCAGAACACCTTGACGCCCTTTTCCTCGGCGGCCTGGTTCACGGCGGTCGAATCGGTATCGTGGGTGAGCACGTCGGCGCCCTGGGCGATCAGGGACAGGGCGGCTTCCCGCTCCTTGCCGGGATCGTACCAGCTGTTGGTCCAGACCACCCGGACTTCGGCTTTGGGGTTGACGCTCTTCATGCCGCGGGTGAAGGCATTGATGCCCATCACCACCTCGGGGATCGGGATGGCCGCGACGATCCCGGCGATGTTGGACTTGGAGAGCCGGCCGGCCATGACGCCGTTCAGGTAGCGGCCCTCATAGAAACGGCCGTTGTAGACGCCGACGTTGGCGGCGGTCTTGTAGCCGGTGGCGTGCATGAAGACCACGTCGGGGAACTGCTTGGCGACGTTGAGGGTCGGGTTCATGTAGCCGAACGAGGTGGCGAAGATCACCTTGCAGCCGCCCTTGGCCATCTCGCGGATGACCCGCTCGGAATCCGGGCCTTCGGCCACGTTCTCGACCATCTGGGTGACCACCCTGCCCTTGAGGTTGGCTTCCATCTCCTTGCGGCCCAGGTCGTGGCTGAAGGTCCAGCCGGCGTCGCCGACGGGTCCGACATAGACGAAACCGACCTTGACCGGATCGGCGCCGGCCAGGGTCATGGCGGCGAGGGCGGCGCCGGCGAGAAGGGTGGGGATGGGGCGGAGCTTGGTCATGGGTGGGCCTCCTGGTGCGGGTTGTGGGCGTATCCAAGAATTGTGCAGCCCGTCCGCCCGCCAATCCAGGGATTTGATGACCAAAAGGGCATTTATGACCTCGGTCGCACCCGGCGGGGGTAGGCGCTGGAGCCTATACTGGGGTTGGTTCCCCGGATAGCCCCGTCCAGCGCCTTGGATCTTTGGATTCCAACTGCCCAACCCCCCGGGAGGTGCCCATGAAACCCAATCTCAGCCTGCCAGCCAGCGTGGAGGAGCGCCTCTCCGGCTGGGCCCGGATCCAGGAGGCCCGGCTCAAGGCCCCCGCCCCCTTCAAGCCCGGCCCGAGCATCACCTTGTCCCGGCAGTTCGGCTGCGAAGGCTTCCCCCTGGCCATGCTGCTGCGCGACCGCCTGGGCGCCGCGGTTGGCGAACCCTGGAGCGTGTTCGACAAGAGCCTCCTGGAGCAGGTGGCCCAGGATGAAGGCATCTCCATGCGCCTGCTGAACCGTCTGGGCGACCCGGCCCGGGCCCTGGAGGCCTTCGGCTTCCATCCCTACGGCGCCGTCACCCACGACGAGGCCTTCGCCAAGGTGGCCGAGACCCTGGTGCGGGTGGCCGCGCACGGCCACGCCATCGTCATCGGCCGGGGCGGGGCGGTGCTCTGCCGCAGTCTGGAGAACTGCTTCCACTTCCGCCTGGAGGCCGGCTTCGAGTGGCGGGTGGCCTCGATCATGCGCCGGGCGGGGGTGGACCGGGCCGAGGCCGAGCACCGGGTCAAGGTCAACACCAAGCTGCGGGAGCGGTTCATCCAGGACTGCCTGGACGCCGACGTCAACGACCCCCGCCACTACGATGCGGTGTTCAACAACGAGCGCCACTCCATCGCCGAGATCGCCGCCGCCATCGCCGCCTATGTGGCGCAGGGCGTCCGGACCTAGCCGAAGTTCCGCACGTCCGTCCTCAATTGGGCCTACCGGTGCATGGTAGGCCCAATGTTTTCAAACATGGGTTCGAGAATATGGCAAAATAGTGGCTAAATTATTATCATTTTAGCCTTGTTTTTCATCTTGTTTGACCGATATTAGTCTTACCATGTTCATCAAGAAGTCCATTTCCAAGCAAGGCGGCAAGACCTACGTCAGCCACCTGCTGGTGGAGTCTGTGCTGACGCCAGCTGGGCCGCGGCACAAAACGATCTGCAACCTCGGCAAGATGGATCCCGGCCCCAAGGAAGAGTGGCTGGCGCTGGCCGAGCGGATCCAGATGGCCCTGGGCGGGCAGCCGTCGCTGTTCCCGGACCCGCGGGTGGACCATGCCGTCGCCAAGATCCGGGAACGCCAGGCCAAGGCCAGCCCGGTGGAATTGGAAGACCCGCTTGCCGGTGAAACCGCCGTGCCCGATGTGGTGCCGGTGAAGACCTCGGGCGTCAAATGTCAGGATCTCCGGAAGGTCGGGCCCCTTCATGTCGGGCACCAGATTTGGCAGCGGCTCAACATGGACGAGGTCCTGAAGACCGTGGGCATTTCGGCGCCGGCGCGCAAGCTGACGGAAGTGATGACCCTGAATCGTCTGGTCAACCCCTGCTCGGAGCTGGCCATGGTGGGCTGGTCCAAGCGCGAGGCGGTCGCGGATGTTCTGGCCGTCGACGTCGAGCATCTGAACGAGGACAAGTTCTACCGGAACATGGACAAGCTCCACGGGCACCGGCTGGAGATCGAGCGGGAACTGTATGCGAGAGAGAAGTCCCTGTTCAATCTCGAAGGTTCGCTGGTGCTCTACGACCTGACCAATGCCTACTTCGAAGGCCAGGCGGCGCGAAACCCGAAGGCGATGCGAGGCCACAGCAAGGAGATGCGGACGGACTGCAAGCTGGTGGCCATGGGGCTGATGCTGGATGCGGACGGGTTCCCCATCGGGCACGAGGTCTATGCCGGTAACACCATCGACGGCACTACGGTGAAAGCCATGCTCGATGGGCTGGAAGCACGGACCGGGCGGGAGGGCGGCACCACGGTGGTCATGGACCGCGGGTTCGCCAGCGCGGACAACCTGAACCTGGTTCGGGAGCGGCACTACGACTACCTGATGGCGGGTTTCCAGCAGCAACGCAATTCGCTGCTGCAGGACTTCGAGGACCTGGAGGGCTGGCAGGAGATCCAACCCAGCGCCAACAAGGTGCCGGTCCAGATCAAGCGCATCGAGCATGGCGACGAGGTGTTCCTGCTGTGCGTGAGCCCGGCCAGGGCGGAGAAGGAAAGGGCCATCCGGGAACGCCAGGAGAAGAAGCTGGTCAAGGACCTGGAAGCCCTGGTCGAGGCCGTAGCCAAGGCCCAGGAGCGGGGCGAACCCATGGCGGACAAGGACCTGGGCGAGCGGATCGGCCGGCTGCGGGAACGTTATCCCCGGGCGGGGCGCTACTACCAGGTGGAGCGGAACAACGGCGCCCTGGAGTGGACGCTGAAGGCCGAGAAACGGGCCAGGGCGGAGGAACTGGACGGCGCCTACTTCCTGCGGACCAGCCGGAAGGACATGGGACCAGAGGAGATCTGGCGGACCTACATCGCCCTCACTCGCATCGAATCAGCCTTCCGAGATCTCAAGGGAACCCTGGACATGCGGCCGGTCTACCACCAGAAGGAAATCCGGGTGGAAACCCACATATTCCTGGCGGTCCTGGCCTTCCACCTGCAGGCGGTCATCGAGCGAACCCTGAAGGAGGCGGGAGACCACACGAGTTGGGAGACCATGCGCGAAGAACTCGGCACCCACCACGTGGTTACCACGCTCCTACCTACAGCAGACGGCCGAACCCTGGCGATCCGCAGAGGCAGCGTCCCCGACCGGAGGGTCGGGGAAATCTACCGCCATCTGGGCCTGGATCCCGAACCCATGAGGCCAATCAAGACCTGGCTCTGAGGCCACCCCTGAACACCTCGAAATAGTCACTAAAGCGAGGTGTCGGGATTGGCAACAAAGATGGTTAGAGACTTTCGTGCGGAACTTGGGCTAGAATCTCATCCCGGAGGCGAGGCCCGCGGGCCCGTCCGGCGCGCGCAAAACGGCGGGGGGCTGGGGCCCCGGGTGCGGCGGCCGGGCCGGGGGTTCGCCCCGCAGGGCCACCCCTTTGACCGCCGGGGCCGGTTTGGCGCGGGGGGCGGGGGCATGGGGGTGCAGGGCCCCGGCGGTCGCCAGGCAGAGCAGGATCCATCCATGGACTGAAGACATGGCTCCTCCGGGAAGGGCAGGGCGGTGGGCTAGGCCGGGTCTGTATTAACAAATCATAAGAATGAAATTCATTTTGGGGAGGGGTGGGAACCAAATTTCTTTTTCCCGCACGGGCCTTCGTTGGATGGGAACTTCAATTCGATAAAATTAATATTTAATCCAATTGTCTTGCCCGCCTCCCAACTGCGGACGATATTGCGCCTTGGCAGTACCTGCAAATCCGCCTAGCCGAATGAGGGCCGGTGCCCCCGGGCCATCGGCCTGCCGTTCCCCACCCATCCCCGGAGGTCTTCGTGTCTGCCCGCCTCAGGTTCCTGGCCCCACCCCTTTCCCTGCTGTTTCTGGCCGGCTTCATGGCCTGCAAGGGCAGGAGCGGAGGCACGCCGGCGGCCCCGGTCAATGTCGCCGCCACCATCACCACCCAGCCCGCGAGCCAGACCGTGGTCGCCCCGGCGACCGCCACCTTCACGGTGGTGGCCGCCGGCACGCCGGCGCCGACCTACCAGTGGAAGCTGGGCGGGACCGCCATCGCCGGCGCCACCGGCGCCAGCTACACCACCGCGGCCACCGATCCGACCATGAACGGCAATAGCTACACGGTGACGGTCGGCAACGGGGTCGGCACGGCGGTCACCAGCAGTCCGGCCATCCTCACGGTGAACTCGGCCCCGGTCATCACCACCCAGCCCGCCGCCCAGACCGTGGCCGTCGGGGCGCCGCTGAGCCTGACCGTGGCGGCCACCGGCAATCCCTCCACCTTCACCTACCAGTGGTACCTGGGCGGCACCGCCATCGCCGGCGCCACCGCCGCCACCTACTCGGTGGCCGCCGCCGCCCTGACCGACGCCGGCAACTACTATGTCACCGTGGCCAACACCATCGGCACGCCGGCCCAGAGCGCCACCGTGGCCGTGGCGGTGGTCGCGCCGTTCAGCGTCTCCGGCGCCGTCACCCAGGCCATCGGCGGGGCCGCCGTTCCGGGCGTCATCGTGACCCTCAACACCAGCACCCCCCAGACTGCCACCACCGACGCCACCGGCGCGTTCACCTTCCCCCTGGTCCCGCCCGGGACCTACACGCTCACGCCGAGCCTCAGCGGCCCCTCCACCGCCTTCATGCCGGCCACCGTCCCGGTCACCGTGGCCGCGGCCAACGTCGTCAACGCCAACTTCCAGGTGGCCCTGGGCTACAAGGTGACCGGCACGGCCGCCTATGCGGGGGCGGTCCAGAAGCCCATCGACCTGACCCTGACCGGCAACATGGGCGCGACCTACGCCACCCACATCACCGCCCCGGGCGCCTTCACCATCCAGGGGGTGGTACCCGACACCTACACCCTCACGGCCACCATGGACACCGCGGGCACCGGCATCGGCCTGGCGGACGCGCCGACCGTGACGATGGCCGGCCTGACCGTGAATGGCGCGGACCTGGCCGGGGTCGTCGCGACCCTGGTCGACGGGGCCCCCGTGACCGCCCTCGCCGCGCCGTCCATCCAGGTGAGCCCCTGCGCCGCCGGGGTGGCGATCAGCTATAGTGATCCCAACGTCAACAACGCGGGCGAGTACCAGGCCGACAGCTACGTGGTGGAGTGGAGCACCGACGGCGCGTTCCCGGCCGGGTTCGCCTCTGCCACCTTCAAGGCCGACGGCCGGAATGTCTTCTTCCTCGTCAACAACCCCGGCCTGGCGGCCAACGCCAGCTACTACTTCCGGATGAAGGCCGTGCGCAGCTACGCGACGCCGGTCGTCAGCCCCTACTCCGCCGCCCTCAACCCGGTCACCATCGCCGCCGGCACCGGGGCCAACACGGTCTCCGGCACCATCACCTTCGCCGCGACCCCGACCGGACCCCTGATCGCCGGGATCTTCGACCAGTCGACCGGCATTGCCTACGGCACCGTCGTGACCAACCCGGTGAGCCCGCAGGCCTATTCGGTCAGCGGGGTGCCCACCAGCACCGCGACCAGCCAGTACTTCCTGTTCGCCATCCTGGACCAGGACAAGAACGGCCAGATCGGGGTCGGGGACATCACCAACACCAACCTGGGCCAGGACAAGACCAACTTCCCGGTCACCGGGGACGTGACCGGCGCCGACGTCACCCTGACCGCGGCCGGCAGCAGGCCCTCGCTGGCCACCACCCATGATCAGAACGTCGGCGGCGGCGGCGACAGCTACGGGTTGGACATCCAGTTCCGCGACGGCACGGACCAGGTCGCCAGCACCACCCTGGTCGCCGGCCCCGGGATCCCGGTCCCGGCCAACCTCGGCTACCTGGACAACAACGGCGCCACGATCTTCGCCAGCCTCGGCGGCACCCCCCCGAACGTGGGGGACAGCTACAATTTCAATGTCACTTACGGCAACGGCACGGCCGCGGACACCTTCAACCTCCCGGTGGCCGTCGTCCTGAACGCCTTCCCGCAGAATCCCGCGGCCCCCGCCAACCATACCAGCGACCTGATGCCGACCTTCACCTGGGCCGCCCCGGCGGCGCCGCCGGCGAGCTACACCTACCAGTTCTCCATCGGCCTGACCAGCGGCGGCGGGCCCCTCTGGCAGGTGCCGAGCCAGGGCGGGAGCGGGCTGGGCCTGGCGTCGACCGCGACCTCCCTGACCTATGGAGCGGATCCCACCGACCCCAACAACAACCATGCGCCGGGCCTGGCCACGGGCACGTCCTACACCTGGCGCCTGAGCGTCCGGGACGCCGCCGGCAACGTGTGCACCAGCGTGGGCAGCTACCAGCCCTGAGTCATTCCCGGATGCCCACCTGCCTGAGCATCCAGGCGGTCTCGAAGGCCTTGTCCCGGAGCGCGTCGTACCTTCCCGACGCGCCGCCGTGGCCGGCGGGCTCCATCTTGACCTTGAGCAGCAGCGGATTGCCGTCGGTCTTGAGGGTGCGCAACTTGGCCACGTATTTGGCCGGTTCCCAGTACATCACCTGGCTGTCGTTGTAGCTGGTGGTGACCAGGATGGCCGGGTAGTCCCGGCGGGCCAGGTTGTCGTAGGGGCTGTAGTTCCGCATGCAGTCGAAGGCTGCTTTTTCATTCGGGTTGCCCCATTCCAGGTACTCGCCGACGGTGAGCGGCAGGCTGGCGTCCATCATGGTGTTCATGACGTCCACGAACGGCACGGCGGCGTGCACCGCCTTGAACAGGTCCGGGCGCAGGTTGGTGACGACGCCCATGAGCAGCCCGCCGGCGCTCCCGCCCTCGATGACCAGCCGGTCCGGGGAGGTCCAATGGTCCTTGATGAGGCTTTCCGCCGCGTCGATGAAATCGGTGAAGGTGTTCATCTTCTTCATCAGCATGCCGTCGTCGTGCCAGGACTCGCCCAGCTCGTCGCCGCCGCGGATGTGGGCGATGGCGTAGACCATGCCCCGGTCCAGCAGGCTGAGCCGGGGGATCGAGAAGGCCGGGGCGATGCCGTAGCCGTAGGAGCCGTAGCCATAGAGGAACAGGGGCGCCTGGCCGTCGCGCTTGAGGCCCTTCCGGTAGACCACGGACAGCGGCACCTCGACCCCGTCCCGGGCCGTGGCCCAGACCCGCTCGGTGGCATACCCGGCCGGGTCGTAGCCGCCCAGGACTTCAGTCCGCTTGCGCAGGGTCGGCGCGAGGGTGGCCAGGTCGTAGTCGTAGACGCAGGGCGGGGTGATCAGGCTCTGGTAGGTCAGCCGGAACGCCGCGCAGTCGAATTCCTCGTTGGCGCCCGGACTGGCGGCGTAGACCGCCTCGGGGAAGACCAGCTCGCGCCAGCGGCGGCTGCGGAAGTCGATCACCCGCATGCGCCGGAGCCCTTCGGCGGTGTGGATGGCGACGCCGTGGCCCCGGAACAGCTGGATGCCCTCCAGCAGCGCCTGGGGATCGTGGGCCAGGAAGGGTTTCCAGTTGGCTTCGGAGGGATCCCGGTCGGGCGCGGTCACCATCCGGAAGTTCTTGGCGTTCCGGTTGGTGCGGATGTAGAAGCTGCGGCCGCGATGTTCGAGATCGTACTTGTGGCCCTTGGACCGGGCCAGGACCACCAGGAACGGGCCGGTGGGGCGGTCCGCACGCAGCACCCGCCGCTCCCAGGTGTCGGTGCTGTCGACGGAAAGGACGAGGAAGGCCTTGTCGGAGGTCCGCGAAATGCCAAGCCTGAACAGTTCATCGGTTTCGTGGTAGAGCTGCTGCGCCCGGCCGGTGCCCAGATCCAGCCGCCAGAGCCGGTCGGCACGCTTGGTGACGGGGTCCTCGGTCACATAGAACACCTGCCGGTGGTTCCTGGCCCAGGCGAACGAATCGACCCGCTCGGCCAGGGGCGGGCTGATCCGGCCCGTGCCCAGGTCCCGGGTGTGCAACTCGAACTGGCGGAAGCCGGTGCGGTCGGTGCTGAACAGCAGGGTGCGGTCGTCGTCGCTCACCGCCGTGCCGCCCAGGCCCAGGAACGGCAGGCCCTTGGCCAGTTCGTTCGGGTCCAGGAGGACCTCCTCGGCGGCCTGGGGGTCGTCGCTCCGGTCGGGGGCCGCAGGGCGCCGGCACAGGATGGGATACTGCCGCCCCTCGACGGTGCGGGAATAGTAGTAATAGCTCCCGCGCCGGGCCGGGACGCTCAGGTCGGTCTGCTTGATGCGCCCGAGCATCTCCTGGTAGAGGGTGGCGGCGAACGGCTGCAGGTCCGCGGTCATGGCCTCGGTGTAGGCGTTCTCCGCGTTCAGGTAGGCCTCGACCTCGGGGCTGCCCTTGGCCCGCAGCCAGAACCAGGGATCCTGCACCGGCTGTCCGTGCCACACGGACGTGTGCTCAACCTGTCGGGCTACCGGGGGAACCGGATCCGCCGCGAGGGCCATGAGGTACCTTTCCTTCTGGAGCCGGTAGAGGGATTTGAACCCCCGACCTACGGTTTACGAAACCGTTGCTCTACCCCTGAGCTATACCGGCGATTCCTGACAGGCAGGAACGTCCAGGATAGCGCGTCCAGGGTCCGGCATTCAAGCTGGCAATTGGCCGGTTCCTTCCACTTGACACGGTGCTAGGCTTCACCTGAGCAGCCCTCATTCATGGAGGTCCCCATAATGGTCGCGTCCAGCAAGAAAGTGTTCGTCCTGGATACCAATGTCCTGCTGCACGACCCGGCGGCCATCTTCCACTTCCAGGAGCATGAGGTGGTGATCCCGATCGTGGTCATCGAGGAGATCGACACCTTCAAGAAGGACCAGACCGAGATCGGCCGGAACGCGCGGTCCGTCTCCCGCCAGCTGGACAAGCTCCGGACCCTGGGCAAGCTGAGCACCGGGGTGCCGCTCGAGGGCGGCGGCTCGCTGGTGGTGGACGTGGCCCAGCATCCCCTCGACCTGACCATCACCACCCTGGACAAGCACAAGGCCGACAACCAGATACTGGCCTGCGCGCTGGACCTGCTGAAGTCCCGCAAGGAGAAGGTCGTGATGGTGTCCAAGGACACCAACCTGCGCATCAAGGCCGACGCCCTGGGCCTGTCCGCCGAGGACTACACCACCGACCGGGTGGCGCTGGACGAGCTCTACACCGGCACGGCCACCTGGACCGTGGACCCGGTGCAGGTGGACATGCTGTTCGACGGCGGGCTGCTGCCCGAGCCGGACCAGCTCCTCAACCCCAACCAGTTCGTCACCCTGGTGGACCGCAGCAACGATTCCCACACCGCCCTGGGCCGCTTCTACGCCGCCGACGGCCGGATCCACCCGCTCAAGCGCCTGGAGGTGCCCCCATGGGGGGTCAAGCCGCGCAACCGCGAGCAGCAGTTCGCCCTGGACCTGCTCCTGGACGACGCGGTGCAGGTGGTGACCCTCATGGGCAAGGCCGGCACCGGCAAGACCCTGCTGGCCATCGCCGCCGGCCTGCAGCAGGTGGTGGACGAGGAGCGCTTCAACAAGCTGCTGGTGAGCCGGCCGGTGATGCCGCTGGGCCGGGACCTGGGCTTCCTGCCCGGGGACATCGCGGAAAAGCTCAGGCCGTACATGCAGCCCATCTACGACAACCTGGACTTCATCGTGGCCGCCAACATGGAGCAGCGCCGGCGCTCCTCCATGACCCCGGCCCAGCTGGAGGAGGGCGGCTACATGAGCGTCGAGCCGCTCACCTACATCCGCGGCCGCAGCATCCCCAACCAGTACATCATCGTCGACGAGGCCCAGAACCTGACCCCGCACGAGGTCAAGACCATCCTCACCCGGGCCGGGGACGGCACCAAGATCGTGTTCACCGGGGATCCCTTCCAGATCGACAACCCCTACGTGGACGCCTCCAGCAACGGCCTCAGCTATCTGGCCGAGCACTTCAAGCACCTGGAACTGAGCGGCCACGTGACCCTGGTCAAGGGCGAGCGCAGCAAGATGGCCG
>Ga0316229_1002233_pt1 | contig 17273 bp, 12 predicted proteins | sample TBH18023metaG_FD_206011 | JGI IMG/M metagenome (GOLD analysis project Ga0316229, IMG submission 206011) | Freshwater microbial communities from Trout Bog Lake, Wisconsin, USA - TBH18023 | ecosystem: Environmental > Aquatic > Freshwater > Lake > Hypolimnion/Profundal zone | place: USA: Wisconsin... | reverse complement strand
GATGATCACCTTCCCAGGCGCTGTTACCAGAAGCCATTCGTTCGGGGCGAGCACGTGGTCCACCGGATCTCTTTCGATGGTCACCCAAAGGTGCCCGGACGTGCAGCGGATCAGCTGGCCGGCCAGGTGGGCGAAAACGGCCACGCGGCTGTAGGACACCGCGCCGGAAAGGCCCGCCATCGGTTTGAAGATTTCCTTGGGCGGCAGCGTCTGGTGCGGGTCATAGCCTTCCAGGGTCAGGCGGGTGGGCGTGGATACCAGCACTTGGAACATGTCTCCTCCTTGCCTAGCGGAACGCCCGGTTGAGACGTCCCGGAACAAAGATAGGAATCACCAACCGATCCAACGACCCGTTTCTTGCTCGGTCGTGATTGGCACGCCTCCACGGGGACGCCGACGCGTTCGATCATGCTATGGTTGATGAAATTTTAAGAATTTGCCAATATCTCTTTCCAGAAAAAGTTTTTGGGGAGGGGAGTCCTTATCTCTGGAAGGTTCGTGATGATCCAGCCCAGAACAGCCCTCATTCTCCTTGGGGTCTGGTCCGCCGTGATGTCCGTCGGTGGTCTGGCCATGGCCCTGGGCGGCCGGGCTCTCCCTTCCGGGGTCCTGTTCGCTGTGCTGGGCCTCACCGGGGGCGCAGCGATGGTGCTCCGCGCTTTGAACCCGGATGTGCGCACCGGCTCCGTGGGGACCGGAAAAGACATCACCGGACAAGAGCGGGCCGAAGCGGCGCTGCGTGAGTCCGAAGAGCGGTATGGACAGCTGTTCAACCAGCTCATCGAGGGATTCTGCATCATCGAGGTGCTGTTCGACGCCGACCAGGCGCCCATCGACTACCGCTTCCTGGAAATCAACCCGGCGTTCGAAGCGCAAACCGGATTATGTGATGCGCGCGGCAAACGGATGCTGGAACTTGCGCCCGAGCATGAAGCGCACTGGTTCAGGATCTACGGGAAAGTCGCCCTGACCGGCGAACCGGTTCGTTTCGTGAATGAAGCGAGAGCCCTCAACCGATGGTACGAGGTGAGCGCCTACCGGGTGGGCGGGGCCGACAGCCGCAAGGTCGCGATCCTGTTCAACGACATCACCGACGCCAAGCGGGCCGAGCAAGCCTTGCGCGAAAGCGAGGGGCGCTTCCACAGCCTGGCCGACGCGATCCCCCTGTTGTGCTGGGTGGCCAACGGCGACGGCTGGATCACCTGGTACAACCTGCGCTGGTACGAGTACACCGGCACCACGCCCGAGCAGATGGAGGGCTGGGGCTGGCAGTCGGTCCACGACCCCGAGGTCCTGCCCCAGGTCCTCGAACGGTGGCGGGCCTCCATCGCCAGCGGCCGGCCGTTCGAGATGGTCTTCCCGCTCCGGGGCGCGGACGGCCGGTTCCGTCCCTTCCTGACCCGGGTGGTGCCGGTCCGGGGCGAGGATGGCCAGGTCTGCCGCTGGTTCGGCAGCAACACCGATATCAGTGAGCCCATGCGCCTCGAGGAGGAGCGGCACAAGGTTGACGAACGGATGGTCCAGGCCCAGAAGCTGGAATCCCTGGGCGTCCTGGTGGCCGGGGTCGCCCACAACTTCAACAACATCCTGGCCATCATCCTGGGCACGGCTTCCATCCAGGAACAGGAGGTGACCGACCCCGGCCAGCTCGAAGCCCTGAGGGTCATCGGCGCAGCCTGCCAGCGGGGCAGGAGCCTGGTGCAGTCCCTGGCCCATTTCAGCCGGCCGGCCCTTGCCCGGCGGATTCCCGTCGAGGTGAACGCGCTGGTCGAGGAGGTGCGCGTCCTGCTGGAAAACACCAGCCGGAACCGGATCGAGATCCGCGCCGCGCTCACCGGGGATCTCACCTGGATCAATGGCGATCCGGGAAGCCTGAGCTCGGCCCTCATGAACATCTGCCTGAACGGCCTCGATGCCATGCCGGACGGAGGAACGCTCACCCTGCGCACGGCCATCCCCCGGCCGGACCGGGTGGAAGTCTCGGTCGAGGATACCGGCGCGGGCATGGCGCCGGAGGTCCTGGCGCGGGTCACCGAGCCGTTCTACACCACCAAGCCCGTGGGCCAAGGCACCGGTCTCGGCTTGAGCATCACCCACGGCGTGCTCAAGGCCCATGGCGGAACCCTGGAAATAGCCAGCCAGGCGGGGAAGGGCACCCAGGTCAGGCTGGGCTTGCCCCGCGTCCCGGGTCCCGTGCCGGAAACCGCCGTCCCGGCGCCCCCGCCGCCCCTCGAGGTGCTGAAGATCCTCCTGGTGGACGACGATGAGGAGGTGCGGTTCCTGATGACCCGGATGCTTCGGCGGGCTGGGGCGGCTGAGGTGGCGACGGCCCCCGGCGGCCGGGAAGCGATCGACTGCCTGGGATCCGGGGCCGTCCCCGATCTGGTCATCCTGGACCAGAACATGCCCGGGCTGGATGGCCTGCAGACCCTGGCGCTGATCCGGGAACGGCACCCGGATCTGCCGGTGCTGATTTCATCCGGTCAACCCGACATCGAGGACTGGGAAGCGCTCAAGCGGCAGAACGTCGCGGTCATCTCCAAGCCCTTCACCCTGGAGGAAATCCGGGAGAAATTGGCCGGAATGCCCGGAGCCGGCCGGTCACGACTCTAGGGTCAGCGGCATGCGCAGCGGCTCCGGCTGGCCGAGCAGGTAGCCCTGGCCCCAGGGCACGTCGGCGTCGAGCAGGGCCTGGAACTCTTCCATGGTCTCGATGCCTTCGGCGATGAAGCCCACCCGCATCCGCTCGGCGAACAGGGCCAGGGCGTTGAGCAGGGCGGCCTGGTACGGGCGGCGGTGCGCGTCGTGCACCAGGCTCCGGTCCACCTTGACGAAATCCGGCGCCAGCCGGGCCATGTTCGCCAGCGAGGCGACGCCCGCGCCCAGGCCGCCCACCGCCATGCGCAGGCCGATGGCGCGCAGGCGCTGGGCGAAGCCTTCCATCTGCTCCAGTTCGGGCATGGCGCAGGTCTGGGTGAGCTCCATGACGATGCGGTGCGGCGGTATGGGCAGGTGCCAGACCCAGGCCTGGATCCGTTTCCAGAAGTCCGGCTGCTCCAGGGTCAGCGGGCTGAGGTTGACGAAGATCAGATGCTCGGTGATCGGGCTCCGGGCCAGGGCGTCGAACACCGCGCCCACGCACAGCAGGTCCAGCCGGGCGCGCAGCTCGGGGGAAAGCGAGGCGTCGTCCAGCAGGCCGCCCACGGCGTGCATCTCCCCGTCCTCGCCGCTGAACCGGGTGAGCATCTCCTGGGCCCGGGTGGCCCCGTCCTTCAGCCCGACGATGGGCTGGGCGTAAGTGATGGCCTGGCGCGAGCCGCTCAGGATGCTGTGCAGAATGGCGTGATTCATCGGCAACCGGAGCCTCCATGGCCATTCTGATCGCAAACCGGCCTTCCAGGTAGACTCCATGATCGGGCTTGAAAGCTGGCTCCGGGGACCTTCCTTTGCCACACTGGAGACCAGGGAGACAGCATGGGCCGGATCATCGTGGTGGGAGCGGGGCGTTCGGGCCTGGGGGCCGTGGAATACCTGGCCAAGGCCGGGAAGGACGTGGTGCTCACCGACAGCCGGCCCGAGCCCGAGGCGGCGGCCCGGCTGGCGGAGCTTTCGGTCCTGGCCGTGTGGGGCGGCCATCCGCTCACCCTGCTGGACGACTGCGTGGAAGTGGTGCTCAGCCCCGGGGTCAACCCCGCCATCCCGTTCGCGCGGGCGGCCATGGAGCGGGACATCCCGGTCATCGGCGAGCTGGAACTGGCCCACCGGGCCCTGCGCGAGCGCGCCGACGGCTCGGTCCTGCTGGCCGTCACCGGCACCAACGGCAAGAGCACCACCACCGACCTGATCGCGCACCTCTTGAAGGCATGCGATATGCCCGCCGTGGCCTGCGGCAACCTGGGCACCCCGCTGATCACCGCCATGGTCGGGGCCGAGGCCGGCACCCGGTTCGCCCTGGAGTGCTCCAGCTACCAGCTGGAGACGATCCGGGAATTCCATGCCGAGGGCGCGGCGGCGCTCAACCTCACCCCGGACCACCTGGCCCGGCACGGCAACATGGAGGCCTACCGGGCGGCGAAGGCGCGCATCTTCCAGCTCCAGACCTCGGAGGACCTGCGCCTCACCCCCCTGGCCGACCCGGCCTTCGAGGCCATCGCCCCCGGCCAGGGCCGCTCCGCCCGGTTCGGCTGGGACTGCCCCCCGGGACCCGGCGCCTGGTGCGACGACCACGGCACCCTGTGGCTGATCGACGAGTACGGCGAGCACCCCCTGGTCCACCGGTCCAAGCTGCTGATCCCCGGCGACCACAACGTCGAGAACGCCCTGGCGGCGGCGGTGCTGGCCCGGCACGGCGGGGCCGACCTGGAGGGGATCCGGATCGGGCTGCGCACCTACCCGGGGCTCGCCCACCGCATGGTGCTGTGCGGCGAGCGGGACGGGATCAAGGTCTACAACGATTCCAAGGGCACCAACCTCGACGCCACCCTCACCGCCGTCCGGGCGCTGCCGGGGCCCCTGGTGCTGCTCCTGGGCGGCCAGGACAAGGGCACCGGCTACGGCCCGCTGCGCGCGGCGCTGGAGGGCAAGCTCAGGCGCCTGGTGTTCCTGGGCGAGGCCATCCCGCAGCTGGAGCGGGACCTGGGCGACCTGCCCCACGTCACCGTCCAGCCGTTCGATGACGCGGTGGCCCGGGCGCTGGCCCTGGCCGAGCCCGGGGACCAGGTGCTGCTCAGCCCGGCCTGCGCCAGCTTCGACCAGTTCGAGAATTTCGAGCAGCGCGGGGAGCACTTCGAGGCGCTGGTGCGGGCCTGGGTGAAGGCCTGAAATGGCCGGCACCGACCCGGTACTCGCCGCCCGCTACCGTGCCCTGGCCCTGGAAGGGCTGGCTAGGCCGGGGTTGGCGTTCACCGGGCTGCCGTCCCGCTTCCTGGTGGTGGATGTGGACCGCCAGCGTCTGGGCCTGCTGGTGGACGGCCTGCTGGCGGGCGACTATCCGGTCTCCACGGCCCTGGCCGGGATCGGCGGCACGGACGGCTCCCTGCGCACCCCGCCGGGCTGGCACCGGATCCACGCCCGGATCGGGGCGGGGGCGGAGCCCGGCACCGTGTTCCGCGACCGGGTCGCCACCGGCGACGTGTGGCGCGGCGAGGAGCGGGACGACGATCTCATCCTCACCCGCATCCTCACCCTGGACGGGCTGGAGCCGGGGGTGAACCGCGGCCCCGGGTGCGACTCGCTGGAACGCACCATCTACATCCACGGCACCAACCAGCCCGCCCGGCTGTCCACGCCGGTCTCCCATGGCTGCGTGCGCATGGCCGGCACGGACGTGATGGCGCTGTTCGAGCTGGCGCGGGAAGGGGACCTGCTGCTGGTGGCGCCGGGAGGCGGGCGGCAGGGCCTGGGCCGGCTGCATTTCGCCGGGGCGGCCGGCAGCGGCATGAGCGCGCTGGCCCAGTACCTGGCCCAGCGCGGCGGCCGCGCCAGCGGCAGCGACCGCAGCTTCGACCGGGGCCTGAACGGCGCCGGGCGGGCGCTGCTGGAACAGGCCGGGGTGGCGCTGTTCCCCCAGGACGGCAGCGGCGTGGCCGGCGACTGCGCCGCGGTGGTCTACTCCACGGCGGTGGAGGCGCAGGTGCCCGATTTCGCCCGGGCCCGGGCGCTGGGCGTGCCGCTGGTGCACCGCTCGGAACTGCTGGCCCACTTCGTGGCGGAGCGCCGCACCCTGGCCATCACCGGCACCAGCGGCAAGTCCACCACGGTGGCCATGGTGTTCGAGATCCTGCGCGGGGCCGGCCGGGACCCGTCGGTGATCACCGGCGGTGAGCTGGTGGCGCTGCAGCGCGAGGGCCTGTGGGGCAACGCCTGGGCCGGGGGGTCGGACCTGCTGGTGGTCGAGGCCGACGAAAGCGACGGTTCGGTGGTGCGCTACCGCCCGGCGCTGGGGGTGATCCTCAACCTGCAGCGCGACCACAAGGAGATGGATGAAGTGGCCGCCATGTTCACCGCGTTCCGGGCCCAGGCCCGGGAAGGCTTCGTGGTGGGCGAGGAGGCCAATCTGGCGCCCTTCGCCGCCGGCGCCACGGTGTTCGGCTTCGGGCCCGGGGCCCAGGTGCGGGCCGAGGAGGTGCTGGAAGCCGGGGATGGCTCCGGCTTCCGGGTGGAGCGCACCGTCTTCCGGCTGAATGTGCCCGGGCGGCACAACGTGGCCAACGCCCTGGCCGCCATCGCCGCCTGCCGGGCGGTGGGCGTGCCCTTGGCGGCCATGGTCGCGCCGCTGGAGCGGTTCCAGGGCGTGGCCCGGCGCTTCCAGGTCCTGGGCGCCGCCCGGGGCGTGGAAGTGGTGGATGACTTCGGCCACAACCCGGCCAAGGTGGCCGCCTCCATCCGCACCGCCCATCTGCGCGCGGGCCGGGTGCTGGCCGTGTTCCAGCCGCACGGCTACGGCCCCATGCGCTTCCTGCGCGCGGATTTCGTGGCGGCCTTCGCGGCCGAACTGGGGCCCCGGGACCGGTTGTGGCTGCTGGAGATCTTCTACGCCGGCGGCAGCGCCACCCGGGACATCTCCTCGGCCGACGTGGCCGCCGAGATCAGCCGGCGGGGCGTCCAGGCCCGCTTCGCGCCCAGCCGGGAAGGGCTGGTGGCGGAGCTTGCGGCCGAGGCCCGGGAGGGCGACCTGATCCTGGTGATGGGCGCGCGGGATCCCTCGCTCACCGGCTTCGCCCGCGACATCCTGGCGGCCCTGGCGCATAAGTAGGTTAGGATTAAGGCTTAATCACTGATGAAGCGACCTTGATCCGACGCCTGCATGCCATCTATGACGATTTTCCACGGCAATTCTGGATGATCGCCGTCGGCGCCCTGGTCAGCATGGCCGGGTCCAGTCTGGTCTGGCCGTTCCAGTTCATCTACATCAGCCGGACCCTGGGGCTGCGCCTGGCGCCGGTCGCCACCCTCATCACCATCGCCTCGGCCACCGGGCTGACGGTCTCGTTCTTCGCCGGGTCCATCGCCGACCGGTTCGGCCGCAAGCCGGTCATGATCGGCGCCCAGACCGCCCAGGCGGTGGCCTGGATCCTGATGAGCCTGGCCCACAGCTACCTCGGGTTCCTGCTGCCCATGACGATCCTGGCGGCGTCGCAGCCGGTCTATTCGGTCGGCTCCGACGTGATGATGGCCGATCTGGTGCCGCCCGCCCAGCGCGCCTCCGGCTACTCGATCATGCGGACCTTCAGCAACGTCGGCATCGCCCTGGGGCCGGCCCTGGGCGGGTTCATCGTCTCCCGGTCGTACCCGCTGGCCTTCCATGGCGCGGCCGTGGTCATGCTCTGCTACAGCGGGTTCCTGCTGCTCATGGTGCGCGAGACCCTGCCCCGGCGCACGGCCACGGCCAGCGCCGCCCCCAGGGCGATTCTGGACCGCGGCTACGGCCAGGTGCTGCGGGACCGGGGCTTCATGATCTTCTTCCTGATCGCCACCCTCGGCATGGTCGCGCCGCTGATGCTGTGGACCCTGCTGGCCGTCTACACCAAGCAGAACTTCCAGTTCCCCGAGCACCTGTACAGCTGGCTGCCGATCACCAACGCGCTGATGTGCGTCTTCGTGCAGGTCCACGTCACCCGGTTCACCCACAAGCGCGCGCCGCTGCCGATGCTGACCCTGGGGATGCTGGTCTACGCCCTGGGCGTGGGCAGTGTGGCGCTGATGAGCAGTTTCTGGGGGTTCTGGTTGAGCATGGTGGTGTTCTCCATGGGCGAACTGATCGTGGTGCCCACCGGGACGGCCTATGTCGCCAACCGGGCGCCGATCGACCTGCGCGGCCGCTACATGACGATCTACTGGATGACCTGGGGCCTGGCCCGGGCGGTGGCGCCGGTGGCGGGCGGCATGCTGAACGACCGGATCAGCCCGCACGCGGTCTGGTACGGCGGCCTGGTCATCGGCCTGGCCAGCACGGCGGGATTGTTTATCCTGGGTAGCCGGAAGGTGCCGGTGCCGGAGGCCGTTTCCTAATAGCCGCGCCGCGCCAGCTCCGCCTCCACCACCGGCACGTCGGCCGGGACGTCCACCCCCAGGCTCAGGTGCGCGGTGCGGGCCACGCCCACCGCCATGCCGGCCCCGAGGGCCCGGAGCTGCTCCAGCATCTCCATCTGCTCCAGGGGATGCGGGGGCAGCTGGGTGAACCGGCGCAGGGCTTCGGGCCGGTAGGCGTAGATTCCCAGGTGGCGCTGGAACCGGGCCAGCTGTTCCGGGGCGAGCCAGGGGCGGAAGTCCTGCTGGAATAGCTGGCTGTTGCGGATGTAGGGGATCGGGCTGCGGCTGAAGTAGAGGGCCCGGCCGGCATCGTCGGTCACCACCTTGACGATGTTGGGGTTGAACAGTTCCTCGGCGCTCCCGAACGGACAGGCCGCGGTGCCCATGGGCAGTTCCGGGTCGCTCCGCATCAGCGCGACGACCGCGGCGATGGTTTCCGGGTGCATGGTGGGCTCGTCGCCCTGGATATTGAGGATCAGGTCGTAGCCGGCGCCCATGGCCGCCACCGCCGCGGCCACCCGGTCGGTGCCCGAAGCCAGCCCCGGGTCGGTCATGGCCACCCGGCCGCCGAAATCCTCCACCGCGGCGGCGATCCGGAGGTCGTCGGTGGCCACCACCACCGCGTCCACCCCGCTCGCGGTGCGGGCGGCGTCCCAGGCCCACTGGATCATGGGCCGGCCGGCAATGGGGGCCAGGGGCTTGCCCGGGAACCGGGTGGACGGGTAGCGCGCGGGGAGGACGGCGAGGGTGGGCATGGCAAACCTTTGGCTCTGGTCGATTTGATCATAGCAAGAGGTGGGCCCAGGGGCGTTCTGGAGGGGAGGGAACTCATTCGTGGAAAAATTCATCAGGTTCCTTCACAATCAAGGGTTCGGCTTGGCACCCTTTTCCCGGAGGTTCTTTTGATACGACGGCTTGCCCTTCCTGTGGGGATCACAGCCACTGGCCAGTTCTACCCTGAACGCATCGTCACCAACACCGACCTTGCCAACATGGTTGACACCAGCGACGAGTGGATCCTTACCCGCACCGGAATCAGCACCCGCCGCTGGGTCGAACCCGGTGTGGCCTCCTCAGACCTGGGGGCCGAAGCGCTGAAGATGGCGCTCGACCGCCGGGGCATCACGCCCGGCGACCTGGACGCCATCGTGGTGGCCACCGTCACCCCCGACATGTTCTTCCCTTGCACCGCCGCGCTGATCCAGCACAAGATCGGCGCCGGCAACTGCTTCGGCTTCGACGTGAACGCGGCCTGCTCCAGCTTCCTGTTCGCCCTCACCGCCGGGGCCGGCCTGATCGCCGGAGCCGGGCTCAAGCGGGTGGCCGTGGTGGGCTGCGACGTGATGACCTCCATCATGGACAAGAGCGACCGCAACACCGCCATCCTGTTCGGCGACGGGGCAGGGGCGGTGATCCTGGAGCAGGTCGAGGAGGGCTACGGCATCCTCGACTACGAGCATTTCATCGACGGTTCCGGGGCGCCCTTCCTGTGCATGCCCGGCGGCGGCTCGCTCAACCCGGCCACCGCGGAGACGGTGGCCGCCAAGATGCACTACATCCACCAGGACGGCAAGGAAGTCTACAAGCGTGCCGTGCGCGACATGGCGGAAGTGAGCCGGCTCATGCTGGACCGCAACTCCCTCACCACCGACCAGCTGGCCCTGTTCGTGCCGCACCAGGCCAACGTCCGCATCATGGACGCCGCCGCCAAGCGCCTGGAACTGCCGCCTGAGCGCATGGCCAGCAACATCGGCGCGTTCGCCAACACCACCTCGGCCACCCTGCCCACCGCCCTGCACCAGTCGCTGGAGGAGGGCAAGCTCAAGAAGGGCGATCTGGTGGTCCTGGCCGCCTTCGGCGCCGGCTTCACCTGGGGCGGCACCTTGGTGCGCTGGGCGATCTAGTGCGGATCATCGCCGGCAGCATCAAGGGCCGGCGGCTGCAGGCGCCCGAGGCCCAGGTCCGGCCCACGGCCGACCGGGCCCGGGAGGCGCTGTTCTCCATCCTGCAGCGCTGGCCCCAGGGGCCGTTCCTGGACCTGTTCGCCGGCACCGGGGCGGTGGCCCTGGAGGCCTGGTCCCGGGGCTACGGCCCGGTGGCCTGCGTGGAACGCGACACCGCGGCCCTGGCCTGCGCCCGGCTGAACGCGCGCGAAACCGGGCTGAGCATCCTGGCCCAGGACGTCCTGCGCCTGGCCAAGGACGCCTTCCCGCCCCAGGCCGTGGTGTTCGCCGATCCGCCCTACGAGGCCAGCGCCGAACTCTGGCGGGCCATGGCGCCCAGGGTCATGCCGTGGCTGCGGGCCGACGGCCTCCTGGTCTGGGAGACCGGCCACAGCACTGAGCTGGCGCCGCCGGACGGCCTGGAGCTGGTGGCATCCCGGCGCTACGGCGCCGCGGTATTCCACTTGTTCCGGCTGGCTTGATCTACACTGCTTGGGATGTTCCGGCTTTCCATCAAGACCAAGCTGAGCGCGGTGATCGCCATCCTGGTGATCGGCTTCGCCCTGTTCAACGTGGCCTATTACCCGCGCCAGGTGGAGCGGCGCTTCCGGGCGCAGGCCGAACTGAGCGCGCGGCAGGTGGCCGAGGCGGCCAGCTTCGCCCTGGCGCCCGCCCTGGAGAGCGGCGACCAGGCTGAGATCCAGCGGATCCTCCGGGGCGTGAAGCGCATTCCCGCCTTCCGCTTCAGCGTGGTGTCAGCGCCCGGCGGCCGGGTGGTGGACACCACCCCGTCCGCCCCCGCCTGGGCCAAGGATTTCGCCCGGGACAAGGGGGTCACCAAGTCCCTGATCCACGCCCAGGGCGGCACCCTGGTGGTGATCGCGCCGATCTCCTACCAGGAGGCCTCCGACCAGCGCGGCACGCTGATCCTGGGCTTTTCCACCGAGGAGATCCGGCAGCTGGCCAGCGACAATCTCGACCGCGGGGTCTGGGTCGGGGTGGTGGCCATGGCGCTGGGCATCGGCGCGGCGGTCTACCTGGCCAACCTCTACATCCGGCCGGTGGTGGCGCTCACCACCGCGGCCCAGCGGGTCGCCCAGGGCAACTTCGAAGGCCTGTCGGTGCGGGTGCGCTCCCACGACGAGCTGGAGGACCTGGGCCGCAGCTTCGAGGTCATGACCAGCAAGCTGAGGGTATCCAGGGACGAGATCGAGCGGCAGAACCGGCTGCTGGAATCCCGGGTGCAGGAGCGCACGCGCCAGCTCATGGAGACCATCTGGGAGCTGGAGGAGATCCGCGCCAACCTGGAGCAGCTGGTGCAGGACCGCACCCGCGGCCTGGAGCAGTCCCGGGAGGAGCTGGCGGCCTGGGCCGGCACCCTGGAGGAGAAGGTCCAGGACAAGACCCTGGAGCTGACCCAGGTCAACCGCAGCCTCAGCGTCAGCCTGCAGCGGCTGCAGGAGCTGGACCGGATCAAGGACGAGTTCCTGGCCAACATGAGCCACGAGCTGCGCACCCCGCTCAATGCGGTGATCGGCTTCTCCGGCCTGCTGCTGGTGGAAACCCCCAGGCGCCTGCCCGACGACATCCGGGACGATCTGCAGATCATCCACCAGAACGGCCGGACCCTGCTGGCCATGATCGATTCGATCCTTGATCTTTCCAAGATCGAGGCCGGCCGGTTCGAACTGGAGCTGGCCGAGATGGATCCGGCCCCGCTGCTGGACGAGGTGGCGGCGCTCACCGCCGGGCTGATCCGGGAGCGGCCGATCCGCTTCGCCTTCACCCCCCCGGGCTGGCGCGCGCGGGTGCTGGGCGATCCGGCCCGGTTCAAGCAGGTGGTCACCAACCTGGTGGGCAACGCCATCAAGTTCACCGAGAAGGGCCAGGTGGAAATGGCGGCGGAGCGGGTCGGCAGCCGCCTGCGCATCCGCATCACCGACCAGGGCATCGGCATGACCCAGGAAGAGATGGGCCGGCTGTTCAAGCCCTTCCAGCAGGTGGACGGCAGCATCACCAGGCGCTTCGGCGGCACCGGCCTGGGCCTTGCCCTTTCCCAGCGACTCATGGCTATGATGAACGGACAGATCACCGTGGAGAGTGAAAAAGGCCGGGGCAGCAGCTTCACGGTGGAAATGCCCCTTCTCGAGGAACCCGCGCAATGATCTCCCCGCAACCCGTCAAGATCCTCTGCATCGAGGACAACCCGGTGAACTGGCGCCTGGTCCAGCGCCTGCTGAGCCAGGCCGGCTACGAGATGCACTGGGCCAGCGACGGGATGCAGGGCTACGAACTGGCGCTGGCGCTCAAGCCCGACCTGATCCTGCTGGACATCAACCTTCCAGGGTTGTCCGGCTTCGAGGTGGCCACCAAGTTCCGGCAGCACCCGGATCTGCAGAAGATCCCTCTGGTGGCGCTCACCGCCAAGACCCTCAAGAGCGACCGGGAGACGGCGCTGGTGGCGGGCTGCGACGGCTTCATCCCCAAGCCCCTGGACCCCTTCACCTTCGTCGGGCAGGTGGGCGCCTACCTGGGCGGCGCCCGGGAGATCCTGGAACAGTCCCAGGAGAAGGCCGCCCTGCAGCACCTCAACCGCCACGTGCTGGAGCACCTGGAGGCCCAGCTCAAGGAGGCCCAGGAGGCCAACAAGAAGCTGGTGGCCGCCCAGGATGCCCTGGAATCCAGGAACCGCAGCCTTGCCCGGCTGCTGGCGCTCAGCCAGAGCATCCTCACCGAGCACGATCCCCATGCGCTCCTGCTGCGGGTCCTGGGCGAGGCGCGGGCCGAGATCCGGGCCACCGGCCTTTGGGCCTACCGGATCCACCCCAGCGGCGGCTACTTCGAAGGCATGCGCTGGAACATCAACCGGTTCGACGGGACCCCGGTCCTGCCGCGCAACCATCCCTTCGTCCTGCGCGCCCAGGCGCTGCCCCAGGGCGGCCCGCTCCGGGGTGAAAGCCTGCGCAGCGACCACGTGTGGGACGAGGGGCTGGGCCTGGGGTTCTGGTCGGCCTCGAGCGAGGCCTGCATGCTGGTGCTGCGCGACCACCAGACCGACCCCGAAGTGTTCGGCTTCTGGATCATCACCCGTCCCGCGGACCAGCGGCTGCTGCCCGCGGAGCTGGAAATGATCAGCCTGCACGCGAGCATCGCCCTGGTGAGCCTGGAGAACGCCGAACTGATCGCCACCCTCAACAACAGCACCCGGGCCCTGGCCTCGAGCTACGAAAAGATCGAAGCGGCCTACCAGGACCTGCAGAACGCCCGGGAGGTGCTCAACCGCCGGGACCGCCAGGAAATGCTGGGCGACCTCATCTTCAAGATCGTCCAACGGCTCGAGGCGCCGGTCGCCAGCCTGCACCGGCAAAGCCAGCTGCTGGACGACCTGATGGTGCCCGGAGCGGCCATGAACCGGGCCGCGCTGGCCGAAGGCCAGCCCCGGGCCCTGGCCGAAATCCGCGAAGCCGTGTTCCGCATCGACAGCCTGCTCAAGGCCCTGCTGCGCCGGGTCGGCAGGGGCGGCCCGGCGATCCCCGAATGGCTGGACCTGCACGACCTGGTCCAGCAGGAACTGGGCCTGCTGCAGGTGGAGGGGATCATCCCGGCCCAGGTGGCCGTGACCCTGGACCTCTCGGCGTCCACCCCGCTGATCCACGGGGTCTACGGCGACTTCGCCGCGGCCCTGCTCAACCTGCTGCGCCACGCCCTGGGCGGGCCGACCCCCAGCCCCACCCTGGCCATGCACTCCTGGCGGGAAGGCGAAGACTTCCTGCTGGAGTTGCGCGACGAGGGCGGTCCGGTGCTGCCCAGCGAGCTGGCCCAGGCCTTCGAGCCGTTCTCGGAGCTGCACCAGCAGGTGGTGATCGGCGCCCGCAGTCCGGGCGAAGGGCTGGCCGGGTGCAAGCAGCTGCTGGCCGTCTACCATGGCGAGATCACCATCGCCAACGAAGGCGAAGGCACCGCCGTGCTGCTGCGGATTCCCCTGCATTGACCTTTAGGAGTGTCTAGGCCATGTAGCCCGAACGCAGCGCGACCGCCCAGTCCGGCCGTCCGTGGGCGTTGGCCAGTTCGGCCATCGCGCGGTGGTCGTAGGGGACGCTGATCAGCGCGGCGCTCCAGCCGCCGGAGCGCTGTTCGATGATCGCGTAGCGGGCGTCGGGCGAGCCGTTCTCCACGATCAGCTTGAAGGGGTAGGTGGTCTCGAGCGCGGGCAGGCCGACGCTGCCCGGGTTGACGATCAGCTGGCCCGCGCCCGAACGCACCGCGCGCGGCACATGGGTGTGGCCGCAGAGCACCACCGGGGCCCGGACCTGGCCCAGCCGGGCGTCCACCTCCCCGGCGCTGGCGGCCCTGATCCCGGCCGGCTCCAGGGTTTCCAGCAGGGAGTCCAGGTCGCTGTCCGGCGTGCCGTGGCACAGCAGCACGTCCTGGGTGAACCGGGCGGTGGGCGGCTGGGCGCCGATCCAGGCCAGCTCCCGGGGCGACAGCTGGGCGTGGGTGTAGGCGTCGGAGGCGCCCCATTGGCCGGGGCCCTGAGTGAGCACCTGGCGCTCGTGGTTGCCGGCGATGGTCAGCCAGTCCCGGGCCATGAGGAAGCGCGCGGTCTCCAGGGGCAGCAGCGGACCGGACAGGCTGTCGCCCAGATTGACCACGGCGTCCACCCCCCGGTCCCCCAGGTCGCCCAGCACGGCCTCCAGGGCCGGCAGGTTGCCGTGGATGTCCGAAAGCACCGCGATGCGCACGCTAGACCGCCGATTTTTCGCCGTAGTGGGTCTTGATGTAGTCCAGTACGATGGCCTGGAATTCCTCGGCGATCTGCTCGCCGCGCAGGGTGACGGTCTTCACGCCGTCCACGAACACCGGCGCGGCGGGCGTCTCCCCGCTGCCGGGCAGGCTGATGCCGATGTTGGCGTGCTTGGATTCGCCCGGGCCGTTGACGATGCAGCCCATCACCGCGACGTTCATCCCCTCCACCCCGGGATACTGCGCCTTCCAGACCGGCATCTGCTCGCGCAGGTAGGCCTGGATCCGGTCGGCGAGCTGCTGGAACACGGTCGAGGTGGTCCGGCCGCAGCCGGGGCAGGCCACCACCATCGGCGCGAACTTGCGGAACCCCATGGTCTGCAGGATCTCCTGGGCGACCAGGACCTCCCGGGTGCGGTCGCCGCCCGGTTCGGGGGTGAGCGAGACCCGGATCGTGTCGCCGATGCCCTCCTGCAGCAGCACCGACAGGGCCGCGGTGGAGGCGACGATGCCCTTGCTGCCCATGCCCGCCTCGGTCAGGCCCAGGTGCAGGGGATAGCGGCAGCGGCGGGCCAGCTCCCGGTACACGGCGATCAGATCCTGGACCCCGGAGACCTTGCAGGACAATATGATGCGGTCAGCGGCCAGACCGATGGCCTCCGCCTGCCGGGCGCTGTCCAGGGCCGAACTGACCAGGGCTTCGTACATCACCGCCTGGGCGCTCCAGGGGGCGGGGCGCCGGCTGTTCTCGTCCATGATCCGGGCCAGCAGCTCCTGGTCGAGGCTGCCCCAGTTGACCCCGATGCGCACCGGCTTGCCGTAGCGGCAGGCCGCTTCGACGATCCTGGCGAACTGGCTGTCGTGCTTGTCCCCCTGGCCCACGTTGCCCGGATTGATCCGGTACTTCGACAGGGCCTGGGCGCATGCGGAGAAGTCGTTCAGCAGCTTGTGGCCGTTGTAATGGAAGTCCCCGATCAGCGGGACCTCCACGCCGATGGCGTCGAGCCGCTCGCGGATGAGCGGCACCGCGGCGGCGGCGGCCGGGGTGTTGACGGTGACGCGCACCAGCTCGGACCCGGCCAGGGCCAGGTCCCTGACCTGGCTGGTGGTCGCCGCCACGTCCGCGGTGTCGGTGTTGGTCATCGACTGGACCGCGATGGGGGCGCCGCCCCCAATGAATATTTTACAATCCCCATGGACCACGACGGTGGCCGGTCGGTGGACCCGCGCCCTTGGCCCCGAAGCCACCGGAAGTCTCTCTGCCGACATGGTTGCCCTTCTGTATAGATAGTAAATAATATTTCGAGATCCGGGAAACGCCTGCGCGTCCCCAGGAAAGCCTACCATGTCCGGCTTTCCGACAACATCGCCAGGCGCGGCACGGGAACCCGGGCCGCCACCTCCATTCATACGGAAATTTATGATAGTCTTCGGGAAACGAACGGAGGCAACATGATTGCTGCGGTCCCATGGCGGGTCAGTCCCGGCGTGGACCCTGCGTCCGCTGGGCTCCGGCGTCTCCTGGCGCTGGTCCGGATGGTCGTGCTGGCGGCGGTCGCCACCTGCGGCCTCTGGTCGGCCGCGCCGCCCCCGCCGGCCGAGTTGGCCCCGGCGGTGGCCCTGAGCTTCCGCGCCGAGCACCTCAAGACCGCCTTCCGCTCCGGCGACCCGGTCGCCATCCAGGCGGCGGTCCAGGAGGTGGAACTGCTGCGCCGGACCTACGGCACCCTGGACGTGCTGCCGCTGGTGGACGCCATGGCGGTGTTCGCCCGGCAGCTGGGCGAGGAGGGGCGTCCGGCCCTGGGCCTGCGGGTGGTCCAGACCATGGACAGGTGGGCTCCCTTGGACCCGACCCTGCTGGGCACGAAGGTGGTTCTCATGCGCGAGCAGGGGCTGCACGGCTACCTGTGGAGCCTGGCCGAGGTCCTGGAATTGAGCCGCCTGCGCCTGACCCACCCGGTCCACCGCTGGCTGTGGGCGGTCCAGCACATCGCCTGGCTGCGGCTCATGGCCACCCTGATGCTCTGGGGCTGGGCCCTGGCCATGGCCACGCGCTACCGCCGGGTGTTCCGCTACCTGTGGGAGGAACCCCTGCGGCGCTGGGGCCTGAACAGCCATGTGGCGGCCCTGCTGGGCGCCTTCTTCGTCTGCTGTCCGGTGATCTTCGGCCTGGACCCCAGCGTGGCGGCCATGCTTTGGCTCTGGCTGCTGGTCCCGTTCCTCATGCCCATGGAACTCCGGGTCAGCTTCCTGGTGGTGCTCCTGCAGTTGCTGCACCCGGCCCTGGCGCTCATGGAGCCGCGGGCCGCCGGTCAGCCCAGCGGCAGCATCGTGGCCATGCAGATGCAGCCCCAGCCGGTGCCGGTGGACAACCTGGTGTGGGCGGCGCTGGCCCCGGAAGACCGGATCTTCCTCAAGGGCTGGCGCCAGCTCCAGCTCCAGGAGTGGCCCCAGGCCGAGGCCACCTTCAAGGCCCTGGAACCCGGCCACCCGAACCACTCCGAGGTGCTGAACAACCTCGGCGTGGCCCGGTTCCAGCAAGGCGACCTGGGTGGC
>Ga0316229_1002225_pt1 | contig 17327 bp, 39 predicted proteins | sample TBH18023metaG_FD_206011 | JGI IMG/M metagenome (GOLD analysis project Ga0316229, IMG submission 206011) | Freshwater microbial communities from Trout Bog Lake, Wisconsin, USA - TBH18023 | ecosystem: Environmental > Aquatic > Freshwater > Lake > Hypolimnion/Profundal zone | place: USA: Wisconsin... | reverse complement strand
ATAATAATACTTCAGAAGAAATACTTTCTAGCTATTATCCTTCTGAAAATTTCTGGTTTAGCTCTGGTTTTTCAGATCAATGTTTTTTAACAAGTGGAAAAATATTGAAAGAAATTCAATATGAATACAGTGAGTATTTAAATAAAAAATTACCAGAGCACTCATATTGTCCTTATTCTTTTGAAAAAAGAGTAGCAGAATATTTTTATAGAAGGAATTTATGTAGAGGTATTCTTAAGAATAATAATGAATATTATATTCATGGATAAATTTATTATTAATATAAAAAATATAAACACTTATTTAAATAATATATGATTACGTTTTGTATCCCTTCTAAAAATAATTTAAGATATTTAAAAACCTGTATAAAATCAATAAGAGAAAAATCTTATTACAGTATTAGTAACAGAATAATTGTCTACGTTGATCAAGATAATGATGGTACTGAAGAATGGCTTATAAATAGTGATTTAATGTATGAAGGGGATAAGATAATTGTAAATGGTTCTGATTCTCCTAAAGGAATAGGATATGCTTATGATGCCATGTTTAAAGAGGCTACTACTGATTTAGTAGTTGCTTTTCATGCTGATATGGTTTTAGGTATATATGGAGATTTAGGACTTCTTGAACACTATGATGGTAGAAAGTCAATAGTGTGTGCTACTAGGATAGAGCCTCCTTTACATCCTCCTGGACCTGAGAAAATAGTAAAAGACTTTGGTATGTGGCCTGAAGATATAAAATGGCATGAATTTGATAAATTTGTAACTTCTCAATGGGATCAACATAGGGAAGACTTTACTAAGGGATTGTTTGCTCCTTGGATGATTGATAAAAGGGATCATTTAGGACATGATCCTATATTTAAATCAGTATATGAAGATGCAGATTTATTCAGAAGATTTGCTTTAGCAGGATATAATATTAAACAAAGTTGGGGAAGTTATGTATACCATTTAACTTGTAGGGGAGGCCAGTTTGCTGATGCTAATAAGATGGAAGATTTCAATAAAAAATCACCTGAGTGGCAACACAATAATGAAATATCTTTAAAAGAATACATAAGAAAGTGGGGAGGATTATTCAAAGAATACGGTCCATGTGAGCCTAAACCAAATACTAAGTATAACATAGGATTGGAAGTAACCAGTTGTAATAGTAATATCTTAAATGTAGAACCTTTTTTTAATCAATTGAAAGTTGATTGCGATTATAATAACTATATTGATTCTGAGAAGAATAATACATCTTACAACTTAAATGATAAGTTTGTAGAAGAATTAACAACAGATATAATACTAAAATATGATTTATCTCTTGATACTATCAATTCTTTTTATTATATTGTAAATAATCTAGAGGATATATTAGAAAATGCTGAAAGTAATTCAGCTTATAATTTAGATCCTTGTCTATTAATAGTAAAAGATAAAAAAATACATAACCCAAAAATAAATTTAAATGAGTAATAAAGTCTCTTTAATAATACCAAGCTACAACAATCTAAGACACTTAAAAAATGTATACGCTTCACTTAAGAAACATGTTCCAGAAGCAGAAATAATATTGTTAGATGATGGTTCAACAGATGGAACTTTCAATTGGATTCAGCAACAAGAAGGTTGTGTTAAATACAGAAGTAATACTAGAGTAGGTCACACTATACTATATGATAAAGGCATAGAATTAGCAAGTAATGATATTGTGGGAATTATACATGCTGATATGATTATAGGACCTAATTATATACAAAACATGTTGAAGCATTTAAAACCTTTAACAGTGGTATGTGGTACCAGGATTGAACCTCCTTTACATCCTGAAGGAAAAGAAAAGATAATCAAAGATTTTGGATTAGATTTTGATAGTTTAAATATAAATGCTTTTGAAGAGTATTGTTTAGAGCAACAGAAAAGCCTTAAAGATAAAACTACTAAAGGAATGTTTGCTCCTTGGATGATATATAAAGAAGATTTTCAAAGTATAGGAGGACACGATCCTCTATTTGCTCCATTTCCTTATGAAGACTCTGATATTTTTCAAAGATGGATATTGAAAGGATATAATCTGGTACAATCTAGAGATGCTTTTGTTTATCATCTTACCTGCAGAGGACATAGATGGACTGAACAAGTTGGTAAAGATGATGACTACTATAAAAATGTTTCTAATAAAGCTTCTAAAAACTATTTACGTAAATGGGGAACTTGGATTGAGAATGATGAATACCAACATCCTATACTACATCCTAGGTTTGATACGGGTTATGTAATACATAATTGTCCATATTACCTTATAGAGCTATTAGAGCCTCTGTGTGACACTATCTATACTTCAGACGTATTAGGTATTAACGAAGCAGCTTATTACGAGGTAGAGGCTAAAAACACGTTATTTGACCTAAAGAAAAAATTCAAACTAATAGGCCATGATACTTATGATAATGATATAGTAGTAGAGTTTGATGCTAATAATTTCAGTAATGAGGCTATGAATATACTATCTGTACTTCCTATGATAATAAACAGTAATAATGATACTGGAGTATTTGAATTTGATATATTTAAAATTACAGTAAATAAACTTACTGATCATTTATATGATTTGGTTTCTATTGATAATCCTTGGTATCAGGAGAAATTAAAAAAGTATTAAAACTATTTATTATTATATGAAAGAGAAAATAAATGAAAGCCTTCCTGCTATGATTCCTCAATTCCCTATTGAGATAGCTGGACATAAATTAACTTTGAGATTTGATGTTAATATAAACAAGACCAAAAAAGGACTTAAATGTCAATTTATTTTAGGAGAAGGAGTTCCTACAGATATAAGGGAAATGCAGAAGATTGCAAATGAGATTAGTGTTGAACTTCAAGAAAAATTTGGAGCAGCAAATCTTCAAATAATGTATGATACTGAAAATCCTTATAAAAATGTAATAGGTTTTTTAATACCTCTTCCTTCTATAGCTAATTTAATAGTAAATAAAGTTTTAAAAGGTGAAGGAGATGCAGTTGGAGATGTAGGTGGAGATACAGAAGATTCCTTACCTGCAAAAGAACAACCTGGGGAAGAGGGAGATGATTTAAAAGAATTGATGCAACAAAGAGCAGGAATTAAATTATAAAAATACGTATATATGAATACTAAAAAAAGAAACATACCTAGAGTATTTTTTCAATCTCTTGTTAATATAGATTCCTCTTTTATACAGAAGGATAAAAAACTTAGTAATCTTTTACTAAGAGAAGTTCCTGTAGCTATAGAGCAGGCTTTAAAAACTAACAAGGAATCAGCTACTTTATTTGAGATAAATACTACTGGTTTGTATGTTGACGTTCCTAAAACTTCTTGGGTATCTGCACTAGAGACTTGCGTAGCTGAAAAAGTAAAAAAGGAAGAGTTTGAAGAATGTATAAAATTATCAGATTTAATTAATAAAGTAAAAAATAAAGTTACAGATGGAAGAAAAAGAGGAAAAATTATCAGAGATAAAGTTAGCAATAGATCAGCTTCTTAATATAGACTCTAAAATAAACAGAAGAAAAAAGAGTGAAGCGGATAAAAAAAAAGAGTTATTTATTGGGATAATAAATTCCATAGAACAGGTTATTAATAGACAGTCTATACTCTATTCTGATTTTAAATTAGATATGGGAGATTATGATGAAAACTTCTTAGAAATTATAGATGCTTTACTTGTATTTTCTTTTGGTAAGGATCAAACAGAGCTCATTCAATATTTTTTATGGGAAAGATTAGCCCCTGATGGAGATGGAGCTTACGTTGAAGATGCAAATGGTAATGAGGTTGAAATAACGGATGCAAGTATGCTTTGGGATATATTAACTAGCATGACAATTAAAAATGGCAAAAAAAAATAGTGGAAGGCCTCCTAGATTAGTAACAGAATCTATTATTAGGGATGCTATGAATAAGACCAAATCAAATTGCCAAGCAGCAAGATATCTTCATATGAGCCTGCCTACTTACAAAAAGTATGCTAGTTTATATTTTGATAATGAAACCGGTCAGTCTTTGTATCATCTACATGAAAATCAAAGGGGAAAAGGGATAAGTAAAATAAACTGGAAAGAGGAATTGCCTATTCAAAAGTTAAATGAGATTATGAGTTCTGATAGTTTTAGAGCTGTTGATTTTAAAAAACTAAAAGATAGATTAATTTTTGAAGGCATACTTATTCAAGAATGTTATATTTGTGGACATCATGAAAAAAGAATAATTGATTATAAACAGCCTTTGATATTAGATTTTATAGATGGTAACAAAAACCATTGGCAACTAGAGAATCTGAGAATGCTTTGTTATAACTGTTACTTTTTACATGTGGGAGATGTATTCAATGAAAAACAAATAGTAAGATTGGAAGATGAAACCGCTCCTCTACTTAAAAAAAATCCTATATCTTGGGAAATGGATGATGACTTTTTAAAACATTTTAAAGAGATAGGATTAGAACCTAAAGAAGTTTATGAACCTGGAGATGAATTTATATCTAGAATATGAAAGAACAATTAGAAGCAATAGATAAGATGTTAGATGTTGCCATAGCTTACGGTTATGAGACCAATATAATATACCAAGCTCTTCTATGCATGAAGGAAAATCCTTCACTTAATCCTGCTGAAGCTTTTACCCTAAGTGTAACAAAATTTATGGTAAATTAATTCATTTAATAGCTTATATATGCATATTTATTACTGTGTATGGTAAGCTGTAATACAAAAGAAATTCTTGAATGGCTTGCCTCAGAATATATTCCTGAGGGTACCCATGTTTTATTACATGTAGACTGTAGGAAATTATGGAAAGATGTTATGTTAACACTAATAAAAAATAGAAGTATACCAGTTAAAATATCTATTTTAAAAAAGTGTGCAGTGAATTGGCAATTAATATTAACACAACATCTGATTACTAAAAATTAAAACAGTATGAAACTTTTAAATGTAGGAACATTGGCTAGTGTATGGGGATTAACCATAACAGGATTTTTATCTTCTGTATTACCTTATGTCCAAATAGTATCTCTTTGCTTAGCTATATCAGTGTCTATAATCACCATTACAAAACACTATAAATCAGATGGCAAAGGAAAGAGCTAAGAGATTAATCCTAGAGAGAAAAGCTACTGATTTAATAACACTCTCAGATAAATTTAAAAAATTAGAGAGAATAACTAAAGTTAAAAATTATCCTTTTAGATTAGATCAACTAAAAGAAAAACTGGTAAAAGAAATTTTATTTTGGAAATCTAAGAAAGATACTAATGAAACAGTATTAACTGATCTTAAAAAGGATTATGGTTTTGTATTATCTCAAATAGGAAAAGCAAATCCTAACAAAGAGAAGATAGATATCTTAGTTAAAAAATACAATCTTTGATTTATTTATCATTATTACTTGTTTTTTCACATTATTTTTCTTACCTTTACAATTATATGAGTACTATTAAATATTGTAAAGTTTGTAATAAGCCTATACCAGAGGGCAGAGTAAAAGCAGGATACGTAGATACCTGCGTTAATCATTCTAAAGCATTTAAATATGTTGGAATTGTATCAGGGACAGAGGATGATAATTTTGAGATATCCATAATAAAAGATCCAGATACTGCTAAAGATGTAAGTAGGTTATTAAAACACAGTTATGCTTAAACATATATAGTAACTATTTATTAGTATAAAACTCTAAAATATATGGCATACCTATCTCATGAAGAATACTCTAATCTCCTTAATAATTTTAAAGGAGAAAGTAATCCTTCCAAAAAACTTATAAAAGAATATTTTTTTGACGATAAATATCCTGGACAAGGCAACGTAGCTCAAATGTATCCTAATGATAAGGGACCTTTTGAAAATAAAAATTTAAATAAAGAAAATTTAGATTTTACTTCTGAAAATCCTATGGATTTTAAAAATACAGATAAAACTATACAAACTGTAGAAGAAGAAACAGTCCATTATGATTTCTCTTCATTACCTCCTGATAAAAGAAAACAATTAAAGGAATATATTGCTTCTGTAAAAGAAATTAAAAAAGCTATAAAAGAAATTTTAAATAAAACTAAAAAATCTACTGTAGAAGAAAGCAAAAAAAAACATAGTAGGGAAGATAGAGATGAAAAGGTTCCTGAAGAAACTAAAGCAACCTACAAAAAATACCACTTTAAAAAATCTAAAAAATTGGGTGGAGATAGAACAGGAGAAATATTAAAACCAAATGAAATTTGGTAATTTAAAAAAAATAGTTATATTTGTACCGTATGATAAATGACAGTATAGTATCAATAGCCAATAAATATTTAGGCAAAGAAGAGATACAGCCTAATAAAGGATTTAAGGATCCTGAGTTTCAAAAACAAATGCAATCTGTAGGTTGGTATTCTGGAGCATCTTGGTGTGCTTACTTAGGAATATTAGTATGGACAGAAGCATATACTCCTTATCCTGATATTTTAAAACACTCACAAAAACTCTTTTCTGGTAATTCCCAACAGATGGCTAATAATTTCCATTCTGACCCAACTTGGCCTACTAGTATTAATGTACCTCAAGTAGGATCCCTTTGTGTATGGGGAGAAGGTGACAGCACTACTTCAGGACACACCGGTATAGTAATAGCAGTAAATCCTGATGGAGTAGGCTTTAAAACTATAGAAGGTAACACTGTAAAAGATACAGATATATTGAAAGGTAATGAAAGAGAAGGATATATAGTAGCTACCCACAACCATATTACAAATAAACCTCACTCAGTAACAGGTTTAAATCTTATCAGATTTATTCATCCAGTAATCCCACAATAGTAAATAAAATAAATATATATAATAATATGGAAGGTCATGAAATTTTAAAATTAAATGAGGATAGATTGTATCTAAAATTAAGTACTGACATTTGGTATGATACTCATAAGGAAACTATGCCCAAAGTAGGATCTGTATTCCTAAATGGAATAGTTAAAGAAGTACTAACTTATAAAGAATACTTATATAGATTCCCTAAATCAAATAAAGAATCTTTTAATGAAATATCAGAAAACGTTATACATAAAGGATTCATAAGAAAAATATCTACTGATAAACAATCTTATAAAACCATAGTTGAATATTCAGTTAATCCTGTAAATTATACTTTAGATTTCCAAGAGGAATAAAGTATTTATTATAAATGAAGAACCCTATCCTACTTAGAAAATTAGTACATAAATTAGCAGAAGAGGTCTTATCTTCTGATCTTAAGCCTAGATATAGTAATACTAATTCTTCTGATGCTACTGTTTATTTATATCCTGATAGGAATCCTATAAACTTTGAAAGTGAGTATGATAGTAAAGGAAATATAGTAAATAATACAGAAACGGGAAATCATTTAACTTATTTAAGACAATGGGATAAGATTAATGATTATTTTGAAGAGGATGAATTACCTGATTCTAGAAACTCTAAAAATACTCAAAGAGCTATAACTCTTTCTACTTATGTAAAAGCAAAAGAGTTTTTAAATAAAAACGCACCTGAAGGAAAATTATTAGATTATGGTGCAGGTTTAGGTCACGGAAGCGAAGGAGGAGATAGCTTTGAACCATATCCTCAAAAAGGATTTACCCCCACCTATTTAAAACCAGAAGACGTTCCTAGTAATACTTATACTAAAATAGTTAACTTAAACGTATTAAATGTAGTACCTAAGGACGTAAGAGATGATATTGTACGTAATATAGGAAAAGCTCTTAAACCTGGAGGTAGGGCTATAATAACTACTAGAGGAAGGGATGTATTAGATGCTAAAGGTAAACTTGGACCTGAACCTATGTCCATAATTACTAGTAAAAATACTTATCAAAAAGGTTTTACTCCTTCAGAACTAGTTAACTATGTGTCTAGTGTTTTAGGTAAAGATTTTGAAGTAAAAGATTTTAAGTTAGGGAAAGCAGGATGTTTAGTTACTAAAAAAGATATTTCAGAATCCAATAGGGATAATGGAGTAGGATATCAAAAACTTGCAGCTAATTTATAATAATCTCTTTGATATATTAAAATTAGTTTTTATCTTTGTATAAGATAAATAAAAGTTATAGAAAAAAATGGAACTCTCAACCTTTTGGATCCTACTAGGATATCTTCTAGTATTTGCAGTAATAATAAGATTATTCTGGAAAGTAATATTAATAGTAGGAATAGCAATACTTACTATAGTAGGCTTTATTTTTATGTCTTGGTTTACTGCATTAATATTCTACATGATTTTTGATGGATGTCAGGGACCTGGTTTCAATCTACTGTGGATTTTCTTTTCTATATTTTATATAGTACTATACCTATTAATTTACTTAATATCAGTAGATATAGTAAATATGGTTGTATCTTTTATACAAAAATTATTTAGATAATTTAATAACAAAAAATAACAAAATGAAAACTAGTACAGTATTTGAAGTAGTAAATAAAAAAGACAAGGTATTTGTAAGACCTAAAAATCCTTATTCCCCTAAAACAGAAGCTAAGAAGTATTATGAATTTGAAAAAGAAAATGATAAGCTTATCCCTATAGTAAATCATGATCCAAACAAAAAAGAATATAATTATTCTTGTTTAAAATTTTATGATAACACTTACATCTATAAAAAACCTCTACAAATAGGAAATCCTCATAGTGAGAATTACTTAGAAATAGAATTTAATGAAGATCAATTTATTGTATTTCATCAAGGAAATAAAAAAGATTACATCTTCACAAATGATCAAGCTTTACAATTAGCAAAATATATTTTAGATATTTTAGAATAAATTTGCTTTATTAAGATAATAATGCTATATTGCATTAGATAAGTATAAACAATTTAATTTTTTAAGTATTATGTCAGAAGTGTCAAAGGTTACACAGTACAGTGTATGCGTTCAGGTAGATTTAGCAGCATTAGTTAATGAAGTTAATTTTCTACTTCAAAAAGGTTGGTCTCTATACGGAGATATTATCATCTTTGAAAAGAGTAATGATCTTTATCATCTTCAAGTTTTAGTAAAATAAAATAAGAAGAATGCTCTTAACAGCAAGAGAATGGTTTGAGAAGTTAGAGGAACCTTATAAGTCACAAGCTATAAGAAATTCTCTAGCTTTTCATCCTGACTCTCTAGATAAAAAACACGTTGACCTTCACTATGCTTTGAGAAATTCTTTTCTTTGGCCTTTATCCCCTGAAGGACCTAAATACTGGGATGAATTTGTAGACAGTATTACTCCTGATGAAAACTACTTTAAAATTAACAGACAAAAAAGATTAAATAGAAAAAAAAAGTAAATGGAAAATAAAACAGCAGAAACTTTGTTTATTATAACTATACTTTTCTGTTTATTAAAGTTATTTAAAGTGATATCTTGGGGATGGATTTGGGTTTTATTTCCTCTCTGGTTTCCTTTAGTAGTACCAATAGTAGCAGTTTTGATTGGGTTTGTTATAGTTCTTTTAATTACTGTTATTTCTGTATTAGGAAATTTATTTAGATAATATGAAAATTGATTTTATATCAGATACTCATGGATTACATGACAAAATGACTCATCCTTTAAATGGAGGGGATTTACTTATTCATTCTGGAGATATAAGTAATGTAGGAGAAAGATACCAAGTAGAAAATTTTGTTGATTGGTTAGTAAACATAGTTAGACCAAAGTATACTCACGGAGTAGTATTTGTAGCAGGTAATCATGACAGATCTTTTGATCCTAAATTTGGAGAATCTTATCAAAAACCATTATGGCTCAGCAATATTTTAAATGAACTCAAGTTATACGATTACGGAGTATACTATTTACAAAATAATAGTATAAATATACAGGGAATTAATATTTGGGGATCACCAATTACTCCTTGGTTTCATGGTGATGCGTGGGCATTTAACGAGTATAGAGGAGATAATATATCTAAATACTGGAATGAGATACCGATTAATACTGATATTGTTATTACTCATGGACCACCTAAATATACTTTAGATTATGTTCATTATACTAATGAGTTTGTGGGATGTGCTGATTTAGATTATCATATACTGCGAGTAAAACCTCTTATTCATTGTTTTGGTCATATTCATCAAGGATATGGTACTGAGTATAAAAATGATACTTATTATGTTAATGCTAGTACATGTACTGAATCATATAATCCTACTAATAAACCAATTGAGTTGGAAGTAGATTTTAAAAATAAAGAAGTAAAAATATTGTAATTTGTCAAAATAAATTTTTTATATTTAATTAAATAAAAAGTTATGAAAAAATATCTATTAGGATTATCTTATTTTATAATTGGGACAGGAATATTTTTCTGGACCGATTGGCCTGGATTAGTAATTTATACAATAGGATATTTAGTAGGTATTTTATTAGGATACGAAATTAGATAAAATAAATATATGGCAGATATAGCAACACTATTAAATAGAGTAACATTTGAGTATGTTCAAGAACCTGATTGTAATGATAACGAATCAGATTCAGTACAACAATTATCAATCATAGTAGAACCTGTATTATTTGAATTATATGATGAAAAAACTGGTGGAAAGAATTATTATTTTCATATTAAGACGGAACGTTGGGCCTTTGATGATATAGATGAATTAATATACATACTAAAAGAAGTCAAATCAAAAATAAAAAAATAAAATGTTTATCAAATTAGAAATAATAAATGAAACTAAAAAGGCTTACCAAATTTTAAACGGTAGTTGGATACCCAAATCAGTATTGGATGGGTGGGGATTAATACACCCCTATTATAAAGTTAAAGATTGGTGGGTTAAATCAACAATGGATAAATTTTTTAACTTAAGGGATAAAATATGTGAGGAACAACTAAAAGGGTTGTCTCAAATTGAGATACAAAAAAGTCAAATGCCAAACAATGTTTTACAAAAATGGTTAAACTATCATGATGATTCTGGTTTTTATGGGTATGATTCTACAGACAGAAGATGGGAGCTTGACCCGCATTATTAATTATAAAATAAAAAAGATATGAAAAAATTATTAATAATAGCTAGTTTATCACTAATGCTATTTAGTTGTTCTCATTCTAGTAGTACTATTGAATGTCCCTGTATTGTAATATCATCAGAAGTTCATAATAGTAATTATTTAATAACAGTACAAGGTAAAGATAATGAAAATATTAGTAGACTTGATGGTTTACCCTATGCAACATTTCAACTTCAATCAGCAACTCAATATAATATTGGAGATACATTAAAATTTGTTAAGCAATGAAAAAATATAAATTGATCAAAAGTTATCCAGGCTCTCCTGAAGTAGGGAGTATAGCTTACACTTCTAAGAATACACTGGCTGATGCCCATTATAACTATATAATAGGAGAAGATGGTCCCTTTCAATGTTCTTGGATTCCTAAGAAATATGTAGACAATAATCCCGAGTATTGGGAAGAGATATTGGAAAAAGATTATGAAATATTGTCTTTTGGGTATATAGGATATTCAGAAGAAAAATCTCCTTATACTGTTTTAAATAAACAAATAAAAGGAGACTATCATTTAGGATACTTATCTTTTACCGAAGAAATGCTTTTACAAAGAAATCAGTGTTTCATACACTCAGTAAAACGTTTATCAGACGGAGAAATATTCACCTTAGGAGATATAGTACAGCACAAAAATAGATTAGAAGATGAAAGTCTTCCTGATATTGGTCCTATAATTTCTTTTGAAATAGTAGATTATATGCGTAGAGATTTAACTGTATCCTATGGAAGTAGATTTTTTAATAATATGGACGTACTTCGTAGGGTTATTAAAAAATCATTATTCACTACTGATGACGGAAAGGAAATATTTGAAGGAGATAGCTACTGGATCGTAGATGATACCTTTTATCATACTCAATTTGTTGCAAAATGTTCCAAAACAAATAAAGGTAAGAAAAAGGATATTAGTTATTTTTCAACAAAAGAGGCAGCTGAAGAGTATGTTTTGTTGAATAAACCTTGTTTATCTGCATTAGACATAATAAATAATATACACACTATTAAATGTAATTATGATTCAGATTCTTTAAAAATTAATGATCATCCTTCTTTATATAAACTAGTTAAACAAAAATTAAAAAAAGATTAATACATATGAAAAATATTGTAACAACTGCAGCATCACTTATCATCTTATGTATGTTTATTACCGGAGTAGATTTTAGTCTATATCCTTTTAAATTCAAACTTAATTCCTGGCAAGAATTTTTAGGGTGGATCCTTTTAATAATTTCAGCTGGTATTATAGCAGTATCCTGGGGGAAAAGAGAGTATAAGCGAGGCTATGATGAGGCAACCAATGATTTTATTGAATATGTAAAAGGCAAATCAAATGAAAAATAAAAAATTAATATATTTAGAAGAAGCTAATGCTAAAGCATTTCCTGAAAATCATGGAATAAGATTTAATTTTGAAAATGGAATAGAATGCCCAAAATGTAAAGAGGAATTATATGATATTGATCCAAGTATGGTATTAACTTCTGATCCCCCACAAAAAATTATTCATTGTTTAAATTGTGGATACAAAGGTTGTAGATATTGCTAAAAAAAGTTATGGAATTTAGATTTGAAAGAACAGGAATTATATATTTACCTCAATTTAAACAAGTTGAATTAGGTGATACTGAGTGGAAATATTTTACTAAAGATACTTTTGATAAAAATTCTATATTAGGAGCGGTATCAAGAGCGTTAGCTCGTATAAATAATATTAATCGTTATAAGTATGGTCAATATTGGTTAGAGGATGATAAGACTAAAAGAGTTTTTTTTAAAGAAGAATTCCAAGTCATGGCTTTTCTGGGAGCTGCTAAATCGTATTACTCAAGGGAAATTAAAAAATTTACTTTATGAAAAAATATTTGTTGTGGTGGAAATTTGAAGGAAGATATCTCCACACAGATATTTACCAGGGAATCAAAAACCTTATTAAATGGTTTCCTGTTATTTGGAGAGACCGGGATTGGGATCACAGATACATCTATGATATTTTAAGATTCAAAATAAAAACTCAAGGGAAATCCATAGAAAAAAGAGGTAATCACTTAAATGCTAGCAGAGATGCTGAGCGAATGCTCTTAGCTTATAACTTAATGACTAAAGTATCTGATGAATATTATGCCCTAGAGAAATATGATTATGAAGAGTCTAAATTTGACTTTGTTAGGGTTGAGGGGGAAGAGTATTATAGTATGAATATAAGACACCTATCGGATAATTTAGAAGACTACTTTAAAAAGTATCCTTTAGTCTATAAAAGAATAGTAAAAAAATACCCCGATCTGAATAAATATGATATAGCCTACAGGATGGCAGAAGAAAATCAAAAAAGGGCCCACAAGCTATTATATAGATTTTTAGAAACTTGGTTATACACTTGGTGGGATTAATATTTGGAATATTAAAATAAAACACTTACCTTTACTTATCACATAGTAACATATAAATGGATAATTTAATAAAAGTATTAATAGATTTTATAGTAATAGTAGTATCTATTGGATTATTATTTACTATATTTGGGTTTGTTTTTGTAGTCATAAAGATAATTCAATATCTAAAATGGTTACATGCTAATAATGATAAAAACAATAATAAATAATAAAAATGAGTGTACTAGAAGATACTTTAAAAACAAAAAGAGTGATTGAATCTTGCGTTGATCATCACCAAGTAAAAGTTGCTTACAGATATTTGGAGCATTTTAAAAACAAATATAAAAACTGTGATCCGGTATATAGAGACTTATATTCTATATGGGTTAAAACAAAAGAAGATTTACACTTAGATTAAAAATTATATAAAATATGAAAGAATCATTGGAAAATGAGGGAATGTCAAGGGACATAAACGCTATGGTATCAGTTATTCATGAAATGAATGTTCAAGCTGGATGGTATAATGATATATATACTGGTGAAAGATTAAATAGAAATATTCCTGAGATGATGTGCTTAATACATTCTGAAATATCAGAAGCTCTAGAGGGGTATAGGAAAGATTTAATGGATAATCACCTTCCTCACAGAAAAATGTGTGAAGTAGAATTAGCAGATACTTTTATAAGGTTATTAGATTTAGCTGGTTATTTAGAATATGATTTAGGATCAGCGGTTTTAGAAAAACTTGCCTACAATAAAAACAGAGATGATCATAAAGTAGAGAATAGAAAAAAAGAAAACGGTAAAAAAATCTGATAAAGATGAAAAAAACCAAAGCTCGGGAATTAGGAATAACAGTATTCCCTTACTACGAACATAATTCAAATGGAAATATCTTGTATTATGAAGATGAAGATGGATATTGGGAAAAATCAGAATACGATTTAAATAATAATAAAATATATTTTGAAGATAATGATGGAGAAAAAATAGATAGTAGACCAAAAACAACAACTACTAAATTTGAATTATCAGATAAAGAGCAAAAAGAAATTAATGAATGGCAAGAAGCAATTAAAACTATATATGGAAAATATGGTTCTTACACTTATAGCTTCACACCAACTGGTATTGGACGTGTAGTAGAAGTATATAGTGAGTTAGCTAATATAAAGAAAGATTTCACACACGAAGAAGATTGGTAAAACTATCAAATGAAAAAAATAACAGAGCTGACTGATAAAGAGGGTAAGGAAATACTTGAATTTGTTTATCCAAAAGAAATAGAAGATAACTGCTATAATACTATTTCTTTTGAATCAAAAAAAGATGAACGAGGTAGACACCAGGTAACCATGAACATGTTACCTATTATAGGTATTCAATATTGGAATAAAATGAGAGATGGTTGTTTGATACCCTTTCATGATACAAGATGTGTTCTTTGGTTATACGAACATGGATATGACATAGAAGATTTTTTAAAATACAATAAATCATTTTCACAAATAGAAAATGATTTTGGAAATTTTGCATTTTGTGTTGAAGAAATAATCAATAAAATTGATAAAAATAAAGAGCATCCTGATTCTAATTTTACATTAGAAAAAGTATCCGAGAAATTTAAAGACCTACTAGAAAAATACTATTATAAAGATTATGAATAAACTCGATCCATGGTATCAAGATCTATTACAACAAATAATAGATGAAGGTGTAACTAAATCAGATCGTACTGGTACAGGTACTAAATCTATATTTGGTGTACAATTTAAACATGACATGAGAGATGGCTTTCCCATTCTCACAACTAAAAAAGTACACTTTAAAAGTGTATTAACTGAATTATTATGGTTCCTCAGAGGTGATACTAATATTAAGTATTTACTGGATAATAATTGTAATATTTGGAATGGTGATGCTTATAAGAATTACTGTAATGAGTATAAGGAAGATAAGTGGATGAAGAAAATCACATTAAATTTACCGTTCCCTAATAAGAGTTATTGCTCATATACTCAAGAAGAATTTATTGAAAAAATTAAAACAGATAATGAATTTGCTGGGAAGTGGGGATTACTCGGAAAAGTATATGGTAAACAATGGAGAGATTGGGGAAGTTACGAAATATACGGTCAAGGAGAAAGTGTAATGTATGGGGGAATAGATCAAATTTCAAATTTAATCAATGAACTTAAAACAAATCCTGACTCACGTAGAATGATGGTTAATGCCTGGAACGTATCAGATTTACAAGAAATGGTTTTGCCCCCCTGTCACTATGGTTTTCAAGTTTATACTAGAGAACTAAGTGAAAGTGAAAGATTTATGTATATTATGTCTAATAGACCAAACCAATTGGGGTTTATAGAATATCTAGATGGTGATGGTAAGGGGTGTAAATCTACTGATTATACAGGTATTCCAACACGAGCAATTTCATTAATGTGGAATCAACGTTCAGTTGATACGTTTTTAGGACTACCATTCAATATATCATCCTACGGATTACTTTTAGAAATATTAGCTAAAATAGCCAATATGGTACCAGATCAATTAATTGGTAATCTAGGTGACGTACATCTATATAATAATCATATTGAACAAGCCAAAGAACAAATAGGAAGAACATCATTTGATTTACCAACTATTAATTTTAATCCTATATTTTTAGCTAATTTAGAACATAAAGGATTAGATGAGGCAATAAATGATCAAATTAATATTCAATTAGAAAATTATCAATCACACCCAGCAATTAAAGCACCTTTAAGTAATTAAAGTTGTCAAAATAATTTTATTATATTTAAATGTTATGAACGCAAAAGAAGAATTTTTAGAATTAGCATTAAAATTAAAACCATTATGTGCTGACATATCATATCTTTGTTGGTATGGTGAAGATAATAATAGACGTTGTATTTTAAAATGCAAATATACGGAAGAAGAATATAATTCTTTTTTAGAAAGTTTAGATTTTACATATGATAATGGATATGGTTCTCAAGAGTTATATGGTACTATTTGGTTTGAAAATGGATATTGGGCTGAAAGAGGAGAATATGATGGATCTGAATGGTGGGTATTAAGAGCTTATCCAACTATACCTGAAGAATTATTTTAAATTATAGATAATGAGACGATATAAAAATCAAAAGAAATCACTTCCTCATATAAAAGTGATTGTTAAACCACACAAAAAAGGTTTAATTTATTACTATAAAGATATAAATAATCGTATATTTGGATTTACTTTAGATAAAGGTAATGGTAATTGGGTTAGAATGCTCAGTAATGATTATGAAAACCATTTACAGTCTTGTTATATGAATTTTAATAATAAGAATAATAAGTACTTTAAAGCAGTTAATTTAAAAATAGTTTAATAAATAAAAATGGAAGAATTAGAAGTTTCAAGGTATTGCCCAGTGTGTGAAAGTTGTGGAGAAGAAGGATGCTGCTCTCCTCTAATATGTCAACACGTTGAAGGAGGATCTTATTGTAAAACAAATCTCAGACATTTAAAATTGGGATATTTGTCAGATCTATATTTTTATAATAACATATATAGTAAATTACCGGAAGAATTGAAAAAAGAATATGATGATAAGTGGCATGAGTTTTATGATAAAATTTTTAGATAAATAAAAAATGAAAATAAGAATTTTGTAGAATTGTTTTAAATTTAAATTTGTAAAAATAATTAAATTATGAATATAGATTTTTTTATATACTGGGTAAGTTTTAATTTTTATATATTACCTACTATAGTAGTATATAATAATAAAAAAGAATTTTTAGAAACAGGAGTATACAGTCCTTGTTGGGGAGTAAGTATATGCTGGTTAACTTTTGGAATAGGTATTA
>Ga0316229_1002206_pt1 | contig 17466 bp, 15 predicted proteins | sample TBH18023metaG_FD_206011 | JGI IMG/M metagenome (GOLD analysis project Ga0316229, IMG submission 206011) | Freshwater microbial communities from Trout Bog Lake, Wisconsin, USA - TBH18023 | ecosystem: Environmental > Aquatic > Freshwater > Lake > Hypolimnion/Profundal zone | place: USA: Wisconsin... | reverse complement strand
TGCGCGGTGACGCCGCGGCGACGGATACCGGAAATCGTGGGCATGCGCGGATCGTCCCAGCCGGTGACGAGTTTTTCCTCCACGAGCTGCATGAGCTTGCGTTTGCTCATGATAGTGTAGCCGAGCGAGAGGCGGGCGAATTCGTATTGGTGCGGCAGGGCGCGCGGCAGGTCGAGGTTTTCCAGAATCCAGTCGTAAAGCGGGCGGTGCACCTCGAATTCGAGCGTGCAGATGCTGTGCGTGATACCTTCGATGTAATCGCTCAGGCAGTGAGCGAAGTCATACATCGGATAGATGCACCACTGGCTGCCGGTCTGGTGATGGTCGGCGCGTTTGATGCGGTAGAGCAGGGGATCGCGTAGCCAGATGTTCGGCGAGTCCACGATGATCTTCGCGCGCAGCACGCGTCCGCCGTCGGGAAACTCGCCGGCCTTCATGCGCGTGAACAGGTCCAGATTTTCCGCCACGGTGCGGTCGCGGAACGGCGACGCCTTGCCGTTGCGGCGATATTCGTCGGTCTGTTCCGGCGTCAAATCGCAGACGAAGGCCTTGCCCTTGTTGATGAGCGCGACGGCGAATTCGTAAATCTGGTCGAAATAATCGCTGGCGTAAAACGGTTCCAGCTTCACTGCGGAATTTTTACGCTCCTCCTCCGACGTGCCGAAGACGGGCGGCATGAAGAAATCCGGTTTGCCGTCCACGGTTTTCGCTTCGGGAACCTTGCTGTGTTGCTTGAGGCCGAGCCGGACTTCCGCCCAGCCGCCGATGAGCCAGTTCACGTCGGCCTGGATGGACTCGACATATTCGATGTCTTCCTTGGTCGGGTTCGTGTCGTCCATGCGCAGATTGCAGATGCCGCCGAATTCGTGCGCGATGCCGAAGTTCAGGCAGATGCTCTTGGCGTGGCCGATGTGCAGGTAGCCGTTCGGCTCCGGCGGAAAGCGCGTGTGGATGCGCGGATATTTGTTCTCGGCAACGTGCTTCGCCACGATGTCGCGGATGAAATCGGACGGGGCGGGCGGGGTTTCTTTGGTTTCCAAGCTCATAAAAATTTTATGTAGCGTAACAAACAGAATTGCCAATGTCCATTGACTAGCCGACAGTGGCGTGCGACGAGGACATGAACAGCATCGAAACCATCATCTGCCTGATCCTGCTGCTGATGGCCGTGCCGGATTTGTGCGGCAAGCTCGGCCGGCCGGCGCTGGCCAACGTGGGCTTCGTGCTCTTCGGCCTCGCGCTCGGGCCGCTGGTGCAGACGGACGTGGCCACGATGATCAAGCAGGCCGGCGAAGTCGGCTTTCTGCTCGTCCTGTTCGAGGTCGGGCTGGAAATCGAACTGCCGCGACTGCGCGAACTGCTGCCATCGCTGCGGTTCGCCGTGCTCTGGTCGCTCGTGCAATATCCCATCGTCCTCGGTCTCGCCCACGCCTCCGGTTTGAGCTGGCCGGAAGGGCTGCTGGCATCGTCGGCGCTGACGAGCTGTTCGATGAGCATGGCGTATTTCGGCTGGAAACATTATCCGGGGCTGGCGGGACCGGCGCGCGATTTCGTGCTCCAAGTAATGATCGCGCTCGAAGTGCTGGCCATTCTCATCTTGAGCGTCGGCGGGGTCACGGTGAAGCACGGTTTGAGCTGGTTCATTTTGCTGAAACTGGCCGGCATGGCCGTGACGGTGTTTTTGATCAGCCGGTTCGCATCGCATCTGGTGAATTTGTTCCAGTTGATCATCCAAAAAACGACGCGCTGGCGCGTGCATTTTCTGGTCCTCGCGGTGCTGATCATCTGCGCCGTTGGCGAACGGCTGGGATTGTCGGCGGCGAAGACGGCGTTTTTTCTCGGCCTGTTCATGAGCCGCGCGCAGTTTGAAGGCGTGGGCATCGAGGAATATATCGCGCCCATCAGCCGCCGGTTTTTGATCCCGATTTTTTTCATGTCGCTGGGGCTGCTGATTGACGGGCGGATGCTGTTCTCCTACACGGCGCTGCTGGCGTTGTGCGGCGCGTTCCTGCTCATCGGCGTCCGCGAAGTCCTGCATCGCCGCTGGCTGAAGACGGGCGGCGACCTGCAAACCTACTTGCTGCTGTCGCCGAACCTGACGATGGCCGCGCTGGCGGCGACGGCGCTGTTGAGCGCGGGCAGCCGCCTCGCCGCGACGTGGGTGGTGTTGAGCGGACTGTTCCTGTCGGTGATATCGCTGCTGCTTTTGCCGCGCGTCAGGACTGAGGATGCAAACCCGGCACGCCGCGAAAAATAATTTTCACTTCGCAGAAACAAGTCGCGATTACGGCGAATAAGCGCGGTAGAAACGGCTCGGATAGGCCGCCGCATTCGCGTCAATCAGCGAGACCAAGCCGTTCGCGTCGGCGACGTTGGTGGAGATCGCGGTCCAATGCACAAAGTCCGTTGAAGCCTGGATGACGTAGGTCGTGCCGGCAGTTCCGGACAGGTTCGCGGTGACTTTGCCGCCGGCAAATGCCGGGGCGAGGGACATCTTGCATGGCGGCGGGGCCGTCGGTGTCACGATGGTCTGGCTCAAGACGTTTGAGCTGGCGTTGAAATTGCCACTCGGGTCGGAATATTCCGCCGTGATGACGACATTGCCTTTGCCCAGGGAACCGGCCAGCGCCGTCAAGGTGGCCTGACCGCCGGTCAAGCTGACTGCGTTGCCGAGCTTGTTCGTGCCGTTGCATTTGAATTGAACGGTTCCATTCAGCGGCAACATGGTGGCGACCAGCGGGGCCACTTTCGCGGTGAACGTGATGTTCTGGTTCGTCAACGCCGGGTTGATGGTCGTGGTCAGTTGCGCGGCGGTGGCGGCGTGCGTCACGGTCAAAGTGCCATTGCTGAAGATTAAAAAGTAATTGGTGGAAACCAAGGTTCCCTTGCTGATGGTGATGGCATAGGAACCGACGGCGCTGTTGGTCGCCGCCGCGGTGGCCAGCACGGGCGTGCCGAGCACGTCGCTGTTGGTTTTGGATTCACCGGGGACGAAGCCGGAATAAACGACGACGAGTGGCGGATTCGTTGTGGCATAGGGGCGGGATAAATTGTCGGCGGAAACGGTCAACACCGCCTGCGTGATGCTCGCGGTCGTGGTGGTGTTGGTGCCGGTCAGAACGTAATTGGCCGCATCCGCGCTCGCGATGGCGAGGCCGGAAACGGTGACCAAAATGTTTGTGCCGACGTTCTTGTTCGCAAAGATGGCGTTGGTGTAGCCGTCCGCGAGTGAATCGCTGCCGATATGGTTGTCGGCGAGCGTGACCGTCGCCGCCGTGGTTCCGCATAAACCTTGTTCACACCCGTAGCCTTCACCGACAGGCTGCGCGCGGTGATGTTGGCGGTCGCCGTCGGCTGGACGAGCGTGTAATTGCCCGCGCTGGCGCCGGCAATCGTCAGGCCGGACACGTTGACCGTTTTTCCCGTCCCGACAACTTTGCTCGCAAAAGCGCCTTTAGCGGCAGTGGTGTTCAAGGTGACCACGTCGCCGGCAAGCACCGTTTTCAAGGCCGCCTTGCTCAGATTCAAGGTTGCCGTTGTCGAGGCGTCATAAACTTTGTTGCTTGCGGTGATGCCGGAAGCCGTCAGGGTCAGCTTGCTGACGGATTGCAGAAAATTGCCTGATGTGCTGTTGGAATAATTTGCACTGCCGCCATAAATCGCCGTGATGACGTGCGTCGCGTTGGTGGCCGAGAGTGTTTTCGCGCTGAACGCCGCCTGGCCGGCGGCGTTGAGGCTGGCCGAACCCAGCGTCACGGTGCCGTCCTTGAAGGTGATCGTGCCGGTCAGAGCGTTGGTCGCGGGCGCGACGGCTTTCACCGTGGCGGTGAAAACAATGCTCTGGCCGTAAATCAAATTGTTGGTGGCAGAAGTCACCGTCACCGTCGCACTGCCCTTGGCGACGTTGAATGCGTGGCTGGTGGCACCGGCCAGTCCGCTGGCCGTGGCGAGCAGGGAATAGCTATTCCCCGGCAGGTTCACCTTCAGATTATTGAAAGTCGCCTTGCCGCTCGCATCCGTCGTCGCGTTGGTCACGCCGGTGAAACCGCCGGCCTTGTTGAGGGAAATCTTGATCACCGTTCCGCCCGACAAAACATTGGAGCCAGATTTGTCGGCCAGCTGCACCATCACGCTGCCCAGGCTGGCGCCGATGGAAGAACCGGTCGGTTGCGCGGTGAACTTCAGTTGCGTGGCGGTGGTCGCGGCGAGCACGGAAAAGCCGTTCATCAAAAACGCGATGAGCAGGGCGACGGCCCGGTTTTTTATTGTGTTTGCCAGTTTCATTTTTGTTCCAATTATCCTCCCTGTCCGTTTTGCTTGACGAGCAGCGAAGGGGATTTAGCAACTGGCGGGCCACCCGGCCAAATTTGCCCCAACATGGGACATCAAGTGTCAATTTTATCCCAGATTTGGGACAGGTGGGAAAATGTTGCCACGCGCCAATGTCTGCTTGTGTGACAGCGTGTCCAACAAACCGGACATACTGTTTGAAAAATGGACAGCGATTGGCGTGGCCGCTTATTTTTGCGGCCGGTTAAAGGAAGAATAAACGACCTGGCGGATTTATTTCTCGCTGGCCAGCGGCAGGAACTGCCGCGTCTCCGGGTCGAAGGCAAACAACTCGGCGGTGGCAATCTTGAAAAACCAGCCGTGCAGCCGCAGCGAACCATCCATCAGCCGTTCCTGCACGCAGGAATAGCTGTGCAGGTTGTCGAGGCCGAACAAAACATTTTCCTCGGCGGCGGCGGTTTCGCGCTCGGTGGTTCCGTGAAGGTGCGCGTAATCCTTTTTCAACGTCTCCAGCACCGGCGCGGCGAGACTGAGCCAGTCGCGCAGGTGCGGCATAGATTTGCTGACCGGCTCCTTGCCGAGCATGGCCGCGATGGCACCGCACTGCGAATGGCCGCAGATGACGATGTCGCTGACGCGCAGCGTTTCCACGGCAAACTCGATGGCGGCGGCGGTGGAATTGGTGTCGCCGCGCACGTTGGCGGGCGGGACAATGTTGCCGACGTTTTTCACGACGAACAGATCGCCCGGCTTGCTCTGTGTGATGAGTTCCGCCAGCACGCGCGAGTCCGAGCAGGTGATGAACAGCGTGTGGGGATTCTGTCCTTCCTGCGACAGCTTGCGGAACAGCTTCCGGTAGTTGCCGAAAACATCCTTCTGAAACTTGTGAACGCCTTCAATGAGCCGTTGCATTTGGTTTGTTGAAAAGTTGAATCGTTAAATTGTTGAATCGGTTTCGCCGCAAGGCAATTTGACCATTCAACCATTTAACTATTTAACATCCTGCGCCAAAGTTTTGTTCTTCGCGCGCGACTCCTCGGTGAGCCGCACCTTAAACTTTTTCAACTCCTCTTGCACGCGCGCGTCGCCGGTGGCGATGATCTGCGCGGCGAGGATGCCCGCGTTGCGTGCGCCATTGATGGCGACCGTGGCCACCGGCACGCCCGGCGGCATCTGCACCATCGAGAGAAGCGAGTCCAGCCCGTCCGTGGACTTGCCCAGGATCGGCACGCCGATGACGGGCAGCGTGGTGAATGCCGCCGTCACGCCCGCCAGATGCGCCGCGCCACCCGCGCCGGCGACGATGACCTTCAGTCCGCGCGCGATCGCGCCGGAAACATATTCCTCCAGGCCGCGTGGATCGCGGTGCGCGGAGATGACTTTGGCTTCGCTGCCGATGCCGAATTCCGCCAGCGCCTCGGCGGCGGCCTTCATCACCGGCCAGTCCGAATCGCTGCCCATCAATATGCCGACTTGAGGTGAATTGCTCTTGCTCATGGATTTTTCAAAAATGGTTTTTTCCGTTGCGCGGAGAAATTAGCAACGTCGCCGCGCGGATGCAACGCCTTCATGCGACCGGCTCGTCGTGAATTCACGCCGCCACCGTGACCATCCAGCCGACACCGAAACGGTCGGTAACCATGCCAAAGCGCGGCGACCAGAAGGTCTTGGTCAGCGGCATTCCCACCTTTCCGCCGTCGTCCAGCGCGGTGAAGGCCCGGTTGACCTCGGCTTCCGTCGGCAGGGCGAGCGAGAGCGAGAAGCCTTCGAAGCGCACGCCTTCCTCGCAGCCGTCGGAGGCCATGAGCGTGGTGCCGCCGATGTGGAAGGTGGCGTGCATGACCTTGTTTTCAAAGCCCGCCGGCAGCCGGCTGGGCGGCATCGGTTCGGGGCTTTCCTGGTAGCGCATCAGGAAATCCAGCTGTGCGCCGAGCGCGGTGCCGTAGAAGGCGAGCGCCTCCTCGCACCGGCCGTTGAAAAACAGGTAGGGTTGGACGCTGGTGGTTTTCATCATTATTTGAGCCAAAGGATATTCTGCGGCCATGCCGGAGGACTTCCAAAGTTTGGCTTTTTTCAGCCTATCTTGATGTTAGGCGGCATGGTTATGGCAATGAAATGCTCTGTCGCGTAGCCTTAAATCATCCCATGCTGCCGCTACTGACCGTGAGAATGACAAAAACAATGGCTCCCGCAAATATCAGCAAGACCAACGTGGATGCGACGACGGCAATTTTAGCACCTGTCTTCTTCCATCTTGGAATGCCAAAAAACAGACCGGCCAATGCGGCGACAAACAGGGCTCCGATAATGATCGTGAAAACCGGAATACTAAAGAGCCGAAGTGTATCGTGGTCGTAGGTTATCATAAGGTTGTGCTGGTGGTTTGACTGGCTTGCTCGTGTTTTGTTCAATTCTGTCTTGGCAGTAATGCTCGTTGCCGCCTAACAAAAAAAGCTGAGCCACCGCCGACTTGCGGCGGGAACCGCGACAGCGGAACTGACAGCGCCAACGGCGGTTGGCTCCGGCGACTTGTTAGGCGGCTGGTAAATTCTCATCCTGATTCCTGTCTAAAATCTTAAAGACGGCGAATGCGATAAGCTCATACACAGCGAAGATAATGCCAATCACAATCAAATATGAAATCGCGGAAACAACTATCGAATGATGATGAGCTAAATGCCTGTCATAAGTGGCGGCTGCTTTCGCCAGGTATGCGTCTCGCCCAATGTCGCCCTCGTTTGCGCGCGTAATGTTGCCAGCAATCGCCGCAACGATTCCGATGATTGCTGCCGATATAATCCGACTGAGTTTGTTGTTGTTCATAAATCGAAGCCGCCTAACTACCGATTATGTTTCAAATTGCGGTTAATCACTTTTGCCATAATCAGGTTGTATTTCAGACTTTCTTCGTTGTCAACAAGGGTTTGCACGGTTTTGTGCCACGAATATGGAACCGGATAAAACCGCACGTCCAGCAGCCGGTTTTCCGTTCGTGCAAATCCGTGGCATCCGTGTCAAAGTTTTGCGCGATGACCACGGCCAACAAGATCACCATCCTGCGGATTCTGCTCGTCCCGTTCTTCGTGGTGGAGATGATTTACTACGTCCGCACCGGCAACGAAACCTGCCGGCTGGCCGGTCTGCTGTCCTTCGCCGTGGCGGCGATTCTGGACGGCGTGGACGGCTACATCGCGCGCCGTTACCATCAGTGGAGCGAGCTGGGCACGATTCTCGACCCGCTCGCCGACAAGCTGCTGCTGGTCTCGGCCATCGTCGTCCTGAGCTTCGACAATTCGCCGCGCCTCGGCCAGATTCCGTTCTGGCTGACGGGCACCATCATCGGGCGTGATTTGCTGCTGGGTCTTGGCGCGGTGGTCGTGCGGCTGGTGGTCGGCACCATCACGGTGCGGCCGCGCATCACGGGCAAGACCGCCACGGTGCTGCAAATGGCGGTGGTTATCTGGCTGCTGCTGGAATGGGACGCGGGGCAGGGGGCCGGCTGGTTGAAAATCGTCGAGCTGGGGGCGGGGCTGTTCACGGCGGCGTCCGGTTTGCTTTACATCTGGGACGGCTCGCAGCAGCTCGGCTCGCACCCGGCCAGTTTGCCGACGGCAAAAAAGTGAACTGAACCACAAAGAAACCAAGAAACAAAGCTTGCCAAAATCTTCGTTGCTTCGTTCCTTTGTTGTTAAAATTTATGGCCAAGACAATCGAATTGAAATTGAAGGCAGGCGATGCCGCCCCGAAATTCACGGTGGCGACCAGCGGCGGCGGGAAAATCTCGCTCGCCGATTTCAAGGGACAGAATGTCATCCTCTATTTTTACCCGAAGGACGACACGCCCGGCTGCACGAAGGAGGCCTGCGCGTTCCGCGATTATTTTGCGGATTTCAAAAAGAAGGGCGCGGTCATCCTCGGCGTCAGCACCGACACGGTGAAGAAACACGACATGTTCGTGGAGAAGTTCAAGCTGCCGTTCACGCTGCTGGCGGACGAGGACAAAAAGATTGTTGAAGCCTACGGCGTGTGGGGTGAGAAAAGTTTCATGGGGCGGAAATATCTCGGCACGCACCGCGTGACGTTTCTCATCGGCCCGGACGGCAAGATCAAAAAAATCTGGCCGGCGGTGAAGCCGGAGGAGCACGCGGCGGAGGTGCTGGCCGCATTGGAATAATTTTACATGAGCGAAATTTTTGTCATCGGCCACCGCAACCCGGACACGGACGCGATCTGCTCGGCCATCGGCTATGCGGAGTTCAAGCGGCGCACCGGCATGCCGGAGGCCGTGGCCGCGCGCTGTGGCGACACCAACGAGCGGATTGACTTTGTGCTGGAAACGTTCGGCGTGCCGTCGCCGCGCTTCGTCGCCGACGTGTCGCCCAAGGTGCGTGACGTGATGCAGTCGGAAATCCTGAGCGTGACCGAGGACGCGACCGCCGCCGAGGCGCTGGGATTGATGGACGAGCACGACATCCGCGTGCTGCCGGTGCTGGATGCCGACCGGCGCTGCCGCGGGCTGCTCTCGCTGTTCAAGCTGAGCAAGTTTCTGTTCCCGGCGGCGAACCGGCTGGTGGATTCGCGGCGCGTGCTGTCGTCGCTGGAGAACCTGGCGCACACGCTCGGCGGGCAGTTGCTGGTGGGCCACGACGCCCAGGAGGAGGAGGAGTTGATTTTGATGATCAGCGCGATGCGGATCGAGTCGTTCACCAAAAGGATGGATTATTTGCCGCTGGACAAGCTGGCGGTGGTCATCGGCGACCGTGTCAACGTGCAGGAGGTCGCGGTGAGCAAAGGCGTGCGCGTGCTGATCGTGACCGGCGAGGAGCCGGTTGATCCGAAAATCATCGCGGCCGCGACAAAAAACCGCGTAAGCCTCATCTCGTCGCCGCACGACACGCTGACCACGGCGTCGCTGTGCCGCTCGGCGGTCGCCATCCGCCACATGCTGAACGAGGAATTTCTCTCCTTCCGCGAGGACGCGCCGTTGAGCGCGGTCCGGGCCGAGGCGGCGGCGTCGGGCTTCGCCGTGTTTCCGGTCACGGATGCCGAGGGCCGCACGGTCGGCATTTTGTCCAAGGCCGACTTTTTAAAGCCGGTTGATCGCAAACTGATTCTGGTGGACCACAACGAGCTGTCGCAGGCCGTGTCCGGCGCGGACGAGGTGGAGATTGTCGAGATCATTGACCATCACCGGCTCGGCGCAATGACGACGCAGCAGCCGATCTTGTTCCGCAACGAACCCGTCGGCTCGACCAGCACGATTGTGGCGGACTGTTTTTTCCGGCAGAACGTCGAACTGCCGAAGCCGATCGCCGGGCTGCTGCTGGCGGGACTGGTTTCCGACACGCTGAATCTGACTTCACCCACCACCACGCCGCGCGACCGGGAAATCCTGCCGCGCCTGGAAAAAATCGCCGGCGTCAATGCGCGCGAATTCACCGACAAACTGTTCGCGTCCGGCTCGCTGCTCACGCTCAAGCCCGCGCCGCAGGCCATCACGACCGACGCCAAGGAATACAAGGAAAACGGCCACACTTTCAGCGTCGCGCAGATCGAGGAGGTCGGGTTCGACCAGTTCTGGAAGCGCAAGGACGAGCTGCTGGCGGCGCTGGAGGATTACCGGCGCGGCCGGAACTACGTCTTCTCCGCGCTCATGGTGACGGACGTGGTCGGGCAGGAGTCGCTGATGCTTGTCGCCGGACAAAAGAAGTTCATTGACCGGATTGACTATCCCGAACCGCAACCGGGCGTGTTTGAATTGCGCGACGTGGTTTCGCGCAAAAAACAACTGCTGCCCTATCTCACACATTGTTTGCAGCGGATGAAAGCCGGCTGAAGGCCGGTCTGGCTGACATCACCACTGAATTCTCCGGCCGCGCCGGATCGCCGGGCGTGGACAGATGGATAAGCAGCAAAAAAGGTTAATGGGTTTCCCCTGATCTTCCGATGTTCAAGCATGATTACAACCTTGCCGACATCGGTGATGGTTCGGCCGCACCACGGCCCGCGCCGGCAAATCTGCGCCACTCATCGGCCCGCAACCGTCTTGAAGGGAATGATTCTGCGTCTCCGCCGGGTTTTCGAAATCCCCTTCGGCTATGAGGATGAAACGGGCTTTCATTACGGCCCGGAACCATCGCCGATGGTGCTATCATTTGAGATTTGATTCGCCCACCCGCCGGTTTTTCTGAAAATCCTCGTTTGACAGGAACGCGGTCTCGCGCAGGAAACAACGGCTGCCGTATCTCCCGCACGGTTGGCAGCGGATGCAGGCGGGCTGGGTTTTACGATTGGCGATTTACGATTTGATTTGCGGGCGCAGGCATGACAAATTTTGCACGAAGAGCGCAATAAGTTTTTTGCAAACAAATCATAAACCGTAAATCATCAATCGAAAAAAATCCTATGCCCATTCCCATCGGCTCCCAAGCCCCTGATTTCACCCTCAAATCCAAGACCGCAGACGGCGTGGTGGATGTCAAATTGAGCAACAACCTCGGCAAGACCAACACCGTGCTGCTGTTTTTCCCGCTGGCGTTTACCGGCGTCTGCACCACGGAGATGTGCGACGTGTCCAACGGCCTGAACTCCTTCACCGGCGCGGACGTAATCGCCATCAGCGTGGACAGCCCGTTTGCGCAGGAGGCGTGGGCCAAGGCGAACAACATCAAGGTCACGCTCGCCAGCGACCTGAACAAGGCCGTTACCAAGGCCTACGACGTGGTGTTCCCGATGCTCGCCGGCGTGGGCGACACCTCGGCGCGCGCGGCATTCGTGATTGATAAGGCCGGCGTGGTGCAATACAGCGAACAGACGCCGACGCCGAAGGATTTGCCGAACTTCGAAGCCATCAAGGCGACGCTGGCGAAGCTGAAGTAAAAAACTGTCGCGCGTTGGCCGCGAAGTTAGCGAGGGAAAATTGCTGCGCGAATTGAGAAACAATTCGCGGTTATCAATTTGTAGAATTGATTTACTTTGTTGCTGGCGAACCGGAAGGCTGTTTGAACTTTAGCAAGTTCTTCACCGCATTGCTCAACTCAGATTCATCTTTAACAGCAATGGCCATTCGTTCCGCAAGTTCGCTGAGCACAATTCTTATGCTCATTGCAATTTCAAGACACTCGTCGTCTGTTTTGTCATGAACGCCTTCGCTTAATGCACTATGCAATAAAGTTAGCGGATTCTGGCCATTGATGAGCAGGACTTGAGGAATCGCCGTTTTAATCTTGTCAATTGCTGCGGTAAATCGAATTTCTCGTTTTGCAACTTCCAAGTCAGCCAGAATTGCTTCTCCAGCATTTAACGTTGTGCAGACTTTAATGATTTCGTCAATAATCCGATTCTTTTGATTTTCAACTACACGCCGATAGTAAGTTAAAGCCCCAATTCCCATTCCAAGTGCCTCTGATCTGCGCCCGTTGAAATACAAATCTCTATCGCCTCCAATAAGTGCACTGACTTTCGTAGGCGTGTGTGGGCCAAATGGCGGCCACTCACCGAGTTTCACTGCGGTTAATTTATGCAAAAGTTTGCCATCTTTTTCATCCACTTCCCAAGCAACGGCCACCGCATAAATGCGTGACTTTTTCTTGCAATGACGACAAAAGTATTCAATGAAACACTTTTTGAATTCATCTGCTTTCAGATAAACTGCGGCATCTGCTGAATCAAAAAAACAGATCTTTGAGCAATGCTCCGAATCACAGAAAAGTTTCAGTGTGCCGGCATAAACGAAGCGAGAATTTCCGCTGGTTGTGATTTCACCTACCTTGATGTCGTAAGCTCTGCATGGTGGTTTTACAGTCAGAAATTCCTCCCAACTGATAGACTGCTCTTGAACTTTGTCAGATTGCTTTTCACTCATACCAAGTGCATTTTAGCTGGAACTTACGGAAAAGGAAACAGGGTTAATTTGTGTTTCCCTTGTAGTAAAATCTTTCGCATTTTTCCGTTTCCCATTCGTCACAGGGTTTTAACCCGGCTGTCTTTGCGTTTGGCGCGAGGTAAGCTAGGTTGTCAGGATGGTGCCGCGTATCTTGATCGTGGATGACGAAAATGATTTCATCGAGCTGTTGCAATACAAGCTCGCGGGGCACGGCTATGACCTGATCGTGGCCAACGACGGCGTCCACGCCCTGAGCCAGGCGCGGCAGATGAAGCCCGGCCTCATCCTGCTGGACATCCTGCTGCCCGACCTCGACGGTTTTTCGGTCTGCGAAATCCTGCGCCGCCAGCCGGCCACCAAGAAAATCCCGATCATTTTCATGAGCGCGCTGTCGAGCGAGGTCACCAAGCGCACCGTGGCCATGCACGCGGAGGATTTCTTCACCAAGCCGCTGGACTTGAACCGGCTGGAAAAACGCATCGAGGAGCTGCTGCCGCACGAGCCGGTGGCGGAATAAATTTTCACTGTCTCTTCCAAGCACCGGAGGTGCGCTAGAAAATAGCCCACGGCTTTAGCCGTGGGAAAATGTTGGATGATATAAAGCCCCGCAGGGGCGAAAGAACTTTGAGTCTGCAATTTTTCTGTCGCCCCGCTGGGGCTTTGCGTTATTTGCATGATTAACCCACGGTTGACACCGTGGGCTATTATCTTCCGCCGCTTTGCGGCTAAAAAACTCCAACGCGCACTTCGCTTGACACCTGCGCGTGTCATCTTCATTTTTAGCGGTGTTTAAGGATTGATTTAAGGAACTAAATGAGCGCACCACATAATTTATTCAACACGCTGCAGCAATTTGATCTCGGCAACGGGAAACAAGGTCACTTTTATTCACTGCCCGCACTCGAAGCCGCCGGCGTCGGGCCGATCTCCAAACTGCCGGTCTCCATCCGCATCGTGCTGGAATCCGTCCTGCGCAACTGCGACGGCCTGAAGGTGCAGGAAGCGAACGTGAAGGAACTCGCCAACTGGAAGCCGACCGAGTCGCGCACGGCGGAAATCCCGTTCGTGGTCGCGCGCATCGTGCTGCAGGATTTCACCGGCGTGCCGCTGCTGGTGGATTTGGCGGCAATGCGCACCGCCGTGGCCAAGCTCGGTAAAAACCCGAAGATAATCGAGCCGCTCGTGCCGGTGGATCTGGTGGTGGATCACTCCGTGCAGGTGGATTTCGCGGGAAGCGCGGATTCGATGGCTAAGAATCTGGATCTGGAATTTTCCCGCAACCGCGAGCGTTACCAGTTTTTGAAATGGGGCATGCAGGCGTTTGACACATTCAAGGTGGTGCCGCCGGGCATCGGCATCGTGCATCAGGTGAACTTGGAATATCTTGCCAAGGGCGTGTTGAGCGCGGATGGAGTTTATTATCCCGACACGCTCGTCGGCACGGATTCGCACACGACGATGATCAACGGTCTCGGTATTGTCGGCTGGGGCGTCGGCGGAATTGAAGCCGAAGCCGGCATGTTGGGCCAGCCGGTTTATTTTCTCACGCCTGATGTTGTGGGCGTGCATCTCACCGGCGCGATCCGCGAAGGCGTCACCGCCACGGACGTGGCGCTCACCGTCACGCAGATGCTGCGCAAGGCGAAAGTCGTCGGCAAGTTCGTCGAGTTTTTTGGTTCCGGCGCGGCGGCGTTGCCGCTGGTGGACCGCGCGACCATCGCGAACATGGCACCCGAATACGGTGCGACGATGGGCTTCTTCCCGGTTGACGAGGAATGCGTGAACTACCTGCGCGCCACCGGCCGCAGCGAGGAACATTGCCGGCTCTACGAAAATTACTACCGGGCGCAAGGACTGTGGGGTATTCCGACCACCGGCCAGATTGACTACTCGCAGGTCGTCGAACTGGATCTCGCGAGCGTGAAGCCGAGCGTCGCCGGCCCGAAACGTCCGCAGGACCGCATCGAACTGGGCAACTTACGCCGCGAATTTTTCAACGCCATTCAGCGGCCCGTCACTGAAAATGGTTTTGGCAAGACGCGCCAAGTGTTTGGCAAGTCGGTCAAAGTCGAGATGGCTTCCAAGAAAAAGGCGAACATCGGCACCGCTTCAGTGCTCATCGCCGCCATCACGAGCTGCACGAACACCAGCAATCCGAGCGTCATGCTCGCCGCCGGTCTGCTTGCGAAGAAGGCCGTCGAAAAAGGTCTCAAAGTGAATCCGGCGGTGAAGGCGTCGCTCGCGCCCGGCTCGCGCGTAGTGACCGATTATCTCAAGAAGACCGGCCTCCAGCCGTATCTCAACAAGCTTCGTTTTAACACCGTCGGCTACGGTTGCACGACGTGCATCGGCAATTCCGGCCCGCTCGATCCGGCCATTGAGGACGCTGTCGTGAAAAATGATTTTGTCACCGCCAGCGTGCTTTCCGGCAACCGCAATTTCGAGGCGCGCGTTCACCAGAACGTGAAGTCCAACTTCCTGATGTCACCGCCGCTCGTCGTCGCGTTTGCGCTCGCCGGCCGCGTGGACATTGACTTGAGCTGCGAGCCGCTGGGCAAGGATCAGGACGACCAGCCGGTCTTTCTTGCCGACCTCTGGCCCACGTTGCAGGAAATCCGCGACGCGATGCAGTCAGCGCTCAAGCCGGAGGTTTTCCGCAAGCTCTACAAAAATTTCGCCGCGCAGAATCCCAAGTGGAACGAAATCCCGTCATCCGTCGGCAACGTGTATGAGTGGGACCGCAAGTCCACCTACATCCAGGAGCCGCCGTTTTTTGAAAATTTCGCGATGACGCCCGGTGGCATCAAGCCCATCACCGGCGCGCGGGCGCTCGGCATTTTCGGCGACTCGGTCACGACCGACCACATCTCGCCCGCCGGCGCGATCAAGAAATCGTCGCCCGCCGGAAAATTTCTGGAGGAGAACGGCGTCGAGTTCGCCGACTTCAACAGCTACGGCTCGCGGCGCGGCAACGACCGCATCATGACGCGCGGCACGTTCGCCAACGTCCGCATCAAAAACCTCATGCTCGCCGGCCAGGAAGGCGGCAACACCTTCGGACCGGACGGCCAGAAGACCTCCATCTACGACGCCTCCATCGCGTATCAAAAGCTCGGCACGCCGCTCATCGTGATTGCCGGCCAGGAATACGGCACCGGCTCCAGCCGCGACTGGGCCGCCAAGGGCACGAATCTGCTTGGCGTGAAGGCCGTCGTCGCGCAAAGCTTCGAGCGCATCCACCGCAGCAACCTCGTCGGCATGGGCGTATTGCCGCTGCAGTTCAAGGAAGGCACGACCTCGTATAGCCTGAAGCTCGACGGCACGGAGACCTACGACATCGTCGGCCTCGACGCGAACATCAAGCCGCAGCAGGATTTGACGCTCAAGATCACGCGCAAGGACGGCAGCGTGGAAAACGTGCCGGTGAAGTGCCGCATTGATACGCCCATCGAGATTGACTATTACCAGCACGGCGGCATTTTGCCGTATGTGCTGCGGCAGTTGGTCGCGAAGGCGTAATGTTAAATCAAATTCAATCAAAGCGGTCTCTGGGAACGGAGGCCGCTTTTTGTTTAACCGCGAAATACACGAACTACGCGAAAACTTTTTGACACGAATTTCACTAATTTTCGCGAATTAATATGCGCTGAAGGCGCCACGGAAATTAGCCCAGAGTTGGAGCGAAGCGACTAATCTGTTCGCGTGTTTGGCGTGGTTCGCGGTTTGAAATCTTGCCCGGCTCTTCTGCTTCTGGCTTAATGCGCGCCGCTTTAATCATGTCAGCCAAACGCAAAAAAGAATCCGGTCAGCCTGAACTACCGATCGAAGGTGTGCAGCCGGTCGTGCCTGCGGAAGCCAAAAGGAAATCCGCCGACGCGAATGGCAACGGCGCGGACCACGTCGTCGCCGAAACGGTTGAGACGCCCATCGTCCACAAGCCATTTGATCCGAAGAAACTTGAAGCTGGCCTGCACACGCGCGTGGATCGAGGATTTTTGGATTACGCCAGCTATGTCATCCGTGACCGCGCGATTCCGAATCTCGCGGACGGCCTCAAGCCGGTGCAACGGCGCATCCTGTGGGCGTTGCACGAGAAGGACGATGGGCGGTTCATCAAGGTCGCCAACGTCGTCGGCCACACGATGCAATATCATCCGCACGGCGATGCGTCCATTGGCGACGCGCTCGTGGTGCTGGCGAACAAACGCTATCTTATCGAAGGTCAGGGAAATTTCGGCAATATTTTTACGGGCGATCCAGCGGCGGCTTCGCGCTACATCGAATGCCGCCTGACGGAACTCGCGCGCACGGAAGTTTTCAACGACTCCATCACGGATTTCATTCCGAGCTATGATGGGCGAAATAAAGAGCCAGTGTCGCTGCCGTGCAAATTGCCACTCACGCTGATGCTGGGCGCGGAAGGCATCGCGGTCGGACTGGCCGCACGGATTCTGTCGCACAATTTTCCTGAACTGCTCGAAGCGCAGATCGCGATTCTCAAGAAGCAGCCGTTCAAGTGTCTGCCGGATTTCACTACCGGCGGCTTGATGGACGCGCGCGATTATCAGGATGGCAAAGGCTCGGTCAAAGTCCGTGCCCGCATCAAGACGCGCGACGAATCCACCGTCGTCATCACGGAAATTCCGCCGACGACCACCACGGAATCGCTCATCGCGTCCATCGAAGACGCGGTGCAAAAGGGCAAATTAAAGGTGAAATCCATCAACGATTTCACGTCTGAGACGGTCGAGATCGAAATCCGGTGCCACGCGGGCGTGGATGCGGAGAAATTGATTGATGCGCTCTACGCGTTCACAGACTGCGAAGTTTCCATCGCCAGTCGCATCGTGGTCATCAAGAACAACCGGCCGGTAGAATTGACGGTGTCGGAGATTTTGCGCGAGAACACGGAACAGCTTGTCGCCATCCTCAAGCGCGAGCTGGAATTGCGGGAGAAGAACCTGCTCGATGAGCTGCATTATCGCACACTCGAACGCATCTTCATTGAGGAGCGCATCTACAAGCTCATCGAGAAATGCAAGACGAACGAAGCGGTTTTCGCCAGTGTTTACGAGGGCTTCAAGCCGTTCAAGAAACAGCTCATCCGCGACATCGTGGATACCGACGTGGAGAAATTGCTGCAGGTTCGCATCCGCCGGATTTCTCTCTTCGACATCAACAAGCACCGCGAGGAGATGGAGAAGACGAAAGCGGAACTCGATGAGACGCGCAAAAATCTGAAGGGGTTGACGAAATACGTCATCGGCCATCTGGAGGCGTTGCTGGAAAAA
>Ga0316229_1002173_pt1 | contig 17643 bp, 12 predicted proteins | sample TBH18023metaG_FD_206011 | JGI IMG/M metagenome (GOLD analysis project Ga0316229, IMG submission 206011) | Freshwater microbial communities from Trout Bog Lake, Wisconsin, USA - TBH18023 | ecosystem: Environmental > Aquatic > Freshwater > Lake > Hypolimnion/Profundal zone | place: USA: Wisconsin... | reverse complement strand
TGCCCTTGGCCGTGAGGTCCTTGCCGGTCAGGCCGGATTCCTCTGAGGCCCGGGCGATGGAGGCATCCAGGGTACTCGTCTGCCGGAGGAAGATGCCGGCCTTCGGCATGGCTTCTGGGACAAGCCCTCCCGCCCGCTTGATCAGGTCGGACAGGCGGGGTTGATCCGAATCCAAGGTGTAGGAGCCGGGCCTAGCCACGTAGCCCATGAGCTTGACGGTGCGGTGCACCTTGAAATCAGGCTTCTCGAATAGGGAGAGCTGGTCGTCTGCGAGGATGAGGGGATTCACCTGGTCATCCAGGAGGGCTACAGGGCTCTCCGCCTGGGTGGACAACAGTTTGGGCAGGTCGAGCCGGAAGATCTCGCTGGGCTTGCCCTGGCGGCTGCGCGCCAGCTCGGCCACCATGCGATCGGCGGATTTTTCGGGCAACCCAGCGCGGAAGAGCAGGTCCGAGGCTCGCAAGCCCTTGTGGCAGGCATAGGTCCCCGGGCGGGCCACGGGGCCCAGCACGGTCACGAATTCCGGCAGGCGCAGGTCCTCAGTGCGAAAGAGCTCGATGCGATCCCGGTCCTCCAACAGCAGGTTCTGGGTGGGGTCCCCGGCCAGGGCCCGGTCGAGATCGAAGGCCAGGAAGCGAGTGGTGCCGTCCAGGGCCGTGCGCACCACCTCGCCACGAGCGCGGTAGGTATCGGGCAGCACCTGGGCATCCCGCTTCAGGAGATCGCCGATGTGCAGTCCCTCGGTCCGGGCGAAGAAGCCCGGCACCCGGGCCCAGCCCGAGATCTGAACCACCGGGCCTGTCCGCTCCCGCTGGGGCAGGCTGGACAAGGTATCGCCCCGCTGCAGGGGCGTCCGGGCGGCCTCCGCCAGGGGCACATCCTGGCCCACCAGGACGCCCGAAGCCTCGCGACGGCGCAGTTCCAAGGCCCCCGAGCCCGCTTCCGGCGCGAACCCACCCGCGAAATGGAGGGCATCGGCGGCGGTTTCGCCAGCGCGCAGCTCGAACTGCATGGAGGGGGCGATGCCCATCAGATCCCAGCGCCGCAGCCATTCGGGCTTATGGGCCTCGGCTTCAGACAGGACCACGGGCTTGTCGGTGGCAGGGTCGATCCGCACCCGGTGATCACCCGCCGAAGCCTCCTTGAAGGCCAGCAGCTGGTGCCTGAGGAAGGCGAGCCGGTCTTCGAGGGTGGTCCGTTCGGTGGGCGCCAGCGGAGCCGGGGCAGGAACAGGCGGATTGACCGTCTGCTCTCGGCCCGTTGCAAGCGCCGCTGCTCCAGCTGCTGCGGACTCCGTGGGCGGGGCCAGCTGGGCCTCGATGGCCTTGATCTCCCGCTGGACGCGCTCCCGCTGGCCCTTCAGGGGGTCCAGGCTCAGGTCTTCGGGCTCCGCGGCCTCGCCCGCCTTCGGCGGCGGAGGCAGCTGGTTCACCACCCGCTGAAAGGCGCCTTCTAGGATCACCTGGTTCTGGGCCAAGGGCACGAAGACCGTGTCCCCGTTTTGAAGCGCCACGTTGGCATTGCCCAGACCATCGGCCCGCAGGGGGTAAAGATCCAGGCCCGCCACCTTCTGGCCGCCGCGCATGACGCGGATATCCCGGTAGCTGCCCACGGCCGTGGGGCCGCCGGTCAGGCTCAACACGTTCACCAGGGAGCTGAGACTCGACACCAGGTAGCTGCCGGGCTTGTAGACTTCGCCCAGCACGAAGACCCGCACCTCACGAAGCTTGATTACCTGCAGGTCCACAGAGGAGTGGGAGAAGTTGCGACTCACTAGCCCCTGCACCGCCGCCTTGGCCTTCCCCAATGTCAGGCCGCCCACCTTGGCCGTGCCCACCTTGGGAATCACGATCTCGCCTCGGCCATCCACCTGAACAGGTAGATCGAAGGTGGCGCTACCGAAAACGTTGAGGTTCAGCCGGTCGCCGGTGCCCAGCACATAATCCTCGGCAATGCCTCCCTCCGTGGCCGCCGAGCCCCGCTGCCGCACCAGGAACAAGTCTGCGCCGAAGAGACGGGGACCCTTCTCCCGGCGCTTCAGCGCCCGGATCTCATCATCCTGCTTCTCGTCATCGCTCCGCACGCGCGCACCTTCCTCCGTTGCCGTGGCCGGGGAAGCCGCACCGCGGGTGGGCACCGCTTCTGCCGCCCCGGTCACACCCTGCGAGGTGGCCTGTTTCAGCGCCTGCAGGTCCAGGCCCTGGGGCATTTGAGCGAACAGGGCCGAGGCCGCCACCAGGGGAATGATCAAGCGGAAAATACGCATCAGCACGATCCTATCGGAAAGCCTCCAGACGCCGATATGGACTGCCGAAGGCAAGGCACATTCCCATTGAGTATGCCTGATTGGCATGCAACAAGGCAGCGTAACCACGGATTAAAGCTTGGGATGAGATCCAGAGGGAGATTCCCTCATGGCCTCGGTCACAATGAAGGGAATGGGATGCCGGATCTGGTTATGGCTCTGGGTAATGGCCCTCAAGGGGCGGGTGGCGCGGTCCTTGAAGGCCTTGAGGGACACTCCCAGCAGCACCAGGAATCCCAGTGTGGAGATGGGCTGGTGCCAAGGGAGAGAGGTGGCTCGCAGCATCGGCAGACCCGCGAGACAGAGCAGCAGAGGGGTGGCAATCCAGGCCCGTTTGCCAACCTGATCCATCATCCAATGGTGGAGGTGATTTCGATCCGCACTACCGAGGGCGCGTCCCTGCCAACGGCGGAGACCCACCACCAACGTGACGTCTACGATGGGATAAGCAAACATCCATAGCAACAAGTCCGGATCCCGGTAGGCAAGGACATCTATGGCCAAGTTCGCAAACAGGGTCCCTAGCATGAGTGCCCCGCAGTCCCCGAGAAAGTGATGGGCCTTCGGGAAATTCAGGGCCATTACGGCCACCAGCCCCCCCCACATCAGCGACGACTGGATGCCCAGATTCCACCCCAGCACTCCCAGGAGGAGGGCAGCGAAGCCCATTGACAGGCCATTGATGCCGTCGATGAGGTTGTAGGCCTGAGGAATGGCCCAGAACCACATCAGGAGAATCGGGAAGAGGAGAATGGGATTGGTCGGTAGGTCCATGCCCAGGAAGGGAACATGCCCTGAGGCCTTGCTCAGACCTTGGCTGGCATGGAAGGCCAGCAGGAGAGCGATGATCAACCCACCCGCAGCCTTGTATCGGGCACGGAGGTTCAGACGATCGTCCAGCAGACCAATCAGGGCCATACCATGAACAGCCACCCATTCAAGGGCGTGCAAATAGAAAGGGAACTTGCCCGTGGCCTGGAGCAGAGCGAGACCCAACCATAGTGCCACCCCCCCCGTGCGGGCTGTCGGGCGAGCGTGGTGCTTCCGCGTGAGATCAGGGCGATCCATCCAGCCGAGAGGCGCCAACCAGCGAATCAGCGCCACGGAGAACCCCAACCCCAGGGCCGCTCCAATTGCTAACTGGGCCCACGCAAACATCACATGCATCCTCAAAATGGGGTTGATGTGGCTTCGGGAGGGCGGATTTCAGCCTCCCCTTGATGATGTAAGAGGCCTAATTCTGACAGACCAAACATGATGCTCCAAGAAATAATCTTGTAACCCCCAGCGCACGATAGGCTTCCAATTCATTAATATCATTTTACCTAGCAGTCCAAGGGAATGACATATCAGCCCCTAACTGTTGCAATGCCCTTCCCCCTTAGGATCTTCGTCTTGGAAGGGATTGGGCCCACGAAAGAACTTCCCTGGAATCATCCCAATGCGGGACTCCAAGGATTCAATCATTCTGGGCCCTGAGAGGATACCAATGGCGGGCCCGTGCTATGCTAGCTGAGCCGATTTTCATTTGCTTCCCTTCGGCGGCGACCTCTGCAGGAAGCCCACCTCCCCCTCCTGACTCAGGACTCGGCGGAAGGGTTTCATGGAGCGATCGCGGGAGATCCGGGCCGGTGCCCGGGATCTGGGGGAGCCACGCGGGCCCGAGGGCTCCGGAGCGTTCATGAATGCATTGAAATTCCATCCCACCACCGTCTCTGTGGACCTGGGCGGCACGCCCATCAGCCTCGAGACCGGCCGCATCGCCAAGCAGGCCCACGGCGCCGTCGTCGTCCGCCAGGGCGATACCATGGTGCTCGTGGCCGTGTGCTACGGCACCCCCCGGGAAGGCATCGACTTCTTCCCCCTCACCGTGGACTACCGCGAGCCCGTGCTGGCTGCGGGCAAGATCCCCGGCGGCTGGTTCAAGCGCGAGGGCCGTCCCACCACCAAGGAAACCCTCACCAGCCGACTCATCGATCGCCCCCTGCGGCCCCTCTTCGAGGAAGGCTACAACGGCGACACCATGATCACCGCCCAGGTGCTCAGCTACGATGGCCAGCACGCCCCCGAGGTGCTCGCCATGGTGGGCGCCTCTGCGGCCCTCATCATCAGCGAGATCCCCTTTGTGAACCCCGTGGGCGGCGTCCGCGTGGGCCGCGTCAATGGCCAGCTGGTGGTGAACCCCACCGTCGAGCAGCGCGCCGATAGCGACATCGACCTGCTGGTGGCCGGCACGTCCGACGCCCTGGTGATGGTGGAGTGCGGCGCCAAGGAAGTGCAGGAAGCCGACATGGTCAAGGCCCTCGCCTTCGGCCAGGAGCAGATCAAGACCCTGGTGAAGCTGCAGAAGGAGTTGCAGGCCAAGGTGGGCAAGCCCAAGGTCGCCGCCGTCAAGGCCGTAAAGAACGAGGCCCTGTACCAGGAAGTCGCCGCCGCCTACGCCGAGAAGCTCTTCGCGGCGCTGACCATGAAAGTAAAGATCGAGAGCTACAAGACCATCGACGGGCTCAAGAAAGAAGCCGTCGCCCAGTTCTGCACCGACAAGCCCGAACTCAAGAAGGACCTGTCCGCCTGCTTCGATGAGCTGAAGGAAACCCTCTTCCGCAACGCCATCCTCAAGCAGGGTGTGCGCCTCGATGGCCGCAAGTTCGACCAGATCCGCCCCCTCAACATCGAGATCGGCGTCCTTCCCTCCGCCCACGGCAGCTGCCTCTTCACCCGCGGCGAAACCCAGGCCCTGGTCACCACCACCCTGGGCACCATCAACAACACCCAGATCATCGATGGCCTGGAAGAGGAGTACCGGAAGAAGTTCTACCTGCACTACAACTTCCCCGGCTACAGCGTGGGTGAGTGCAAGCCCAACCGCGGACCCGGCCGCCGCGAGATCGGCCACGGCATGCTGGCGGAGCGCTCCCTCTTCGCTGTGTTTCCCTCGCCGGAAGAGAACCCCTACACCGTGCGCGTGGTGAGTGACATCACCGAAAGCAACGGCTCGTCCTCCATGGCCACCATCTGCGGCGGCACCCTCGCCCTGATGGATGCCGGCATCAAGCTCAAGGCCCCCGTGGCGGGCGTGGCCATGGGCCTCGTCAGCGACGGTGACAAGTTCGTCGTCCTGTCCGACATCGCCGGCCAGGAAGACCATTACGGCGACATGGACTTCAAGGTCGCCGGCACCGAGAAGGGCATCACCGCCCTGCAGATGGACATCAAGATCGGCGGCATCACCGCCGAGATCCTCACCAAGGCCCTGGACCAGGCCAAGGTCGGCCGCCTGCACCTGCTCGACCTGATGGGTCAGGTGCTCGCTGCGCCCCGCGCCGAGTTCGCCAGCAACGCCCCCCAGATGCAGAGCGTCCAGCTCCCCAAGGAGAAGATCCGCGACGTCATCGGCAAAGGCGGCGCCACCATCCGCAACATCATCGAGGTGAGTGGCTGCGAAGTGAACATCGACGATGACGGCCTCTGCCAGGTCGCCGGTGCCACCCAGGAGAAGTTGCAGATCGCGATGAAGATGATCGCCGACCTCACCCAGACCGCCGAGGTTGGCAAGACCTACCTGGGCAAGGTGGCCAAGGTGGTCGAGTTCGGCGCCTTTGTCACCATCCTGCCCGGCCTGGACGGCCTGCTGCACGTCAGCGAACTGGCCCACCACCGCGTGGCCAACCCCGCCGACGAGGTGAGCGAAGGCCAGGAAGTCATGGTCAAGTGCATCGGCATCGACGAGAAGAGCGGCAAGATCAAGCTCAGCCGCAAGGCCCTCATCCCCAAGCCCGAAGGCGCCGACGCCGAGCCCGAAGGCGAAACCCCCAGCCACGACGATCGCCCGCGGCGCCCCCGGCCTCCCCGCCGGTCCTAAGAATTACCAGAGTCAATCCGTTTCAATCACAATGAGAATGGGGCCCGATGGGCCCCATTCTCATTTCTACCATGCCCGAAGGGTAAGGCCACAGGTTAGCCTAGGTTAAAGGGGTACCTTAGCGATGAAAGTGCTTGTCATAGGATCATCCGGCTTCATCGGCCAGGCCTTGGTGTCCAGGCTTTTGACCGAAGGGCACGAGGTGGAAGCTTGGGACCGACGCACGGGCGAGGCCAGACCCGGTCTGACAACCCATACAGTGGATCTGCTGGGCCCTGCCCCCCTCCCACAACCTGAAGGCCGCCCCTGGGAGGCGGTTTTTCACCTGGCCGCCCACTCGGTCCCCGGCATCACCTGGACCCGGGATCTGGTGATGCAGAACCTGACCATGACCGCCAGAGCCTTCGATCACCTCACCGAGTACGCACCTGGGTGCCGGGCGATCTTCACCTCCAGCGCCTTCGTCTACGCTCCGACGCGGGAACCCGTGAGAGAGGATGCTCCCCTCGGCTCGATCCACCCTTACGCCCTTTCCAAGCAACTCGGCGAGACCTGGGCACTGAGCCACCGGAACGCCCTGCGGGTCTTCGTGGTCCGGCCATTCAATCAATTAGGCCCCGGGATGCCCCCGGGACTTCTCATGCCGGACCTCCTGGCACGAATCCGAGCAGGTGAGTCGCCCATTCTGATGCGAGGTCGCAATGACCTCAGGGATTTCCTGGATTGGCGTGACGCCCTGGATGCCTACTTGGCGTTGCTCACTGTGGAGGCCCCCAGTGGGCGCATCTGGAACCTATGTTCTGGCAGAGCCACGCCCGTGTCCGCCCTCGTCCAGGCAGTTCTGGAGGCCATGGGGTTATCCGTGGACGTTCGTTTTGCTGATCCACGACAAGAATCACTCGTTGGCGATCCGAGACAGTTGATGGAGGATACGGGCTGGTTCCCCCACCGAACCCTGAGGGACACGGTCCAGGCCATCTTGTCGGAGCCCCGCTGATCCATGGCCTGCCACGGGATCCACCGGTTGGGAATCCAAGTCTGATCAGTTAAGATAATTGTTTTACCCTCTTTGAGGCCACCATGACAAAAACGGCACTAATCACCGGCATCACCGGCCAGGATGGCAGCTACCTGGCGGAGTTGCTGCTCGCCAAGGGCTACCAGGTACACGGCATCGTCCGCCGGGCCAGCCTCTTCAATACAGATCGCATCGATCACCTGCATGTGGGCGAGTCGCCCAATCCGGATTTCCACCTCCACTACGGCGACCTCTCGGACGCGGGCGCTCTGCGTAACGTGCTCGATGATGTCCAGCCCGACGAGGTCTACAACCTGGGGGCCCAGAGCCACGTGCGCGTGAGCTTCGACCAGCCGGAATACACCGTGGACGTGGTGGGCGTCGGCGTCATCCGCCTGCTGGAGGCCATCCGCAGCTTCATGAAGCACAGTGGCAAGACGATCCGCTTCTACCAGGCCGGCAGCTCCGAGATGTTCGGCAGCGCCAAGCCGCGCCAGCACGAGGGCACCCGCTTCCAGCCCCGCAGCCCCTACGCCTGCGCCAAGGTCTACGCCCACTACCAGGTGGTAAACCACCGGGAGAGCTATGGCCTCTTCGCCTGCAACGGCATCCTGTTCAATCACGAGAGCCCCCGCCGTGGCGAGACCTTCGTCACCCGCAAGATCACCCGCGCCGCCACGCGCATCAAGCTGGGCCTGCAGGAGAAGCTGTTCCTGGGCAACCTGGACGCCCGGCGGGACTGGGGCTTCGCAGGCGACTACGTGGAAGCCATGTGGCGGATGCTGCAGCAGGACACGCCGGACGACTACGTGGTGGCCACCGGCGAAAGCATCACCATCCGCGACTTCCTGGGGCTCACTTTCGGGCGCCTCGACCTCGATTGGCAGAAGTATGTGGAGATCGATCCCCGCTACTTCCGTCCCGCCGAGGTGGATCACCTGGAGGGCGATCCGAGCAAGGGCCGGAAGATCCTAGGCTGGGAGCCCAGGACTGACATCCGCACCCTGGCCGCCATGATGGTGGACTCGGACCTCAGACTGGCTCAGAAGGAACAGGTGCTACGAGAGGCCGGCCATGCCGAAGCACCCCGTACTGGTTACCGGTAAGTCCACGACGACCCACCACCGCCTCCTCGCTGGGGTCAGATGAAAAGGAATATGGGAAATCCCTGGGACGGCATGGATGGCCGCGGATCACTGTGCCATCAATGACCAGAACACGTCGCCTATCGGGGGGAATGCTCTGGACCCTCCTTGGTTACCTCCTGCCCATGATTTCAGCCGTAATTATCATCCCCATCCTGGTCCGAAGGATGGGGTCAGACAGTTTCGGTCTGCTTACATTCGTATGGATGGTCGTTGGCTACTCCACCTTCCTGGACCTTGGCATAGGAAGAGCGCTGACACAGGGGATTGCAGCCCGCATCGGCAGGGATGACGAAAATACGATTCCAGCCATCGTGTTTACAGGTGTTGGCATTCTTCTCGCGATGGGAGTGCTTGGCGGATTGGGACTCGCCCTCGGAAGCGGATGGATCTCCAGCCGGTTCCTCAAGGTTCCGGTGAGTCTTGTCCAGGATGCGCACCGCTGCCTTTTGATAGCGTCCCTGGCAGTCCCGCTCGTGGTCATAGGGGCGGCGCTGCGAGGTGTTCTAGAGGCCTACCAAAAATTTCGGGAGATCAGCCTCATCCGCTCCTTTATGGGCGTCCTGTTGTATCTGTCTGCGCTTCCGATCCTCTGGTTTACCCGCAATGTATGGGTGATTGTGGCGACCTTGGTAGTAGTGAGGGTTATCGAAGTCGGGGCTTATGCCATTCAATGCCTTCAGACATTACCTTTTGAATTTAAGAAGATATCGCCTCAGGCTGGACTGCTCAAATCATTGATGTCTTTTGGGCTCTGGTCCACTGTAAACAATCTGATCGGCAGTTTAATGTCCTTTGCTTATGCAGATCGACTGTTTTTAAGCTCCATGGTAGGAACCAGTGCCTTGGCCTATTTTGGTACTCCATTTGATATGGCAGTGAGAGTGTTGATCTTACCGACCTCGCTGGTCGGAGTGTTATTCCCCGCATTAAGCAATCTCGGGAAGGATTCAGAAAGATCGACCGAACTGGTTCACCAGTCCATGCGCTTGGTCGTATTTGGAACGGCCCCCATCTTCATGTTCCTGGTTACCGTTGCCAACCCGCTGCTCACCCTGTGGATCGGCCCCGACTTTGCTAAAAACAGTTCATTGATCTTTCAATTCATCTTGATGGGAATGTTCATGGTCTCCCTGACCTACGTGCCCTTTGCCTACATCCAGGCGGCAGGGCGGCCTGACCTGTCAGCCAAGCGCCACATGTTAGAGATTCCTTTCTACGTGATTGGTTCACTTACTGCGATTCACTACCTTGGAGCCAAGGGCAGTGGCCTTATTTGGTTCTTATGGTCGATCATCGATCTCATCCTGATCATGCAAATCATGCGGAAACTCATGGGCCATTCTGCTGCTACCGGAATCGGGAAGGAGTGGATATTGCTTGCCACCTACTTTGGGGTTTCATTTACAGCAGGGATATCGGGACTACTTTGGTTTGAAATGGTAGTTGCGATCCTCCTTCCACTTCACCTTCTGTATTGGGGTTGGACCCATTTGCTCCACCCGGAAGACCATTCCGTTCTGGTCCGGTGGATTCCCTGGCTATCAACCATTTCACCCACCCACCCTTGAGCGGCAAATTGGCAAACCCCTTAGATACTGACTTACCATTTAGAAATCACACGAGCAACGCCCTGTGCGTTTCGAAATTCCCGGGAGCCGAGTGATGCGTGTGGCCGTAGATGGATCTCCGCTCTGTTACCCCTTGACCGGCATCGGGCAGTACACCCAGTCGCTCTTGAACGCTCTAGCCAGCGAAAGACCTGCTTGGGAATTCATCGTTCTCTCGCCCTATCCGCCGACATCACCTCCATCGCGTCCAAATGTGCATCACGATCTGAAGGCTTCACGGGCCATGAGTTCGCATAAGGTAGGCTGGCGCGCATGGTGGTTCGACTTCATCTTGCCTTCCGCAGTGTCTGCTGTCGGCGCAGATGTCTTCTGGGCCTCAAATGGCCTTGTTCCATTCAGGTTGTCGGGGCCACGAGTGGCCCTAACCATCTACGACTTCGTGCCAGAACGTTTTCCAGAAACCATGACTTTCATGGCGCGGTCCTACCGTAAATGGAACTTGAGGCATTGGCTGAAACGAGCTGCTTGGCTGATGCCGATCTCAAAATCGGTCGGAGATGAAACGCTATCCCTGTTTTCGATGCGGACTGATGCCGTGATTCACCCCGGAGTCGATTCTTTGTTCACAGACTACGTTCTCCCGCCCAGAAAGGATGCGGGACCAAGCCCCTCCGATTATTTGGTGGTACTTGGGACCGTGGAACCCCGAAAAAACCTCGCGGCACTCATCCGCTGCATCGGTCAACTGGTCATGGAAGGCGTATGGCCCAAGGATCTGTCCGTCCGGTTCGTGGGATTGAATGGGTGGCTTGACCGACAGGTACAGGACAAGATTGATGAATTAGAAACACAAGGAATTGTCGAACGTCTCGGATATGTTCCCAGAGAGGTTCTGCCTGGGCTTCTGGCAAATGCGAGAGCCCTCCTCATGCCTTCTCTCTACGAAGGTTTCGGAATGCCCATTGCCGAGGCGTTAGCTGTTGGTTGTCCTGTCATTTGCAGTGATATCCCACCATTTCGAGAGATCATTGGCGAAAAACCCGCATTGTTTCATGAAACCAACGATGCATCTATCTATGATGTATATAAACAATATATAACGACCTACAAGACACCCCAAATACAACGAGTCAATAAAGATACTGATTCAATGTTCACATGGGAAGGGTCAGCCTCCAGGTTCATTCAAGTAATTGAGCATCACTGATCCTTCCATGAGGAATCCATGTCCAACTCGATTACCCAATTGAGCAAAGAAAATGAAAGGAAAAAATATTTATTCATTTCACCACTGAATGTTGCCTTCAATAATGGAATGATGCAAAGGCAAATTCAATTTTTAGAATTTATAGATAACAATGCAATAGATTTAGATATTTTTTCACTTTATTCATCACCGTCTGATGTCAAAAGATGGCTAAATGATTTAAAAATCAATGCATCTGTCCTTGGTGGAATATTTGGTTCTCTTGCCAGGATAAATGCAATTGCATGGTATGGGGGAAATGTCATACTTTGTAATAAATTTAAAATCATAAATCAATTTCACTTTCCAGTAAGAACTCCAATCCCGAAACGAATCCTCGATCGATATGACAGAATCGTTTGCTATTATCCTTGGGGATTTTCACTGCTCCGGTTGGAGCGGGCTGGTTCAAAAGTAGTCGTGGATCTCGGGGACGTGATGGCTGACCGGCATGACCGGATTGGCACCAGGCGCTGGATCAGTCTAAGCAGGAAAGTGGAGTCATCCATTCTGAACTCCAACGCCCGATGCATCGCAATTACCTTGGATGACCAAAGAGAATTTCAGCGACTCTACGGATTGACCCTACCGGTCATCCCCTTCCTGCCTCCTGGACATGAGCAACTTAGGGCACTCCCACCAGGCACTCATGCTCGGAAGGTCGGTTTCCTGGCGGCCCTTGGGTATCAGAATGAAGAGGTCGTGAAGGCGCTTGCCTCGGAGGAATTCCTGTCCTGCATGAAGGCCTCAGGCATCGAGCTGGTGATAGCCGGTGGAATTTGTGCCGCAATCCCGGAACACACGAGGGCTGCCATCCAGGGAAGTGGTGGCCAGGTGCTCGGCAGAGTGGGGAGCCTTGAGGATTTCTACTCTCAGATTGGGGTGGTCCTCAATCCGGTCGGGCCCTCCACTGGAGTGAAAATCAAGTCAGTCGAAGCCTTGATGGCAGGGAGAGGACTCATTACGACAAAATATGGGGCGGATGCTGAATTGCAGGATCTCTTCAGCAATCAGATTACCTTGTTGAACTGGCCATTGAACGTCCCTGAGTTGGCCCGGGCCACGGCCCAATCTGTCCTCAAGGCAGTTCCGGCAGTGTCAAGTGCCCATTGGTCGACAGACATCCAACGTGCTGCAGATAACTACGAGCAGCGAGTTATTTCAGCCATGAATGAGTACCTGCTGTGCTGAAGAATCTCACCTTGCCTCACTACATCCTCATCGGCCTCCTGGCATGGGGCCTCCCCGGCTTTTTCGTCGCGGGCAGTCAGGCAGTCATAGCCGTTGCAGCGGCTTCGATTCCGGTTTGGCTTTGCACACTTGGAGCAAGGGATGAATCGCCCGTTCAGACCAAATTCAAATTTAAGAATCAAAGACTCATACTTATTGTGCTATTCATCTATCTCTTCCTGGATGCGACCATCGGTCGTCAAAAATTCGCAGATAATCTCTTTTTCTCCAGAGGAGCAGTCGCAAGTTTCATCGGAGCTGCCAATGAGAATGTTTCCCGTGGGCGGGGAATAGCTGAGTTGCTAGGTGCCATTGCAATCTTTATCCCGTTCACACTCTGGGATTTTGCCAGGAGAGCGCACTCGAAAATTAAACTATATTTATATCTGTTTGCACTGATTTTCATTGTTTATGAAATTGGGATCAGTCGGGGTTATCTGTTCATGGCAGTGCTTTCTATCCTGCTGGGTTCCCGTCTGAATCTGCGGAGCATCGCTTACAGTTTCTCCGGCACCATGGCCGTCTTCCTGCTTGCAAGTTATGTCAGAGGTGATTTCAACGATATTTCATTCTCGAATCCCCTATTTGACGCTGTGGCTTGGCCCTACCTGAATCTTTCACTGCTGCTAGCGAAGAATCCACCCGGAGGGACTTGGCTTGATTTCATTATGGAATTTATTAAGAAGTTCATTCCATCCTTCTTGTACCAGAAAGAGATTTTTTCCTTTAATATTGAAATGACAAAGTTGATCTATCCCAGATTTGAGAATTTCGTGGAATCTATCTCCATTTTCACCTATCTGGGCGAGCTGCTCTATTACAAACCCGTCCTCATCACCTCTGCGATCGCGGGGACTCTGCTGGGGGTGCTGTCCCGCTTTGCAGAACGGCTCATCAAACTCAGGAAACTGGATTCAACGCGCATTTTCAGCGGGCTGATGTGCGTGGTCCTCCTACGGTCGAGAGTTCAGGACGTTTTTTCCTTTCTGATCTTCCTGACTGTTTTCCTCCTGCTGTGGGAACTGCTTTCCAACCTGTCCCCCAGGAAAAGGCCGCCACTGATCCCAGACGGCGAAGGATTCAGTCAGCATGGTTGACGCGAAGAATCACAAGGTATTGTTCATCTGCTGGTCCCTCCGACCAATTCACGGGACTCTGCTGCATGCCATGGTCGAGGCCCTCCATGGGCTGAATTGCCAATGCGCTTTTCTAGGGCGTTCAGAATCTGCTCCTTCAGGTGCAGTGAACCTTCAGGCATCCTTTCCCTGCTCTTCCCTGGTCGAACTCATCGCCCTGATTTTTCGCGGGAGGCTCAAGGGCTTTGACCTGGTCTACCTGCAGAGCACACATCCGATGAACCTTGTCGTGGCCCTCTGGGCGAAATTTCATCGCCTCAAGATCGCCTACTACCTCCATGAACCCACCGGTTTTTTTGAGAAGATCAAGAAAGGTGACCCGATCATCTACGCTGTCCTCGTCCGTGTGACACAGGTGGTGGAGTGCTGGTTTGCCAACGTGGTATTCGTGGCGACCCCATTGCTTGTCGAGAAGGTGCATCTCCTGCATCTGGCTGGCACAGCCCAGATCCTCATCCTGCCGCTCGCCATTCCTGACCAGGTTCGCACTTCGAATCGCGACTTTCCGAGACGCACAAGGCTGCTCTACCTTGGCCGAGCCCACCCCATGCGCTGCCTGGAACGGTTTATTGAACTGGCGGACCGCCTGAACACCTCTGGGTTGGGCGTCCACCCAACCATGCTGACCTACAATCCCTTGGCCACGACTTCCCCCTTTGTCGACACCCGGGCCGGCCGATCCTATACCGATGAAGAGATGCTGGAACTTCTCGATGAATCCTTCGTTGTATGGAATGTCTATAACGTGGATTACTCCCAGTCTGGGGTAACACCGGTGGCCTTGCGCAGTGGGGTGCCCCTCCTGATATCAAGATTCGAGAAAGAGAAAAGCCTAGTGAATGAAGGCGTTGCATTCGAGGTCCGACTCGAGCCATTCAACATGGACGAAGTGATCGACCTGTTGATTCGCATCCAAGAGGACAACGAGCCCATTTCAGCGAAATGTCTTGCCTACTTCCAGTGCTTTTATTCCCCGCAGTCCCTCCTGCCTTACCTGGAAAAGGCAACAGCGCTTGACCTGCCAAAGGGAATTTAGCGATCCCTTCAGATTCGATTCATTTTGAGATTCTTGAAGAAGGCACGGCGGGAATATTGGAAGAAACAGTACATGGAGCGCAACAAGGAGAGGCCTTCCTCCTTGCGGTAGATCTGCCAGATCAGGCCCGCTGCCTTGGCCTTCCTACTGCTTAGACTGGATTGGACCACACGATAGCGGAGGAAGGCACCGGAAAGTCCAGCAGCCTTGTGCCCCTGCTTCAAGACCCTGAGCCAACTCGGGTAGTCCTCGCTTATGGGCCGGTCCTCAAACCTGAAATCCATGATGACGGATCGGTCGATCATGACACTGGAAGTGGCAATACAGGTGTTCTTCAAAAAGTCGTTATAGGTAAGACCTGGCGGCATATTGAGAATGTCGCAGATGGGCTCCTCGGCTTCGTTGATGACGCTGTAGCCAGTGAAGGTGAACGGGGTCGCAGTGGAAACCATTAGATTGATCTGCTGCTCGAGCTTGTTGTCCTGCCACTGATCGTCACTATCAAGGAATGCGAGATACCTGCCCTTAGCCCTCTCAATGCCTAGGTTCCGGCTTGGACCTGCCCGGCGGATCGAATCGAGCAGGATCGGGATGACCCGTGGGTCATTCGAACGGGCTGATTCGATGATTTCGCGAGTATTATCTTTACTATCGTTATCTATAAGAATGATTTCAAATGATTGATAAGTCTGCTTGAGCACAGAATCTAGCGTTTTCTGTAGAAATCGTCCACTATTCAGGCACGGTATAATAACGGAAACCAGATTGTTGTCGAACATGGTTCGCTCCACAGACAGGGGATTCGTGAAGAGGCTTCACGAATCTAGCTGCCAGTTGTGATTCCAGGATTGTTATTGAACTCGGCTTGAATGGTGCTGGCCAGGGCTTGCTTCAATTCATAGGGTGGCTTGAACCCGGTCGAAAGAATTCGGCTGCCGTCGAACTGGGTGCTTTCAGTGAATTTCCGGATCCGGATGGCACTGACGGGGAAACTGGTCCGGGTGAACCGGCTAAGGACATCCATCATGTGTCCACCAGCGATGGCAAGCCTCAGTGGGATCCGAAGATCCCGGGATTTCGACTTTCCAAGGCAGTTGTAGACCAGTGCGACCAAGTCATTCATGTTCATGTCGGGTCCGTCCACGCAATTGTAGATGTGCACCCCAGGTCCGAACCCAAGAGTATGGATTAGGCACTCGGACACGTTGCCGACATAGGCCATGGATTTCCGGTTGTTTCCTGGGCCAACCATCACGAACCGCCCGGAGGCGATCTGTCTAAGGAGGTTGTAGACGTTCCCCCGGTTCCCTTCACCGAACACGACGGTGGGCCGGATGATCACCAGGCTGCGAGATGGATCTTCATTGGCCCAAGCTTGATAGATCCCTTCGGCAAGCAGCTTCGTCTCCCCGTATGGATTGAAGGGCTCGAAGGGGCCCGATTCATCGACAGGAAACGGTTGGAACCCGTACACCGCCACACTGCTGGTAAAGATCAGCTTTTGGATCCCAGCCTCCGTGGCAGCCCGGCAGACCTGACGAGCCCCCTCCACATTGGTTTCGTGGTACCGAGACAGTGGCCGGACATCGTCCCGGTGTTCAGCTGCCAGATTGATCAAAGCGCCAGCCCCGGAAAGAACCGCCTTCAGCGTGGACGCACTCCTGACGTCACACTGGAAGTGGTGATCGGGAAAGGCCAGAGATGGCTCTATGTCCCCAATCCTGGCCGGATGACCAAGCTCGATGAGGCGACGCACCAATCGCGTCCCGATGAAACCAGAACCACCGAGAACAGCGATGGGGAAAGAAGCAGGATGAGTGGTCATAATTGGATTCCAAGAAAATGGTCAAAAAGGCCTTTGAGACGAAGGCGCGGCGGGAAGGAAGCGCCACCAGCCACGAGGGCGCCCTCGATCCGGTGAGCGTCGATCCTTTGCGGGCACTCCAATACGCCCGCCCCCCTTATATCAGTGCACATCAACATCGGTCGCAGTTTCGTCCTCATCGGGAAACAGCCTTGCCATTACCCAATGACGATTTTGAATGACCCAACCGCCGAGGCAGACAAGGCCAGCCACGGCCAGAATGATGATGGACCTTGCCGGCTTGCTCTTGTCTGTGGGCAGGTCCGCTGGATCCATCACGTTCAGGATCGGAAGGTCATTCTTTTCTTCCAGGAGGGCCTGTTCCCGGTTCATGGCCAACGTGGTGACCAGCTGCTGGCGCAGGCGGAGCTCGTTTTCGAGTCGGGCCCCCTTCAACCGCACGGCCGGGTCGGCGATGGACTGGTAATTGCGGTTCACCTCCAGGAACCGCCGCCAGGCGTCCTCGGCTTCGTCCATTTCGCGGCGGGCATCCGTCAGGCGGGCCTCCGCGAAGGCTGCCTTGGCGCCGCCCCGGGTGCGGGTTTTATCCTTCAGGAAGTCTTCCAGGTAGGTTTCCGATTTTTGCACGATGAGCTGGGAAAGCTCGGCTGATCTGGTTTCAGCGGTGATGGAAATGACTTTGGTCTTGAAATCCCGCGAGGCCGAATAGGCCTTGTCCAGCTTCTTGAGTGCCTTGCTCCGGTTCGATTCCTCTAGATAGTCGTAAAGGTTTCCCTTGACCACCCTTTCCGTCCCGAAACGCCAGGAGCGAAGGTGGTACTGGAACTCGGTCTGGAGCAGCTGCTCCTTCAGCGATCTGCTGTTGAGGATGTCCACGAAGTTGGCATCGTTGCCGTCTCCACCCGGCACGCTCACCCCGAAAGCAGCGGCGGCACTGGCCAGGCCCCCGAGGTTTCCCCCGAGACTCTTGGATTCAACCGGCAGCAGGCGCGCCTCGGAGGCGTAATAATTCGGCAGGAGCAGGGTCACCAGGGCCGTGAGCACACCTGCCGCCAACGCCCATAGAATGGGTTTCTTCAGGCTGGCTTTCAGATCCAAGGCAGGAGTGACTGAGGATTCGTCCATAAGCAATCAGGTTATCAGAAGTAGTGTCCAGAAGTTTCTGTAAGTCCTCGATAGCAGGTGGATCGCAGTGAGTGCATGGGGTCAGCGAAGGGAGGGCGGAGCCCGACCGAAGCTGACCCCATGCGGCGTTTGGTTCATGCGCCC
>Ga0316229_1002172_pt1 | contig 17649 bp, 16 predicted proteins | sample TBH18023metaG_FD_206011 | JGI IMG/M metagenome (GOLD analysis project Ga0316229, IMG submission 206011) | Freshwater microbial communities from Trout Bog Lake, Wisconsin, USA - TBH18023 | ecosystem: Environmental > Aquatic > Freshwater > Lake > Hypolimnion/Profundal zone | place: USA: Wisconsin... | reverse complement strand
ACCGCCAAAATAATCCAGTGCGGCGATAAACAATGATGCCATCTTCGTTTAAGCGAATGTCGGCCAAAAGAAGTGTGGTCGTGTCGTTCCAGATAAAATTCGCAAAACCGATAAAACATTGCTGTTTTTGGTGATCTTGAAACTGGAGTCGAAAGGACGGCCCAATGCTTGTTTCTTCAATGGCGATTTGATACGCCTCGCCATCTTTGTCAAAAATGGTTTTCACTCGCCGCGCTATTTCTTTCCTGCTTCTGACTTTGGCAACGCCTTATTCTGCTCGGCTTTCAGCCGTTTTTTCTCGCGGCTTTCCACCTTTTTAATGCTCTCGGCAACGGGCAGATTTTCCGGCATTGTTCCGCCCAACTCGCGGATGGTCTGACGCACTTTGCGCCCAACTTGGTGGTGAATCTGATTGGCATGGCTCTTGGAGTGAACTTTTTCCCGGCGCAATTTTTCCTCGGTTTGGGTGGCTCGGAAAAGGTTTGCGGCCAATTCAGTGCTCCCCATGTGGTCGAGGATGTTCTGTTTTGGTGTCAGCTTCTTGCGCCGGTGGATGTCGCGTCGGGTGAGTTCGCCGTAAAGCCCCCGGTAGCCGTGATCCATGAAAATGGCGTAGTCCAGCGGCTGAATCACACCGGCTTCCTTGGCTACGCCCGCCAGATACTTGTTGTGCTTTTTTATTTCTGCCCGCAACAGGAGCCGCGTTTTGTCCTCTTTGATGGCTGCGTCGTCCGCCAATTCCTGGCGGCGCGTTTGCACGGCAAAATAAGACTGTCCCAATGCGACAAGCGGCTTGCTAGGATCGGCGTTCTGGATGACGAGGTAGCAGGCGTAACGGGAGAGCTTCCAATCTTCGACTGGCCGTTGTGCGCCCGAACCGATGCTGACCATATCGAGGATTAGCTCGAAATGGTCTTCGACCCGATGATTGCTCTTCAAACAAGCTTCCCGCGCCTTCTCGATCACCGGCTGAAAATGCCGAAACTCGGAATATTCCAACACACGAGCGAGGTCGCGAGCCGACCATGATTCGTTACCTTCGGGACTGGTGCGTTTGATGCGCTCAAAAGTGTTATCGGCGGCGGGAACTGGCGGTTGATTGCTCATGTGGTTTCGGATGGGTGGCAAACGGTCAATTCAAAGACAATTCGTTTTAAGCGGATTGGTGTAGCGGGGCAATGCAAATCGTTCAAGGAATTGGCGGCTGACGTGCAGGAATTTTTCTCCCGTCCCTTGTCCCATGCCGTTTGGGAGAAAACCAAGGAACATTGCAATCCGCAATTCTTGCGGTTTGTCGAACGGGTGCTGTCAGCAAAGGCCTGTCTTTTTTGAGAATTTACCATTGCACCCCATATTGCACCCCGCGCAATGTTCAAGGGGGCAAAAACCGACCGAACCAGTCCCTGTTATTAAGAATCATGTTTAGAGAGGCCATTGCAGGACAAGCATTTCCAAATGGGTCACTTACAGCTGTGAAATTTTGAGTCTGGCGCGTCTGCCAATTCCGCCACACCGGCAACCAAGACGCAAAATATATCATGGCGCGGCTTCGGGAAAAGAAAAAACGCCGGCGGAAAATTCCGCCGGCGCTTGAAATTTTTCCGCCAATCAGAAGCCGATGCCGCCGCGCGTGCCCTGCTTGGTGATTTCTTTTTCGCCTTCCCAGACCGCCAGCCCCTGCGTGTCCGTGAGCGACAACTGGAAGCTGTAAGTGGCCTGCCTCGTGTCGCCCGCGCCGGCATTCAGTTGAATAATTTTGCCGGAGAGGCTGAAGTCCGCCGGGCGCGTGGTCTGCTGCATCTGCTTGGCGAGCGGATCCTCGGCGTTGCCGAGGCCAAAGGTGGTCGTGGTCAAGACCTTGCCGCTTTGCAGCAGCGCCACGCGGATTTTTTTGACGAGCAGGTCGGTGTCAATCTGGTTGCCGGTGTTGTTGACGATGCGGCTGATGGCGAGGATTGCGGGCGGATTTTTCACGCGATCCAGCGCGCCGGACGCCAGCAGCTCGCCGGTCATGGTGTTGGCGGCCTGGATGTAATCCTGGATGTTGATCTGGCCGACGCTGACGACGTTGCGGTTGCCGCCGGTCTCGACGTAATGCGCGTCGGTTCCGCAGCCGGTGATGAACGCCGCGCTGACGGCGACGAGGGAAACAATGATTTGATTTTTCATTTTTTGGTTCGGTTTCAGGATGAATGATTATTTGCCGAGAATCAGTTTCAGGCGGAAATCCTTCGCGGCTTCCGTCGGCGCGACGGCGCTGATGAACTTGCTTTCGCCACCGTCAAGCTCGCCGGCAATGGCCGCGCCGGCGGGAGCGCTAATCTGCATTCCGTTCTGGTCAAACCACTCGAAGCGGTAGTTGAACGTCTGCAACGAGCGCGTCTGGTTGAGCAGCTCCACCTGCACCTTGAGGAAGCCGCCGGGCGTCGTCACCGTGTTGAGGCCGACCACGCCGACCTTGCGCGCCAGACCCGTGTCGCTGATGACACGCTGGTCGGAGATCATCGTGCGCTGGCCAACCTGCTGCGCGTTCTGCACCGAGTTCATGCTGTTGTGACAACCCGCCGCCACAAGGGCGGCGGCCATCATTGCGATAAATTTTATTTTCATTTTAGTTTGAACTGGCTGACCAGCAGCGGCGTGCCCGCGCCGATGGACTTCACATAAACGACATTGATTGCGGCGCCAGTGTTCAAAGATGCTTGCACGTTGCTCGCCGGGGTCAAATCATTTTTCACGCCGTCCAGCGCAACGGACAGCCTCAGGCCGCTCGGCGTGGACAATTCAATTTTGCCGTCCGCCGGCGTGGGCAGGCGGCAGATCTGAAATTCCTTCGGCAGCGTCGTCCAGGTGCGCGTATCGGCAATGTTGACGGCCATCTGGTAAACCGCCGTCGAGGCCTGCACCAGCAGGCCGACCCAGTCGTTCTGCCCGCGCGCGGCGTCGTTGGCGACATACGCGGCGGCTGCCTTGACCACCGTCGCCGCAATCGTCTTGGTGATGACCACCGGCTGTTCGTTCTTGAAATCCCGCGCAACGATGCTGTCCAGGCTGCAAACGATTTCGGTGTTGTAACTTTTGCCGTTCGCGGTGACGGTCAGGCCGCGCTGAAAATCCCCTTGCGGCTTGAGCGTCGGGAACGCCGCGCCGACGTAGGAAACTTTTGAAAAAATGATCGGGATGTCAATCCGCACCTGGTCACGGACCGGCGCGCAGCCGGTTTCAAAAATCACATAGGTGGTCGCCGATGGCGCGCGGCCGTTTATGAAATCGTTCACCGCCGCCAGGTCTTGTTGCACATATTTGTTGCCCGGCACGCAGCTCGCCGCGCGCGCCAGCGATTTGTGCGCGCGTTCCAAGTCCGATCCGTCCGCCGCGTTGGCCATGAAATAAATTCCATCGAGATAAACCGTGAACGGATTGACGTAATCCGAATAAACCTTGATGTCGTTGATGCCCGCCAGCGAGCTTTGCAACTGCGACTGGAAACCGGCGTCCTGCTCCGCCCTGCGGATGGCGGCGCTGTCCTTTTGCTCGGCGGCTTCGGCCTGCGTTTTTTCGATGCGCCGCCGGTTGTCCGCGACCGCGTCCTGCTGGCGCTGGTAGGCGCGGATGATTTCCGGCCGCGCCCTGTCCGGCAGGCCGAGCGCGAGATAATTTAGCGCGCGATAGGTGTTCAGCATGATGCCGTCGTAGGCACGGCCTTCGTAGGCAAGGTTGGCCTGATTGGAAAGCAGCGCGCCGGTTTCCTGGCCGAGCCGGATTTTCGCCATCTGCGAATACTCATCAATTTTATTTTGTGCCTCGTCGAATGCCCGGTTGCTGTCGTCGTAACGCCCGGCGGCGCGCAACGCCGCGCCCTGCTCCAGCCGCCAGACAATCGCATCCTTGCCGCCCGCATTTGCCTCGGCCTTTTTGGTCGCCTCGGCCACGGCGTTGGTCACATCGCCCTGATGCCAATAGACGATGACCTTGTTTTGCTGTTCGTAAGTCTTACAGCCAGTGCCAAGAAATCCTGCGGCCAAAACCGGCAGGACGAAGCGGATGAATTTTTTGAAAATGAATTTTTCCCCGGCCTTCACGGTTTCCTCGGATGACGAATGCGGTTTGATGGCGTTGCCCCGGCAATGACTGCCGGCTTGAAGTTCAGTTTATCCGGCGGAAAATTATTTCACGTCCGGCGGCGCGGGATTGCCGGTCGGCGCGGGCATGGTCGCCGGGCGGCCATATTGATCCACCAAAATGTCATACGGCACCTGGATGGTGCGGCCGTCCGGCGTCGTCTCCGTCTTCCAGTAGCGCACCATGTGATACTGCGGATTGATCGTGCTGGCCACGCCATGCGTGGTGCCCTGCACGACGCCGACACCGAAGCCCGCGACATTGCCGGCCACCACGCCGACGCCCGCGCCCACGTCCTTGCCCGCCGTCGGTCCCGGCTGATACGGGCTGCCCGCGCCGTAGTCCGTGCGACAGCCGGCCGCCACGGCCAGCAGCCCGGCGGAAATCGCGATGGCGGAAATTTTTTTCATGGTGAACGTGTCATTCATTTTGATGCGCCTTGATTCTTGTGCCTGCATTCCTTCGCTTCAAGTAAATTATCTCTAATAGCATTTGCGCCGCAGCGCAACTCCGTTTTTAATTGTGCCGTGATTGCAAAACGTGTCATCCCCTGTCTCGACGTCCATGACGGCCACGTCACGCGCGGCGTCCAATTTGGCGTCGCCGAAACGGGCGGCCTGCGCAACGTCGGCGACCCCGTGGAACTCGCGCTCCGCTACAACGAGCAGGGAGCGGACGAAATGGTCTTTTTCGACATCACCGCCACCGCGCACGGTCGCGGCACGATGGTCGAGGTGATCGAACGCGCCGCCGACCAATGTTTCATGCCGCTCACCGTCGGCGGCGGCATCAAGTCCGTGGACGACATGTTCACCATGCTGCGCGCCGGTGCGGATAAAATTTCCATCAATTCTTCTGCGCTCGCGAATCCAGATTTAATTCGGCAGGGCGCGGAGAAATTCGGCAGCCAGTGCATCGTCGTGTCCATTGACGCGAAAAAAATCGCGCCGGACAAATGGGGCGTGTTCTCGCACGGCGGCCGCAAGGACACCGGCCTCGACGCGCTCGAATGGGCGAAGCGCGCCGTGGCGCTCGGCGCGGGCGAAATTGTGTTGAACTCGATTGACGCCGACGGCACGAAGGCCGGTTTTGATCTCGTCATCACGCGGCGCGTGAGCGAAGCCGTGGGCGTGCCGGTGGTGGCCAGCGGCGGCGCGGGCACGCTGGAACACATGGCCGACGTGCTGCTGGCCGGCAAAGCCGACGCCGTCCTCGCCGCGAGCATTTTCCATTTCGGCACTTTCACCGTCGGCGACGTGAAACGGTTTTTGAAGGAGAAGAACATTCCGGTGCGACTCTGAAAATGGATTCAGCAAAAATAAAATCCGCGCTCGCCGACATCACCGCTGAACAAGACCCGACGCTTAAAAGCGCCAAGCTTGCGTCGCTGTGCAGCGCGCTTTGGTTGGAACGCGGCGTGGAACTGGTCGTTGTCGGCGGCTCGGCCATTGAGATTTTGACGGAAGGCGCGTATGCCTCCGGCGACCTCGACATGTGCCACGCCACGAAAGCAAGTCTCTCGGTTGCGGAACGGAAAGAAATCATGGGAATGCTCAACGCGAAAGGCGGCCCGCGCAACTGGCAGATCGCCGGAATGTATCTGGATTTGCTCGGCCCGGTGGAAAGTTTTTCTCACACGCCGTTTCGTCGCATCGAAGCGCCTTACGGAAGCTTGCTGGTAATGAAGCCGGAAGATTTGCTCGTCGAGCGCGTCTTGATGACGTTTTATCTTGGCGAAAGTCAGACGGCGCTGGACTGCGCCAAGAAATTCATCTCGGTCATCCTCACGGGCGGCATGGCTGTGAATTGGAGCGAAGTGCGCAGGCTTGCGAATCTGCCGGAATATCGTAACCTTCCACAGTGCGAAAAGCTTGTGAAAGAAGTCGCCGATGAACTCAAAATCAAAAGTCCCCTGCATTCCGATTGAAGGCTCGATCAGTTGGGAAGACTGGCTCAAAGGCCGGCGCTATCGCCGCGAAATGGGCAATCGTGTTGCACCCGAAATCATCCGGCGCAAGACAAGTTCCAGCGACCGACGGTTAAAGAAACTGTTCAACGGCGAGCGCGGCCTGCCCTTCACGCCCACCGAGAAGCTTTAGGGAATATGCGAGGGCAAGCCGACGCGTCCTCGCCGCGAGCATTTTCCATTTTGGAACCTACACCGTCGGCGATGTGAAACGGTTTTTGAAGGGGAAGAACATTCCGGTGCGGCTATAAAGGATGAAATATGAGTTGGCGCTTTCGACAATCATTTAAGATTTTACCCGGACTTAAACTCAATCTTTCTAAAACCGGATTGAGCGCAAGCATCGGCGGTGCTCCCTTCACATTCAACATGGGCAGGCGTGGTTTGATGGCTACCGCTTCAATTCCTGGCACTGGCATATCATTTCGACAACATTTGTCTGGCGGATCTTCTACCCGTTCACCGAACTCATACGATCCATCCGGTTTGCCAAATCCAGAAGTGATTCCAAATTCGCCATCGGACTACCTACCAGCCGCTGATTCAGACTACCCGCCTGTCCAGGAAATACGCAGCGCCAGCACTGAACTCCTGACAAGTCAGAATCTTAAAGATTTGAAAGTGGTGATTCAAACGGCATACGAGGAACGCGAGGAAATAAGCCGCGAACTTACAAAAGCAACCGAAGAAAACAAGCGAGCATCCAGACGGTTCAAATCATGGGACAGCGGATTTCTTTTCAAAAAGGTATTCAAAGAGTCTTTTGAAACACGAAGGGTTGAAGCAGAAATTGCCTCTGCAAAAGCTGCCGAGCTTGAAGAGCAACTCCGGCTCACCACTATTTCAACTCAAATCGAACTTGCAAGCGAACAAGCTGAACCGTTTCTCCAAATGCGAGATGAATTTACCGCTTTGGCAGAATGCAATGCGATATGGGATGTAACGGCACAACGAGCAACCGATAAATATCGCGAACGAACTACTGCGATTAACAGCATTATCCGCAAGCGAGTTAAATTCAGCTTGGGAAGTTGCGATTTTATTCAATGGGATCAAGAAATCCCTCATCTTCAAAACGCGAACGGTGGCGACTTGTTTTTATATCCGGGCTTTATCCTATATCGTGGTTCGCAAACTGCATTTTCTATAATTGACTTTCACGATGTGGAAGCAATCTATAAACCCTACAGGTTTATTGAAGAGGATGGTGTTCCAAGCGATTCAAAAGTTGTCGGGCAAGAATGGGCAAAAACCAACAAAGATGGCACTCGCGACCGGCGATTTGCTGGCAACTATCAAATTCCAATAGCCCTTTATGGTGAATGGACACTCAAAACCCAAGCAGGTTTGCGGGAACAATTTATCGTCTCAAATCCTGATCGGTTAGATAGGTTTGTAAAATCGTGGAAAGCATTTGTTGCATCCTTTGATCACCGAATTTCTGTGGAAACGGTGACTCAAGGGAACCCTGTTTCGCCAACCGTTGAAGACGCACCAGAGACCCCGAAACGCCCTCAGCTTGTTGGCACAGATGTTCACTTTGAGTGCCAATTCTGTCGCCAACCGATTGAAGTAAATGCAGAAGCCGCCGGTCAAGAATTTCGCTGTCCCGGATGCGGCCAAAAACTTGTAGTGCCATTGTGCGGTTGACAATACCCCACAGTTTCAACTGCGGGTTTCGCCCGCCAAATCAAATCCAGTCCCGCCCGCCTTCGTTTCACTTCGGCGCGGCAAAGAGGGACGACCGAATCTTTCGCCATCCGTCGGCCGCCCCGCCGGGGCTTGACCGGTTTTGGGCATGACCACCCGCAGTTGAAACTGCGGGCTATTTTCGGTCGTCGCTCCGCGCAATCCGCCGGCTGTCCGGCGGGCGGCTGAGGGCACAATCCTTTTCCCGCCGTTCGCGCGGGCGGCAAAACCGGGCAGCCTCGGCTTTAACGTAAAAGCGCGGTGCAACCCCAAAACCATGCCGTTTTTGCCACTTTTCGCATGTTTTTGGCAGGAAACGTCGCGGGGAAATGATTTCACGGCGTGTTGAAATGATTTCACGGCGTGTTGAAATGATTCCACGGCGTGTTGAAATGATTCCACGGCGTGTTGAAACGGTTTCATGGCGTGTTGAAACGGTTTCATGGCGTGTTGAAACAGTTTCACGGCGTGTTGAAATGATTCCGCGGTGTGTTGAAAAGGTTTCGCGGCGCGGTGAAAGCAGTTCACGGCGTGTTGGAATGGTTTCACGGAGCCGTGGAATGGTTTCGCGGTGTGTTGAAACGATTCCACGGTGCCGAAACCTGCCGGCGCGGCTCCGTGAAAGCTGTCCACGGCGCGGTGAAATGAACCCACGGCGCCGCCAAGGAACCTCACGGCGCGGAAAAATGATTCCACCGCGCCATCAACCGGGGGCGCGGTGAGGCGGAAGGATTCGGCCGTCCGTTGAGCCGGGGCGGCGGCGCGGGCAACGACGGCCGGCATTCCGATTTGACCGCGAACGGATTTGGCTTCATTTTCTCCGGCATGGATTTGACCTCGTCCCGCTGGCTGCCCATCGTGCTGCTGACCGTCTCGAATATTTTCATGACGTTCGCGTGGTATGGCCATCTGAAATTCAAGGGCCGGCCGCTGCTGCTGGTCATCCTCGCGAGCTGGGGCATTGCGTTCTTTGAATACTGCTTCATGGTGCCGGCCAACCGCTGGGGCAGCTCGGTCTATTCCGCCACGCAACTGAAAATCATCCAGGAGGTCATCACGCTGGCGGTGTTCGTGGTGTTCGCCATTTTTTATCTGGGCGAAAAAATCCGGTGGAATTACGTGGCGGCGTTCGGGTGCATCCTCGCGGCGGTGGCGTTCGCGTTCTGGCCGAAGACGAATTGAATTGGCCACAGAGGCACAGAGGTCCTTGCGGACGGCCACCAGCGGAAAACCGCCGGCGTGATTGTCAGATTCAGGTTTCATCTCTGTGCCTCTGTGGCTCGGTGGCTAAATCCACTTGGCGCAGCGAGGCGGTTCTGTTTAACTGGCCGCGCCTGATGAAACCTTTTTCCGCCATCGCGACGCTTTTGCTCGCGCTTGCCATTTTTTCCGCGACGGCGCAGGAGACGAACGTTTCCTGGGAGGTGCAGGCCTTGAGCAAGCTCATCCCCGGCACGGTGCAGGGCATGGTGGATTACGACCTGGCCAGCGGCACGGCCACGGGCACCAACGGCGTCTACATCAAATACGGCAGCACGACGCTGACCGCCGACACCGCGTCGGTGAACCAGCAGACCGGCGAGGCGGTGGCCGACGGCAACGTGCGCATCGAGTCCGCCGGCCAGCTCTGGGTGGGCGACCACATCCGCTACAATTTCAAGACGCACCAGATGCAGAGCGCGGAGTTCCGCACGGGCAAATGGCCGGTGTTCATGAACGGCCGCGACCTGGCGGGCAATTCCAGCAACAAGGTCTATTACGCCAACGACTCGTTCATCACGACGGACGACGTGGCGGAGCCGGCGTTCCGCGTCCACTGCACGCGCATCAAGATTATTCCCGGCAAGTCGGTGGAGATGTGGAACGCGGTGTTTTACGCGCACGGCGTGCCGGTGTTTTATTTTCCGTATTACAAGCGCAACCTCGGCCCGCGCGCGAACAACTTCACCTTCTCGCCGGGCTACCGCAGCACCTACGGCGGGTTTCTGCTGAACACCTACAACTGGTATCTCGGCACCAACGCGGACGGAAAAGTCCACGCGGACTGGCGCGCCAAGCGCGGCGTGGGCGCGGGGCCGGACGTGGACCTGCACCTCGGCCAGTGGGGCCAGGTCGGGCTGAAGTATTATTATCTGAACGACCAGAAGCCGAACACCAGCACGAACGCGTTCCCGCAATACGGCACCATTCCCAACAACCGCCAGATCTTCACCGGCACCTGGCAGGCGACGCCGGCGACGAACCTGAACCTCAAGGCGCTGATCAACTACCAGTCCGACCCGCTGGTGATGCACGACTTTTACACGGGCACCTACGCCAACAACCCGCAGCCCGGCTCCTTCGTCGAGGCGAACAAATACTGGGACAACTGGAGCCTCGACGCGCTGACGACGCCGCGCATCAACAGCTATTTCGACCAGGTGGCGCGGCTGCCGGACGTGCGGCTCACCGGCTTCCAGCAGCAGGTGCTCGACACGCCGGTCTATTATGACAGCCAGAGTTCCGCCGGCTGGTATCGCCAGTTTGAGGCAAACACGAACAGCAATTACAGCAGCAACAACGGAACAAACATCAATTCCGCCACGCGGCTGGACACCTACCATCAATTCACTTTGCCGTGGACGTTTTTCCACTGGCTCAACGTCACGCCGCGCGTCGGCGGGCGCGTGACGTATTACAGCGCGCAGAATTCCACCAACCTCGGCAGCTCCGGCGCCGTCACCCGCGAGGTCTTCAACACCGGCGTCGGCACGTCGTTCAAGGCGTCGCAACTGTGGGTGAACGCGACCAACGGGTTTTTGCAGGTGGACGGTTTGCGCCACATCATCGAGCCGTCGGCGAATTATGTTTTTGTGCCCGACCCCAGCACGCCGCCCGCCAAGCTGCCGCAGTTCGACGGCGAGCAGCCGAGCCTCATGGAACTGCCCGTCATGTTCCCCGACTACAACAACATTGACTCCATTGACACGCAGAACGTCATCCGCTTCGGCCTCCGCAACACGCTCCAGACCAAGCGCGACGGCGCGATGGACAAGCTGGTGGACTGGAATTTGCAGCTCGACTGGCGGCTCAATCCCAAGCCCGGCCAGAACACTTTGAACGACCTTTACTCCTCGTTCGCCTTCAAGCCGCGCACCTGGCTCACGGCGGAATCGCAGACGCGCTACGACCTCGACGGCGGCAACCTCAACATGAGTTTCCAGCAGCTCACCTTCGCGCCCAGCGACCGCTGGAGCTGGGGCCTCGGCTACTGGTATCTGCGCGCCGGGACGTGGGGCAACGGCACCTGGACCGAAAACCAGACCGTCACCAGCAGCTTCTTCGTGCGCGTGGGCGACAACTGGGGCGCGCGCATGACGCAGAATTACAACGCCGTGATCGGGCGGATGCAGGATCAGCAGTTCACCCTCTACCGCGACCTGCGGAGCTGGACCTCGGCGCTCACGCTGCGGGTGGCCAACAACGCCGGCAGCTCCGCCGACGTGACCATCGCCGTGATGTTCTCGCTCAAGGCGTCGCCGGCCATGCAGGTGGGCGAGGACGTGGCCAACCGCTTCCGCCTCGTCGGGGAATAAAAAAACGGCGAAGTCTTACGGCTCGGCGGCGAGCGAAACGATGAAGGTCGAGCCGCGTCCCGCCTCGCTGACCACCTCGATGGTTCCCTGATGATCCTCGGCGACGCGCCGGCTGATGGCCAGCCCCAGCCCCGTGCCGTTTTTCTTGGTGGTGAAGAACGGCTCGAACAGCCGCGTCAGGTGTTCCGCCGTGATGCCCGGCCCGGTGTCCTCGAAGGAAATTTTCAGGCCGGGCCGGCCCGCCGGGTCGGCGAAGATTTCCGTGCGCACGGTCAGTTTGCCGTTGCTGCCGATCGCCTCGACCGCGTTCAGCACGAGGTTCATGAACGCCTGCTGCAGCTGCGACTCGTCGCCGCGCACCGTGTCCGGCGCCGCGCGGTAGTCGCGCTGGAGCCGGATCAGCCGCCCGTCCAGCTGGTGCTCCAGCAGCCGCAGCGAATGGTCGAGCACCGCGTGGACCCGCACCTTCGCCAGCGTCCCGGACTTCGGCGCGGACAGCCGCAGCATCTGCGTCGCCAGCCCGTCAATCCGCTGCAGCTCGCGCCGCACCATGTCCGCCATCTCCGTCTGCCCGCCTTTTTCAATCTGCATTTCGACGTAAATCTTGACGGCCACGAGGCCGTTCTTGATTTCGTGCGCGAGGCTGGCGGAGACGAGGCCGAGGTTGGCGAGCCGGTCCAGCCGGCAGAGGTTCGCCTGCAAATCATTCGTGCCGACGGCGGGTTTCGCCGCCGGGCCGCCGGACTTTTTTTCTGGATGGCTGGATGACATTTCGTTCCCGGCGCCAACGACCCCCGCCAAGGATGATTCGGAAAATTACTGGTTCACTTTAATGGAAGCCGCCGCCGCCGCAAACAAAATTCCCGCCGCCCCGCCCACGAATGATGTGACATTTTCCGCCGCTGCGACTAGCCTGTTTCCGTTGATGAAAACCAAGTTCGACTCCATCGAGGCCGTCCTCGCCGACCTCCGCAAAGGGAAAATGATCGTCGTCGTGGACGACGCCGACCGCGAGAACGAGGGCGACCTCATCGTCGCCGGCGAGCACGCCACGCCCGCCGCCATCAATTTCATGATCCGCCACGCGCGCGGCCTCGTCTGCGTGCCGACCACTTCCGAACGCCTGCAGGAGCTTGGCATCGAGCGCATGGTCAGCCAGAACCGCGAGTCGCATAAGACCGATTTCCAGGTCAGCGTGGACGCCGCGCGCGGCATCACCACCGGCATCAGCGCGGCGGACCGCGCCGCGACTGTCCGCGCCATGGCCGATCCCAAATCCAAGCCCGGCGACCTCGTCCAGCCGGGGCACATGTTTCCGCTGCGCGCCAAGCCCGGCGGCGTGCTCCAGCGCGCCGGCCACACCGAGGCCGCCGTGGACCTCGCCACGCTCGCCGGCTGCCGGCCCATCGCCGTCATCTGCGAAATCATGAATGATGACGGCACGATGGCGCGATTGCCGCAGTTGTTGAAGCTGGCGAAGAAACACAAATTAAAAATCTGCACCACCGCCTCGCTCATCGAGTTCCGCCGCTCGCGGGAAAAGCTGGTGGAGCTGGTCGAGACCGTGAAGCTGCCCACCGACTACGGCGATTTTAATCTGCATCTCTACCGCTCCAAGCTCGACGGCGAAAACCACCTGGCCCTCGTGCGCGGGGAAATTGCCGGCAAAAAAAACGTCCTCGTCCGCGTCCACAGCGAATGCCTCACCGGCGACGTCTTCGGCTCGCGCCGCTGCGACTGCGGGCCGCAACTGCACAGCGCCATGCGGCAGGTGGCCGAGGCCGGCTGCGGCGTGATTTTGTATATGCGGCAGGAAGGCCGCGGCATCGGCCTCGCGCCGAAAATCCTGGCCTATAAATTGCAGGAGCAGGGCTACGACACCGTGGAGGCAAATGAAAAGCTCGGCTACAAGATGGATCTGCGCGAATACGGACTCGGCGCGCAAATCCTCTGCGACCTCGGCCTGAAAACCATCCGGCTGCTGACGAACAACCCGAAGAAGATTGTCGGCCTCGAAGGCTACGGATTAAAAATCACCCAGCAGGTTCCCATCAAGATCAAATCCAATCCGCACAACGAGCGCTACCTGAAAACCAAGAAGGACAAGCTCGGCCACCTGCTCTGACTTGTCCCGCAGGGACGCCGGAAATTAGCCCGGCACACCGTGCCGGGTTTCACGTCCAAATCGAAACCGTCCCGGCGGGACGGCGGAAATCTTTTCCAATGGTTCTCCGTCGTCCTTTCAGGACGAAATTTCCTCCACGCTTTTACCGGGGACGTTGTCCCCGGCTAATTTCCACTGTCGCTCCGCGACAAAACCGCATCAAAGCAGTTTTACCATCTTCAAATCTGTGTTTCATCCGTGCCCATCTGTGGCTAAAAATTTTCCCGGCCGGCCTTAAAACTGCCCTTCCTTCTCCTTGAACAGCACGTTGAACGTCGTCAGCGAGCCGTAGCTCTTGGTGATGTATTGCTGCATCTCCACCTTCTCGCCGTCCGACAACTTCTCATGCGCGTTGATTTTCTGTTCCAGCACGCGCAGATTATTTCTGACCATCACGACCTTGTGGAAGAACACTTCCAGCGGCACTTCCTTCGTCTGCAACGTCGCGTCCGCCGGGTGCATCACCAGTTTGCCGCCGTGCCAGCGCAGGCCGAGCTGCTCCACCACGGAATCCGGTTTCTCCAGGCCGAGCTTGGCGACCGCCGCCGCGAGCGTCTCCTCGACAAACTGTTTCAGCGGCACGTCCAGGCCGCTGACGGCGGCGTGGGCTTCCATCGGTTCCAGGCCGCTGGGCTCGGGGGCGACGGCGCGCTTGGAGCCGTCGTCGAACTGGATTTCCGCCACGGCCTCGGAAATGGACTTGACGAGGCCGGAGCCGTATTGCGGATGGCGCACCTTCATGCCGATGCGGAGGGATTCGATTTTCATGCCACCATTTAGCCACAGCCTGCCGCGCCGTAGCAAGCAGCGAAGGCGGGATGAACGCAGATGAAACACAGATTTTTCTCATGGCAGCCAACCCCGCCCTGCGGTCGAAACCGCCTGCCACGGCAGCGGACGACCTGCCATGCCGTCGGGATGGCTTGCTACGGCGCTGGACGAGTTGCTACGCCTCACGGACGAGTTGCCATGGCGCTGGACGACTTGCCATGCCTCTCGGACGAGTTGCCATGCCCCACGGACGACTTGCCATGACGCTGGACGAGTTGCCATGCCTCACGGACGAGTTGCCATGGCCAAAACCCTCGTTTATTTGGTCAAAAAGCCCGTTTGCGACGGGTTATTAAGGTTTGGCGGTGGTCAAAAAGAGACAGTTGAAGCCAGTTTTTAGGGATGCAACCGTCCAGCCAGCCCGGAAAAGCCCCCAGCCGCCAGCCATCCCGGACGGTGGGGACGGATGAAAACGCCTTCGCCACGCGCGCCGCCGGCAAAAAATCGTGGCGACAGGGTTTGGTTTAGCGCCGTAGGTGCGGAATCTGTGTAGCGAACCAGAAGAAAACGGATTCAAGCTCCGTCAGGAGCGGCATCATCCGAATATGTCGCCCCTGACGGGGCTTTATCCATTTGCGGCGCGGTTCTACAAATATGCCGCGCCGACGGCGCTGAAAAACAGGCGACAAGTTTTGGGGAAGGCGGTAGGCTTAATTCCATGAGGACGCCTTTTGTATTTATTTGGCCGCTATTTCTTTTGTTTGCACTGAACTCATATGCAACGGAGGATTTTAATATAACGCTGTGTCAACATGAAGCCTGGGATAGGACTAATGTATGGATAACATCGGCGAGTAAATTGGAAAAGCAGACGCCTTGGCAGCCTGATATAGCCGAACCGCCGTTAACTGTGGGCCGGGCAGTTTCACTCGCCAAGACATGGGTAATATCAAAAGGATCGGATACCAATGCTTACGTTGAAACAATCACAATTAAACCTATAGACAGCAGTGGTTCAAAAAACAAATTTTACAGTATCTGGTTTTATAAAATTCAATTTGGCGGCGTAGGTATTTATGGCCACCACATGACCTGCATCGTGTTAATGGATGGAACCATTGCAGAAATGGAACACCTCGGAGTGCCGTCTCGCAAAAGAAGCTATTTGGATTATCTCGATTAAATGACCGCCCAACTCATTGACCGTTTTGAATTCGAGCGCACGCTCTGGGCGCAGTCGGTTGCGCGCGTCGCGGGCGTGGACGAGGCTGGGCGCGGGCCGCTCGCCGGGCCGGTCGTCGCCGCCGCCGCCATTCTGCCGCCGCGCTGGGCGGAAGCCGGTCTGCCCGCCGAGCTGGCCGGCCTGAACGATTCCAAGCAGCTCACCGAAGCGCAGCGCGAAAAGTATTTTGCCTTCCTCACCCGCTGCGCCGAAATCGAGTTCGCCATCGCCGCCGTGGACGCCGGGGTGATTGACGAGATCAACATTTTGCAGGCCACGCACCGCGCGATGAATGACGCGCTGGCGCAGTTAAATCCCCTGCCCCCGCACGCGCTGGTGGACGGCCGGCCGGTGAAGACGTTGCGCGTGCCGCAGACGGCCATCGTCAAGGGCGACGCGCGGAGCTATTCCATCGCCGCCGCGAGCGTGCTGGCCAAGGTCACGCGCGACCGGCGGATGCGGGAATACGCCGTGCAGTTTCCCGAATACGGTTTTGCGGAGCATAAGGGCTACGGCACGGCGCAGCATCTGGCGGCGATTAACAGGCACGGCGCGTGCGCCATCCACCGGAAAACTTTCGCGCCGCTGAAGCCGCCGGCGCTATTTTAGCTTGAAGTCGTGTTCGCCCCGGAGATCGCCGGCGGTGACAAACAGCCGGTAGGTGACGCCGTTGGTGAGAGGCTGGGCGTGGGTGCCGGGCACTTCCGGCTTGAGGCCGCGGAGGGGCTGGCCATAGACAAAGGTTTTCTCCGGCACGGCATTGGAGCTGGCGACGAGATGCCAGAGCGGGAGGCACTTGCGGTCCGCCTGATAGTTTGCCAGCACCACGACTTTGATTTCGGTGAGCTTGAGCGGGCGGGTGAGGCCGAAAATCACCATGGATCCGCCGGCTCCCTGGGCGAAGCGCGGCCGCCCATTGCGGCAGGTGTGGAAAATCGTCACCGTGTGCGGCCGGAACCAGCCGGTGAAAAAGACGACGTAGGCCGCCGCCAAAACGACCGCGACGAGAACCAGCTTCCAGTTATTTTTTGCCATGATGTGATGTGTGGTTGCGGCGCGCGGCCGGTTCCCGGCGGCGCGCCAACCGGGACAGACGCGCGGGACACCGCTTGGGTTATGAAAATCCGCCGGCCAGCGCCATTAAAAAATCGGGCGCGCGGCCGGCGCCGGCGGATTGCCGGAATTTCGGATTGCATTCCGTTTCCGGCGTGGCATCCTTCAAAGCTCATTTGTCGGGGCGTAGCGTAGTCTGGCTAGCGCGCTTGCTTCGGGTGCAAGAGGTCGTGAGTTCGAATCTCACCGCCCCGACCATTTTTTTCAGGGTTCATGGTGCCGTGTCCTTCCAGCTCACACAATCACCCGGCACTTGTCCGCCCAATCGGGGCAAGGCCATGCCCACCTCTGCCAAAAAATAAAACCGCCCGGCACAACCGGCCCGGCACGCGCGGCGGCAAACGCTGTGAATATTCCTGTTAATACTGTGAATAAGTATTTATAAAACCACCCCGGCACGCCGGGATCTTTTTGGGGTTGAACGGCCAGATTTGTGTGCTATCTGGATAGAAGAGGACGGATCATGATTCGGGATCTGCAAAACACGAAGGCGCCGGGCCACGTCACGCGGGCAGAGCCGGTGTTGCGGGCGCCGGGGTTCATTTATCGCCGGCTGTTTGAAACGGCGCAGGAAGGCATCCTGATTCTGGATGCGGACACGGGGCGGATCTGCGAGGCGAACTCTTTCGCCGGCGAACTCCTGGGTTTTTCCCGCAGCGGACTGGCCGGCAAGACTCTCGGCGAACTCGGCCCCTTCAAGGACATTGAGGCGGATCAGATTCTGCTGGAGCGGCTGCAACGGGACGGGCAGGTCCGGTATGCAGACTTGCCGATGGAAACGCGGGACGGCCGCGAGCTGGTCGTGGAAATGGTCTGCGACACTTATCAGGCCGGCGGCCAGAAAGTGATCCAATGCAGCCTTCGCGACATCACCGGGCGCAAACGCGCGGAGGCGGCGCTGCGCGAACGCGAGGAGCAACTGCGCCTTTACACGGAACACAGCCCGGCGCCGGTCGCCATGTTCGACCTCAACATGAAATATCTGGTGGCCAGCCGCCGCTGGCTGGAAGATTTCGGCCTCGGCGGC
>Ga0316229_1002163_pt1 | contig 17693 bp, 12 predicted proteins | sample TBH18023metaG_FD_206011 | JGI IMG/M metagenome (GOLD analysis project Ga0316229, IMG submission 206011) | Freshwater microbial communities from Trout Bog Lake, Wisconsin, USA - TBH18023 | ecosystem: Environmental > Aquatic > Freshwater > Lake > Hypolimnion/Profundal zone | place: USA: Wisconsin... | reverse complement strand
TCGCTTTTTAGTTCCTGACTCATATTCATTCCCACAGATCTCCGGTGTCTTTTTTCCGTGAGTCAACGACCCTCTCGGCCTCCTCCCAGTTTACCTCCCCGGGTGTCTTTTAATTTGAGTCAACTCGTCCAGAAGCACTGGTTCCACTGGTTCATTGAGTTCCCGGACATCTTCGCTCAAGGTGGGTTTGACCTCATAATTGGCAATCCGCCATACCTTGGCGGGACAAAACTCAGTGGGACCTACGGTCATGCCCTGTGCGAATGGGTGAAGTGGGAATACGCGCCGACTGGCCTGAGCGATCTTGCCGTGTTCTTTCTCCGTCGAGATTTCGAACTGATTCGCAACAACGGCTTTGTCGCCCTTATCACCACGAACTCCATTAAAGATGGAGACATCCGAGAGGACGGATTGGAACGAGTGTTGGCAGCAAAGGGTAATCTGACTTTTGCCGTGAGTGGAACCAAGTGGCCAGGTGTCGCGAATCTTTTCGTTTCTGTTTTTTCACTGCATAAAGGGCTTTGGGATAACAAGCCTCGTATTCTGGATGGTCACAGCGTCCCGTTCATCAGCGCGAGGTTTGAGGGCTATGCTGATGCCGGCCAACCTGCGTTACTCAATCAGAATGACAACAGATTGTTCGAGGGATCCAAATTCCTTGGCGATGGCTTCCTTTTGGAGCACTCGGAGGCGCTGGGAATGGTTGGTCGCGACCAACGATTGGCAAAGGTCATTTTCCCCGTAATCAACGGGGAGGAACTGAACAATCATCCCGCCCAAGCACCAGGGCGCTCAATCATCAACTTCTTTGATTGGTCAGTCGAGAAGGCGGCTGAGTGTGGCGAGGCTTTCGAGAGGGTTCGAATCCTAGTAAAGCCAGTCCGCGACCAGGACAACCGAGCAATCCGGCGTGATCGATGGTGGCAACATGCCGAAAGGGCTGTTGGCCTTTATGCCGCACTCAAAGGACTCAATCGCTGCTTTGCAGCATCGGCAACAACGAAGCACCTCAGTTTCGCATCATTGCCAACCAATCTGGTTTACACGCAAGCACTCAAGGTCTTCACGACGGACCGATGGCGCGACTTCACCGTTGTCCAGAGCACCATCCATGAAGTGTGGGCACGGAAATACAGCGGTTCACTAGAGACACGGTTGCGCTATTCGCCCACAGACTGCTTCGCCACCTTCCCTTTTCCCCGGGAGCCAGCACGAGCCACGCTAGACGGAATAGGTGAACGTTACCACGAACACCGCCGCCAGTTGATGCTAAAGCTGCAATTGGGCCTGACCAAGACCTACAACCTGTTTCACGAGCCAGAGATTGGCGGCACTCCTGGCGAAACCACAGCCTGGCTCATCAAGCATCTAGCTTCCACTCCTAGCACCTGTTCCCTGGGCGAAGCCGTTGCTGGCATCTGCACCTTGCGCAAGCTGCACGTCGAACTGGACCAGGCCGTCCTCGCTGCTTATGGCTGGGACAAACCCAGCGATGCCGGCCCGTCGGTCGATTTGAAGCACGACTTCTACGAGGTGGACTACCTGCCAGAAAATGACCGTCTCCGTTACACCATCCACCCCGATGCCCGCAAAGAACTCCTTAAACGCCTCCTCCAACTGAACCACAAGCTCTACGCCGAGGAAGAGGCGAAGGGCTTGCACAAGAAGAAACCAGCGAAGAAGGCGGATCAAAACGGTGGCGAACTTGCACTTGGTTTAGATCTTTTTGGCCGCGTTCCAGATGAGCCGCAACCTTGATGTAAGAGCTTTTCACCATGCACTCATCCCCCACGACATATTGCCCGGCCAGCGAAGAGCTTCAACTCCCGCTTCCTACGGCCTCAGGTACGGTGGTTTGGATAGACTCCTATCGGGATGGGCGTGCGGGGACAAGTTTGCGCTATTTGCAGCGTCTGCGCTCCTCTGAGATCGCGCCAAATGAAATTGCAGAAACTGCAGAACGTCAGGCATACGAGGCTGACCTGCCAAAGCATCAGCAGGTCTTCCACAAGGCACTCCAAACACATCCGTGGGATTTGCTCATCGAAGCTCCCTCCGGTCATGGACACGCCAAGGCGTTTGCCGATGTTGCCCGGAGTGTTCGCCCGGAGGTTGCTGAAATCGTTTTCCGCAAAACTCATGCTGTTTCATCTGGCAAGGGTAAGCGGCCCTCGGTTGAACAGTTAGTGGCAGCATTCGAATACAGTCCCAAGTTGGATCTTTCGAGATTCTGTCAGGTGCTCATCGTTGACGACGTGTTCGCCGCTGGAAGGACAACGGCAGCCATTGTCTTGAAACTGCGAATCGCCGGTCTCAATCCCAAAGCAGGGATCTTCATAGCCGCTCCACTCCGTGTGTTCCCTTCCCCACCGAGAGCAAAGCTGGACTTGTCTTTCACTGAAGGTCAGACCGGGAAAACCAGACCATGAGCAGCGAGACCAAAGGCAAAAAGATACTGCCGACGAGTTTTACCGGACATAAAGGCGTCCTGCTCATTGATAACATCGTCACCGATATGGGATGGCTGTTCACCCCCACACTCGCCCACACGGACGGCGGGGTTGATGGATTCATTGAGATTCGGCGAAACGAGACTAGCGAACTTACCAATCTGATTCTGCAAGTTCAGAGCAAGGCAACAACCAAGGAGTGGACGGCTGAAACTACAGATTCCTTCGAGTTCCGCTGCTCAGAATCGGACATCAATTACTGGTTGCAGGGGAATACGCCGGTCATCCTGATTGTTTCACGCCCCAGCAGTGGCGACGCATATTGGGTTGCAGTCAAGGACTACTTCAAAGACCTTGCCGCGAGGAAGGCAAAAAAGGTCCGATTCGATAAAAAGACGAACCGCTTCGACGTCAACGCCGCACCGCGTTTGTTTGATCTTGCGGCGCCCGTTGATTCAGGTCTGTATTCCGAGCCCCCGCCCATTCCTGAGGAGCTTTTATCAAACCTCCTCCCGTTAGCACGCTACCCCAAGCATCTCTATCTGGCCTTCACAGACTACCGAGACCCGGCCAAGCTGGACGAACAGTTGCGTGAGTTTGAGATCCATCCTGGACGCGAGTGGTTTCTCAAGGAGGAGAAGATCTTTGCCTTTCACGACCTCAGAGGGCACCCATGGCGCTCTGTTGTTGATGTCGGCACGATTGAGCACTTTGACGCTAGTGAATGGGCAATCTCAGATGATATCGAACGTCGGCGTGATTTCGTGCGCTTACTAAACCAGGCGTTGCGTGGATTCCTGGGTGCGCGAGGCATTTGGCGATTTGCTCCGAAGGAATCCGCCCCAATCTACTACTTTGCCCCGGGCCGTGATGAGGTTGAGCGGCGGGAGTCATGGGAAGGCGTTGTCGACGCTGATCGTTACGTGGTTAAGGCAATCCGAGCCAAGAAAGACCCCACGCGAATTGTCTGCTACCGCCATCAGGCTTTCCGGCCACGTTTTGATCGCTTTGGAAGCAGTTGGTATCTTGTCGTAGAGCCCACTTACCATTTCACACGCGATGGGGAAATGCCTTCCGGGTATCGTGAGGAATACCTCTCAGGACTGAAGCGGATAGAGAAGAACCAAGCAGTTTCCAATAACGTTCGCTTCTGGGAGTCTTTCTTGACACGACAGGACCTGTTTGTGAAGCCGAATGAGTCCCTGGTATTCAGCCGGGCCTTGAGATTCGATGCTGATTTTGGAATATCGGAGGAGGCTTGGCTGGCCAAAGCCGACTCGGAGGAAACTGAGCGACTGGCCGTGTCCGACGTGGACGCCCAGCTCTCACTGCTATGAAACTCGAACTACTTCCAGAGCCGGAACTCGAATTTGGTGCTGGAAAGCACGTGGACATCCGATTCGGCATAAAGAGTTACGGCCCGGTCACGTTCGAGGTCGATACATCGCCCAAGGAAATTCAGGTTGGTTTCGTTGGCACCTCAAAAACAATCCAGGGCGTCAAGGACTGGATGAAAGACACCGCTTTGGGGGTGCCAGCCAAGGCCAGCAAAAAGCCCAATTTCTTCCCCGCCTTCCCTGGCTTTGGAAAAGCGAGTTGCTTCCAGTGCGGCTGGCTCACTGCCGAACGACTGGAACGAGCCATTCCAACCCGCGACATCAATCGTGTCATCACGAACACCAGCAAGGCCGACGGAGTTCGTCAAGCAGTGGAATTATTCGTTACAGAATGTCGATACCTCACGGAAATCGCAACGGTGGACGTAATCATCTGTGCACCGCCCGTCGAGTTGCTAAACCATTTGGACCCAACTTTGATCACCGAAGCAGAAGGTGAAACCCGGGAAGAACAACCGAAGGAAGACGACGACACCCAGGAAGAGCCAATTCAATTGGACATGCACGACATGCTCAAAGCGCGCTGTCTCAGCCTGAGAAAGCCGATTCAATTCATTCGGCCAGCAACTTACGACGACGCCCTCAAGGAAGTCTCGGGCACCGGACGGCGACGACACCTCCAAGATCCTGCAACCCGCGCCTGGAATTTTTACACTGCGCTCTACTACAAGGCCGGTGGAACTCCTTGGCGGCTCAGGCGACACGTGTCCGATTTTGAAACCTGTTTTGTGGGTGTCAGCTTCTATCGGAGCCTTGACCAGCAGATCGTCAGCACAAGCGTCGCGCAGGTCTTCAACGAGCGCGGGGAAGGGATGATTCTGCGTGGTGGCGACGCGGAAGTGTCAAAAGAGGACCGCCAGGCTCATCTAAGCGAGCCCGACATGAAGGCCCTTTTGCTTCGGTCCCTCACCGAGTTCGACCGCGAGCATCGTCATCCACCCGCCCGTGTTGTTGTTCACAAGTCTTCCGGGTTCAACACGGCTGAATTGACAGGATGTAATGCCGCCATCGACGAACTGCGGATCAAAGGACGCGACCTGCTGGTAATTCGAGAGTCGTCCTTGCGGCTGTTTCGAACGGGCCAATACCCACCACTCAGGGGCACATTTCTCGAACTTGATAGCCGCCGCAGTCTACTTTATACGCGAGGCAGCACCCCTTTCTACCAGATGTATCCGGGCATGTACGTTCCTCGCGCCCTTGAAATCGAGGCGGTGGATACGGAGACACCTGCCCGCACACTGGCGCAAGAGATCCTTGCCCTCACCAAGATGAATTGGAACAACACGCAATTCGATTCGGCATTGCCAATTACTCTTAGGGCAGCACGTCAGGTGGGAGGCATTCTAAAATATGCTAGCAAAGAAGCAGAAATCACCGCGAGCTATTCCTACTACATGTAACACCTAGTTCAATTATGCACATAAGGGCCCATGCAAGCTACAAATGTATCGCAAATATCCAATCCCGAATGGCGTTAATCAGCGAGTGCATGCCTTGAGGCCCCTGGTCAAATGAGCCTCACACTCGAAAATCTTCTGGAGCGGGGTTACCTGCCGCAGGAATTGCCACCGCCGTTCAATTCCCAGACGTTGGCAAAATTTGTTGCCAATGCAAAGGGAGGCGGATTTCCATTCTCCTCGAAGCCTGCCAGCACCTCGATACCGGAGGTTTTTAACCTTGCTCGGACCGGCATCCTCCGCAGAGAGTTGTCGATACCAAATCCAATACACTTTTCGTTCCTCGCGGACTATGTTGTGGACAATTGGGCTGGCCTTGAAAAAGAAGCCAGCACGTCCAGTTACTCTCTTAGCACCCCTGTCGCGACCGATACCAAACGAGGTATTGGGCGTAAAAACAAGATGGACCTGCGCTCGGAGAGGCGAGCCCAGATATATGCTCAGGGGCGCTATCTTTTGCGTGCAGATATCAGCCGCTTCTATTCGTCTGTTTACACACACAGCATTCCATGGGCATTGCACGGCAAGGAATTCTCCAAAAAGAACAAGAGGCTGAAGAACCTCGGCAACAGCCTAGACGAGTTCGTTAGAAATTGTCAAGACGGGCAAACGATTGGAATTCCAATTGGCCCGGACACTTCGCTGCTGATCGCGGAAATGCTGTTGTGCAAAGTGGATGCAGAACTCGAACGACAAAAGGTGATTGGGCTGCGTTACGTGGATGACTATGAACTCGTGTTTGACTCCGAGCCACAGGCGCTGGAAGGACTTTCAGCCCTCCAAGGCGCCCTGCTGGAATTCGAGCTTCATCTCAATCCATCCAAGACACGAGTTCTTCCGCTGCCGCAGCGAGTCGAGGAAAGCTGGGTAGATACTTTGAAAGGGTTCGCACTTGACCCAGTTTCGCCGAATTTCAAATCGCAGCTCATGGCCTTCTTTGATACTGCTTTCGAGCTTTCTCATGCCTTTCCCGATACAGGAGTTCTAAAGTACGCAGCCGGGAGGATTGCAAATATCCGTGACTGGAAGGCCCATTACGATGTCGCGGAGGATCTTCTCGTCCAGGCGGCACGCGTCGAAGCAGGCGCGCTTCCGGTGGTCCTCAACACCCTTCTTCGCCAGAAGGTGAATGACACACCGAGGAAGGAACGTCGTCGAAACCTCTTGCTGCGAACAATAATCGAGCATGCCCCGCAACGTCACTCCAGCGAGGTGGCATGGTCGGTATGGGGATGCATCGCGGAAGGTATTACCATCCCGACAGAAGCTCTTAAGCTCTTGGTAAAAATGGAGGATTCGGTTTGCGCGGTCGTTGGGCTCCACGCACGGTCAATCGGCCTGGCCGAAACCCCATCTGAATTGGATCCATTGGCAATCGCATTAACTAGCGATGAACTCTATGATTCTCGCTGGATGCTCGCCTACGAGGCTGCCGTACGTAGTTGGCTAAAGCCTGCTTCCTCCGGCAAGGATTTTGTAGCTAATGACCCCAACTTCGGCAAATTAAAGGCAGCGGGAGTAACGTTTTACGATCCCGCCAAGACCTCCCTTCCAGCTTTGCCAGCCCCGAAAGTGCGGCCGACCGCCCCAGAGGAATATGACCTTTTGAACATGGAATTCGATGAGCCCGAGGATTTGTTTTATTCCTGATATGTAAAGCCTTTCCAACGCCCCAAACCACCTATGATCGACCTGTTCCTCACCGCCTACGATCCATCAGACCTGCCTGGTGGCAGTGTTGATCCATTGGGCTTTGAGCGAGGGTATTTGCATTTGGCGGACAAGATTCTTCCAGGGCTGACCAATGTTGCTGGTCGACCACGCTACTTTGCCTTGTTGTGCGCGGGCATTTTTTTGAACCAGGAGGATGAAACACTGCCGCCACGTGAACTGATGAAGCGAAGGCAGGATACTTTGCTACGGTTGGAGCGGTTCTGGGCGCTTGCGAATGTTTTGGCGGCCGACAGTGGAGATTCTGGCGGCGTTCGTGGCGTGACCTATGCGCGATCCAAGGTGGAGGAGATCACAAGGTCCGGGTCAAGTCGTGTGGATGCGCGGTATGCGTTGCTTTCAAGACAGGTGCAGTATGGAGCCATCGGCATGTATGGATCAGTAGCTGATGGCATGCGCTATCTTAACCGGGATACGTTCACGCTGACCGCCGATTTGGGGGAAGTTGCTGCCGAAGCCTTCCTCGAAGAGTCCGAGTTCCCGCCCAGCCTTAAAGCCGCAGTTCTTGGGGACGAGGATGTAAGCATTTCCACCCTGAGAGCCTGGGGCGAACGGGCACATGTGGAAGCCGAAGTCGGTCCGATCGAATCCAAGTGCCTTCACGACGCCCTGCACTCCAATCCAATACGTTCTCGCACGGTGGCTCTCCTCAAACGCCATCCGTTCAAGAATGGAGAATCGGAACTGGAACGGCTGGCCAGAATTCAGCGAGTTGTGGAAAGCGATGCGGAAGATCAGGACCTGAGCGAAGCGTTGCGCTGCATTTTGGCTTACGAGCAGTGCTACCGGCTCGCCTTGTTGGCACTCGAACGTTTGCTCTGGTTATCTCGCCGACCAGAGTTCGCAGCCAGGGTGTCCTTGGGGGAGTTACAGGCTGACCCGGTGATCAAGCTCGTTAGCAATGACTTGCCTGCCGCAGTGGGTCGCTTTCAGCGGTCGCTGGATCAGGGGGGCACAGAACAATTCCGACGTGATTTGGATCGTCTGCAAGATGTCCGAGTCTTTCTGGAATTGGCGGCGGCCAAGGCGGACGACACACGAGAGTTCATCCTGGAAGTGATGAAACGCCACACGGACGTGCAGCGGGGCAAGTTTGATCGGGGCCGGAGGAAGATGCCCTGGTTGGAAGTGAACGAGGGCAAGGTGTGCCTGACGATGACGCGGGCAGGCGGCCTGCATTTTGAAGCCAGCAAGCCTGATGATCTCGCCCCGCATCCGTATCGGCTACGTGCAGCAGATGCGATGATTGCTGCTTCAGCGAAAGGAGCCATCAGGTGAATCGAGGCGAAGATGTCAATGCACGGAAGTTAATTGATCGCCTGGTTTCAGACGAACGCTGGGGGCCGATGATCGGGCTCGTGGCCACAACGTATGAAATGCAGCCGGACTTCCTGGAGATGGATTTTCTTCCCTCCCTCTTCCGCCTGGGTGCGTGGGATGATCGCAGTTGGTCCACCCGTATTGGAATGGAGCGCAAGCTGGCAGAATTGGAGGTTGCTTCAATCTTCATGGATTCACGTTGTTATCGAGGACGTCCGAGATCTCTGCGACTTGAGCTTCTCCCGGTGACTACGCCCAGAGGCACGGCTTTGCACGCGAAGGTGAGCCTGCTGCTTTTCGAGAAGGCGGTTAGGGTCATTGTGGGAAGTGCCAACCTGACCGAGCCTGGCTTTCGCAAGAACCGCGAAGTCATCGCTGTGTTCACTGCGACCGAGTCGTCGAAACAGGAATCGGCGATCATCAACCAGGCTCTGACCGGCATGGAGACTCTCATGGCCCCTTGGCTGACCTCCGAAGCGAGGAATATTCTTCTGCGCGCTCAGGCAATGCTGAAGGAATGGAGCGCGGAGGTTCGGGACGAGCAAACCACCTTCCAGTGGAGTGGGGGAGCAACGCGACTTTGGCAGGAGTTCTTGAGCCGGTGGCCGGCTGATGATCTGGTGAGACAGGCAACAATCGTTTCACCGTTTTGGTCAGCAGATGCGGGCACGACATTGCACACGTTTATTTCCGAACTTCGCAATCGCCGGCTGCTTGATCCCAGATGCGAAGTGCACTTGCTGACGGAAGCATTCGTTGATCCTGAGCAAAAGTATCTGCCAGTTTTGCCGGAAGCCTACGCAGCTTGCGACTGGAGTGGTTTTGAAATCAAGATTTCGGCCCAGGCCGTCAATCCCAGTGTCCTCCGCGAAGAAGTCGGCGACATGGAGGGGTTCACAGGGTCCAGGCGACTCCACGCCAAAGTCGTGTTGATGCAGGGAGCGAGAAACAGCCTTGCTTACCTTGGTTCGGCCAATTTCACTGCACATGGCTGGGGTTTCCTTGGAAATGGAGCGATGGCGAATATCGAGGCCGGCTTGATCCTACGTCGCTCAGCGAAAAATGAAGGGTTGCAGGCGATCCTGCCGGGCACGGTTGGTGAACCAGTTGAACTGGCATCCGCAAAGGCAGCAGACTTGCGATCACCGGAGGGCCAAGGGGAATCCCCTCCCTGGCCGGAATTCCTAAAGAGGGCCGTGCTGGTTCCGAAAGACGCCACTGGAGATCGCCTGCAGTTGGAGATCGAGGTGGAATCAGACAGCACCAATCAAGAATGGTCTGCCCGACTGCCGGACAAGGAGGACCTTCCTTCGGAGATTCTGCTTTCAAAAGAGCAAACGCAGGCTGCAACCAGTACTGTTTTTGAGATCGCATTGACCGGCGCGGTGTTGAATCGCCTGCTCCTCGAACAGGAATTGGTCGTCCTCTGGAGAGCATGTCCGGCCGGACGTGCCATTCCACTGAATGTAAGCCGCCAAGCCAGGGACCGGCTGCCCATTTCGCCGGGGTGTCACAAAGTGGAAGAACGTAACCTGCTCTCGTATTACCAAGGCAAGATTGCGTGGGAGGATCTCTTCCCAGATCCAGAAGTGCCGCCGGCTAGCGGCAACTCAACAGCGGTAATTGCAGCAAACGCATCCTCAGTTGATAAAACAAGAATCCAGTCCTACCAGATACGTGAGTTCGTCGAAGCGTTAACGGGCCTCGGCGAAGACCTTAAGGCAGCCACGCAGTCCGAACCCTCGATGCGTCTTGCCCTCCTGGGACCGGTCAGCCCCGTGGCGCTGGCCAGAACCATAATGGAAGCAGTGAATTCCCAACGGCGAACAGCCACCGCAGCAGGTTTTCAACTGACCGAGATTCTGGCCTCTCTCCAGTCAGCAAAGCGGTTCGGGGTGCGAGAGCGGTTGGCTGCCCAATGGCTTGAATATGTGGACCAAGCGACAGCCCAGGTAAAAGCATTGCTCGATGGGCTTGTTACGGCACATGCAGACCTGTTCACTGGGAACGGTGCGTTCAACCGCTACAGCCGAGCGGTTCTAGGCAGGAGGGAGGCTGGGTGATCACCTGTTCAAATCAATTCGATCTTGGTCGAGACAAAACGCGTATCAAGGATCCCCGTGATGCAGAGCGGCAGACGCGAACTGTTGACGCCATTCTGGAACGCTTTTTCAATGCCAAATCCTCGGAGAGATTTGAGATCCAAATCCTGGCTGATGAAGTCGGAATGGGTAAGACCTTCGTGGCGTTGGGAGTGGCGTATTCCATTCTTGCACATCTCAAGACTTCGCGGATTGAGTCCGACTTGGACGGGTGCTACCAGAGGGTGTTGGTGCTCACGCCGAACAACCACGCGCTTTTCAAGAAGTGGGTGCGGGAGGTTGCGGAGTTCACCCGCCGTTGCGTCCTTCCTAAATATCAGGAACAAGATTTGTTGTTTGCGCCCCAGCCCATTGATCGTTTGGACGATCTGGCAGTTCAGCTCCGAAAAGGTAATCGCCAGCCTCAGGTGGTGGTTGCCAGGATGGGATTATTCGGAGGTGACAGGTTGCTGGATTATGATCTCAAGCGCCGGTTTCTCTTGGGCGTCCTGTTCCGCTATTGGGGCGTCCGATTCAACTACGAACAACGTGAGCGCCTTTTGAGGGGTGCGCCTGAGGGCTGGCCCAGGCGACCCGATGCATTAACCCAAGTCGAGGAGTGGGAAGACGAACGGTTGCCATTCGACGAGGAGCAATTGCTGAATTTCCTGCAATCGTTCAATCGTGAAGATTCACAGGAGGTCGAAGCCCTGCTTGAACTGTGCCGCGAGGTAGCTGTCCCGTATTTTCGTGAACGTGATGACGCCTTTCGGAAAATTGAAACACGATTGATCAGCATCTACCGTCTGGCCACAAATCGTAGCATCCAGCGAGATTTTCCGCTGTTGATCGTGGATGAAGCTCACAATTGGAAGAATGGGCCGGAGGCTGGAACAAATGGTTTCGCGGACTTCTCCAAATTCATTGCTCCGCACGTCCGTCGTGCATTGTTGCTGACGGCCACCCCGTTCCAATTACGACCAGAAGAAATGCTGGAGATCCTGAAGGTCTCGGACTTCATGGAACCATGTGCCTTAAAGGAGGCGTCCCGGGTGCGAGTAGAGCGTTTGAAGAAGTTCCGCGAGCAGACAATCAAGCCGGTCTTAAGGAACGCCGAGAGTCATAGCCACACGTTCAGCCGTGCGTGGGTGCGAATTCCTTCCAGGATCACAACCGAGGACCTGGAAAACGCATGGGCCGAGCCGAGTTTGATCGGTGCACGCAAGAAACTGTCTTCGCTTGCTGCTGAAGATGGCGCCATCACGTCACACGAGAACGAACTCAGAAAGACCATCGAAGGTGCTCTGGCGGGTATTGATCCTGATGTGCGTCATTTCTTGCGGGAGGCTCTTTATCTGCATGCTTACAACGCGGATCTCTCTTGCGAGATGGGCAGGCTGGTGATGCGCCACCGTCGTCGGACCGAGCACCGTCTTTTCAGGGTTGGAATGGAATACGAGCAGCCCTGGGAAAGCATCGCCGGACGGCCCGATGGTCATGTGCTTCATTCAGCTCCAGGTTTGGATGTTAAGGGCGAGGCGGAATTGCCACAATATTTGCTGATGCGCTGTGTTTCCGAAATGAAGCGCGGCAAAGGTCGCTCCTCGCTCGGAAGCGATTTAACCGGCTGTTACTCCACGCTGCACGAGAGCGCAGAGGGACGCAAGGTGAAGGAAAGCCTCAAGGATTCGCCATCGGGGAAACTCTATCTGGACCTGCTGATGGACATGGTGGCGAAGCGGCACGACCCAAAGCACCCCAAACTGGAGAGGGTTGTCCATGAGGTATTGGAACGGTGGCGGTCGGGTGAAAAGGTTCTGATTTTCTGTTTCCGCATAAATACTGCTGAAAGGCTGCGAGAAATCATTGCCGATACAATTGGAGAGGAGCTAAAGCGGCGACGAAAAAGGTGTCTTGGTGGTGAGGAACAGCTCAAATCTCTCCGGTCTCGGCTGACGGGGCGTGACCGCGATCTCGTCGTGCTGGGACTGGACCGGGTCCTCTGGTCAGTAGTATGGGGAGCGGATGCTCGTCCTCGACTAAACCCTGAAGAGTTCATCCTGAGTGATGATGAGTTGACCGACCTTGCCCGGCTGGGCCTGCTCTTCGGAGTGGACCTACAGGACGATCGTTTGGACCGGGTCTTCCTGAATCGTGCCATTGAACACATCCTGGCCAGACGATTGTTGCGGGAGAACCAAGGCGGTGATTCCTTGCGGACATTGCTAAAGCGCCTGGCGCAAGAAAGCTGGGTTGCCAACCCGTATGGCCTGGACCAGAGCGGCGACGAAGATGAACAAGGCGAAGAAGCCGCTTCGTTCGATGAACGGGGTTGCCATACAATTTACTCAGCGGGAAACGAACCCTCGCCCGCCAAGGTGGCTGCATTCGGAAAAGAACTGGCCGCGACCCGGCAAACTGCGAGAACCGCAAAACAGATGCCGCGCCTGGATGCTTACGGCCTTGCCCCGAGCCTCTGGTTGGGCCCAGCTCCTCAGAAGCAGATTTCTGAAGGCAGTTCCGATCACAATGGCAACATTCTCAAGTTCATCCATGAGCACCTTTGGAAGCTGACTTGGCCCGCAAAAGACGGACACCCTGGAGATGACAGCCACGGCGTTGATGACGACGGGTTTGATTTCTATTCCCGAGCACTAGTGTTTCAAGCCCTGCGACGTGCCCTGCTTCGTGAGTCGGTATTGCTGCGCTTGCTGCCGGAGCGGAGTGACCTGGACCAGAGCAGTTGGGGCGAGTTGTTGTCCCAGGCATTTTTCAATGATCTACCCCACCAACACGAAAGCATGGCCGACCGAGTAGGGGTGTTTCTGGAGGATCTTCATGCTGCAAGCGGAAGTGTGCGAAACCCCGAATCCGCCCGTGGTGCATTTTATGGTGCGACGCGCCTCCGTGATCAGCAGTTTGTAGCCTTGGTTAAAGGCGGTGGCGGCAGGGACACGCGTGATCGGATATTCAATGGCTTCAACACGCCGCTGCTGCCAGAGATCCTCATCTGCACCAGTGTGGGTCAGGAGGGGATTGATTTGCACCGCCATTGCCGCCATGTGGTCCACTACGATCTGGCCTGGAATCCTGCCGTCTTGGAGCAGCGCACAGGTCGGGCGGATCGCATCGGCAGCAAAACCTTTCGGGAGCGCAACTCGCTAGGGGACGCCAGCAAGGTGTTCCTCGACATTGGTGTGCCGTTCCTGGCTGGCACGTATGATGAGCGCATGTATGAGGAATTGAAGATGCGGGCTCAGACGTTCGAGGTTCTGACGGGAGGTGATTTCGCCGCCGACCATGCGGACGGACAGGATGACGACCCCAAAGCATGCGGGAAGGAACTTGGTGTGACCTTGGTTCCGCTTCCTGTGCAAATGGTCAAAGACTTGAGGGTGCATTTGGAAGTTTGGACAGATGATACAAATGAATGACACTAGACAATCCCCCAAGCATTTATGCCACTCGTTCACAAAATGATAGAAATAAACCTTCCAAACCAACCTCCCTACGACACCGAGTATGACATGGAAGCGTTTGCGGGGGAGCATATCCTCCCGGTTTATAAGAGGCTGAATCTCTTTTGGTTCAGCCGATACGGTCCAGTGGGTAATCGACAGATCAAGTTCCGATTTTCCACCGCAAAGTTCGATCAGCTTGAGGTTTATTTTAACAATCTTAGAACTCGCTTCGTCGTGGCTGCGTATGGAGATTATGATTACGTAGGGGATTTGGGTAGCGATAGATTTCTCGCAGGTGACGCTCGCTGCCAGGATCGGACAAAGCGGGCAAACCTTGTGTACTCATACCTGACGGCTGGTGCGAAGCTTTTGTTGGCATCTATTGTCAGAGAGCCTGATGGTCATTGGCACCACGAAATTGAGACGCGAAGCCACCTCAACAGGCACACTTCACTTGAGTCAGTCCACCACCTCTTCTGCAACATGACCTGGGTTCCAACCTATGTAGAACTGTTATCGCCTCCAGGGCGTCCACAAGACGTAATTTCCGATGTCTATGCACGAAATATCATCAGAGACAATCCAGAGTTGCCGCATCGACCGTTCAAAATCGTTTTTTAGGTATAGGTCAAACCTTCGGATTATTGCTGATGACAGCTAATAAAGGGGAATCCAGCGCGACGCCAAATTCCCCTTTCTCCTATACCACCATCTTCCTCGTTCTTTTCTCGACGACAGAAGATGTAGCCGGCCTTGCTCTTCCCTTCGCCCAATTCCTCAACCCGGCAATCTGTTCCGCCATCAGTTTCGACAGCGCCACAAATTCAGTCAGGACTTGAGCGATATCCAGGTCAGTCGGTTCCTTCTCCCCGGCGTCAAATGCCATGTAAAGGGCCTCGACAAACGCATTCTCGATTTCACTCCCGGTCAATCCTTCTGTAACCCTGGCCAATTGGACCAGGTCGAAATCCTTGGGATCTCGATCGTATTTGGAAAGTTGAATTCCCCAGATCGCTTCCCTTTCCTGTTGATTGGGGAGATCCACGAACATCAACTCGTCAAACCTCCCCTTCCTCAGCATCTCAGGGGGCAACTGGGAAACGTCATTGGCAGTGGCGACGACAAATACAGGTACCTTTTTCTCCTGCATCCAACTGATAAAGGAGCCAAAGACCCTGCTTGAAGTGCCGCCGTCAGTTGCTCCAGAGGATTTACTGCCGGCGAACCCTTTCTCCAGTTCGTCGATCCAGAGGCAGCAGGGTGCAATGGCTTCCGCAGTTTGAATGACCGCCCGCAGGTTGGATTCCGACTGCCCCACCAACCCAGCGAAGATCCGTCCAGCGTCCAGTTTCAGCAACGGGACGCCGAAGACCTTGGCGGTGGCTTTGGCGGTGAGGGATTTCCCGGTTCCAGGGATGCCGATGATGAGCAGGCCCTTTGGTGTGGGCAGACCGTATTCCAGGGCGCGTTGTCCAAAGGCGTGGCGTCGTTTCAGGAGCCATTCCTTCAAAACGTCCAGGCCGCCGATGGATTCCAGGTTCTCGTTGGTTTCTAGAATTTCCAGTATCCCGTTCTTTTTGACGGCCTGGGCTTTCTCCCGGGCGACGATTACGGGATCGATGGATTTGGCCTCCACGACGGACAGGGCGAAGGCGTTTTCAGCCTCGATGGTGGTGAGGCCCGAGGCAGCGTCCAGGATTTTGTCCCGTTGCTCTCCCTCCACGCCTTTCAGCTTGGCGGATTCGATAATGCCATCCAGGACCAGGTTGAGTTGCGGTTTTCCAGGCAGCGCGAACTCGATGACGGTGATCTCCCGTTCCAGTTCAGGCGGCAGAACCAGGCGGCACCCCAGAATGATGAGGGTTTTGTTCTGGGTTTTGGCCCGTTGCAGCACGTCCTTGAACTGGCGGACGAGGATGGGGTTGGGGTCTTGGAGGAACAAGTGGAAGTCGCGGAGCAGGATGATGGACTTTTCTCTCAATTCCTGGATGGCGATGAGGGCTTCCAGAGGGTCGTTGGCGGCGGTCGTTGACTTCCTTGCGGTGTCAACCAGGCCGTCAACCGGGCTCCAGAAGACCAGGCCGTATTTCAGCTCCTGGGCGATTTGGTGCATTTCGGCTTCGACGCGCTGCTCTTCATGCGAGACCAGGTACAGGCCGGGATACCCAGCGCGGATGTGGTTGATGATTTTCGATTTCATGTCGGCGTGGTCAGACGGCGAACTTGCGGTGGCCGAGTTTGGGGAGGTTGAAGATTTGGTGGGCATGGTTGTTTCCTTTCGTTGATGGTTGAGGTTGATGGTTTGGTTGGTACGAATGCGTGGCCTTGCAGTGGTGATCTGCCGTGCCCATATCCACGAGGCGGGTATGTTTGCACGAACGGCTGCCATCAGGGGCAACGCGACGGGTCCATCCTTTACAATTGCAGGAGGTGGTCCCGTCCATGTACTGCAGGGTCTCGTATTCGACGTTGGGGTTGGAGTCGGACGCGAAGGTCCAGACGTTGGTGATTTGTTTGGTCATGTTGACTTAGGTCCTGTTGCCTTTCCTCCCCTTCGACCTTCGCTCACGGCTTTTACAGCAGCCTCAAGCCACTTGGTAGAGCCTCGGAGGTTCTCGACCTCATTCGCTGGAAACCATTTGCAGGCGTTGCGGAGAGGTTTGCCGAGGGGGCGAAGCAGCTTGGCCTTGACCAAAACCGGAATGTCGTGCGGGGCAAAGCCGAGCAGAGTAGCCGTTTGCTCTGGGGTGAGTCTTCCAGGCAAACGGCGAACGTTCAGAATATCGTGTGGCTGCGGTTTCGTGGTTGTCGTGTCCAATGACATAGATGTTTCGGTGATTGGTTGATTGGTGGTTCAGTCGGGTTGTAGATTCTGCTGCTCCCAATCAAGGCAGGCAGCACGGGACCTGGCGATAAACCGGACCTTGCCTCGCCGGTCCTTCACCTCCCAATGCTGCGTGCCGTTGTTGAATTCGATGTTGCTGGCCCGGGTGATTTCAAGCCGGCCGAGGTCATGTAGCGAGATGGCGTCGGTCCAAAGGCAATGGGCTGAACCGTCGGGGTTGAATTGAAGGTTGATGTTCATGGTGGAGATTTGGTTAATTGTTGGACCGTGGCGAATCGCTGGCAGATCCCGGAAAGTGTCGAGATCCGTTTACGACGGAAATTCAAGGTCTGTGCCTATTGTGGTCGGAGGATGAAGGCTCACGTCGGGGTGATTGGTAACCCGCCTGACAAAGCCACGTTTGAGCATTTGAATCGCAATGGTCCGTTCTACTGGTCGGATGGCCTGGAGGAAAAGGACTTGGTAATCGCTTGTGCTCAATGTAATTCAAGCCGAGGTAGGAAGCGGTTGGTAGATTGGTTTGCTTCACCTTATTGCCTGAACAAACAGATCACAGCGGAAACGGTGGCAAGGAGAGTTCGGCGATATCTTCGGACGGCGAAAGCGAGGCGATAGCTCAAGCCAGTGCCCAATCTGGATCTAGAATGGCCCTGGGATCGACTTGAACGGGCCTGAGGTACTTGGGGTGGCGGAAAAGGCTCCCGACCGACCTGAGGGCATTTACGGCCCAGCAAGGATCAATCGCCAGTTATTGTAACTTTCAGCGCCAGTTACTTTAAGAATGGCGAACCGGGACCAGGCGACAAGACGACGGCCGCTCCTCAAGGTTCGCGGGTGGGGCGGGGAGGCAAGTTTCCAACATCCTGTCCCTGGAACGGCGCTGCTGGACGAAGGGGTGAGGCGGTGGGGCAGGTTTGGCATATCTTGTCCGGGGAAACAGGCTTCTAC
>Ga0316229_1002157_pt1 | contig 17709 bp, 14 predicted proteins | sample TBH18023metaG_FD_206011 | JGI IMG/M metagenome (GOLD analysis project Ga0316229, IMG submission 206011) | Freshwater microbial communities from Trout Bog Lake, Wisconsin, USA - TBH18023 | ecosystem: Environmental > Aquatic > Freshwater > Lake > Hypolimnion/Profundal zone | place: USA: Wisconsin... | reverse complement strand
CCCTTCAGGGCATGGGCATGCGCCTCATCGAGGCCGTGGTGGGGGTTTTTGTGCTTACCATCGGGGTCTGCTACGGCGTGGAAATCTTCGTGCTTCCGTCGATGCGCCCGGATTTTCTGGAAATGGGCCGGGCCATGTTCACGCCTTCGCCTGGCCAGATGCGCGGGGTAATGCTGGTTACGGCCATCGGCATGATCGGCGCCACGGTGATGCCGCACAATCTTTACCTGCATTCCGCCCTGGTGCAATCCCGGCAGATTCGGCGCGATGAACCTTCCCTCCGCAACGCCATCCGTTTCAACACCATTGATTCGGCCGTGGCCCTTTCCATTGCGTTCGTGGTCAACGCGGCCATTCTGGTTCTGGCGGCCATCGTGTTTTTCCCGCACTATAGCGACAGCGTGACCCTGGCCGGCGGCCAGGTTGTGACTTTCGGCGAGGCCACGGACTGGATTCCCGCCGCCTACCAGACCTTGCAGCCACTGTTGGGCAAGGTCGCCGCCAGCACGCTGTTTGCCGTCGCCTTGCTGGCCAGCGGCCAGAGCAGCACGATTACCGGCACTCTGGCCGGCCAGGTGGTTATGGAAGGCTTCATGCACTGGCGCATCCGCCCCTGGGTGCGCCGAATGGCTACCCGTAGCCTGGCGGTTCTGCCGGCGATCATCATCATCGTCTTGCGTCCACACACCCAGGTCACGCCGCTGGTCAATCTGTCGCAGGCGGTGCTGTGCCTGCAGTTGCCGTTCGCGATGTTTCCGCTGCTGCATTTTACGTCCTCCGGCCGGCGGATGGGAAAGTGGCGTAATGGATGGTTCCTGTTGCTTTCGGGGTGGGGAAGTGCGATTCTAATCACGGCGATGGACATCTATGGTCTGCCGGATGCCCTGCATGATGCCTGGCAGGTGATAGTCGGTTCTTAGAGTGGCCCGTAATTGAGGAAAACCCGTGTACAAGACAATTCTGGTGACCCTGGAAATCAGCGCCACGGACCGCGTCATCATCGACCATATTAAGAAACTCGCCAAAGTACTGGCCAGCCGGGTTGTGCTCCTGCATGTGGCGACGGGCGTTCCGGCCATAGTTCACGGGCCCGACGCCGCCGGCGAGGAAATTAGTTCCGACCAGGAAGTTCTCAATCGCACGCGTGATGAATTTTCCGCCGCCGGCATCGAAGCCAGTGCCGTCCTAGCCTACGGCGATCCGGTCAAGGAGATAGTCAAGTGGGTGGGCAAGAATTCGTGTGATCTGGTGGCGATGGCGACGCACGGCCACAAGCTGGTGGCCGACATTCTCCTGGGGGAGGTAGCCAACAAGGTGCAACACGCCATAAGCGTGCCGGTGTTGTTGCTCAGGGCCAGATGATGATGAGTGGGCCGCAGCGGGCGGGATGCGTGTCTTCTTCATCCTTGCAGTTTGAACCATTTGCAGTTGCAGGGAGAGGAAATTGGAGGGCACGGGGAGACGAGGGGTTAACCACCAAGACGCAATGGCGGCTATAGGAAGGGAAGAGGTAGCCACAGATGAACACGGATGGGTACAGATGCCGGTGTTCAGTTCCACAAGACTTTCGCCGGGGGAGAAGATAGGGATGGATGATTAGTCCAGGCGCGTGACATGTCGGCGAAAGGGGACCTCGTACAGAATTGATAGGATGTTCTGGCCCGGTTGCGGCGGTTGGGGAACTTCCGCCCGCACTATCAAGCCGCCGGTTCCGCTGGCGATGGTCCATTGGTCCTCCGCCAACTTGCAGTCATTCCAACGCACTTCCCTGGGCACGGCCCGGCGATCCAGTGTCGCCTGGAATACCATTCCGGGCGGAAAGGTCCGGACGGTATCCTCAATGGGCAGGCGGATCCGCGCCACCCAGCCGTCATCCCGCGCTTCCCGCCCGAACCAGGGGACTCCTTCATTGATCATCATCGCCATGGCGCGGCGGCACTGGCGCCGCTGGGTGTAATCGGCTCCCCAGGGCATTAACGCTCCCATGCGGCCGCCGCTGACGACATCACACGGATAGTTGGGCATGGTTTGGAAATAGCCGACTTCCTCGCCGATCTCCAGCAGTCGCAGCATGCGCGCCACGCCGCTGCGGACGCTATCTTCGATGGGGTAATAGTTTTCCGGGCTCTCGACGACCATGCACAAGGCCCCCTGGTTTCTGGCCATCCAGCCGGGCAGGTTCATCCGGGGTTCGGTCCAGATGCGGGGCTGGGCCGATTGGGGATAGCCCGCCGCGGCTCCCGCTTTATCCAATTCCGCGGCCACCTGGACCAGCACGGCGATGGACCAATTGCGGTTCACGGTGGGATACAGGAACGCATAATCTCCCATGCTGCCGCCGGCTAATCCGTGAAAATCGACATGGGCATCGGGTATCCAGGTTTCCACCAGTTGGCGCATGGCCCGTCCCTCGGCGGTCAGGGCGGGCCCGTTGTGGGGATGCACGCTGGCGGCATCTATCCCCCTGGCGTTGCCCAGCTTATCGGCCTGCTCGCGCACGGTTCCATCGGGGTTGGTCACCGGGACAATCAGGGTTACCTGTTTTTGGAGGTGGCTACGGTATTGAGGTTCCAGCAGTTTGCGGGCCATCCCCAGGGCCACCGCCCGCCCCACTTCTTCGTTGCCGTCGGTGCCACCGCTGAGCAGGAAGACGCTCTTATGCTCACTGGCGATGGCCGGGTCGGTGATGATCAACAGGGGAATGGGCCGTCCCTCCTCGGACTTGCCCACTTCGCTGTAAGTGGCCAGGGTCGGAGAGGCGGCTGCGATTTCGCCGGCTTCGCGCATCACATCTTCGTAGGTTGGGTAGGGGGTGCTCATGGTCCTGCTATCTTCCCGCATTGTTGCCAGATTGCCAATGACGCCGGAACCGCGGACCAATAGTCATGGTTATAACAGTGGCTGTGGCTGTCTGCCGCCGTCTCGTGAAGGGCTTATGGTTACCCACCCGCTGCCAGAGCATCAGCAATTCGAGACAGGCAAGCAGGATGTCGAATTCATCAGGTCGACGGGGTTATTCAAGGATGCGCGTCAGTGCCGAGGCATTGGACGGTGCCATCCTGGAGGACCAGATAGAGCCGGCCGGCGGCCACCGCCAATCCATCGAGGACCGGCGGGGCGTCGAATTTGATGGGGTCTTGTTGCTTTTTGCCGGTGGCGGTCGCATTCATCCAAAGGAAGTTGCCGCCGCCTGGCCGCTTGGGATCGCTATAGACGTAGACCGACCCGGCGTAGAACGCGGTGTTGCCGGACAGGGCCATGGCGTAAACCCGAGCCCAGGCAGTCTCGGGCTCCAATTTGTTGCTCCAGGCCAGTTCGTCGGGCTTGAAGGGATCGGGGTGCTTCGCTGCGGCAAAGGATTTGCCGGCGGGCTTGGGAACATCGGCCTTGGAGCGGGCCACCGCAGAGCCGAGTGTAATCACCAGGTTGTCGTTCCAAGCCATCATGTTTTCGGAGATTCGTCCAAGCACGTGGCCGCCACAGCTGCGCATGGTGTATCCGGCCATCCAGGAGCCGTCGATCATACTGCCGTAGTTGGCATAGCGCTGGGTAGGCTGCAAGAATTCGCCGGTTTTGGGATCCATCCGCAGGTAATGCCAGGCCAGTTCACCGTCTCGAACTGCCAGGGCGTCGATCAGGCCCGGCTGGGTCGCGTCCAGACACTTGGCCCAGACGGTCTGGCCACTGGCCGGCTTGAAGGCCACCAGGGCAATGCCGCCGGAATTGGCTGTGGATCGGCCGGCAATCGCGTAGGCCAGCCCGTCGTGAACCAGCACCGCCCCAACCGTCGGCCAGACCGATTCAACCAAGCCGTGGGCGATCATGCGCTTCTCACAGGGGGCGATGCGGACGCGGTAGGCCAGAACACCGTCGCTGGCCCGGAGGGCGTAGGCCCAGCCGTCGTGGCAGCCGACCAGTAGCTGTCCCTGGCAGCAAGTTGGGGGCGTATCAATGCGGCTGCCAAGCGGAGTCTTCCAGACCAGGGCCCCGGTCGCAGGCGAAAGGGCCACGATTTCTCCGGAGTTCAGGGCGGCGACGACCACAAGCCCGCTAGCCACTATGGGCGCGGTCAGGGGCTGTGGCGAGCCGGTGCGGGCATTCCACGCCTCGGCGAACATTCCGTCGCCGGGCTTGACGGCCTGCACCTTCCAGAGGGGTTTGAGCACGTCGGGTACGTTGGCCGATGTGCCGGCGCTGCGTTGAGAATCATGCCGGTAGGCCGGCCAGTCGTCGGCGGCGGGGCTGGCGCCGCCAAGGGCATGGACAGCGTCGAAGGCCGGGCCGGTCTCGACCGGCCGGGGCTTCTGGAAGGTCGCCGGCGGGGGAATCTCGCCGCCAGGACCAACGGCGATGAAGCCGCCGTTTTGGGAGGGGAAGCAGTTGCAGTCGTTCTGGGCGGTGTAAAACATGCCGTTGGCGGGAACCATGCCCTCGATGCACGCCCCGCGTGCGCCAAGGTAGGACAGTTTGGTCGGCGGCTTGGTGGGGTCGTCGGCGTAGTGGAGGTATTGGCCACCGCGCGAATTGCTCATGTACTTTCCGTCCGCGAATACGATCAGCGGCGTGCATCCGCCCAGGACATTGAGGGAGGCCCAGTTTCCGCCCAGCCCGGGGCCGGGCGTCTTGGCGCCGGTCTTCAGGTCGTAGCGTCCATCGACGCACCAGAGTTCATTACCGACGATGCACCGGGCGACCGAATTGGCAATGCTATAGAGTATCTTGCCGTCGGTCGCCGCGAGCACAAAGACATTCCGCGGGTCCTTGCCCTTGGCTTTGCTCTTAGAGATCACCACACAGCCGGGGGCGACGAAGCTGAGGCAGGTATCGGGCTCGGCGCCGAAGGCGGTATGCGGCACGCGCCATTTCTCGCGGCCGGTCGCCAGATCGACGGCGACCACCGTGCGCTCGGTCGGCGGGTTGCCGGCGCTGGTAAGGATATAGACCACTCCGTCCGCGGCGGCGATGGTCAGGGCGGACAGCGGCAGGGTCCACTTGGGTTTGCCTGTCACGGCGTCGAAGGTTTCGACGCTACCGGCCCCGCTCGGCCACCAGACCGCGCGGATACCGTCGCTTTCGAAGCCGTCCTTTTCCTTGGAGACCTCCATTTTTTCCCAGCAGGCGGCGACCAGGACGCCGTTGCTCAGGAACAGGCGGCGAGGTTGAAACCTGGTGGGGCAGGCGACCTCGATCTTGCCAGTGGCGGCGTCCATGATGAGCAATTCATTCTTGCGCGATGTGTAAAGGCGACGATCGCCGGCGACGAGCGGCCAGACGTTGCGCCAGTCGAGTTCCGTCTTGCCATAGACGCCCTCACAGTCGAACTTCCACAGAGGGAAGCCGCTGTAGGCATCGCGGGCCTTGAGGATGGCGGTCTCCTGGCTGCCCAGTTCGTCGTTGTTCACCGTGAAGCATCGGCCGCCGGCCACCACCCATGCCCGGCAGGAGGCGCATGCCGCCCAGCCGCCACGATTGACGGGCACACCGTCCATCCAGCGTAGATCAAGCGGGAAGGAAATTGCCTTCTCGCTGGAGACCATGTTCTCATCGGGCCCGTGATGGGGGTGGGTCCACTCATCCATCTCCTGGGGCCGGGGCTTGATGGTCGAACTCCACTTGCCGCCAGTTTGGACGCAAAGCGATCCGTCGGGAGCTAGGACGCGGAGCAGTTCATCCCTGGAAATGCCCGCCGCGGCGAGCGAACTCATATCTTCGACCACGACCAATTTCGCCAGGTCGGGCAAATAGGGCAATGGCGGGGCAACCAGTTTCTCAACCATGGCCGGTCCGGCAACGGCGCGGGCCTCGATGGCCGTCCGGGCTCGGGCCAGGGCGGCATCGTCGAGGGCCAGGCCGTGAACCAGCATGCCGCTGCCCTCAGCCAGGGCGGCGGTGAGTCCCGGCGAGTCCGCCCGGCCACAGCCGAGATGCAGACACAACCCGCCTTGAACCCCGGCGACATCCATGATGGTCCGAGCCGTCGCCGCTTCTGGGCCAACATCGCCCGCGACCGCCGGAGATGCCAGAGCCCAGGTTCCCAGCAATCCAACCACAGTCAACCAGGCAGCAGAAGAGAGACACATATACTTTTCCTTGGGAGCATCAAGCCGTTTGACGCAAGAAGCGGGGTTTTTGCATGCAGGATTTTTCTCCGGAACGCAGGACGCCGCGGAGCCATTGGGTTCTGAGATATATTCTAAGGATACGAATAAACGCAACCGACGGGAAGAGCGATGGACGAAACGCTAGTTGGATCGGAGTTTGATCTGTACAACGGCCGTGGAAACTCTTATCTTGCTGGGGTGGTTTACTGTGTCCGTCGGCGGGCTTAATTTTAAGGCAGCAAATGAAAAGCGCATCGTGCAATATCGCCGTTCTCTGCGTCATGGGGGCGCTGGCCTGTTGGGCGAGCGGAGATGTGATCGCCGTTAACCCATCCCTTCCCCCGGCGGGAGGCATATACATGACGCCGGCGGGTGTGCAGGCCACGTATACCGGCTCGACGGTGCAGATTGTGCTCAGCCAGTTGCGCCTGGCTTCTTTTTCCTCGGTAAGCCTTAGCACGGACGGCAACGGCAACGAGTTCGAGAGCTTCAATGCCACCCTGACCGGCCTGGCTTCCATAAACGGCTCGGGGAATGTTGCCATCAGCGGCAGCGGTCCGGTCGAGGGCGAAGCAATGGGCAAGTTCGGCCAGGCCACCGGAACATTCAACACGCAGATGCTCCAGTTTGATTTGAGCGAAGCAACTATTTTTGGACCTTTATTGCTGCGCATAAACCCCACGTTGCAGTCCCTTGGCCAGACCAGTATTAGCGACGTCGGTGGCGGCAACTACGACATCAGCAGTTATTTCGATCTCTACACCGAGATTTCCGCCAACGGCGGGGCAACGTGGAAGGCAGCGGACAGTTCAACGCACGTGGTGCTGGTGCCGGAGCCGGCCGCGCTTTCCCTGCTGGCCTTAGCGTCGCTGCTGCTCATGCGGCGCCGGCTCCATGGCCGGTGAGGCAAGGCCCGTTCCTTGAGCCTGGTGTTTATACGCAATGCAACTTTTTTCCGTTCAAGACATCTAATCTGAGTGTTGCTAACAAGGCCACCAATCGGAGTCACAACATGCGTAACCAGGTGATTGTTGTCACAGCGTTAATAGTTCCCGTTCTGTGCTGCAGCCTGTTTGGTCAGCCGCGTGGCAAAGAGATGAAGATTATCGGGACATGGACGGGAAAGATGGCGGATGCGAAGCCTCGCCAAGCGGCGCCGGCCGCGGGGTTCATCGCCGACGCCGAGGCATGGAACAAGCTCTGGAAGGCCTGGCGCGGCGATCAAGCGGCGCCGCAAATCGACTTTGCCGGTGAACTGGTGCTGGTGGAGACGATCGACGGGCCCAACCAGATAGGCATAACGGCAAGGATAGATGATGCCGGCAACGTGACCGTCATGGGTATGGGCACCATGATGGCGGGCCCTGGTTTCGGTTATGGGATGGCCAGGATCAGCCGCGACGGGGTAAAGTGCGTCAATGGCAAGCCGGTACCGGCTACGGCGACGACGAACCCCGCCAATTGAGCTTGGCAGAGATCACCAGCTTTACCTTGCTCAGTCCCCATGCCAGTGGAGGGGGGTACGCAGCGCATGTTGGAAAGGCAGCGGAAGCCCACATGCAGTCGGAGTCGCTGGGCGGTGGCCGAATGTTCCATCAACCAGGAAAGGATAGATTCTGAGCTGAGCGTCTCAGCAAGCATCCATGCCACGACCAGCAATTTCCCAATCCCAGGACGTGTTGCGGCGGATAAGACCACGGCGACCGAGGTCAAGCAGAAACGTGGTCACGGAGACCACGCCATAGGGACTGGCGCATGCGACATCCGTGCCGAGCACGCTCTTAAAGACGGCAAGCGTAAGGTCGGCGACGGTCAACGGCGACTTCTGGCGAAGGGCATCCAAGAGGGCATTGTCGATCCGATCCAGTCGTGCAACGGCACAGGCCAGATCGCTATACACTTCAGGTCCGGAGCGGGCACGGCGATGGCCCTTGAAATTCCAGTCGGGCTTCAGGTTCATCACGCGCTGCAAACTGCGCCGCTGGGCGGCGGGATCGGTGAAAAGGCCGAGCCAGTTTTTCGAGGCATCCATGCCGCCTTGCACCAGGTCGCCGGTAAACACGAGGCGGCGAGCGGCTTCGTGCAGTGTCAACTCGCCCCGGTCGTGCCCGGGGGTGTGCAAGACTTCCAGCCGCAAGCCGGCGTGTTCGATGGTCTCGCCCTCGCGCAAGATGCGGTCCACGCGCACCGGCTTGCCAGCACTGGCAGCATGGTTTTCGGCGTCACCCGGCTTGCAGTTGGAGAGCCACATGTTCGGGGCAGCAAAATATCCCCACTGATCTTCGATCTGTGCGGCGGTGTAAACATGCGACCATATGGGCGCTTTGCTCCATGTCGCCAAGGCTTCGGCTCCGCCATAGTGATCTTCGTGGCCGTGGGTTATAAGGATCGCCCGCACGCGCCCAGGGCGCACGCCCGCTGCCTCCAGTGTCGCTATCAGGCGGCCGGCAAAATCAGCGCGGTACGTATCAATAATCAACGGATCGTCCACCGATCCGAGCACGAACACGCTTGAAAATCCTCCGGAGTCAGGAATTTCCACATAGCTGACGTTATCGATAATCTTCTTAAACGCCAAGGTCGTATCCGGTTCCATCTGACTCACGGTCGCTAACCTGCCTTTCCACATCGAATTGCACTGCTGTAATTATAGCAACTAGTAACGGATAGGAAATTTGATCGCATCGGGAGGTATCAAGGGTGTCTTGTCACGGCAAGCTTTTTCTCAGGCGCTTCGCAAGAACTCCAGGGCGTGTATAAGGCCGGCCTTCTCCCCGGCCTCGGTGCCGTTGAAGTTTTCATCTTCCAACTCGATGCTCACGACGCCGGCATATTGGTGGACCTGAAGGATTCGCAGAGCCTCTGTCCAGCGCATCATGCCGTGGCCGGGAATGGCATAGCGCCAGGCGTGAGCGCCGTAGCCGTGGCCTTTGCCAAAGGCGCTTTCCTGGTAAAGCCCCAGCTCATAAACGGCCTCGGCGAGGATTTCCGTGTCTTTGCCGTGAACGTGCTGAATGTGAGGGGCGAACTCGTTCAGGAAACGGATGGGGTCGATGCCCATGCGGATCAGGTGCGATGGATCATAGTTTATGGCGATACTCGCGGGGTTCACATCCTTGATAAAACTGCGGTAAGTCTCGGGATTGCAGCAGAGGTTGGGGACGCCAGCGCCGCCGGGCCATCCTTCGATGGCGATTTTTGCGCCGGCTTGGGCGGCGGCGGCGGCGATGGGGCCGAAAGCCTCGACGGCGATGGCGTAGTTTTCCGCCCGTTTCCGCGAGGCGTCGCCGGCGATAATGGTGAAAAAGACTTTGGCTCCCAAGGCCGTCGCCTCCTTGATGTATGCCAAGTTCCTTGAGGCCACGTCTTTGCGGACCGCGGTGTCGCTGGAGGTGATCTTGCCCATATCAAGAAGGTCGACGCTTCCCAGGCGCAATCCCTCGGCGCGGAGAATGGCTGCGTCCTGGGCGGTAATGGTGATCAAGTCCAGTGCTTCAAATCCCTGGCTGGTCGCCCAGCGCGCCAGAGTTTGCGTTTCCTTCTGCCAAACTCCCCAACCGCGGCGGAAGCCTATGGGGAACGATCCGGTTCGGGTCGACATGGATTCTCCTTTTTCCAGGGGATAAGGAATATGCCCATATCATCCGGCGAAGACGGTGATTTGCAAGAGTGCCGAAAGATGCCGTGCAACATGAGGGGTGGTGGGGAATTCTTAGCAACTGCCAGGAAATTGGATCGCGGCGGGAGGTGAGATGTTAAACCACTGTTTCCGCAGACTCTGGACCTTGCCCGCAGAGTTTTGCCTGCGGGAAGCCGCGAAGCCGACTTGTTGACAGCGCCGGTCTCGGCTACGGTTGTTGCCAGCCACCTGAGCGCCGACGTAAAGGAACCTTCATGACACCGCGTGACCGCATCGTTGCCGCGCTTAACTTCAAGCCCACGGACCGTTTGCCAAAGGACCTGGGCGGTATGCGATCGACGGGGATTTCGGCGTTTACGTATCAGGGATTGCGCAAGGAATTGGGGTTGCCGGCGAAGCCGACGCGTGTGTACGACACCGGGCAAATGCTGGCCCTGCCGCATGTGGATGTGCTCGATGCCCTGGGCTGCGACGTGGTGATTGTGGAAGGCGACGGCCTGACCAATGGCTACGAGCAGGAGGAGCTTTGGCATCCATACGAGTTCAACGGGCGGATTCCCAACGCCCAGGTGCGGCAGGCAGAGAAGTACACGGTCGAGGCGGAGGGGACGATCCGGCTGGGGAACATGACCATGCCGCTGGGTTCGAATGTGTTTGACAGCGAACACGCCGGGCAAATGCTGGTGCTGGACGGGGAATTGCCAAGGCCGAACCTCAAAGAGGTCAAGGCCAACCTGGAAAAAAATCTGTGGACTGAGGCGCGGATTAAGGCCCTGCGGCAAACCTGTCGGCGGGTGCGGGAATCGACGGAGAGGGCGGTGTTCCTGTGGGGTCCGACCTCGCTGGGGCTGTGCATCCACGGGCACGGCGGGGTGGCGGTGTTTCCGGTATTGTGCCTGGAGGATCCGGCATTCATACACGAACTGCATGCCATGCACCTTGAATACGCGATGAAAGATCTGCGGGCGATTCTTCCGGAGATCAAGGATTATGTGGATATTGTTTCCACGGACGCCGATGATTGGGGCAACCAGAATTCCCTGATGGCGTCGCCGAGCACTTTCAGGGATTTGTTCCTGCCCTACCGCAAGCAACACAACGCCGAGATCCATCGTCTGGCCCCGGTCGTGAAAACATTTCTGCACTCGTGCGGGGCGTTGTACAACATCCTGGACATGCTGGTGGAAACGGGGACGGACATCCTGAATCCGGTGCAGTGGCCGGCGGGCGGGCATTCGGCCAGAGAATGGAAAGACAAGGTGAGTGGCAAGATGAGCCTGTGGGGAGGGGCGGTCGACTCACAGCACACCATGCCGACAGGAACAGTGGGGCAGATCCAGCAGGAGGCGCGGGAATCGGCGCGGGTTCTGGGTGAGGGAGCAGGATACGTGTTTGCGAACATCCATAATTTTCTGGCGGAGATTGCCCCGGAGAAGGTGGTGGCGCTGTATCGGGCGATATTATAGATGGTGGTGTGGTGAAAAACCGATAGAAAATTTGATCGTACGGGTAGTGAGGGTTTAGCTTTGCGCATCTGTCGCAGCGATCATGGTTCACATCGTTGGTTGCGCCGTTGCGTGCGTTCTTTCTGTTTCTGGGAATAAGCCGTTATTTCCGCGGGGATTCCGGCGGCGCTGGGAGAGTGATATCCTGGTCCGAAGCAGCGAGGTCGTGCAGCACGTAGCCGACTCCCCACACGACATCGGCGAAGGGCGCAAAGTCCATCCTTTCCGCGGTATCGCTTATCTCGTGATAATGATCCGAACGCAGAAAGGCGGTGTCGGTGACACAGAACGCCGGATAGCCAAAGCGGCCGTATGACCAGTCATCCGACCAGGAAACCAACGGGCTGACGTAGGTCAGGATAACCGTTCGCAGGGCGATGCGCGAGTGGCTGGTGTAAGCGTCCGCGCAGCGCTTCACCAGCGGCCCATTGGGATCAACGGCCAGGAACGCCACATAGTCGCTGGTATGCGGCAAGCCTGCCGACGATGCCAGCAGATCTAACACGGTGCCACGTTTGGAGCGAGGCTGGGGCGAGTAGCAGCCTGCGACATCGAACGAGATCACGGCGCGAATGTCCTCGTGACGCTGGCGGCTGTGGCTGGCACTCACATAACTGCCCATCGCGTCAATATCGGTAGTGTGATAGAAGGGGGGTTCCTCGTTCACCCAGAAACAAAAACGTACCGTCCTTGGCTGGCGCCGGCCTGCCAGTTGTCGGGCAAGGGCCAACACCGCCGCCACTCCACTGCCGTTATCGTTGGCCCCAGGCGTCCCACGCTGATCGGGCAGCACATCTTGGTGCTCGTGCCACGACGTCATCGCCGCCCGGGAATCGTAGTGAGCCCCGACAATAATGATCTGGTCAGCCTTACTGGTTCCAGGAAGCTCGGCAACGATGTTCCAGACATCCTGGTCATCACACTTGAACCTCTGGCCAACGAGGTGAAAGGTCTGACGCTGGACCTGGTAGCCGGCTTCTCCAAGGGCGTGCTCGATCCAAACGGCGGCTCGTTTCAGGTTCTCCCGGCGGTAACAGTTTCGCTCGCCGATCTCCTCGGAAAGGGCCGTCACCGTTTGCCGCAACTGTTCGGGAAGCGCGGCGGGAGTTTCGGCGTTGTCCATTGCCAATGACGGCACATGATGATGGCTTGTGCAGCCCACTACTGCACCAACCAGAAGAAGGAATGCGGCCTTCGAAGCACAATAATTGTTAAACGACCAGAGCATATCAGCAACCATCTATTTTCAGCGTCTCTGCGCTTTGGCACCAAACCATATTAGTCTCACCTGGGCTGACTGATAGGAAATTTATCGCATCGGGAGGCGAGGTTCTGGGCGGCTGGGGGTTGGCTTACGGCTTGGGGTTGAGGGTTGCCTGGAAGGGAACCGCCGGCAGATCCTCGGCGTTGTAGAGGTTGCACACAGGCCGGTCGAACCAGGCATAACGAACTATCGCCGGAGAGCTTACGGCATCGGCCCAGACGATGACGCCGGCACCGTCGATCCGGGCCTGAGCCGCGACGAACTTATGGTCCGCGCCGCAGACCATAAACCCTGTCAACTGAGTCGGTTCGGGCACGCTGGCCTCTATGCCATCGGGGCCGATGGGCCTGGTGGAGGGGTGCCGGGCGATCTTCAGCCCGCCGCCGACATTGGTGAACTTGATGCGCAGCTTGTTGGCCTCGGCACTCAGGGTGTCGAAGGTCGGGCCGGAGCAGACGATGTCCTTGCCATAGGCCATCTTCTCGGCGGCCAGGAACAGGCGCCGGCCGACGTCGCGTTTGTCCTTGGGATGTATGTCATACTCATCGCCGATGTCGATGGTTACGGCCATGCCGGTCTTAGGCAGCTTGAGGGCATCGGTCTGAGCTTGGCGCAACTTTACCCAGCCGCTGTTGGGATCGGGTGTTCCAGCCGCGGCGAAATTGGGCAATTGCACGAAAATGAACGGGAAATCGCCCTGACCCCAGTGATGGCGCCAGTCCGTGATCATGGTCGGGAACAATATGGAGTACAGGGCAGGGTCATTGACGTTAAATTCACCCTGGTACCAGATGACGCCGGCGATGGTGTAAGGGATAAGGGGGGCTATGGTTCCGTTGAAGAGGGAACCCGGGCTGGTATCGGGCAGAGGGCGAATCCCGGGCTTGCCCGGCTCCTTGGGCAGCGTGGTCGGCGGCTTGGAATTCTTGGCGACGGCGACCTGAGCTTCCCATACCTTGTGGTCCGCCTCCCATTTGGGCAGGTCCTGGGTTTCGAGCTTATGCTTTGCAGCAGCCACTTCCGCCGTGACTTCGTGGGCCCTCTGGGCCACCTTGGCCAGGCCAGGGTCGCTCTCCAGGCCCTGGAGGCTGGTCCAGGCCTGGCAGATGGTGGCACCCAGGGATGCCTGTATCATCCCAGCCGGACAGCCGTGGGCATCGATCAGTTGCTTGGCAAAGTAATAGGCTACGGCGCTGAAATTGCCGGCGCTGGCCGGGGTGCACTCGATCCACTTTCCCAATACGTCGTCGACGGGTTCCGGGGTGGCAACGGCCCACACCTGGAAGAACCGCATCGTGGGGCAGGTGGCCTTGGGGCCGTCGACGGCCCAGGCATGCGAGGCGGCGCACTTGAAGACCATATTGGACTGACCCGAGCAAATCCAGACCTCGCCCACCAGGACATTCTTGATCACGATCGGCGTGGGCGTGGCGCTGCCGGCGACCGTCATTGCGGCCCCTTCATTGGATGCCTTCAGGGCGGTGAGCTTGACGGACCATTTGCCATCAGCATCGGCGGTGGTCGTCTGGGTCTGGCCCGCGAAGGAGACGGCAACCTTCTCATTGGCGGCCGCGTTGCCCCAGATGCAGACGTTGACGCCCTGCTGCAGAACCATGTTGTCGGAGATCAGTGCCGGCAGTTTGACGGCGGAATTGGCGCGGCCGGCGAACAGAATCAGGGTCGTTAGCAAAAGCGCTATGGTCTTCCGAGGCAACATAATAATTCCTTTTCGCGGCGTGGATAGCGGTTGTATCCGTCAGGCGACGGCGACAATGATCATCATCAGTCGCGAGGGCAGGGGAGTGGTGGGGCCTTGGGGCTTGGCAAACACCGGCGGCACGGTGCGGTGCAGCTAGGGGCCGGGTTCGATAGCACATTTTGCCGCCTCCGTCGTGCTCGGGGACTGCCTGTGGGCTGTCGCGGGCCAATATCGCAGGGATTTCAGGCGTGTCAAGCGTCGAATGGGCCAATATGGCAGGGAACAGCAATGCTAACAACCAACAACAAAAAATTGCGTCATCTTTGATTTATATGTTTGCAAAATGGTTGGGAACCCATATATTCTCCGCGGCTTTAGCCAAAGGAGTTCCCTGTGCTGCGAATAGGAGTCGTTGGAGCAGGAATCGGCGGTGCCCACGGTGCCACCGTACAAAACAGCGGCCTGGCCACCTGCGCCGCCATTTGCGACCGTGATCCCGCCAAACTCAGGTGGCGGATCGAGACCTATGCCAAGGAATTGTCGTTCACGCCTCACGGATACGCCGATTTTGGCGACATGCTGCGGAACGAAAATCTGGACGGGGTAATTGTCAGCACTCCCAGCGGCGTACACCACGAACAGGCGGTCACCGCCGCCGAGCACGGAGTTAACATTCTCGTCGACAAGCCTCTGGATATCTCGGTAGCTCACATGGACGCCATCGAAGCCGCGGTGCGCAAAGCGGGCGTGCTCTGCGGCGTCAACTATCCCAGCCGTTTCCAGCCGACTCTGTGGGCCGTCAAACAGGCGATAACTGCCGGAGATTTTGGCAAGTTGCTCATGGTGGATATGCGGCTCAAGTGGTATCGCGACCAGGTCTACTATGACAAGGGCGGTTGGCGGGGAACCTGGGCCATGGACGGCGGCGGCTCGCTGATGAACATGGGATCCCACCCCATGGACATCCTGACCTGGTTCGCCGGCAAGCCGGTCAAGGTCCGCGGTGACTTCGCAGCCCTCAACCACAAGATGGAAACGGAGGACTGGACCGGGGCCGTCGTGGAATTTGAGAACTCGGTCAGGTCCTGCATTTCCACGACGACCAACGTCAGTCCCAAGAATGACCGCGTCTTCTTCGATATCCATGGGACCAGCGGCTCGGCGTTCATCTGTAATGGCGCGATCGTCGAAACCAATATTGAATCCCTGGGCAACGCTGTGCCTCCGCCGTCGCCTAACGCCATTATCGATTTTCTCAAATCCATTAGCGAAAAACGCCCGCCGCAGACGGATCTGATGCAGGGGCGTCGCTCCGTAGAGCTGATTCTGGCCATCTATGAATCGGCGCGGCAGCAGAAGACGCTCAGTCTGCAATAACAGGCCACGTGGTGTCAGTGCTGCTGGACTGACCAGAGTTCCGGCCTGTCAATGATCTGAATGTGCGGAAGAAGGAGAGGTCACCGGTGCGATTTATCTGGTCATTCCGGGCAATTCCCGAGCTTAACCACCTTGATGAGCAGCAGCGGCGTGATCTGATTTCTCGGTGCGTGAACTGGCGAGTGCGTGTTTCCTTTGCTGGAGAATCCTTCTTCGTTGGACTGTTCTGTTCCTGGGTGGCGATGGTATTGGTGGCTGGATGGGTGTCGAAACCGCTCATGCTGGTGGCTGGAGGGCTCGTCATGGCAGCAGGGAGCATGTTGTGGTTCCAGTTCGAGTTCCTTCGCATCCGTGCCGCCTTGCGGCTGCACCTGAAGCAGGCGTTCCGTGGACAGCGGCTGCCCGTGTGCCTGAACTGCGGGTATAATCTAACCGGAACAACGAGTACACGCTGTTCCGAATGTGGACATACCGTAATCGTGCCCGGCCCCAGCGGCCAACGGTTTGATCCGACAGGATCAGCATGATTTCGCCTGCAAAAATCAGGACAGGTCTAATTAATGCACATCCGTTTATAATACGCGAAATTACCTCAATAATGGCACATAATAATTAAACCTCCTCCAATATCGTCTTCACATCCGCCCCCACTGGGGGAGGCGTACCGCCACTCGATACCGGCGGTGTAGCACTGGCCTGGGTGGTAATCTCAGGCATAGGCATCCTTTCCTCGCCGGCAGCCGGCGATCGGTTAAAGAAATTGGTCAACCATTCGAACATCGTTTCTTCTCTTCCTTCTCCGGCTCTGCTGTGAACCCCTGCTCCTTCATCCATTGCTCCCACTGCGCGTACTCGGGATCGGCCGGCGTCAGTTCCCTCGTCCCATCTGCCCGCGGACCGCCGGGAATCATGATCCTATCCGGAACAATCAGATTGCCGTTTTTGCGCCGTACTGGAATGCTCATATTCGTCCTCTCACAACCCCGCTTGTAAACGAGGTCACCGCTGCGCCATATTGGGCCGTTGTGGCCGCTTCGCCATGGACAAGAAATACCGCGATGGCCTCAGCGAACATTTCGCCGCGGCCCATCAGTCCACCGGGACCGCCCTCCTGCTCCGAAAGTGCCAGCGTCGGATAGATCTGTCGATGGAGCCCACTCAATTCAGGCCGATGCTCATAGCCCATCTTCTCGCCGAGCCCATGCCCCAGCTCATGGATCAATGCCGACGCCGAGCTGTGCGGACTGCCGCGGCCGGCATACGCAAGCCCCTCAAAATACATCGCGGACTTATGCTCCCAGTTCCTGCCGGGAAAGCGCTCATGGTAGCTCGGAAACGCATCCCCGACCGATTTGTCACCAATGCGCACCATTACACCCGCCGCCTTCATTCTGACCAGCAGCTCATCCGGAACCAGCGACAAATCCTCGATATGTTTTCGCTGCACCGCCGACATCTTCGCCGGATTGCCGTCCACCTGGAGTGCATCGCCGAGGATCTTCTTGGCGTGCTCGTACTTACTCGACGCCCCGCTGAGCATTGATTCCGCGGTCACGTACCGACCCTTGATCTGCTGATGGAGCTGGAGGTCCTTGAACTTCCGGTCCGGCCGATCGGGGCCGCTGTTGACCATGATTCGCTGGTCCACGGTCCCCGCCGCGTTTTCCAACTGCTTCTCACTGGCGAGTTCCTCGATGAACGGCGCCGTCGATTTGCTGCACTGCGGATGGAATGGCGGCCCACCCCGCGGCAGCTCCTTCAACGATGGGTATTTTCCGCTCCGCCCGCTGATCGAAAACACCATGCCCAGGTACGCTGTGCAGAAGTTCTTCGACACCCGCCCGATCACCCGTACCAGGTCGATCCCCACTTGCCCCAGCCGCTCATGCCGGGCATGTTCCGACGCCTCCCGCATCTGCGTGCTGGCCACCAGGCGGGCGTAATACCCCGCCTCAAAGTGCATCGGCCCATTCTCTGTGGGAATCGTGACTTCCTCCCCGTGCACAACCTTCAGCGCCTCCCGCAATTCCCTGATCGTCTGCGTCGGCTTGCCCGAGATGATTCCCCCCGCCAATATCTTGTGGATCTCGCTCTCGCTGAGCTTCTCCTGTTTCGTCCGCGTC
>Ga0316229_1002151_pt1 | contig 17760 bp, 21 predicted proteins | sample TBH18023metaG_FD_206011 | JGI IMG/M metagenome (GOLD analysis project Ga0316229, IMG submission 206011) | Freshwater microbial communities from Trout Bog Lake, Wisconsin, USA - TBH18023 | ecosystem: Environmental > Aquatic > Freshwater > Lake > Hypolimnion/Profundal zone | place: USA: Wisconsin... | reverse complement strand
GTCTGACAGGAAACACTGCACGTTTGGAAGGACACACTTCACTCAAAAAGCGGTAGGGTGGATAAGCGCAGCGCATCCACCATTCAATGATATTTTGCGGAGATTTTTGGTGGATGCGCTGCGCTTACCCACCCTACAGCACTTGCCACTTCCCACTTTCCACTTTCCATTTAAAGGATTTTTGTTGGATGCGCTGCGCTTATCCACCCTAACAAACCTGTTGTGGCTTCCCGCTATTATTTTCGAATGGCAGCGGTCACACCCGACAATACGTCGGACTTTTGTTCTCCCGTCTCGAAAATCATCGTGTAAGTGGGAAGTGGTGAGTGGTGAGTGGTAAGTGGTAAGTGGTGAGTGAGTCCGTAGGGGCGAATTTATTCGCCCCTAATTTATGGGTAAAAGTATCGTCAAATCAGGCTGGCAGCAGTCCGAGGTATTAAATTGTCCTGAAACTCTTGAAGAATTGATCCATAATCCGCTCGTTCAACAAAAACAATAATCAGGAATATTCAATGGCAGCCAGCTTCAACGAACTATCGTCTTTTGTATGGTCTGTCGGGTCACACAGAGTGGGGTCAGGTCTCCCATTTTGCACCGCCCCCGCTCTTATGTACTTTCATATTCGCAGATTTATGCAAAATGAGAGACCTGACCCCACTTTAAGCCAGACCCCACTTTAAGATCCCTTAGTACTTGATGTCGCCACAGCCCGCGACAGTCAGCTTTTCGGCGGACAGCTTTTCGACAGACAACTTTCAAAACCCTGTATCCGCTTACGAGACATTGCGGACCATCAAGGTAGGATATTTGAACGACCGCTCTGTGACCCAAAGCAGAATGTCCACTCGACTGCCGTATTTAGCCTTATGGTTATGTCCCACTTGTTATTTGCAACCTGACAAAATGTCTTCCGGTGGCGGTAGGCGAGAAATCCTCAACCCCCAACTCTAGCCCTTCGCGTTTGGCCAGAGGGTAAAAACGATTGTAGGCGGTTTCATCGAAAGAATATGCTGCCCCCAGTCGCATACTACGCATGATCTCGCCGAACCGAGTTTTTTTGATCGAGGGATTGTCTTCTATACCAAAAGCGATTTCCGTGATGTATGTTTGGAGATCGACTTTAGACCCGGTGATAAGGCAGGCATCCCCATCGCAGACAACTTCACTCGGCGATAAGTACGCGAAATACCCAATTACTTTGGAATCGTTGTCGATAGACATGTCGTTGTACCTAACGTGGAGCTAACCGGGCGCGCTGATGACCTATGCCCGTAGGCAAGTCACGCTGTTGCGCGCACCGGTTGAGCGGCGGGTTAGGGCGCATTGTAAGGGCCAAGGAAACGCACACCGTTAAAATGGATCAGGTGTGACGGTGCGTCAGCTACCCACACTTCAGTTTCCCATGCGATTTCGCCAAGGTAGCGGCTCATGATCGCCCGGTTCGGGAAGGCAGTCACATAGACCAGCCCAGCAGTCGATCCAGCAAAGAGCTTTGCAAGCTCGGCGTGTCTTTTGCCATCGACGGGGCCGTGACTGGTGACGGATTCAATCAACAGTAGCCAATTTTTTGCGGTGAAGTGCAATACCACATCCGGCATTTTGCCGTGTGAATCCACATCGACACCCAGCCCGGCCAGCAAGGGCGCGTCGAAGTAACCCCACTTTTCGCCAGTGTCGCCGGCATAGACCAGAACGCTACCCGGCGCGAAACGCGGTGCAAAGTCAGCAATGATGGCCCGGATCAGTTCGCTGTGTTCGCCGGGGCTGAGGGTGATTTCCTTCCCCGGCGCAATCTCAACTGGAATACGGTTCTGCTCTCGCACCATCGCGTAGCGGGCGACCAATGTTTCACGCTCTGCCAAATAGGCCGTGAGTCCATCATGCCATGCCGGGGTGCCAAAGGTGCGCAGCAAAACAAGAGCAGCAGGTTCGACCTGATAGACCGCCTTCGGACTATTCACAGGGCGGTCAAGCTTGTCGGGGTTGTACAATGCAATCCCGGCATCGCAAAACTGGTGCATTGTTTGGCGACGAATTGTCTCGCGCGTATTCGGTGCATATTCCTTGCCGTAGTGTTCCCTCGCCCAATCCATGATTGGCGTAATGCCCACAAGCGGGTTTTGTGCGGCTACCCACGTTGTTCCGGGCGTGAGATTCAGCAAGGCCAGCAGGCAAAGGGCTGAGCGTTCGTTCTGTTGTGACCGAGGCAGGCCCAAAGAAATAATGATCTGGTGCGCGGCCTTGATGTAGTCGTTCTTGTCGTTCATGCGATGAGTGTTCCTAACTTGTTATCAATCAGTGTTTGCGTGAGTTCGTCTTGTTGCATCGCCCATTCTCCAAGCTCAATCAGTGTGGTACGACTCGGGTATTTCATTTGCTTGAGGTCGGTTGCATTGACCTGCGTATGGCCGCTAAAGCGTCTGAAACTATCGTCAACGACTGTCGAATTCAAGAAAACGGCCAGCCCTCGTGCCAACGCTTGCGGTAAACCACGTTTGTTTTCATGAAACAGGTTTAGATGGTTCTCGAAGCCCAACACGGTCGCACCATCAAATAAAGCCGGGTCAACTACGCCAGCCATCACCCGGCGCCTTTCTTCCTTTGAGGAGAAGCGGCGAACCACGCAATAAAAGCCGTTTGGATACAGCCATTTTTCAGTTTCACTGTTGCGCTGAATTGCGTTGCACTTCTTCATCCCAGCTTGCGGCCACGTCATAGCACTGCTGTTGAAATGGCTTGGATAAAGCAAGGGGACGGCGCCGGGTTCTGGCATGTCTCGTAGATGCTCTTTCAGCCGAAAATCGACTACCGGCCCGGTAGATACATTGATGCCAATATCCTCTAACGAACAGTGGATCGAGCTTGAAAGTTCGATGGCATTGCACTCAACCGAAGTCGGCACATGAATGAAACGCTCTGGGTCGGAGGGTAACACGATGCGGTTGAACGGATGCGTATGTGTTATGAGGTCGATGAAGCTGTCATCGGTTGATGTGGTCACTATCACATCGCCTTGCTGCCCGCCACGTTCAAGTAACAGGATGATATTTTCCTGCAACACATCATCATCTTTGAATGCCTTGCTGCGCGAGTCGAACAAGTGCATGTGCCGGATTGCAGCGCGCTCTAACACAAAGTCGCGGAAAGTCCGGTAATACGGCCCATTACAGAAGCTGCGCGGGATGATTGCAACAACTTGTCCACCCAGTGACATCATCTCCAGTGCTAGAGCTACGAAAGCAGAATAGAGATTGACGGTTTCAATGCCTGCCTGTCGAAGTAGCAGGCGGTGGAGTGAATTGCTGCTGATTTTTTTGTAGGGCGGATTCAGGATAGCGTGAGTGTACACTTTGCCAGAACCAAATTGTATATTGTTGACAGCCTGCTCGATAAAGTCGCCGCCAAGTATTTCATAATCAAGCGACAGGATATTTTTATAACTAGAGAAAGCGTCGTTTAACTCTTTGTGGATAAGGCTATCTAACTCAAAAGCGGTAACTTTTATCATCTTGAATCTCAGTTCTCCATCAATACAGCGTTCAAGAAACGCGCTTGACAACGAACCGATACCAGCTCCGGCATCCAATAATCGACAATCCCAATTACCCTGTGCCGTAAACAAACTGGCCATGAACTGAGCCGTTTTTGCAGGCGTAAAAAATTGCCCGAGCTGCGATTTTTTTTTCGCGTCGGTTCGTCTTGACACTTTCAAACGAGTTTGTTCAACAACTGATAACAATGTAGCACCTCCTGATAAGCGCTCTAACGTAAAATTGAGGGGCAGCCCGCTTCTGGGCTGTCCCTCTCGAATGACGGGTTCGGCAACACTTTAAGCATACCAATACATGGAGGAAACCTCTGGAAGCAGAGTAGAGCGACGGCCCGTGTTAAAAACAACAATGTCGTGGTCTACGTTTTGAGTTCCACCTTTGGATCGTGCGTTATAGACCGGTTGATGAGCAAAAATGATCAATGACTCTACCTCCTCAATTATTCGATTCTCAGGTGCGGGATACTCTTCGTCGCTCTCGATTTCACTCCATGCTTGAAATGGCTTGCTGATCGCCGCCGCGTAGACTTGCACAGGATCCGGTTCATTCTCTATCCACTTGTGCTCGCCTAACCTTTGGGTAACTGTACGGAAGGTCTTGCCGATATAAAGGGGAACGCTCTTCCCATAAATACCGTGCGTACCACAAATCATGTAGAGAACTAGGTTCGGGTCATCAAGTTCCTCTGCGTCTTCAACGGAGTGAGGCCCATACCAATGAGCATTGAAGTATTGCGGCTTGAACATGAAATCTCTCCAATTAGTGAGTCAGCGCGTGGTGTGCCGAACGTAGAAGTCACCGGCGCTGCGCAGCTTCATCGCGCAGCGTCCGTGTGGACTGCCGGGTTATGTTTTCAGATCGTCAACTTTCGTCTTTCTTTGGGCATGTTGTTAATAAGCAAATCCAGTAATTCATTGATGTTGTAATTGTATTCTGCCGAGTAATAAACCGGTTTTTTTATTTTTATTCCGGTGGCTTCAAAAACTCTACCTTGTATCGAGGTTGATTTATTTTCAAGAAACTCAATCAATACGTCGTCTGGTTTATTATCTCTGTGATTCCAGTGATGTCCTTTCATTGCAATGTCTGCTTGGTTAATCGCAATCAATACTCTGTCTTTTTGGAAATTTGGCACGACAACTTCATTCAAAAGTTTGTATGTTGTTCCCATATCTCTGTTTGATCCGTCGAGTATTACCAGTACAAGATCAATGAATCCATGTTTTTCTCCGTATTCTTTGTAGAGTAGGTTTATTAGTGACTTGCAATGATCTTTATCGTTCTGTTTTCCATCTCCAAGGCCGGGCGTGTCCCATAGTCTAAAGGAATCGTTAAGTCTGTAACTATTAAGATTCATTGTTTCTGGATCAACTCCGCGCCCAACTTTCGCGACTTCTTTTTGGAAAATGGTATTTAACGTCGTTGATTTTCCTGCCCCTGTCACTCCTGTTACCATTACATCGAAAATTATTCCTAGCTCTGTTGATTTTCTACCAAGCTCTTCGTGTCGATAATGTTGGTACATATCATCAGAAGAAGCTGCAAAAAAATCCAATTACGCCCCCTACGGCAGCGCCAATTGCAGTACCAATGACTGGGATAACAGATCCTATCGCTGCGCCGGCTGCCGCTCCTGCGGTAGTATTTTTTGCAATAGTAGTCGCAACTTCCTGAAAACTTCTTTGCGTCTCTTTTTTATAGTCCATAAGCTCATCGTCGTCTTTCCACATCTCTTTGTCTGCGGAAATGTTTCCAATGTACGAGAGTCTCTTTTCTTCTTTTGTGTTTTTCACAATAAAGAATAATAGCTTTGAAAGATTCCACGGTTTTTGTTCGGTGTCTTCTTCTTTGTATCCTGCTGAATAATAAATTGGCTCCACATCAATGTTGGTAGCCTCTTTGATTCTTCTTTTTACTGATTGAGCTTTTTCGTCAAGAAATTTAACCAGTTTTGGCAATGGTTTGTTGTTGTCGTGATCCCAGTGCTGTCCCTTCATTGCAACATCTGCTTGGTTGATTGCCACTAGAATTCTATCTTTTGCATTATCACCAAGATTCGGGATTATCACCTGATTGATTAGTTCGTAAGATGTGCCGAGGTCTCGACTTCCTCCTTCTAAGATCACAAGAACTAGATCGATTAGTGGATTCCCATCGCTATCAAGTTCATTTAGTTTTTTTATAATTCCTTTTGCGTGAATTATGTCTTTTTCTTTGCCGTCTCCAAGACCTGGGCTATCCCACAACACAAGGTTGTCTAGCTCGTACTTTTGAATATCCATTGTCTCAGGATCGACGCCGGTGCCAACCTTTGCTACGCCTGAGTTAAACATTGCGTTAATGGTTGAGCTCTTACCGCAGCCTGTTGCGCCGGTAATCATCAGGTTGATTTTCTGCTTTTTCAGCCTGAGCACTCCCTCGTAAAGAGCCTTTTTTTCCGATTCATTGATTTTTAGCGAGTCAATCGAATCTTCTATTCTCTGGAATACGTCTTGATTTTTCATACTGTCCTCGTGATTGAAACATAACGTTTAAATGTACCGAACTTCTTCTGTATAAGAAAGTGAGTGTTCTGTATAAGATGTCCTGATATACTGTAACTCACTGATTTAACAACACACTGGAAATGCAACATGTCACCGCCTCCTGCTAACTCAGCACCACATGCGCCTATGCTGCTGGAAGTCGTACGTGAACGCATCCGGGCGAAACACTATAGTCGGCGAACGGAGCAATCATACACGAGCTGGATTAGACGTTTTGTGAATTTTTATCACAAAAGACACCCGCGTGATATGGGCGCACCCGAAGTGGAAGCATTTTTGACCGATCTGGCAGTTAACGGCAAGGTTTCTGCTGCCACGCAAACCCAGGCTTTGTCTGCATTGCTTTTTCTTTACAAGGAAGTTCTCGGGATGGAAGTTCCGTGGATGGGTGGCATGGTGCGCGCAAAAGCATCCATCAGGATACCGACTGTGCTGTCGGTCAATGAAGTGCATCGTCTTCTTGCCTGTCTTGATGATGTCTACGCGCTCATGGCCAGACTGATTTACGGCACTGGGATGCGATTGATGGAATGCGTCAGTCTGCGAGTAAAGGACGTTGACTTTGATCGACTTGAAGTAACGGTGCGAGAAGGCAAGGGCGGTAAGGATCGCGTGACCATGTTGCCGGAAACCTTGGGGCCATCACTTCAGGAGCACCTGCAAAAGGTGCGCGTGTTGTTCGAAATGGACAGAAAAAACGATGCTCCCGGCGTGGCAATGCCGGATGCGCTGAGCAGAAAATATCCGGAAGCGGGCAAGACTTGGGGCTGGTTTTGGGTTTTTCCAGCACCTGGTCTGTCGGATGATCCTGAAACAGGCATCCACCGTCGCCATCACATCTATGAACAGAACCTTCAAAGAGCTATCCGTTTTGGCGTGCGTAAGGCGGGTATTGCCAAGCCAGCCACCACGCACACCTTGCGTCATTCCTTCGCCACACATTTACTGGAGAGCGGCTATGACATTCGCACCGTACAGGAATTGCTCGGTCATTCGGATGTTTCCACCACGATGATATACACTCACGTCTTGAATAAGGGCGGGCGCGGGGTAATCAGTCCGCTGGACAGGCAATGAGATGCATGTCCATGGAACCAAGCATTTATTTTGCGTTTTCCATGACCATTCAATCTCGAAATTTGAAAGCTACTGTACGACCGCTATCCTGAATATAGAGGTCGTTAAATTTCACATAAGTGAAGAGCTGCTGATGGCACGATTCAGCACGTCAGGTTATCATTATGAGCGACTTAAAGCCGGCATTCATTCATTTCATACGAGAATCAAAATAGTATCGGCGCTTCATGTAAAAAGCAAAGAAACTTTCATTTAATTGCTTCAACCTCGCTCTTTCCTCAAATACTGTACGACAAATACCAGTGCGCTCGCGTAAACCAAGACTCACGACCAGCTTATACGCCGAGCTTCCTTCACAGACAGGAATATTATCCTGTATCAGTACGCCAGCCACTTTTTCATTTGCGCACCAAGCGGGGAACCACGTTGCATCATGATCATCCAGGTCAACTTGACAGTTGCTCCAGTCGCGCGTCAAGGCGGCATCTTGCATTTCATCAACAAAGCCATCAAATTCCTGCGGTGATAACCAGGCAAAACGAAGCGCAGCTCTTCTGGCCTGTTCTGCTTTGCCACACCCCGCGTATCCTAATGCCAGCCATCGTTGTACTGCTGAGCGCATATCCGCACCCGGTATTATTTTGGCTATTCTCACGACCTCCTGAAATTGACCGGCGCGCAAATAGAGTTCGGCGGCGAAACAATCAGTCTGTCTGGGTTCAATGTCAGCTTGTTCGGATACTCTAGCCAAAGATTCCCAGCACTTGCGAATCAACAAATCGCCCTTTACGCCCATCACAATTGACGCTGGAATTATCTGCTCACGTATCAGTATTTCTTCGGTGGCGATTGTTGTCGCGATAGCTGAGCAGTCCAGCTTGGTAATATACTCGATCCAATGCTCAAGAAAATCGCAGAGCACCTGAAATTTGTCCAATGCTTCATGGTCAGGATCAGCTGCCACCAATTCACGCATAGCCTGTCGTGTAGCCATATCATCAAAGCGGGCTATGGCAGCAATCAAATCATTAGCTCGCTGAACCGGTTCTGAATCAGCAAAAATATCAAGCTGCTGCATAACCGTCCTGGCAATATCGGTTAATGCAAATCAGGCCGCCATAATTTGAAAGTCAGTTGCATTGGCAATTGGGCGCACAAAGTTCTTTTCACGTCTCATTTCAACAATGCCATAGTTGGACAATGTTTTAAGTGTGCGAGAAAGGTTACTCGGTTTACGCCCTGTCATTTGTGCCAACGATGAAATAGACTCAGGTTGCGCATCCTTGATTACATGAAGCAGTGCTCTGTTGTCGTCACTGAGCACTTCTGCCAATGATTTCATTGATGTGAACCATATTTTTGGCTCATTTAGTTTTGGCTTGTATTCGCCTTTTGCAATCGCATAGATGCGCTCGCGAATTTTTTCTTGCGACATAATGCCTATTACAATACTTTTCATTTTTCCGTCTCCTTCAATACTCTGTCTACGTCAGCGAAAAAATCCTGAAGTAATTGATAAGCATCCTTGAATTCGTAGTGCACGCCTTGATCGGAAATGTGGCTTGTGATCGTAGGGTAAAACTTGCCCTGCATATTTGAATCGACTGAAAGGTTTGATGCCATGCGCATTGTCATACCCCATCACCCGTTTACCATTTTGTTCATGTAGCGTTAAAGCGTAGCGAACACCATGTGGTATCAATGCCGTAGATTCAACGCGCCAAGCATGAATTTCAACCCAAAATCCGTGCTCTTGCTGAACGATATTTCCGTTCAAATCAAGCAGAGTATCAACACCATTGTCAGTATGCATGGCGCAGTATATCAACTGGTGATAATGTTGACTAGTATCAATATCAATAATTTTGGGTGAAAGTCAGGGGGTGAAGAAAGACGAGGGGGTCAGGTCTCCCATTTTGCACCGCCCCCGCTCTTATGTACTTTCATATTCGCAGATTTATGCAAAATGAGAGACCCCACTTTAAGACCCCCTAGTGCTTGATGTCGCCACAGCCCGCGACAGACAGCTTTTCGACAGACAACTTTCAAAACCCGGTATCCGCTTACGAGACACACCGGACCGTCAAGGTATGGCATCTGAACGACTGCTGTACTACTGCCAAACGGGCAGAAAATTGTTAATTCGAATGGCAGCCCCTGTTTTTTGCATAGCTTACTATCGACTGACTCTTACCGAGCAACTTTCAGCTATATTACTTCAATTTCATTCTTCAGATCAGGTTACCCAAACGAACCAGACATGGGTATTTGAAAATAAGAGGGCAATCTTTACTCTCCCGCGGCTTTTGCCAGGAGTGACAATCCGACATCTATTTTGCCTGCACCGCGTTCGGCTCGTAATTGAAATCGGATTTCAGCATCGTATTCCGCAAGCATTACAGTGGTGACCTCATCAATCAAGCGGTTGAGCGGTGTGCCACGATTTTTGGCTAGTGCTTTAAGGCGGCGGTGTTTTTCGTCCGGCAGGCGTACAGTGAGAGCAGTCATTTCAAATCTCCTTCAAAAAATCTTCGGGGGAAATCATCCGAAGGTGTGGAAAGTGCAATTCACCGCGCCGAACATCACGCAAGTTGCGCGTCACAATCAAGTCGGCTCCGCCCGCTACGGCAAGCTCAATAAGATGGTTGTCTGCTTCATCGGGCAAGTTGGGACGCCAAATGTAGTACACCCTTGTCCATTCGCAAACCGATAGAAAAATATCCAGCAAATCGTTGCGTTCTTTTAAGGTCAGTCGGCACTGATCAAAGAGTTCACTTCGCCCCAAAACATCTTCGTATTCCGTCAACAGTGCCGTACCCATCAACGGGGTGCTTTGTCCCCGCAAACAAGCAGCCACTGCATGGTTGGCAGCGCCCGTACCTAAACAGGCACCCAGAAAAATATTGGTATCAATGACAACTCTCATGTCAATATGGTAGCAAAAATACCACCATATTGCCAGCGCAGACTCCCGCATAATTGCCGGTCGCGAGCATCACTAGTGGCCGACTTTTGCCCATCAGGCATTCCATTCGCCAACGTCTGCTGTTCTACTGACACCAGACTTTCAAGTGCTACCCCATGACGGTCGGCAGATGGCACGTTGCCGAAATACGCGCCGCAAAAATAATCGCCATAAAGCTGTTGTTCACATCGACACGGGCAATGCAATTACGTGTAAATAACACGAATCGATTTCAACGGTTGCCGTTACCTCATCAAACCTGATGAATAGTGTGGGTCTCGAAAGAAACGTTAAGAACCTTCCTGATTGCTGAAAAAACCGCAGACAGACTTTCCATAGTAGGGTTGCCGCGAGCAGAAAGCATGCGATGCACACTCTTGCTCGGACGGTTGGTCGCCGTCGCAATTTGCTCAAAACCGACGGTTGCATTAACCACGTCGCGCAGCAATAAGCGAGATGCCTCAGCCTCGCCATTGAGAAACATATCGGTTGCTTCCCTCAGTAATGCTTCAGCGAAAGCAGGATCCGCCTTGATTCTGGCTTGTAATGTTTTACTGGAATCTACAGTGAGCTGTCCCATCATTTATCCCTTTTGATTTTTCTTTAACGTGGCTTTACGGGCATCGTAATCATCGCGCAGTTTTTTCGCCTGCTTGATATCAGCAGCCTGGCCATTTTTTGTTCCACCGCCAAGCAGCACAATTAATACATCAGCGTCATGGATGAGGTAAATCCGAATTCCCGGTCCCCAATCTATTCGATATTCCTTAAGCGTTCCATCGAGGGGTTTTACGTTCCCCATGCTGCCCGCCATCATGCGCGCCCGAGCAACGGCTACTTTTGCAGCATACTCAACGGACAAATCATTGAACCACTCGGCATAATAGTTCTTCTGTTCGCAGGTTACGTATTCTTCAATTTTGACGGTCATAGTTGAATAGTAACCTTAAAGTTACCTCGCGGCAAGATGAAACGGGGGCGTTTCAAAAACTCATGATCAGAATGATGTTCTGCTGGTATCTTTCCAGCTCCCACGAACATCAGGTTTCAGGCTGCCATTCTTCGACCTCGACGGGCTGTTAATGGCACAGACTTGTCTATCGACCCGCATTATTGCACGGCAAAAAGCAGGCGTTTTGCTCAGTTACGTTTACCAGGTTTTGGGCAGCTTTCGACGAGTATGAAAAACCCGTAAAACGTGGAGTTCATCGCCCACAACACGGTATGGAACAACAAATGGATAGCGGTCAACAACCAGTTCGCGTGTACCTGGAACGCGGCCTGCACGCCCGGAAGATGGGAACTCGCTGAGCGAGTCAACCTTATTTTTGACGTACACGAACATGTCTGCTGCTGCTTTTGAGTTTTCTTGAGCAATGTAATCAGCCTCAGCATCAAGATTCTTGATTGCTTTTTGCAGCCATCTAACCCGCATTGCGCTTCCACTTTGCGCTGATGGTATTCACTTCCTCTTCGCTGGCAAAGTCGCCTGCATCGGCCTCGGAGATTGCCTGCGTGATTTCAGCAATCTGCCAAGACTCACGTTCGATATAGTCGCGAATAGCTTGCCCAGCCAAAAATGATTTTGTGCGGCCTGTAGCTGAAGCCAGGGTATTAAGCTGATTGCTCAACTCGTCCGGCAAACGCATAGAGATCATACTCATAGTGCACCTCCTGTTTAGTGTATTACAACGTTGTCATTGTAAATCAAAATCACGAGTGTGGCGGATTTACATGAATCAAAAAATCAAGGGCTCGAATAATTTATTGCTTAGCAGTGCGCTCGATCAATCAAAAGAGCAACATTTCGGTTATGACACCTAGTCATACGCAACGAATGCGAATGACGGCTTTCTTGCTGAAAATCTCACACCTTGACCATCCGCTGGCACTGAACAGTCATTCCTGAATATCAGATTTATTACTGTCTATTTTCAGGATCTCTGACGGCAATTAAGCGCCAAGGAATTTCGCCAGGCATTGTGCATCGGGAATGCTTTGAAAGCTATCGTTGAACATCTGGTTTCATCTAGTGATTTTCTTATGATCTGCATATTTCATCTTATAACCACTTGGATTAAGCGGGTTTGTGCAATGCAAAATCTTCGCTGCATCTTGAAACTATTTTTTATTTTTACTGGCTATGATTAAAATTAGTCCGTGTTTGAGCAAAATATCGCTTCCAGTTGTTTTAGTTATTCTCTTTTCTAGGAGCCTGTCGGCAATTACCGGGACGCCATAGGGAAAAATATGATGTAAAACTTTTCCCATGACAGCCTTCAGGCTTCCCGCTACGCTGAATGCATGGTGCGCTTCACGATATTTTTTACCTTCGGGATATGGTTACTGCAACAACAAGCGGCGCTGCCCGTTTTTGCTTCGGCCTGGCAACTTGCGGTGCTGGCACTGCTGCTAACAGGACTTGCGCTGAGGATTGCAACCCGAACAAGCACACTGCACTTGAGCCGCAGTTTATTGCTCGCAGCGCTTGCCTGTGGCAGCGGTTTTTATTATGCAGCTGCGCAGTCCGGGTAGCGTCTGGCGGTTAGCCTGCCTGATAACTGGCAAGGACGGGATATTGAGGTGACAGGCGTGGTGGCTGACTTACCTCATCATACTGAACACGGCCAGCGCTTTAACTTTACCGTCGAAAAAACCCGCACAGCCGGTGCCAGTGTACCTCGACATGTTTAGCCTACTTCCGGCAGTTGACAGCGTAAAATCAGCCGCTAAAGTACGGGGCTACTGGGATTAAAGCGAATAGGGAGAATCACCAAATGGGTGAAGCCAAAAGATGCGCAAAACAGGCCATCGTCAAGCGCGTGGAGCCGATGGTTGTCGACACGCCGGGCGGGCGAATTCATGTGCAATGGGATACAGAAGCCAGTGCCACGCCAAATGGTCAGTTAAGCTATCTTGCCGAGTTTTTGCATACAGCCGGTATTTACGAAGCGTGGATTCAGGATTGCCCGCTGCACTACAGCAGTCCCAATGCCCCGACAAAATATGACGTACTGGGAACCCTGTTGCTATCGATTTTAGCCGGCCACCCATCGCGCAACTGTACCATGACCGCGCCGATTGTGAAAATGGCTTTGATGAGTTGAAGAATCAATGGGGCTGGGATAGCCGCTTTCGCGGTTTGTGCGGGGCGCGGGAAAACAGGCGATCGTACAGCCAGCGCGGCAATATTTTGAGTAAACTACCGATCATGCCCATCTGCCAGGGGATCACAGCGTAAGCTGTTTGCCGCTCAATGGCATGCACCATGCGCCTGGCCGCCTCATCAACTTCCAGAATAAACGGCATGGTATAGGGATTGTTTGCGGTCATCTCCGTTTTAATATAGCCAGGACATAAGGTGATTACTTTCACCCCGCTGTCATGCAGCTCGACGCGCAACGATTCCAGATAACTAATCGCTGCAGCTTTAGAGGCGGAGTAGGCACTCGCGCCCGGCAGACCTCTGAACCCTGCCACACTGGCAATCCCCACCAGCGTGCCGTGTCCTGCATTGCGCATCAACGCGACAAAAGGCTGAAAAGTTTTCACCATGCCCAGTACATTAATTTCCATCACCTCTGCGAAGGCATCAATATCTTCTGCATATTCAGTGAGTGTGCCGACGCTTACACCGGCATTGGCGATGACGACATCCGGCAGGCCGGCACGACTGATGAAATCACAGGCTGCCTGCTGCAACGCAGCGGCATCCCTTATATCCAGCGCATAGCAATGAACCTGCCCCGGAAATTCGGCTGCAAGCGCCTGCAATAATTCTTTGCGGCGCGCAATGGCGGCAACGATGGCACCTTGTTTGAGATATTGCTGAGCTAACGCCAGGCCCAAACCGCCGGATGCCCCGGTAATGACGACACGAAAACCGTGTTCAGGATGCAGGATACCGGATTCAGGAAAAACTATTGCCCCGCTGTTAACGGAATCCTGAATCCCTAATCCTCGATCCTTGCTGCTGATCAATGCTTGTGTTCCTTGCGTTCCTTGCGCACCATGCTGATAACCTCATTCAGTGCGATCAAGGTCTCAGCCGGTTCCATGCCGGTAATTTTATATTTCCCATCCACGATCAGCGTTGGCGTGCCTTCTATCCCGTAAGTACGGATCATTTGTTTGGCGCGAACGATGTCGCTGCTGACGGTAAAGGAATTATAGTCTGCCACGAACTTCGCCCTGTCCACACCTTTGCTGGCGACAAATGCGCCTATCGAGTCAAGGTCGTACAGGCCGATTTGCTTGACATGAATCGCCTGATAAATTTCATTATCCAGCGGTTTGATTTTCCCCATTGATTTCAGCACAAAATAAGTTCGTGCCAGCGGTTCAGTCGAATCACGGAAAATTGTCGGCATAAACTCCAGATCAATATCAGCGGGCATGGTTTTTTCCCAGACTATCAGCTCATTGTGCAAATGAAAGCAGTGCGGGCACTCATAAAAGAAAAACTCAAGCACCTCAATTTTTTTGCTGCTGGCAGGTTGCGCGGGGTTAAGGAGCGTGTAACTCGGCACAGCGGCATAAGCGCTATTAAATAGCATGAAAAAAACAGCAACAAGCAAACTTTTAAGCACCAACTTCATTTAAAACTCCTCAGGATGTAAATAATAAATAAGCAGAAGTATTAGCGTACCGGAATGGCTTCCAGTCCGCTTGATTTTAACGCGCCGCGTGCGCTGGTAAATTCCTGTTTGCTGTGGAACGGACCTACCCGTACACGATGAATTTCACCTTTGCCCGGCAAAGTTATTGTTTGGATACTGGCCTCCAGCCCCTTCATTGCCAAAGTGGCCTTGAGTTCTTCAGCATCATCAGCATCGGAAAAAGCACCTGCTTGCAGATATTTTATGGCCGGTTTGCTCTCGGGAATCTTATCGGCTGGCCGTGCATCAATGGGTTTTGGCGCTGTCGCGTCAGTTGATTTTGGTGATGCCGCGTCAGTTGGTTTTGATGGCGCATCAACTGTTGCATCTGTTTTATCAGTTAATACCTTGTAAAACTCAAAGCGCGGCTTGGCCTCTGCCACCTCTGATGCCCCGCTCGTCTCCACTTTACTACTTGCTTCCACACCGGATGCAGCGCTTGCTTTTGCTTTGACTGCAGGTTCAACCAGTTGTCTGGCAATTTCTACGGAGGGTTTGACATCAATATTCTTATTAACGAAGGGGCTGGGTGATTTCAGAATAAACCAGGCCATTCCGGCCGCCAGCGCTACGCCTACCACCATGCCAACCAGAATGCCAGCCAGCATAGGACTGCCATTCTTTGTTGTGGATTTATTGCCTGAAGCTCTGCTCATGTTTAATTCCAGTTATCTTGGTGAAAATAAAATCACATCTTTTCCGGTGCACTCACGCCCAGCAGAGCCAGTCCGTTAGTCAGCACTTGCGCGGCTGCGGCGATCAGTGCAAGACGCGCGCACTTGAGTGCTTCATCGTCAACCAGAAAACGCGATGCATTATAGTAGCTGTGAAATGCGGCAGCCAAATCCTTTAGATAAAACGCCACCAGATGCGGTGCCAGATCCTCTGCCGCATTTTCTATGACCTGCGGATAGTCAATCAGTTGCTGCAATAAGGCGGTTTCATATTCGCTGTCGAGCAGGCTGACATCCGCCTGCAACAAAGCCAGCCGTTCACCGCCCCAAGCTTCCAGTACGGTACTGATGCGGGCATGCGCATACTGAATATAATATACCGGATTGTCGTTGCTTTTTGATTTGGCAAGATCAATATCGAACACCAGTTGAGAGTCCGGATGGCGCGCCGCCAAAAAATAACGCGTCGCATCGCAGCCCACTTCATCAATCAGATCACGTAGCGTCACATAACTGCCGGCACGCTTGGAAATTTTTACCTCTTCGCCGTTTTTGAGCACAGTGACCATCTGGTGCAGCACGTAATCCGGCCAGCCTTTAGGGATGCCGATATCGAGTGCCTGCAAGCCTGCCCTGACGCGGGTGATGGTGCTGTGATGGTCTGCGCCCTGTTCGTTGATGACGCGAACAAAACCGCGACGCCATTTATCCAGATGATAAGCCACATCCGGCACAAAATAAGTGTAACCGCCATCGGATTTTCTCATCACCCGGTCTTTGTCATCGCCAAAATCAGTCGTGCGTAACCAAAGTGCATCATCCTGCTCATAAGTATGGCCGCTGGCAATCAGCCGTTCCACTGTCTCGTCAACCTTACCTTCACTATATAGTGCAGATTCCAGCGAAAACACATCGAATTCGACATTGAAGGCGCGCAGATCAAGATCCTGCTCGCGGCGCAAATAAGCCACGGCAAACTGGCGTATTGCCACCGTATCATCTGCATCCGCTTTTCCTGTGGTGCGTTGATCGTCCGCCTCTACCGTTTCGCCAGCCAGATAAGCGCGCGCCACATCAGCAATGTAATCGCCGCGATAGCCGGCCTCCGGCCAGGAAGGGTCCTCAGGCGTAATGCCTTTGCAGCGTAATTGCACCGAGCGCATCAGATTTTCAATTTGCGCCCCCGCATCGTTGTAATAAAATTCACGCGTGACCTGCCAGCCTGCCGCGTGCAGCACATTGCACAGACAATCGCCCACCGCAGCGCCGCGTCCATGCCCTACATGAAGCGGTCCTGTCGGATTGGCTGAGACGAATTCAACCTGTACGCGTCGACCGCCGCCCAGATGCAGATGGCCGTAGCCTGCGCCAGCCGTCAGCACTGAGCGCACGATCGCCTGTTTGGCCGCACGGGTGATAACCAGATTGATAAAGCCGGCACCGGCGATAGTCACTTTTTCGATGACGTCGGAAGCAGGCAAAGCGGCAATCAGTGCCTGAGCAATATCGCGCGGTGATTTTTTCAAAGGCTTGGCCAGTTGCATCGCCAGATTGCAGGCGTAATCACCGTGCGAGGCCTGCTTGGGGCGCTCGATTAAAATAGTCGCCGCAGTATGCTCAGGCGCTACCTCGCGCAAGGCATGCGCAAACAGTTCAGAAATATGGGTTTTGAAATTTAATACGGCAGACATTAGGCGGCACCGGTAAACATAAAATCTGCGCAGTTTCGACTTCGCCTGTTTAAGGGGCGGGACGCGGTATGCGGGCAGAATTTGCGGAATAAGGACGTAGCGACATCGCCATGCCCGTTCTAAGAGCGGTGGATTATAACACCTGAGTGCTTCATGAGCCGGCGCACAATCGCATCGGGCTTCGGGTTCCCCTAATGAAAAGAACCTGGTCGGTGGCAGGTCGGCTGCGTATAAGCTTTCAGCTGCCACACTTCGTTTAGCCGCATCATCTACGCGATTTTATATCACGCTAAAAGCCCTATGTGCCAAGCAGAACTGTCCAATAGCGCCCAAAGCATTCCCGACGCATAATGAGCAGCAAAAATTTATTAACCGTTAAATTTGGCAAGCAGTCATAAAAGAGATGGTAACAAAACCGTGGTGAGCCACAATACGCAATAGGTCATTCAACGCTGCTCCTTGACATCCTCCCCTGCCTAAGCCCGCAAGGGGCTTCCCTCAAAACATGTCGCCTTACGGCTCGTGTTTTTGAATGAAAGACAGGGGATTCCTACAGCCTCAACCCCGGAATGTGATTGATGGCTTCGGTGAGTTCCTG
>Ga0316229_1002094_pt1 | contig 18151 bp, 22 predicted proteins | sample TBH18023metaG_FD_206011 | JGI IMG/M metagenome (GOLD analysis project Ga0316229, IMG submission 206011) | Freshwater microbial communities from Trout Bog Lake, Wisconsin, USA - TBH18023 | ecosystem: Environmental > Aquatic > Freshwater > Lake > Hypolimnion/Profundal zone | place: USA: Wisconsin... | reverse complement strand
TAGTCGATTAGTAGTCGATTAAGCGCTCGACTACTGGTCGACTAAATTGTTGTGCGATGCATTGAATGTCGTTTTAAATACACTTTATAAATATTGCTTTTAATTGTATTACTGCTAAAATATGTTCCTTAATGTAGCTACATATCGCATACAAGGAGCGCCAAATGCTAACAGTAGATGTACGGTGTCGTATTGACCCAAAAACCAAAGCGCAGGCATCAGAAGTCATCGAGTCGATGGGATTAAGCGTGTCTGATGCTATTCGATTATTCTTACGCCGCGTTGCCGTTGAAGGCGCAATTCCTTTTGAGGTGCGTGTACCAAACGCTAGAACTATTTCAGCAATAGATGAGCTTGAATCACCAGTTCATCGTGCGGCACTTCAGAAAAGCACGTCATTAGAAGATATTCACAAACTCCTTAAGAGCTAGCAATATAAGATGCTTAATCCAATTACTAGTAGCCAATACGCCAAAGACTTTAAACGTATTGTACAAAGCCCTAAGTTTAATCAGGCTGAATATTTAACGGTAATGAGTTTGTTAATCAGCGAACAATCGCTCCCAGCCAAATATGTTAATCATCGGCTAATTGGTGAATACAAAGAGTATTGGGATTGCCATATTACTAACGACTGTGTGTTGATTTATAAGATTATTGATACTGAACTGCGTCTTGCTCGTATTGGCACTCACTCTGAATTATTTCGTTAAGTTGACGATGACGATGGCATCCGCCTGATTTACTTAGAAGCCGTTACTTCACACGAGAACTTCTATCGCGACTTGAAGCGAAAATAAGTCACTTCGACAAAGTCGTTTTAAACGACTTTGAATAGGTAATAAAAAAAGCCCACTTTTTACAGTGAGCTTTTTATTAAAAGTCGTTTAAAACGACTTTGTTAAGCAGCACGCTTTAATAAACGTTCAGCGATTAACATTCGTATTGCCATCAAAATCTTACGTGCGCTCCCTTCGCACGGATCAATAATGTTAAGCAGCAATTTGTCTTCAATGCCAGTAATCCCATAGTCCGCTAAAATGCTGCGCACTTTTGGCAACCAATCAGCACTTGCCGCAGCATTAAATTCAACGACAACACAGCGATTAATTACACCACCTTCAACTTTAGACAAGTTGTTTGTTGTTAGAATAAAAACGCAGTTAGCAGGGTTTGTATTCATTGCTACCTTAAGCGACGACATACTATCGTTTCTCAAGTTATCAACTTCGTCTAATACAAAGTAGTGATAGGCATTACCAAACGGCACTAACTGAGCTTGTTTAATAATACGTTCAATTACTGCCGCACCATTGTCACCACCTTGTGCAACGTTGACATAAGTTACGTGCGCAAACTCACCCCCATTATTCACTTCAATAACTTGTGGCAGAATTTTAGCGAGTGCACTTTTGCCAGTGCCATAAGTGCCGTATAGCAAAATGCCATTAACACCAGTCAGTGGAAAACCAAAAGCACCATTCGTTAAACTTTCCATTTTGTGTCTTGCTTGCGCAGTGTGAAACACAATGTGGTTTAGTGTTTTTGGTTCGTACTTGCTATCAAAATCTTTAAAAATATTACTCATTACAACTTCCCCTTTTTAGAAAAAATAAAGTACGCAGCATTTCTACTGCGCACTGTTGTTAAATTAAGCAGCTAAGCCAATTGCTTTGTTAATAGCCGCATCGTTAGCAGCGGCATTGTTTTCTGCTTTTTTATTGCTTAATTTAGTTTTATTAGCACTGTAACAAGCGGCTAGTGCTGTATTAACCGCACCTAAACTATTAGTCACAGCGTTAATCACAAACTTGCCGTTCGCTTTTTGTGTCGCAACAAAAATCACTTGTTGCCCAACTTTGCTAGCATCAAGCGATTCAGCAATCTTTGTGCTAGTCACTTCAGCTAATACTTTCTTAGCTAAAAATGTCTGTACTGCCTCCGCTTTAGCCTTAGTTGTTAAAGCGCCGTTGCGTGCCAATTTAATTTCTTGTACGCCACCGCTGGCTTTAATAAAGCTAACAATGTCTTTTGCTTTTAGCCCTTGTGCTAGTGCTGTGCGCAACACAATGCCGTAAGTGCTAATACGACGTTTGTCAGTGTCACCAAACACACACTTAACAATCTTTACTAAGTTATGTGTGCCTTTGCGAAACACCAACTTGTTAGCTGCAATGTAAGCATCAAGCTGCTCACGCAACTCTTTAGCTTTTGCGTTATCAACGCACATTGCAACGTAGTTCGCATAGCAATCTGCTAACAACTTATATTTTTCGTTGTTAGATTTAGCATAAGCATTTTGTTCCCATTGCTTACGTGCAAGCACTAACGAAGCAACAAAGTTAGCGTAGTCGTTTAAAACGACTTTCGTTTTAGCTGTTACTTTAAGTGTTGCTGTTTTTACTGCTGGTACTGCGTTAGCTGAATTAGCCATTTTTATTACTCCGTAAAATTAAGAAATGCGCTAGTGCGTTTTTTTGTGTTCGCCCTATCGACAATTCACATCATAAAGTGTTAACGTCTAATGTATTTTCACGACAACTAAATGCTAACACTACATTGGAATTGATAATGGAACACACCAATCAACCTGCCGTAATAAAAGGAATGCGACGTTTACGCTATGCGGATATTGAAGAAGAAGTGCGTGATGCCAGCCAAAGTCCATATCGTTGGTGGTTTGAATATCTACAGTTAAGTAAAGATTATTGGTGGGTATGCCAACAAGGAGGGGATACGTTAGACGTTAAGTTAAAGGAAATGTGGGATGACTTTGGTGACGTTCACAACACTAATTTTGCAAACTGGTGGATTAAACGCGGCAGGAGCATATTTGCTGAACAAGTCAGCCTGCCCAAAGTACGTAAGATAGATGGTGATAAAAATAACTTAAGTGCCAATCAGCACAAATATCTTGTTTTAGAAATTCCGCTTAATCTTACTGAACGCACGATTGGTCGTCAGGTAATGGCATTACTGCGTGAAGAACCGAACAGGGAGATTAAACGCAAAAGCGAAGCTCAACGTCCGTTAGCTAAATTAATTGGCATAAGAAAATCGGTGATTAGAGATGCACGTGAGATTTGGTGCTTAAATCAAATTGTACAAAATGCTAAAAAACCTAACGCTACAATCGGTAAGCCTTATGACACAATGACAACACAGCAAATTGGCATTGGATTTAGATTGGTGCGAAGTTGCCTACCTAAGTTTACTGATACCGAAGATGTAGAGCGTAATAAACGAAATGGAATGAAAGTAGCCGTGTCGCGCATGATACATCGAGCCAACAGTTTAATTGCTAATGCTGAAATTGGTGTGTTTCCTAGTTTTGCGCCAGTTGAAAAGCGAGTGCGTTGGACGGAACAACAACAAATAGAATTTGACGCTGCTATTGAACGTGGCGAGTGGCAACCAACGGCAATGAATATTGATTACTATAGAGGTAGATTTGAACGCTCCAAATAATCAACTTGTTATGGAGAGTCGTTTTAAACGACTTTCCTTATAGTTTATAGTAGTGACACGGCGGCACGTTTCATATCTTGTGTTACTGAAATATATCGCATTGTTGTCTGCGCCTGACGATGCCCCGCCAATTCCATTAGCACTTTTAGCGGAACGGCTTTTGCGCTGAGCGTTGATAAAAAGCTACGTCTGCCAGAATGGCTACTTGCGCCATCCAGTCCAGCCGCTTTAAATAACATATGAAAGTGATAGCAGGCAGTATTCGCATCAAAGCTATCCCGTTTTTGGGTGGCAAATAATGGCTTGTTGATATGGTCACTGTAGTTAAGTGCGATAAGCTCTTTGCTGTCATATTGTGCTTGTAGATAAATTTGTATTTCTTTGCGTAGCTTATCTGCCAATACAACTGTTCTGCCAAATTTCCCCTTCGTTTGTTCTGCAGACAAATTTATCTCAAACTTTACAGTTCCGTCATTTGCTAATACATCTTTAATACGTGTAGCCACCACTTCTTTAATACGCATGCCTGCGTGGAAAGTAAAAAGCACCATCAATCTATCTCGTGCTGCGTACTTACGTGTATTGATATAAAGCAGCAATAGGTTCAGTTCTTTATCGCTTAGTGTTCTTGCTTGTTTCATCGTATTTTCCTCAATTAATAAATGAATTTCGTTAGAAGTAGTTTGTATTCTTTTATTATTAATTCCTACCGAACTCTGCCAAAAGTTATCTAAAAGAATTTATCTTCCATTAATTAAGTACTTAGCGTATTTTTAATCAGTTATGTTTAGAATTAAGCATTACCATTTGTTTTTATATTGAGTAAGCGAACTTGCTGTTCGCTTGTGTTTTCACAAAAGCATTCGCTTTTGCTCAACACTATTTTTCTTCTTCTTTATTTGTTAATGAACATAATATTGATTTGGAGTTTTTGACTTGTTGTTTGATTGATTTTGGAGGCGAACGACGGCTATGCTTTTTGCCGAAACAAAAAAACATAACCGTCGCTCCGTGTCGTTTGGTTCTGTATGTATGACACGACTGTAAAAAGATTTTATGGAAGACGATCGTAGTAAAACTTCCAACCCGCTTCAGCATTGATTTGCTTTGAAGGTAATCTTGCGGCATTCACTCATATTATTATTCAGCTTCTACAGCAGCGAATAATGAGTGCGGAGGCATTAGCCGTCATATTCCACTCCGCGTTTTTGTCCTTTGTTAAAGCAGTGACTTATCTGCCGTTGTTAATTGCTCTATGTGCTTTAAATACTTTTCTGTTAATACTTGTGCCTATGTTCAATACTTTGTATGCCTTTGTGGCTGTGAGTGTTTGTCGTTTAGTTTTGTGCTTAATGTCTTTTAAATAGGTAGTGAGCAATTCTGTCTGCGTTTCATTGAGCAAAGCAGCGTGATATTTCATCAAGCTATGTGCGACTTGCTGGGCTTGCAGGAATGGCAATTCAATCACCGTAAAGCTTTTTTCATCCCATCCGTTTTGTTTTAGCCATTCAGCCGTTTGTTTATCTGCTTTGTAATCGTTCATATACTTATTTATACAAACAAAAGGAAACCATATTAAAACCAATCGTTTTTGACTGATTTTGATTTGGCTATTTCTCGCACTGGCAATGATCGGTAGGAATATGCGCTAAGAGAAACTACAGTTTGTTATTTAACGTGAGGACAAACGAAATGAACACATATCAATCGATAGTTAAATTGCAGATGACAACAACCAGTACAACAACGACTAAGGTATTGGTACAGGCAACGGATAGCTACAAAGCGAAACTACAACTTGAGGCGATGTATGGCAGAGGAAATGTGGTGAGTGCGCCCCAGTTAATAAAGTGAGCGTCTACATAGAAAGTCGTTTTAAACGACTTTCATTAATCCCAGCATAAATACAACTATGCGCATACATGAATTCACCACAATAAAACCCATCAAGCCACTAACACCGCCACAAGCCAGAATTAATGCGTTAAAACAGCAGCAAACAAAGGCTAAGACGGCATTAAGTGCTGAACGTGAACGGCAACAACAAGCTAAGGCAACAGAACGAGTACAAAAAGCACAACAGGCTTTGACTAAAGCAAGATTGCCTTAATCTGTAAGTTAAGTGGACTGTTCTAAACAATACTATTTCTTACATTGAAAAGTCATACTACGAAAGCCACCCTGGGCATTCTCTGTTTTCTCTATTACTGTGTAGCCATTAGTACAAGTCTTTGTTGCCTTAGTGGCACATGTATCCCAGCCTTCAGCTGCGCCATTACAAGTGGTGTACATAATATGTAGATTTGGATCTTTAACAACAACAGGTTGCGCTTGCCCATTCATTAACTGCGCACATCCACTTAATAACAAAACTAAAGCCGTCATTAGTAATTTCATTGTATTACCTCATATTGTATGGATAAAAAAACGGCACCCTAAGATGCCGTTTTTAATTATAAATCTAACTAAAGCAGGGTAAACCCTGCGTCAGACTAGAAGAATAAGATACCGCCTAAAGAAACTGTATCAGTTTTTAAGGTTGTACCGTTAGTTGTTACTTTATCATTGTTGTATTCAGCTACTAAGTTTACGTGTTTTGTAAGTGGGTGGTAAGCACCAACTGTCCAACGCTCGTTCTTGTAACCTGTGAATGCACCGTCACCAGTACCTGCATCAAGTTTGCTTTCGCCCCATGCTAAACCAATTTTAGTTGCTGTTGGAAGAACATAAGTACCTTGAACGTAGCCACCGTTTGAATCACGTTTTGAACCATCTGCAGATAAACCAGCGTCTAATAGACCAGTTGCACCAACACCAGTACCACCGTAGTAGTAAGCAGTTACACCGAAACCAGCTGCGTTAAGATTAACACCGATATCACCTACAGTTGCTGTTGGGCTACCTACATTAGCGCTAGAAGAGTTAATAGCATTTTGAATCTTTTGTGTATAACCAGAAACCCATACTTTACCTTTTACAGCATCAGCAGCGAAGTCATAAGAAGCTTTACCTTCGAATGCTGGTTGTGAACCACCAGTGCTAGCTGAAGAGCCTGAAGTAATAGTAATAGCAGTACCATTCAATAAATCTGTAGCACCAGTTTCATTCCAAGCTTGAGTAATACCACCAGTTGCTTGGAAACCATTCATGTTTGGTGTCGTGTAAGAAATTTGCTCTTTCCAGTCAGCATAGATATAACCACCACCGATACCACCTAGTGTAGTTGTAGCAGCTGATCCAGCTTGACCTGGAGCGCCATTACCTACGCCCAATAATGTCATGTCGTTTAAGATAGCGTCTGAAGCAAAAATGCCTAGATCTTTACCAATCTTAACAGTACCCCATGATTTATCACCGAAAGTGAAGAATGCTTGACGATTCTCTTGAGCACCTTGACCAATAGCTGTACCTAAATTACGGTTTGTGTAGCCACCTGGATCAATCGCAATAACGAAAGTAACGTCTAAGTCATTTTGACGTGTTGTACCTGAAACAGCCAATACGTTTGGCAATAAGCCAGTACCAATGTTAGAAGATGCAGGTGAACCTGATGTTTTTGTTGATGTGTAAAACGCGTTTACAACACCACCGATGTCTAAAGTCCAATCACCAGCTGGAATTGAAATACCAGCGTTTGCGCTTGAAGCTGCTGCTAATAAAGCTGCTGCCACTGCTAATTTAATTTGATTATTCATATAAATCTCCAAAGTTTGAATTGCTATTTTTGTTTCTAAATTACCTCACCTTGACTTTGTCATTACTAACAAATAGTTAGATGAAGCATTTTTGCAACTTCCTTAATGAATGATTTCATCAAGAAGATGTGGGTAGTATGCCGAAACGATTTCAGCTAAACAACTATTATTTGGTATTTTTGTCACAATTAATTACATTTGTTGTAATTTTGCAACATTCAATCTTTGATTGGACTATTGCCTAGCTTTAGTGGCTGTTGCATAGCCAGGTTCAAGACTTAACATCACGTTTCTTACCTTAAAAGCGCTTACAAATTTTCTTCCACAGTAAATAACTTACGATGCTCACGGATAGCAAAGCGATCGGTCATGCCCGCAATGTAGTCAGCCACGGCCCGCGCTTTATCGATTTCCGCATAAGCTTGAAACTCATCGGGAAGCAAACCTATATTGTCATAAAAGGCTGAGAATAATTCATGCACGATGCGAGAAGCCTTATTACTCATGCGATTAACTTTGTAATGGTGATAAAGATTTTTACGTAAAAATTGCTTAAGCTCTTGGTTTTGCTTGGCAATGTCACCACTAAAGCCTACCAACTCTGGTAGTTGACGAATCTCTGCAATACTTGTCGGTTGATGCTGCTTTATATTGTTTGCGCTATAGGTACATAAATCGACCACTAGCGTATTAATCATGCGCCGCACTGTTTCATGTATCAGTCGCTTCTGCTCAAGCTTGGGATATTTACTTTTAACAATACCTAGGTTTTGTGCGAACAACTCCACTTGAGATAATTGATCAATAGTAATTAAGCCTGAACGCAGGCCATCATCAATATCGTGATTATTGTAGGCAATCTCATCTGCGTAGTTAGTCAACTGTGCTTCTAAGCTTGGCTGCGTTTTATCTAAAAAGCGGTGACCAACCTCACCTAGCAATTTGGCATTTTTAATCGAACAGTGCTTAAGAATGCCTTCACGTACTTCAAAGCTTAGGTTTAAGCCGTCAAATTCCGCATAACGCAACTCTAACCTTTCAACCACACGCAGCGACTGAAGATTATGTTCGAACCCGCCAAAGTCGCGCATACAAGCATTTAGCGCATCCTGCCCAGCATGGCCGAAAGGCGTATGTCCAAGATCATGGGCCAACGCAATGGCTTCGGTAAGGTCTTCATGTAATTGCAGGGTGCGTGCAATACCTCTTGCTAACTGGGCCACTTCCAAGCTATGGGTTAAACGAGTGCGAAATAGATCACCCTCATGATTCACAAATACCTGCGTTTTATATTCTAAGCGGCGAAATGCCGTAGAGTGGACGATGCGGTCACGATCACGCTGAAAAGCATTACGTGTACTAGAGGGCGGCTCGTCAAATTGACGTCCGAACGATTGATCGGGGTGAGCAGCGTAGAGAGCAAGTGGTTTCATAGTCAGGAAAATGCTTATTCTTAAATTGATCGTAAGGTGCAGTCTATCGGAATCTTTAGATAGGCAAGGTTTTTAATCACAAGTAGTGAGTAAGGTATCTCTTAATTGATCGGCTGCGTAATCACTACTGATCACCGCTTTGCCGATGCCTTGCTGCAACACTAATCTAATTTTTCCGTCTTCGACCTTCTTATCGTGACCCATTAAATCGAGGTAACGCTCCACGCCTAGATTGGGTGCGACAATAGGTAGATTAGCGGCTTGCAGAATGGCGGCAACCCGTGCTGAGTCGGTTGCAGTCAACCAGCCCAATCGTCTGGATAGGTCTGCGGCTAATATAGTGCCAGCCGCTACTGCCTCACCATGCAACCAAACCCCATAACCCATCGCGTTCTCAATAGCATGACCGAAGGTGTGGCCTAAATTCAGGAGGGCGCGATCCCCTTGCTCGCGTTCGTCTAGCGCCACCAGTTCCGCCTTATTTTGGCAGGAACGGTAAATGGCGTAACTTAAAGCTTCTTCATCCTGTACCATAAGGGACGCAAGATTGTGTTCTAGCCAATCAAAGAATTTAGTGTCGCGCATTAACCCGTATTTAATCACTTCAGCCATGCCCGCTGAAAACTCTCGTGGGGGTAAAGTCTTTAATGTATCGATGTCAGCCAACACTAACTGAGGCTGATAAAAAGCCCCAATCATATTTTTACCTAACGGGTGATTGATGCCTGTTTTTCCGCCCACTGAAGAATCCACCTGCGACAGCAACGTAGTCGGGATTTGAATAAAAGGAACACCACGCAAATAGGTTGCAGCTGCATACCCAGTTAGATCACCAATCACACCGCCGCCCAACGCAATTAGGGTAGTACTGCGTTCACAACGATTCTCTAACAACGCATCATAAATAGTATTCAACGTTTGCGTGTTCTTATACGCTTCACCATCGGGCAAAATAATGGATAGCACCTTGACGCCAGCTGCCTCTAAACCGCGAGTCAACTGCTCTAAATAAAGAGGGGCCACTGTGGTGTTAGTCACCACGGCAACCTGCTTGCGTTTAAGGTAAGGCAAAATTAAACTTGCGTCAGACAGCAAATTGCGGCCGATATGAATGGGGTAACTTCTACCAGCGAGCTCTACTTTAAGTGTTTTCATATTTAAGACGCGTTTGATTGTTGTGGTGGATTGGCTGACGCACAGTTGGCCGCTAGATTTTGTTGATTGAGCAGATGCTCAATTTCATTGGTAATTTCAGCCGCTGACTGCACCCCTGTATCTACAATAAAATCTGCCAGCTTGGTATAAATAGGATCACGCTCATGGTGCAACTCCTCTAGCTTTTGTCGCAGATTACCGCCTTGTAATAATGGGCGTGTTTTATCATTGCGGGTGCGATGCCACAAGTCATTGACACTAGCACGCAGGTAAATCACTTTGCCATTGCCCTTAAGGAAGCGTTGATTATCTGCCAGTAACACAGCGCCACCACCGGTAGCCATGACAATTGGGTGCAATTGGCTCAACTCTTCAATAATAGCCGCTTCACGCTTACGGAAACCTTCTTCGCCTTCCAGCTCAAAGATTAATGGAATTTTAACGCCCGTTTTACGTTCGATTTCAAAATCGGAATCATAAAAATTCAGTCCCATTTGCTTGGCAAGTAAACGGCCAATCGTAGTTTTTCCAGCGCCCATTAGGCCGATAAAATAGATATTGTTCAATTATATTTACCTTAATTTTTTAATGCGCAATGCATTTAGCCTAGCTTTAAGTTTTATTTACTTAAAGGTTAGCTCATGCAAAGCTCATCATTCTCCTCTTAGACATTTTATGACATTCTCATCACGTTGTCAGATTTTGCCTATTTTAATCCCTCAGAATAGGTCATTCTGCACAGAAGGAACGGTTAAGTAATATCAATCCGTCATTTTACAGGGCGAAAAAAATCAATTCTCTGGTTTTATTTCATGGTTTTTTCGCATACACACCCATACCAATTTATAATGTTTCAAACTCATTATCAATAGCGAAATCATATTTCCATGAATCCAACTAAATGGTGGCATTACCTATTACTGGCAATCACTGTGGGCACTCTATCTGTTGTGGCTTTGGTGTGTATTGCTACTGTGCTGATTTACCCTACGCTACCCTCACTCGACACCTTAACGGACTACAACCCTAAACTACCATTACGGGTTTATTCAGAAGATGGTTATTTAATTAGCGAGTTTGGTGAAGAGCATCGCGCCTACGTCAAAATTGAGAATGTGCCGAAAAACATGAAGAACGCGGTGATTGCTATTGAAGACCGCCGTTTCTACCAACATAATGGTGTTGATTTACAAGGTGTAATGCGCGCCGCAGTCACCAATCTTCTTGGAGGTGCAAAAGAAGGTGCCAGCACGATCACCATGCAAGTGGCACGTAATTTCTTTTTATCAAGCGACCGTAATTTCAAACGCAAAATTAATGAAGCCTTACTCGCTATTAAAATAGAGCATAGCCTCAGCAAAGAAAAAATTCTTGAACTCTATATAAACCAAATTTATCTTGGTCAGCGCGCTTATGGGTTCGCTGCTGCTGCACAGGTCTATTACGGCAAGCCTCTCGACAAACTAACCCTTGCTGAAACTGCAGTACTGGCAGGGTTGCCAAAGGCACCATCTGCTTACAATCCATTTGTAAATCCTAAGCGTGCAATCACACGACAAAAACAAGTACTGCATGACATGTACCTCTATGGATTTATCGAAGACAAGGCCTATCAAACCGCATTAAAACAAACGTTGCATTTTAAGGATTCAAAACAATCACGAGACTTGGCGGCTGACTATGTAGCCGAAATTGTGCGTGCAAACCTCTTTGATAAGTATCAAGAGGCAATTTATAACAGCGGCATCAAGGTATACACCACCATACGCAAAGCCAATCAAGAGGCTGCGAATGCCGCTATCAGACAAGGTGTTCTCGACTACGATATACGCCACGGCTATCGCGGCCCAGAAAAGCTTTTGAATATTGCGGGGCTAGACGACTCTGATCAGAAGACTACGATCGAAAATGTGTTGGATGAAACTGAAGAATTTAATGGTTTTATGCCAGCTGTAATTACTAAAATAACACCCAAAGCAGTGCGAGCACTAGTTAGAAGTGGTGAGGAAATTGAAATCGTTGGCGACGGTCTTCAATTCGCACAGAAAGCCCTGTATGAAAAAGACCCCGCCAAACGTACATTAAAAATAGGGGCTCTGATTCGCGTATTAAAACAAAATGATAGCTGGCGCATTGTGCAGCTGCCCCAGGTTGAAGCTGCCTTGGTTGCGCTTGATCCTGAAAATGGTGCCGTACGGGCCCTAGTCGGTGGTTTTGATTTTAATCGCAATAAATTCAACCATGTGACTCAAGCTTGGCGTCAACCTGGGTCAGGCTTTAAGCCGTTTATCTACTCAGCCGCTTTAGAAAAAGGATATACGCCAGCAAGTATTGTTGAAGATGCGCCACTCAATCTCACTGCAGCACAAACGGGCAGCAAGGAGTGGTCACCACAGAACTATGAAAATACGTTTGAAGGGCCCATTAGCCTAAGGCAAGCCTTGGCTCACTCAGTGAATTTAGTGGCCATTCGCGTGCTGCAATCCATCGGGGTAAGCTATGCACAAGACTACATTACTCGCTTTGGTTTTGAAGCTAAAGACCATCCCCCTTATTTAACCATGGCACTTGGGGCAGGTTCGACTACCCCATGGAAAATGGCCACCGCTTATGCAGTGTTCGCCAATGGCGGTTATTTAATACAACCTAATTTAATCGCCAAAATTGTTGATAAGGACGGTAAAGTCCTGTCACAAACCAAGCCCATCGTTGCTGGCACTGACGCGCCTCGTGTCATCGATGCTCGTAATGCCTTTATCATGAACTCTATGTTACAAGAGGTTGTGCGGCGAGGGACTGCTACCCGCGCGCTGGAACTTGGACGCTCTGATTTAGCAGGTAAAACTGGCACGACCAACGACCATATTGATGCTTGGTTTAACGGTTATACGCCGAAACAAGTGGCAGTGGCTTGGATAGGATTTGATAAGCCACAAACCTTAGGGCGGAATGAAACAGGTGCTGCCGCGGCACTGCCTATCTGGATGAAATATATGGCGACCGCACTTCGTAGCGAGCCTGTGGTTGAGATGCCGATACCCGACGGCGTCATGGCCATTAAAATTAATCGAACAACAGGCTTGCGCTCTGATAATGATGAAAATTCAGTCTATGAGTATTTCTATCATGAAACACCACCATCTGAGGTTGCTGGGCAGCAGCCTGGCAATGAGACTAGCGTAACAGATTCGTTGCTTGGTCAAGCACAGCACATATTACAACCCGTTAAACCTTAGATTAGTACCCGAAAATCCAAGCAGCACGTTCAATGTGTGCGACATGGTAATGAATAAGTGATGGCTAAAGATAATTCACAACAGATACGAAGCATGATTGCCCAAGTCGCAGCCCGTATGATGGCGGAGGAGGGGATTTCCGATTTCGCGTATGCCAAAAAAAAAGCGGGTCGGCAATTAGGGGCGGGTGAAAATAGCACGCTACCATCTAATGCCGAAGTTGAAGCAGCACTAAAACTTCACAATGCGCTATTTCTAGGCGAAACACAGCAAGCTAACTTACTTGAACTACGAAAAAAATCCTTATTCACAATGCAGTTACTGGAAAAATTTAATCCCTATTTAACCGGCGCAGTGTTAGATGGCACGGCGGGATTGCTGGCTGAAACACATATCCACCTATTTACAGATAGCGCTAAAGACGTGGAAATGTTTTTGCATAATCAGCAAATTCCCTTTGAAACGGGTGAAAAATCTTACCGGGTGGCGCAAGACACTAAGCGCGATAAGAAGGGTGATCATCGCAAAACAGTACCTAAGCTTACCCTGGAAACGGATAGCGGTTTAATTCACTTAAGTATTTTTATGGTAGATGATATCAGGGTGGCGAACCGACGCCCTACCGATGAAAACCCGCTGGAGCGTCTGGATATTAACGGCTTAATTGCCTTACTAAAGTAATGATTTAAGTACTACGTAGCCAACGTGCAGCATCCATCGCGTAGTAAGTCAAAATAGCGTCAGCGCCAGCACGCTTAAAAGCCAATAAACTTTCCATAACGCTGGCCTCTTCATCTAACCAGCCATTTTGTGCCGCTGCTTTGAGCATGGCATATTCACCGCTGACCTGATAAGCAAAAGTCGGCACGCCGAATTTATCTTTTACCCGACGGACGATATCCAAATAGGGCATGCCCGGTTTGACCATCACCATATCAGCACCCTCGTCAATGTCCTGCGCTACTTCTTGCAGCGCTTCATCACTGTTGGCGGGGTCCATTTGGTAAGTATATTTATTTCCCTTACCTAGATTGGCCGCCGAGCCTACCGCGTCACGAAATGGGCCATAAAATGCTGAAGCGTACTTAGCGGAATAAGCTAAAATTTTAGTATGAATATTTCGTGTACTTTCTAGAGCCTCTCGGATTTGACCGATACGGCCATCCATCATATCTGAGGGCGCCACGATATCAGCTCCTGCATTAGCGTGAGAAACCGCTTGTTTCACCAACACTTCGATGGTTTCATCATTAAGCACATAACCAGTATCGTCAATGAGGCCATCTTGGCCATGGATAGTATAGGGATCCAAAGCCACATCCGTAATCACACACAACTCTGGAAAAGCCGCTTTCAATGCAACCACTGCACGTTGCACTAGCCCATCAGGGTTATAAGCTTCTGCTGCGTCTAGGCTTTTAAATTGAGCATCAACCACTGGAAATAAAGCGACAGCTGGAATACCAAGCACCACGCACTCGGCGGCCGTTTTTAACAACAGATCAATACTTTGACGTTTAACGCCAGGCATAGAAGCGACTTCTTCTAAGCGATTGAAGCCATCCAACACAAATACTGGGTAGATTAAATCATTACAGGTCAGCACATTTTCACGCATTAATCGACGTGTAAATTCATCTTTACGCATACGACGTGGGCGGTTGTAGGGATAGCTCATGATCAATTCCTTATTTTTTCTTAAGTCTTAAGCAAAGACTTTTGCTAATTCAACACCCGGCTCAGCTTGACGCATAAACGCCTCGCCGACCAAAAATGTATGTACATTATTTTGACGCATCAGCGCCACATCTTGCACACTAAAAATACCCGATTCAGTCACGACGATTTTATGGGGTGGGATACGTGCCAGTAATTGCAAGGTAGTTTCCAGCGTCACCTCAAAGGTACGTAGATTACGGTTATTAATGCCCAGCAAAGACGTATTTAATTGTAGGGCTAAATCCAGCTCTTCACCGTTATGCACTTCCACCAATACGGCCATTCCCAAACTATGGGCCACTTGCTCCAGCTCACGCATCTTCGGAAGATCAATGGCGGCCGCAATCAGCAAAATACAATCTGCACCCATGGCACGCGCTTCATAGACTTGATAAACGTCAATCATAAAATCTTTACGCAACACTGGGAGGCTACAGGCAGCACGGGCTTGTTTCAGGTATTCGACTGAACCCTGAAAATACTCGATGTCAGTGAGCACTGACAAACATGCAGCGCCTCCAGCAGCGTAGCTCTGTGCAATTTCTTCTGGTTTAAAATCAGCGCGAATCACACCTTTTGATGGGCTAGCCTTTTTAATTTCAGCGATCACCGCTGATTGATTTTGGGCTATTTTTAGACGTATGCTAGCAATAAAATCACGCACTGGATTATTAATCACTGCCGCTTCAGCTTCAGCCTTAATCTGCGCTAATGGCTTGATAATTTTTGCTGCCGCAACTTCTTGTACCTTAGTGGCAATAATTTTATTAAGTATATCTGACATGATTTTTGGTCTATAAGTAATTGATATTATGTGCGCTACGCCAACAGCATTATTAAAACATTAGCTAACATCTTTAATGTGGCGCTCATGCGTTAGTCATTGTGATTAACTGATTTAACTTTTGAAGCGCATTGCCGCTATCTAGCATGCTGGCCGCGATGGTAATACCCTGCGCTAAATCAGGGGCCAAGTCAGCCACGTATATAGCAGCCCCTGCATTCAGTAAAACGATGTCTCTTGCTGGCCCCATTTTGCCTGTTAACACACCCAGCAACATCGCCTTAGATTCCTCAGCGTTTCTTACCTGAATAGTAGACAGTGCATGTAGCTCCAAACCAAATTGTTGTGGGTTGATGATGTACTCTTTGATCTCATTATTTTTAAGTTCAGCTACAAAGCTATCCCCAGAAAATGAAAGCTCATCCATCCCATCAGCACCACACACGACCATCACATGCTCACTGCCAAGCTGCTGCAATACATGGGCTAACTTACCCGTTAAGGCGGAGGAGAACACACCCAGTAGTTGTCGATTGGCATTTGCTGGATTAGTCAGAGGACCAAGTAAATTAAATAGGGTTCGCACACCTAGCTCACGACGTACCGATGCAGAATGCTTCATCGCACTATGATGATTAGGCGCGAACATGAAACCTAACCCTATCTTATCAACGCAATGCGCTACCTGCGCCGCAGTTTGTTGAACATTGACCCCTAAGGCTTCAAGAACGTCGGCACTTCCACAGCTAGATGACACTGATCGGCCACCGTGTTTAGCGACCTTTGCCCCTGCCGCGGCTGCCACAAACGCACAGGCGGTCGACACATTAAAAGTTTGAATGCCATCACCACCGGTACCACAGGTATCTATTAGGTGGCTTCGATCGGTAATATGGACTTTGGCTGACAGCTCACGCATCACAGTCGCAGCGGCAGAAATCTCATCCACCGTTTCACCTTTAATTCGCAGTGCCACGAGCAAAGCTGCAATTTGAGCTTGGGTTAACTCGCCGGCCATGACCTGGTGCATGATGCTCAACATAGAATCATGGCTTAAATCATCGCCATTGACCACTTGATTAAGGAGTTGTGAATACGACACCCGATTACTCTTTCAAGAAATTATTTAACAAGGCATGTCCATGTTCGGTCAGTATCGATTCTGGGTGAAACTGCACGCCTTCAACACGCAAAGTTCTATGGCGCACTCCCATAATTTCACCATCATCAGTCCAAGCTGTAATTTCCAAACAATCCGGCAAGGTATCTTTTTCAATCACTAATGAATGATAGCGAGTCGCAGTAAATGGATTCGGCAAATCTCTGAAAACACCGAAATTATGATGATGAATTAAGGACGTTTTGCCATGCATCAGTTGCTTGGCATGCACAATATTCCCACCAAAGGCCTGGCCTATACTCTGATGACCAAGGCATACCCCCAGCAAAGGAATTTTTCCAGCAAACTCTTTAATTAAAGGCACGCTAATGCCGGCCTCGTTTGGGGTGCATGGACCAGGTGATATGACAATATGCGTAGGTTTTAGGGCAGCAACTTTAGCTAAATCAATCTCATCATTACGATACACCTGCACTTCTTGACCTAACTCAGCCAAATACTGGACCAAGTTATAGGTGAATGAATCGTAGTTATCTATCATTAACAGCATGCTATTTCCCAATGCATAGTAAATATGGCGCCTAATTCAACATGAAGTAGGCTATGCGAAAACACTCTCATGCCATTTTACCTAGCCCCTACTTGATTGTATAGGCAAAATGCATTCGGGTAGGAATAGATTAAGGTATCGAGTCATTCCGAGCTAGGCGGAAATCTGGAGAAAATAGAGGCCAAAAATAGCCAAGCTTGATCCATTGGGCCTGCTGTATTGCATTTTGACCTAATGACTCCCATGTCGATTTAACCGCAATAGCAGCACTGGCAGCGGCGTCATTAGCTTTTTCAGCAGCCTTAAACATCAAGGGCAACATTAAGCTGGCGAACACCAATACTAGCACCAGTAAAGTATCGAAAATTTGTCCAAAAAAACCTTGTTTAGGCGGGATGTAGTTTTTTTTCATAGTATTCTCCTAGTGCTTAATTTTAGTGGCACGATTAGCATCAAAATGCTTGATATCTAAACCGTAGATGAAATCCTTGTCTTCTTTAAAATGTTTTGTCATAGCAAATACGGATGCTGTGTTGAAAAGCATCAGCATAAAGCTCGCCATATAGAGAACAAGACGAATATTAGAGTCTTGCACGATGCCAAGAATGGCGATTAATACAAAAATTACTGCAGCCCATAGCAAAGCAACATCAAACCAAGCCATTAAGCAGTCGCGCTGATACATTTCATGCATTCTTATTTCTATACTATTGCTCATTACGCTCTCCCCATCTATTAAAAAAATTAAAAAAATACCCTTAATTGAGTAGTCACCAAAAAGGGAGGCATAGCTCAAAACGATTGGTACGTGCGACTAAAAAATTTCTTAAATGCCGGTGCAGAGAAAATAAGTCTAGTAAATACAAAAAAAAGGGAGCTTATGCGCATTTAATATGAACAATTTTTTTACCAAAATTCGGTAGTTGGAGGTCGAGTCCGCTTCTAAGTAAAAATCATTATTCATTGCACATAAGCTCCTAAAACCCAAGTT
>Ga0316229_1002082_pt1 | contig 18250 bp, 38 predicted proteins | sample TBH18023metaG_FD_206011 | JGI IMG/M metagenome (GOLD analysis project Ga0316229, IMG submission 206011) | Freshwater microbial communities from Trout Bog Lake, Wisconsin, USA - TBH18023 | ecosystem: Environmental > Aquatic > Freshwater > Lake > Hypolimnion/Profundal zone | place: USA: Wisconsin... | reverse complement strand
ACCGGCAGTACCGCTAGTAATCGTAATTGTGCCCGCACCAGAAGTTGTATAAGACTGGTTATTCGTTGTGGTGTTGTGAACAATAGCACCCGAAGCGGTCAATGCGGTAAATGTTCCTGCTGCGGCAGTTGTGCCTCCAATAGCCGGAGGAGAGGCTAAGTAAGTCGTAAAACCTGTGCCGCTTACCGTGGTGTTAGCAGTTACTGTAGCTGCCGTAATCGAAGTTACCGTAGGGGTAGCTGAGTAAGCCGGAGCAGCGCCGACACCGCCTGACACAAGCACGGAACCTGTAGCCACGTCAGAAAGTTTGCTGATTGTTGTGGAAGCTGAAGCATAAGGCAAATCGCCAATGGTGTAAGAGGCTAGTCCTGTGCCGCCGTTGGCCGCACCAAGCGCACCCGTTACGTTAGTAGTCGTGGCAAGGTTCAGCGTCCCAAAAGCGGGGGCAGAGCTGCCCCCAACACTGAGCAAAGGCTGCCCTGCTGTTCCGACTGTTGTTGCCGCAACCGCGCTGGTGCCGTTCCCGTAAAGAAGCCCGTACTGGGTAAGCGTTCCTACCCCAGTACCACCCGAGCCTACGGCCAAAGGAGTACCAAGAGAAAAAACACCAGCGCTAGAAAAACCGCCAGCATCTGTAGTTCCACTGTTAGTGAAAAAGTGAATGGCGTTGGAAGTCATCGTTCCAATCGTCAAATCCCCGTTTGAGGAAGTTAAAAAGACCGCATTGGGCAAATTCCAGCTACCCGATCCGGTAAATCCAGACGAGTTCATACCAAAATCGCCAAAATAAGTCGAGGTCGTACCTAGGTTGTTGCTGACCACATAGTCCGCGCTAGCCGTTGCCCCTGCGTTGCTATTTGACACCACTACCTGATCGTAGCTATTCACATTCGCATTGAAAGAAGCAAAAATATTGGTGTCAGTGTAGGGAAGTGTGCCGTATGCAATCGCACCTGAGGCCGAAGCCGAGCTAATTGAGGCCGAAAATGCCTGTGGCTGTGTCCAAGTATTTACCGTACCAGTGTTACCTACACCGGTATTGCAGCTAAAAACCCCACCGGTAGCATAATTGAGAGCAGTACTTGTGCCATTGCAGCTTGTAATCGCTACCCAAAGAGGGTCATAACCGCTACCAGCACCAACTAAAGTAGTGTCCAAAGCAGCTGGGCCCAAGTTACCCATACCGCTAACTCCTGGGCCTCGATTGACCGGAATTGTATGGTTAGGGGCAACTTGAGCCAAAAGGGGAGCCTGACTTAGGAGAAAAATCCCAGTCAGGAGTGAAAGTAATTTTTTCATAAATCAAGCTCCTTTGTATTACTTCGCCGCAGGGGCGCTAACAACCGTGGTAGAAGTCACGGCTACTGGTGTTCCAGTTGCAAGTGCAGGGCAAGCATCATAAGCAATCTGGGCGTTATTTGCCAGTGCTTTCTGCACTTTTTTATTCGCATCCGCATCCGCCGCGATAACCGAGATAATTTCCGCATTTGAGCAGTCAAACTGCACAATATCATTACCCACGGTTTTAATGACCGTTGCCGCATTTGAGCCAAATGCTTCCAATTTGGTCATTTGAGCAGCAGAACATCCCGTTAAAGCCAAAAGTGCCAAACCAATCGCAAGAGTTTTCATTCAAACCTCCTATTGTGAAATAACGGTATAGGCGTCACCACTGGTGCCGGTAGCCCAAAGTTCATCCCCAATTACCAAATTTCCGCCAATCGAGCAAGAAAAACTGGTGCCAGCCGTCAAGCTAATTGACTTGGTGTTCCCTGACGGAGGGGTAGAGCCACCAGTAGAGTCCAGATACAAATACATGGTATGAGTGCCGTTGTTCTGAAAAGTGCAGCCATTGCGGGAAGCATTCGAAGCCAAAACACTCTGATAAGTGCTTGTGGTTGTAATTGTGCTGCCCGCCACCGTACTTAGTTTTGTCGAGTTTGCCATCCCGCCACCAGCCGTAGGCGCAAGGCAATGGGTAGGAGCATTTGGGTCACAAATTGCGTCACTCTGCCTAATCACTCCATCAGGAGCAGCAAAGGCTCCCGAAGGAGCCAATGCTAGGCAAACTAGCAAAATTTTTGAAAATTTACCTAACATTGGCTTTCTCCTTACTGGATGCGATACCAGGTCAATGTGCTCAGATTGTAAACATATTCAACTGGGGTGTTGGCAGCCAAAGCAGTCACACCACCGACAATGGTCTGACCAGTGCCCGCAGTCAAAGTCAAAGCAGTAACAATCGCACTTGAGAAGATACGCAAACGCTGACCGTCCACTGCTGCCGTTGGGAACACAAAGGTGCCCGTGGCGAGCGTACCAGCCGGAGTAATCTGCTCAATCGTAGTCGTGGCCGGAACAGTAATGCTAAAACCAGTTACAGGGGTTTACTGAGCATAAGTAGCCGCACGAACCTGGTTCAGCGGAATAAGCACAGTCTGCGGATACAGACCACCAGTCAGGGAGGTATCTGCTGGCATCAGTTCGTTACCGGTCACGCTTGGGCCAGCAGGAACTGTGCAAGTCTGTACGCCGTTTACGCTAGAGCAGCCATAAGCCGAACCGCCCGCGATTGGGAAGTTAGGAAACGTGCCGCCAGCATAGGCTGAGGAAGAACCCAGCACAAGTGCCAGGGCAAGCAAAGCAATCTTTTTCATATTATCTCCTTAAAGTATCCATGGCGTCCCGCAGGGAACTATTCCCTGCATCAGGCTCTTCTATATCCAGTTTCGGAGGAGTCGCTGAAAACTCCTTCATCACCTTGTAGTCATCTCCCTTACAAATCGTCTTTGTAATAAGATAACCGTTTTTAATCTCCTCCACATTGATACTCTTGCTCGAGTATCGGGAGAAATTATTTTTCCCTAGTGCCATTGTTCATTTTCTCCTCTTTCGAGTGATTTTGCTTGTCATGAGGAAGATAACCGAACGCTTTTTCATTTTCAGCTTGAAGGGCCGAAATTGCGCCTTTCAGCAGCGAACCTTCACTCTCATTATTCATGTCTTTTTCTTTTGCCATTTTGGAGCTCCTTTAGTGGCGGTCGTGCAAATAGTCCTATGCTTTGCACCAGCAGTCAAGCCCTCTCGCGAAGGCCAGATGAGAAAAATGGAGAAGGTGGAAGCTTGGCCCTGTCCGAAGGCACCCCTGCCCACAGCCCTGCCCACGGGTAATTACATGGAACCTAGCCCAAGCCAGTGGTAAACTGGAATAGTGCCCTGCGCCAAGATAAGGGCATCGTCCAAGTTCGTGGTCAAGGTCTGGGGGAGGGTATCTTTGGTCAAGTTTTTAGTCACCACCACGCCCCGCACCGGCTTGCCATAGACTAATTCCAGCACCGGCTTATAAAGCTTGAGTATCTGGGTAAGGGCGGCGGGAGTATCCGTTAGCTTGACTTCAAAAACCAAGGTGTAGTCCGGCCCTAGCCACACTACGTCCGGCTGGCAATAGCCTTTTCCATAGTAATCCAGAAAATAATACCAAGGGCCGAGAAGCGGATCATCCAGTGCCTTAGCCAACGCCTTGCCGACCTTCCTTTCGTAGCTAAGCCCAAGGGCTTTTGACCCTTGAGCCTTGCTTTTCGTTAGTCCTTGGGGCCGTTCGCCTTGGCTAGCCCAAAGCAACCCGCTAATGTGCCGTGTCATGGCTTGGTAGTCCCTTCTAAAACATTCAAGTCAATGACCCTGCCCATACCAGTCCCGCCCAAGTCCTCGGGCTGAGTTCCGATAAACTGAATGTTGACAATCGGGCCGGAGGATTGACCCTGACCGAAGGCCTGCCCGCTGCCCTTGGGCATTCCCTTGCTAGGTGCCGAGCTGCGATCCAGGGCATCACTCATCACCTCCCTAAGTTCCTTAACTGTAAATGAGTCCGGATCATCCTCTAGCCTTTCTTGCAGTTCCTCCGCCGCGCTCATGCCCAGCTTTGCCAGCCTCTCATGCACATCCAGATAAATCTGCTCTTTTTGCTGGGAGTAATAATGCACCAGTTCATTGAAGGCTGGGTCATTTTTGAGTATCGAGATCCGGCTTAGGCTGTAGCCGGTAATGGCCGAGGCCTCTACCATCTTGATGCCCTCCGCCATAAGCTTGGCAAGGGTATGGTGGGCGCTTTTCAGCTTCACCAGCGGCCTAGTCGTAACTCCCTGCTCGGGCGGGTTCAAAATTTGATCCACATCGCCAGCGTTCAAGTCCCGAAGGTAGGCCATGCTCAGGGGTTCCGCTTTGCGGCCTCTGGCTGAAGGGGCTCCGCCCAGCATATCTAAAATGTCCATCTCTAATCTCCTAGGCGGAGGAAAGGCCGCGCCCTCCCTGAGTTCCCGCGAGAATGGCAAATTTTTGCCCTTGAGTCAAGTCGGAAGGAGAAAGCAAGGGGAATGTGGCATGGGATTTTGGGGAAAAGGGAAAAGGTGGGTGGAGGGCCTACGGCCTTACCCTGCCCGAAGGTCAAGGCCGAAGGTTTGCTGGTGCCATGGGTGGAACGAGTAAAATTTCGGTCGTAGAAAAACAGCTCTAGACAACGCCAAAGAGGACCCCTAGACTCGGCCAGTCCCCCCGTCTCAAGCTGGCGACAAGCCAGCAGGATCGTCAAGCATGCTAGCATGGCTAGGCATGCTAGTAGGGCTAGGCTGGTTAATATGACTAGGCTACCTAGTAGGTCTAGCATGCTAGCATGACTAGGCTACCTAGTAGGTCTAGGCTGGCTAGCAGGGCTAGCATGCTAGTAGGGCTAGGCTGTTAGCCAGCCTAGCATCCCAGTCCAGCCCTGCCCTCTGGCCAGCCATTACCTTACAGCTTGAAGTTGCATCCTGCCCTTTCCTCAACCGAAAAAGGGACAAATTGCAAACTCTGGCTGGGCTGGTGCGATAGGTGCGGGCAAGAGCTCTAGCCTGCCCTTGGCCTTCCTAGGGCATTTTAGGGCATATTGCCCTTGGCCTTCCCCTTGGCCTGTCCTTTCCTCTTATAGTGCCCTGTCATGGCCTTCCCTTGGCCTGTCCTGCCCTTCCCTGTCATGGCCTTCCCCTTGGCCTGTCCTTCCCTTTTGCCCTGCCCTTGGCCTTCCTTTCTTTTTAGTGGAACCAGTCCTTCGCCCTAAAATATTTTTGCAAAAAGATTGAAAAGGGACTTGCAACACTTACGATAAAATGCAATAAAAGGTCATCGGAACATTCGTTTCGGTCTGCCTTTTTAGGCTGGGTGTTTCACATCGTTACCTAGGGCTCTTGTGCCCTAATTAGGAGTTTATTATGACCACTCTCTCTTTTAAAACCTTCACTCTTGACACAGCTAACCTTGCGCCAGCGTCTCTTGACTATCTGCTGCAATATGGCTTTGCTAAGTCAATGCAGGACTGTGTTGCAGGACAAAAAAAGGCTTTGGCAGATAAAGGCTTCAGCGAGTCTGAAATTGATATTGAGCTCAATGATTTATGGTCTCAGCGCCTTGAGGCCATTGAGCAAGGTTCAATCGGCATTCGGACCTCTAGCCCACGTAAAGACACCAAGGCCAAGCTGGTCGCGGAAGTTACCGCATTCTTGCTCAAAGCTGCGGTCAAGGCCAAGGGCAAGACATTGCCCAAGGATAAAGAACAGCTTGCGGCTCTCATCGAAAAATGGGCTGCAATGCCGAAAAATGCCACGGCGATTGCGGAAGAAGTCACACGGCGCGAGGCCTTGGCCTCTGAGTCCGATGATGAAGGGCTTGACGATCTTTTAAACGATCTTTGAGACCATGCGGGCAGGGAGCAATCCCTGCCCCTTTTTTTTTTTTTTTTTGGAGTTTCCCTTATGTCCCTTGCATCACAATTTCATAAAATGATGACCTTTTTTTGGACTGACCAAAGGAATTGGTCAGCAGAATACACGGATGCTATAATTCAGGCCGAGCGCCAGAATGTTTTTTTGTCCCAGCCTAGAGTTTCTCATCCCGTTGCCTTAGGCCTTGGCAATGTTTACGTCTTTACCGACTTCTCAGGAATATGGATCAATCTAGATGGCACAACGTGCCAGATTGTGAAGAACACACTTTAGGGCTAGCCTAAAGATTAGCCTAGGCCGGACATTCAGTTGTCCGGCCTTTTTGCTCTGCCCTTGCCCTATGGGCAGGTCATGGGACTGGTTCCATCTATCACCTAGGCCTGTCACCTAGGGCAGGGCAATGCCCTTTAGGGCATTGGTTCCGGCCTTGGCCTTTTGTCCCGCCCTTGGCCTGTCCTGCCCTTCCTTGCCCTTTTTGCCTATCCTTCCCTTCCCATATATAGAAGGAGAATGCCCTGCCCTTTCCCTTGGCCTTTTTGCCCTTCCCTATGGCCAGCCAGCCAGCCCTGCCCTCTGGCCAGCCCTGCCTCTGGCCAGCCTGCCCTCTGCCCTAACATGCTAGCCAGTCTAGCAGCCTAGCAGGGCTAGCAGCCTAGTCATACTAACATGCTAGCATGCCTAGTCATACTAGCTAAACTAACATGCTAGCAGCCCTAACATGCTAGCTAGGCTAGCATCCCAGCCCCAGCATTTTTGCCCCAGCCAAACGCCAACCAAGCTCCTTGCGCCCAGCCTCGAGCCGCCGTGATGGGCTGGCGTGATGCCCCCTCGGCGTGATGGCGTGATGCTGGCTTTTGGGCAAGGTGATGGCCTCGAGTCCTATGGCGTGATGCCCCAAAACACTTTCGCCCAGTTTACTTTTGTGTGATGCACCTAAAAGAAACTTGAGGTCAAAAGCAGCCCTACCAAAACCATTGTTACATTTCATGATCCTGAAAATAAGCCAGTAAACGTGCACCTAACATTATATGTACGCCCATGGTTCTTTCATGTGTCCAGCTTTTGACTCGTGTCGGAAGGCCAAGGGACTCGTCCCACTTCTTGATTTTCAAACGTGGAACCAGTCCCTTCGTCAGTTTTCATCCTTTTTTCAGTCCCCCAATGCCTTGTCCCTGTCCTTGAGTCCGTGTTCCATGTTACTCTGGTTTATTAAATTTTTTTTTTAGAGAAATTTCGGAAAAATGCGCCTCACGCCTTGACTTCCTTCGCCCAAAACAATAACCATAGGCGTACATAACATGTCACATCCATAATCACACACCTATTTTCAGGATCATCACCAGTGATCCCAGCCACTTTTCCCCCAAATCCCTCAGTTTTTGACCTTTTTCACCCTTAACCTTCGCCCATTACCCCGATCTCAAGCCTCTCACCTCGCCCATCTCCCCACTTTTCCAGCCCCAAACTTTCACCCTCCTCCATCCACCTTAAGGCTTTTTCTAAGCCTTTCCCTTCAGCCCACCAAAGGAGCCCAACATGGGAATTTCACAAGATACCCTCAAGCAGGTCTTGGACGAAGGCCTCGCCTTTCGCCAAGCCTACTTTAACCTCATAAATGAGGTCAGGGCCTCAGCCTCCCGCGCCATGACCCAAAGCAAGGCCAGCCAAAACCAGCCCCTTCACGACTTCGCCCTGGAGCTCAAGTATGTGACCGAGGCTCTCCAGCACCCCAGAGACACGAACCTCTACGTCGAGCTTCGGCACTGGCAATCCAGCCACAAGGCAAATGCTTGGAGAAAGGAGTATATGCGGAGACGGCGAGCAGGGCAGCGCTCCGGCCTTGAGCCCAACTACTCCGCCTTGGCCTACGAGCAGGAGCAAGCCGCCAAGTCCCCACCAGCCGGATCATTCCCCTCGGCCTTCGGGCAGGGCTTCGGGCAGGGCCCAACCAAAGACTTTGCTCAGCTTTCCCCTCGCCTAGTCAAAACCTCCACCGGAGCACTCGTTCCCGCCGAATACCTCAGCCAAGACCAGCCCCCTACCTTCGGGCAGGGCAGCCCCTTGGGCAGGGCTTTGGACAGGGCAGACCCCCCAGACCTTCCATCCGTGACCAACGCAGAGCTTGCCGAAGCCTTGGCCTTCAACATGACTCCTTCAGACTTGGACGACATGTTCGGCCCCCTGTGGAGGGCGTTGCCCGAGGCCAAAGCCAGAGGCTTAGCCTGAGGGCAGGGCAGCCCTCTGGGCAGGGTCAAGCCCTCTGGGCAGGGTCAAGCTGGCATCCCTCTTTCCTAGGATAAAATTCCTATCCTAGGAAAATCTTCTCGATTGCATCCATCCCCCTATCCCTATATACTATCCCCCAGGCCGAGCCCTTGCTCTGCCAGCTTTCACCTAGGAGCTTACCCCATGCCAGCTTTACGCCTCGTCCCCCTTCACCAGCCCGATCCAATCGACCTCCTCCCCATCGACCCAGCATCTCGTCCCCCAGAGTTCTCCTACATTTGCCATTGGCTCGGCCTTCGCGGCCATGTGCCCTACGGCCAGTCTGCGGACAGGGCTCTTAGCCTTGACCTCTCAGTCTCCAAGCTTCACCTCTTTTGGCATTTCACCCCGATTGCCAAGCTCTGCCCCCGTGAGCGCACCCTCACCATTGATAACAAGCGGGCACCTAAGCGCCTACGCAAGCTTCTCTGCGAGGCAGCCCGTGTCTCCAGCTTTCAACCCAAATTTATCTACCAGTAGCCTGCGGGCAGGGCAGCCCTCTGGGCATGTCTTTCCCTTCTCTTAACTCTCAGCTAGAGCAATCTTATGTCTCACCCAGCTTCCGTCTCCATCCGCACCGAAGGCCACCAGCTTATTGTGGACTTTCCCCCCGCCAAGGCCGAAGGCCTCGGCCATACCATCAAGCTGGAAGCTACCCAGCGCGGCTTCATGACTCTCTACGGCATTTTGCGCCAGCGGGAGACAGAAGCTCGCTATGGCCTTGGCACGAAGGGCGCACCAGCCCAAGCCCAAGCCTCCGCTATGCAAATGGCAGCCCAAAGCCTTGACGCCCTTGAGCGTAAAGCGCAGCTGGACGCAAAGCGAGCAGAGAAGGACGCATGGACTAAGGCCTTAGCTGAGGATAACATGGACTTTCTTGCCAGCCTTTTGACTGACTAACCTTCGGGCAGGGTCAAGCCCTCTGGGCAGGGCAGCCCTCCTTTCATTAACTTTCACCAAGGACACTATTATGACTTACCGACTCACAAATGACGAAATTGAGCTGAAAATAATTTCCAAGCTCATCCACACGGCCCTCGGCCTAGGCTACAGCATCAGCGTTTTTGACGGAGAGGAAGAAACTCTCACGAAATCCATCTCTTTTGTGGAGGTTCTCCAAGCCATCCCCACCACGGACGAGGACATCCTGAGCTTTTACTCCCCCACCAAGTATGTAGGCAGGGTTTGGCTCCACTACGGCAATGGAGTTGACGTGATCGGAGACTCCACCAACAGTGAAAAGATGACCGAGATTCTCTCCCCCGCCATGGCACTCTCAGTCGAACTGGAGGATATGGCATGAGCCAGCTTACCTACTCCCTCACCTTTCACCAGAACGGAGTTATCCGGCTTGCCGTTACCGTCCCCGCCCAGCGAGCCTACGCCATCGGCGACTATCACCTCGGCCAAGCCTACGAGCCCCCGTCCGCCTTGGTCAGGGAAGCCCTCCCTTTTGCCTATCGCAAAGCTTTTGACCGAGCCATAAAGTGGTGGCGGGAGAAAGGCTCCAGCAGAGTGATGCCCAGCAAATGTAACTTGGTATCCCTCAAAGGCAAGCCCCTCGGCACACTTTATGCCACCTCAAACTTTTTCGATAACCAAATCTTTGACTAGGAGCCCACCGTGACCCTCATTGCAGTTTACCCCACCAAAAAAGTTCTCAAAGAGTCCATCGGCACCAAGCTTAAGTACCAAGAGACTTCAGCTTTCGGCCCAGAGTACAAGCCGACTGGCACCCTCGTCGTCGCCAATCGCCCACACATAACCGGCATTGGACATGAGTTCTTTGCCCAAGTCACTCTCAAAGATCACATCATTCAGCAAGTTAAGTAAGGAGCCCATCCCATGACCAATGCACAGCTTATCCGCCTCTGGCTCACCGCCCCCCTCAATGACCGAAACCGCAGCTCTAGCCTGAACTGCCACAACATACTGGCCTCGGACTATCTCTGGACTTACCATACCATCATGGCCAAGATTGACAGGAAGAGCCGCACCCTCTGGGTCTCAAGCGAAAAGTGGAGCCCTACAAGCACCAGACTTCGCAACCTTCTTCTGGCCGAAGCCAAGCTTTCTGGCCTCACCATCCATCTTCTTCCCGAGCCGGAGTTTGTCATCCTGACCAAAGCGCCCAGCCAGAGTTCTCTGGACAATCCTTATATGGTATAAACTGGTTCCATTGTTTGATTTTCAAACATGTAACCAGCCCACGGCCTACGGCCACCCACGAGCCTCCGGCTCATCATGAAAGGACTACCCATGCCCCTTAAGAAAGGCTCATCGCCCAAGACTATAAGTAAGAACATTAAGACGGAGATCTCGGCTGGCAAGCCCCAAAAGCAAGCCGTGGCGATAGCCCTGAGCGAGGCTCGGGGTGGCAAGCCCAAGCCAAAGTCCAAGGCAAAGTGATGCAACCGTCTCCTCGAGTCAAAGAGCTCTTCAAAGCCAGACGCATACCGCTTCCAGCCCAAGCCATTATCATGGCCGAGTCGGCAAGCCTGCTTCTTGATCCCTTCGAAGTTCTCGGCCCAAGGAGACGGCAGCCTACGCTGGATGCCTGTCGTCTTTCCATTTACCAAGCCCTCAGGGCATTTATCTTACCTAACGGAGAACACAAATACTCCCTGCCCACCATCGGACGCTACTTTGCCAAGCACCACACCACAATCCTTTACCAACTTAACGGCTTATACGCCCGTAGGCGAGCCGAGAAAGCCCAAGCCAATGCCCCTTGACCTTTCAGACGAGTCTGACATATATGCCTTCCATACTTATCTCATGGCCGCTTTGGCTGCTGATGGTGAGGAGCCTTCCCTCCAAGATCAACAGGATTGGAAAATTGCCACTAGGCTCATCGCCCAGAACTTTGAGAAATTTTCGGAATTTTTCAAGGAGCTCACGGGCGAGCCTCACCTATCCAAAAATGACCATTGCCACACCAAGATTTTAAAACTCTATACTATCAAAAAACACCAAGACAAGCGAATTGATGATCTTGAGAAAACAATCTCCGATATCTTCGGCCTAGCCTTAGATGCCAAACTTGACCGATAGGAGAGGCTTTACCATGTACTACTACACCACTTTGCTTGGCCTCAGCCTAGAGGTCATATACTCCTATCACATTACCTATCGCGGACACTCCAATGGCAGAGATGAGCTCCCATGCCATACCGAGTATGACCTCACCATTGACATTGTAAAGCTTGAAGGCATCAGGGAGATCAAACTTAGCCCCTTGCGCCTTAGCAATCTTCTTGCCGAGATGATGGAGTCTGAGAAAATACATGATGATATTCTGGCAGAAGAAGGTCTGGCCTACTAGCCTCCCCAAGGAGCCCTACCATGAAAATTCCATACGAAACTCACCTTGAGATAATAAACGCTGGTAAAAGATATATCCATTTTCTGCCAGACATTTTGGCCAATGCCCTAGCCGATACTCACACCAAAAACCTTGCCATGCGAGTGCGCTGGGACTTCGCCTACTACATCCTCCCATCCCAGTTCTACATCGACAACTTTTACTCCAAAGGAGCCAATGATGATCATCTGGACTCTGCCCTACGCAAAGCTTTATCCCATCTCCGTAGGTCTGCTTTCCTTACCCTCGAGCAGGACGCTTGCCTCACCCTTGCTGCCTCTAAGCAAGTTTTAACTAAGGATTATCAGCCATGGATACCCTAATGCAGAACTTAGCCAGTTTCACTTTTGGCCTTCTCTTAACCTTTGCAGTCTGCCTTCTTCTTTTTCATAACAAATGTGAGAGACATATCAATGTGCAACAGTGGCCTGTGTCCGTCCTCTGCGACTTGCCGCAGGCACCCAGATAGCGGCGCAATCGCCGATGCAAAATATCAACTGTATTACTCATTTGATCTGCCGGAAGATGCAGATTATTGCGAAGATTATTTACCAATGGAGGATATTAAGCCATGAAATTAAACTTTAAAAACAAAACCTACACCCTGCGAGATGGCTCGGAATACCGCAATTATTGCGATGATGATGGCGGTAAATATCCCATTCATGGGGCGTTTAAAAATGATGAAGGAGTATGGATACAAATTAAACACACGCCCGATGGAAAAATGTATTTAGAAGCGGTTGATTCCGATTTCGACCTAATCGAAGTCAAAAAAACTCACACGATTACGTTTTGGGTAAATTATTATTCAAATGGCGAAGTTAGAGCCTTTGAAAATCGGGCAGACGCTGATTTTATCGCTGGCCCCAATCGTTTAACCTGCCTTGAGATTACCCGCACCTTTACAGAAGGAGACTGACTCTAATGCCCGACATTGCCATGTGCCAGAACCTTTACTGCCCATCACGCTCCTTCTGCTATCGCCACGCTGACAGTGGCACCAAACCAGATGACCGCCGCCAGCCATACATGGAGTTTGCCTATGACCCCGACTTGGGCTATTGCTCCGACTTTTGGAACCTAAAACCTAAAAAGGAAACTCCCATGCCAGAGCAAACCCCCACGCCCAAACAAGTTACCATGTGGCAAACTGCAACCAATGATGTTTTCCCCACTTTGCAGGAAGCTCTTGATGCGGAATTTGCATTCAAAATTTTTCGCAAAATTCACACATCATCTTCCAAGTATGATATGACCAGAGTTGATCAATCTGGCTTCTGGATTATCCAGCACTGGGATTTTATAACCGAAGCCATGAAGGCAAGAGATAGCCAACATATTGGAGTCATAAAATGACTGAAGATGAAGCAACGGAGCTCTTTATTAAAGCCATACTGAGCCATGATGGGCCGCCCATCGCAAAAGACGGAGATCTTTATTGGGGAAAACTCGGCAACAAATGGGCGGTCATTCACTCTATTGTATGGAGTGACGGAACAGTCAAATATTTCCTTGACGGAGCCGAGATAAAGATCACAGATGAAGAACTGGCTTGCCCAGTCCTGACACCGGACGAGGTCGCAGAAAAGGACAAGGAAATTATCCGCCTTCGCGCTGAACTAGCCAAGAAAGACCGCATCATCGAGTGCAAAGACGAGGCTTTAGCAGATGCTCGTGACCGAGAACTTGGCCTAGTCATCGAGTGCAACAAACTCATCATGTTCTACAACAATGTTGTAGATCAAGCTTTTTTCATATCCGAGGAGATTTTAAATGACCGCAAAGCTGATTAAAAAACTCAATGAACATTTAAAATGTCTGCTTAAATATCCAGAAGAAAGTTGGAATAACTCAGACCTCATCGAGGAAGTTATCCTTGCCCTTAAAGACCAGCAATATCAGATTGATGATCTAAAAGAGCAAATCTTTGACCTTAAAAATTTGGAGAATAAACCATGACACAGCCAAAAAACAAGTCATACCCAAGACACGGACAGTTGTGGTGGTGCGACACCGTCAGCGTGAACGCTTTTTTAGAAGCGTATTCGGTCTATCACGCCGTTAGGAATGATAAATGAAAATGCTATCAGGCGACATCGCTCGTGGATTGATAATTCTATTTGCCATTGTAATTATCTTTAATCATGTTTGGCCTATGCGGCCTTTTTAAGGGGTACAACTAATGAAGTCCTTTCCATCCAACCATAGACGACATGCGAGCCGCCATGCGTATACCACTACTTTAAAAGTTATTATCGGAGGTAACACCGTGAGTGAGAGGATCGTCAACTTCTACCCGCGCAATGCAGCCAAAGACCCAAACATCGTCCTCGAACGCGCCCGAGATCAATTCGAGAAAGTGTTTGTTATCGGATACAACGCAGCTGGCTCTCTCGACGTGCGAGCCAGCCTAAACTTCACTGTTGAGGAAATCGTTTTTGCGATTGAGGAGTTTAAGCACCACTTGTTTGTGGGCAGTATAGAAACAGAGGTAGCACCATGACAGTACCGGCAAGATCATTCACCAAATCCGCAATTATGTTCGGCGACAGCTTTGATTCGTTTAGACAACTATGGAGCATAGATGAACACGACAAGCCAACCGACATTGAGATGCATGTGTCCGGTTCTCACGACTCCGAAAGCGAGCCTGTGGTTAGCTTTCAGTTTGACGAACAGGAATACGACACGTTCACCGAAGCACTCGCAGCTTACGACAAAACGTCTATCTGAAAGTTACTATCGGAGGTAACTATGACCCATGTTGAAATCAACCGAAAGCTTAGAGTGAACGACGATCTGCATGATCGTGTACGGAACTTCGATCACCGAGTTAAAAAGCTCAAGGTATCTCTTGCCCCTGTTCCATCCTTAGATAAAACCATGGAGACTGATAATGAACCCAAGTCCAAACCAAACCCCAAGCCTTCTAGCTAGGTTTGACGCATTCAACCAGACCTTGGCCGAGCATGTCGTCGGGGTAGTCTCCACCATGTGGTGTACCTATGCCTTTATAGTCCTAGTCATTGTCCCATTTTTCAATGACCAGCTTACCAGCATCGTGATGTTTATCTCCTCCAGCTTACTCCAGCTCGTCCTCCTCCCTATCATCATGGTCGGGCAAAAGAGACAGGGAGATATAAATGAGGCTCGGGCACAGGCAGATCACCAAGCTATCTGCGAAATGCACCAAGAACTTTTAGACATCATAAAGAGCATAAATAATCTACTTAATGACTATGCTAAACTTGGAGCCATGAAATGAAACCCTGTTATATTTTTGACCTTGACGGCACTCTAGCCGATCCATCCCACCGCCTCCGATATATCAAAGGGGAGAAAAAAGACTGGAAAAAGTTTTTTGAGTCAGTTGGGGATGATGAACTCATCATTCCGGTCGCAGAACTTCTCGACGACCTAGCCGCCAATACCGAGATCGTTATTGTAACGGGGCGGTCGGACGAGTGTCGCAAAGCCACTGCCGACTGGCTTAGCAAGCACGAAATCGACTATGTATCCTTGCACATGCGAAAGGCCGGAGATCGTCGTCCTGACTATATTGTTAAGCTAGAAATTCTTGTCCAGCTTCGTTCCCAGAATTACCTACCCATTATGGCCTTTGAGGATCGAGCCAGCGTAGCCTCTATGTGGAGAGAGAACGGAGTCCTATGTGCCCTTTTAGCCGAAGGAGATTTTTAATGGATGATATGTCTCGTCCCACTATCCTAACTTCCATTCGTGCCGTGGACGCTGCCGAGCGCCTTCGGTTTCACGAAACCAAGTTAGCCTATCGAAAATTCATCATGATGGCTGCAAGAAACTTTGCGGGAAACTCGGAGCTTACCATAAGCCAGTCCATATTGGAGGATGACATCTGGACAGCGGTACTCAAGGTCTTTGTGCCCAATCCGCCTATTCCGATACTGGTAGAAGAACTTGGTAAGTCTTTGGGGAGAGAAATAGAATGACCTATGATGAGCTTTTCTTTCTTTGCAAAAAGCAAGCAGATCAGCTAGACAAACTTACTCTTGAATTAGAGTACTTGAAAGGGGAACTTGGCATTGACGAGTTTCCTTATCTTGAATTATCCCCCATCATCACTCATTCCCAAGCCAAGGTATTAAAAATGCTCATGACAAAGGATTTTGTGACCCCTTCGCAGTTTTTAACCGGTCTTTACTACGACAGACCAGATCAGGAGCCAAGCTATCATATTGTATCAGTTTTCGTTTTACACCTTCGTAAGGCTCTCAAGCCCTACGACATAATTATCCACAATAACTGGGGACAGGGTTATCACATAACTCCTCAGGATAAAGCTAAAGTAATCAAACTTATTGAGAAAGTAAAGGAAAATCCAGATGTCTTATCCAATCGTCGGCGCTCATTTTCGGCCACCAGCAAAGGCCCTATTAGCCTCACTACCCAATGGCCACCCTCTCTGGCTCGTGCCAGAACCTGAAAATCCCTATGACTCTGGGGCTATTGCGGTTTTTCTCCAGTCAGTCAGCATCCCTGAGGAGTCCGAGGAAACCTTGGAAGCCATGGCGCTGGGCATGGGTCATGACCTTGACTCCATCAGGGAGTCAGAATGGTGGCACCTTGGCTACATCCCCAAGACCCATAATGTAGAGTTGGCCAAAATCTTGGCTACCCAATACCCAGACCTTACCACCGACTTTCCTTGCTACCTATGCTTTGATATGAAAGGAGCCCCGCAAGTGACCTTAACCGAGGACTCAGAATGAGATACATTCCTTTTGATCCAGAAGAGCCACTAGACCAGTTTATCTCGTGGCTTCTCGAGCAAAACTACCGCGTGGACAAATGGCCGGATACCTACAAGCTTCTTACTGCAAGAAAGTATCCAGCAGATGCCCCAGTTTTCATAGGCCATATTTACATCAACGCCAAGTTACAGCAAAAGTGGCATCCAAAGCTACTTGACCTCTACAAGCTTTGGGCCGACAAATAGCCTACTTCTGACCTCTTAAATGGATTTATCCTATGACCTTCAAGCCTACTCCAGAACAGCAAGCTATCTTAGACGCATCCCTGAACTCCTCGACCTCCCTCATGGTCACGGCGTATGCGGGATGCGCCAAGTCCACCACCCTTGAGCTTATCGCTCATGCCCTGCCGCCAGCCCCCGCTCTCGGCTTGGCCTTCAACGTGAAGATCAAAAAAGAACTGGAAAAAAGATTTCCATCCAACTTCCAGATCAAAACCTTCAATGGCCTCGGCCACGCAGCCCTTGCCAAAGCCCTTGGTAAGTTTCCGGAGGTGGACGAAGGTAAGCTAGGCAAGCTAGTAACCAAGTACATTAAGCTTACCGAGGCCCAAGATGATGGTGAACTCTGGGACAACACTCGGCAGATCGTGACTGCTGCAATGAACCAAGGTCTCGTGCCCTCGGCTTTCCCGTGGAAAGGACTGGTCGAGGACACACCTGCCGCATGGGCTGCGATAGGTGAAGATATTTTGGCTGTGCCGTATGAAAACTATGACCTAGCCAGAGCAATCCTTGTCGAGTCCATCAAGCTAGGCCTCGATCCCGCCAAGCCAGTTATCTCCTTCGACGACCAAATCTATCTCTCCACCCTGTTCGGCGGCCAGTATCCTCGTTACGGCTTAGTGTTGGTCGATGAGGCTCAAGACCTGAGCCCCCTCAACCATCTCCAGATCAAACGTTGTGCCTCCGGTCGGCTCATCGTCGTCGGAGACCCCAAGCAAGCCATCTATGCTTTTCGCGGGGCTGACTCAACTAGCATGGGCAAGCTTCGTGCCCTTCGCAAAGAGTGGATTGACCTGCCTCTGGCCACCACTTTTCGCTGCCCTCAGGTCATTGTCGAACGCCAGCAAAACCATGCCCCAGGTTTTACCGCTTGGGCTACAGCAAAGATTGGTCAGTTCCTGCCTTGGAACTCCAAAGAAAACCCGCAGCCTTGGACGTGGGCTAGGGTGGAGCAGGAACTACGGGCAGGGCAAAGCTGCGCTTTCCTATGCCGCAATAATGCCCCTCTCCTAAGCATGGCTTTCAAGCTTTTGCGCCAGCGCATCTCCTGCCACATGCTAGGCAGAGACATTGGCAAGGGGCTTATCAGCCTTAGCAAGAAGGTCCTTAAGGACGGCCAGATGCCTAAAGCCGAGTGCATAACCCTGATCCAAGATTGGATTGATAAGGAAGTGCAACTGGCTCAGGCCAATGACAAGGCTGCCAAGGTAGCAGGGATCAAGGATAGGGGCGAGTGCCTATTGGCAGTCATAGAGGCCGAAGGGGTTGAATGTGCGGATGACCTACGCAAGGCTCTAAGAGACCTTTTTGATCGTTCTACAGGCCAAATAACCCTATCCACCGGACACAGAGCCAAGGGCATGGAATGGGACTTGGTAGTCCATCTTGACCCTTGGAGACTTCCTTCCAAACACGCCCGCAAGGCCGCAGACAGAGGAGACATGAGCCAATTACAGCAAGAAATGAACCTTAAATATGTGATAGAAACACGAGCAAAAGAAACCCTTATTCAAGCCACAGTTGAAGATTTTCGATAGGAGCCAAACATGTATGATGACCATGATCTTCTCATAGACATAGCTTTTACCACCGTAGCAGTCGTACTTTCCCACTTCTTTTTCCACGAAACTATAACCTTTATTGCTGCCATCGCCTTCGTCAAATTCAAAAACAACATCTAAGGAGCCCATTATGACAGTTACCTTCATCACCCCCACCACTTTCGACTTCCGTTCCATCACTCTCTTTGGCGTGAACTCCAAGCCCAACTCTGGAGCCATAGGCTACTTCGGCACTGGGCTCAAATACGCCATTGCAGTGCTCATGCGGGAGGAGCAAAGCATCCATATC